>Ga0302233_10000029_pt1 | contig 146010 bp, 163 predicted proteins | sample II_Palsa_N3_1_FD_193516 | JGI IMG/M metagenome (GOLD analysis project Ga0302233, IMG submission 193516) | Peat permafrost microbial communities from Stordalen Mire near Abisko, Sweden - II_Palsa_N3_1 | ecosystem: Environmental > Terrestrial > Soil > Palsa > Peat permafrost | place: Sweden... | reverse complement strand
ATTGGCCGTACCGGAGGCCACGACGATTTGGCTGTTCGTGAGGCTGCCGTCGTTCACCAGCACACGGTCGTCGGCGTCGTAGGTGAACCAGTCGGCCTGGATGTTGGGTGTGGTGGTGGTCTGGGTCTGCGCGGCCTGGGCGAGCGATGCTCCCGCCTTCACGACCTCGGTGCCTGAATTGCCCTCGATTTGAACCACGAAATCCACGACGACCGATAGGCCGTCGACCGGGTCCGTCACCGTCAGGACGGCGTTGTCGGTCTTGGTTATCTTCACATTGGGCGCATTGCAACTGATCAAACCGGTGGTGGCGTTAATGCTCGCCGCCCCGGCCCCCGTCAACGTATACGTCATCGCGCGACCCGCAGGATTGGTGAACATGCCGGCTGGGATCTGGTAGGTTTCGGCGACGCCGGCATCAAAATCAATCTCGGTAAGACCGCCGTGGTACACCGGTGGCCCATACACCGGCGCATTGATCGTGATGGTGAACGTGGCCGAGACCGATGCCCCTTGGCTGGCGGTGGCCGTGTAGGTCACCGTGGTCGTCCCGACGGCTGCAGGGGTGCCACTGAAGGTGCGCGTGGACGCATTGAACGTGATGCCGGCCGGCAGACCGCTGGCACTGTAGGTGATGGCATCGCCATTGGCGTCGGTCGCCGCCGGCGCCTGGTAGGACGCCATCGCGTTACCCGCCGCCCCAGTGATGTTTGTCATGGCACCGCTGATGACCGGCGCCACGTTGTTGACCGTGAGCGTGAAGGTCGTGGTACCCGTATGACCCAGGCCATCGGTAGCGGTGATCTTGATCGCGTAACTGCCAGCGGCCACCGCCCCCACGTCGATGTCCGATCCACTCCAGGACAAACCACTGGGCAGTGCCGCCCCGCTACTCAGCGTGGCGCTGTAGGTCAACCCATGCGCATAGGGGTCGCTGAAGTTGGTGCTCTGCACAGCCTGCACCATGCCCTGCCCCGGGTTGACCGTCTGATTGGCCGGTGCCGAGAGCTGCGCGGGCGGCGCGAACCCGTTGGTCATGGTAAAGGTGCCCGCGACCGTTCCCGCCTGCCCGTTGGTGGCGATGATTTCCAACTGGTAGGTGCTGTCGTATTGATACGTCCCAGGACCCGTAGTGTTCTGCGCGATTACGTAGCCGAGCGTGGTCGGTACACCGGTGACAGCGCCGGTGGTGGCATTGACGCTCAACCCCACCTCGCTGATGGCCTCCCAGTGGGCCGGCACATCGCGGGTACTGGTATCCGCACCACCTTCCACCGGGTACTGCAATTGGTGATCGGGGATCAGCACCATGCCGGTGTAGGTCAGCGCACCGCCACCCGGTTGGCTAAAGGACGAAGCCACCGGAATATTGACCGAGGCGCCGGCAATGGTTCCGGTCTGATTGGTGAGGCCACCGTTGTAGACCGGAGCCGGCTGCACGTACTGCGCCACCGTGACCGTGAAATAGGCCTCGGCCTTCTGCCCCTGCGGATTGGTGCCGCTCAGGTACAGGGTGAAGGTCGATCCGACCGCACTGGTCGGCGGGGTGCCGCTAAAGGTGAGCGTGCTGGCGTTGAAGCTCATCCAGCTAGGTAGCGCACTGTCGGTTTCGACGCCGCTGTTCATGGCGTAGGTGCCGGCAGTGAAGGTCAACGCACTGCCATCGCTTTCGCTGAAAGCACTGGTCGGATCGCTGAAGCTGAAAGCCGCACCTCCGTACGTGGTCTGGTTTGCCACGCCACTGGTGTAGACCGGCGGCGTCGACAACACGGTCAATGTGAAGGACTGGGCCGGATTGAAGCCACCCGCAGCGGCTCCATAGGCAACGTCATAAGCTCCTGCACTACCGGCCGGTGGCGTCCCGCTGAAGGTCAGCGTGCTGGCGTTGAAACTCAGCCACGAGGGCAACGCGACCCACGCCGAACCGTTGTAGTAGCTGGCGGTATAAGTGATAGCAAGGCCGTTGGGATCGGTCGCCGCGGGCACCGCGAAGCTAAAGGCGTTGCCAAAGATCACCGCCATGGGACCGGCACCCGCCGTAAACACCGGCGTGGCCAGGGGCACGGTCACCACGAAAGTACTGCTCACGCTCTGGCCGTTGACGTCGGTGCCGGTGACGGTGACCGTCCAGCTACCGGCGGTCGTCGGCGTACCGCCGAAGCTGCCGCTGCTGTTGAAGGTCATCCAGCTGGGCAGCGCCGAACCGTTCGACTGCGTGGCCGTAAACGTCAGGCCAAAGCCCACGTTGTCGGTGAAGTCGCTGGCGACGTTGAGGTTCCACGCCGCACCGGGGTTTGCGGTTTGCGCGGCTACGCTACCGGTTGGCGGTGCGCCATTGCCGGTGATCGGCGTGGCTGTCGAGCCGAGGGAACTCTCCACGAACACGGCCCGTCGATTGCCGGCGGCATCGTAGTTGTACGCGGTGCGCATGGTGGGCACCCCGGCATCCTCGAGCGTCACTTCCTGCAGGCGGTTGTGGCTGTCGTAGGTGGTCACCGTCTGCATGGCCACGGCCGTGGCCGCGCCATCCTGCGTGGTGTCCGTCTCCAGGGTCTGGTTACCGTTGGCGTCGTACTGATAGGCATAGGTGGAGGCCACGCCACCGACGGTTTGATTGAGCTGCGCCAATTGGCCGTCTGCCATGTAGGCGAAACTCAGTGTCGTGTTGACGGACGGACTTGGCGTTCCGCCGGTCCAATTGCTGGTTTCGTTCGTCAGCAACCCGGAGCTGGCGTCGTAGGTGTAGGTGTAGGTCGCACCGCTTTCATCGACGTGGCTCAGCATGCGTCCGAAGTAGTCGTATACCCAACTTTGCGGATGACCGTCGGCGTCGGTTTCCCTGATGAGGTTGCCGTTGACGTCGTAGGCATACGTCGTCGACTGGCCAGCGGAGTATTGCAACGGTGTCTGACTTTGCAGCACGCGGTGCTGGCTGTCGTAGACGTAGTAGGTCGTGTTACCCAGCGCGTCCGTCACCTGGATGCGATCGCCATGGCTGTTGAGCACGTAGGTCTGCTCGGCCTGCAGCACGCGCGCCGTACCGGCACTGTTGAACTCCAGGTCACCCGTGACGGTGACCTGGTTGAGCGCGTTATACGTCGTATAAGTGATATCGGAGACCGCACCCGTGGCCGTCTGCGCCGGTGGTGTCTCCTGCGCGACCGCGCGTCCCAGCGCATCGTAGGCGGTAGTGGTCTTCGCGCCCGTGGCGTCCACGGCGATGGTGAGGTTTCCGGCTGCATCGTAGGCGTTCCACGAGGTGTTGCCGTTCTCGTCGGTACTGCCGACCAACTCGCCATTGACATTGTAATACCAGGCTTTGGTCGGCGTAGCCCAGGTGCGCACCCCACTGGCGGACACGACCATGACATCGGCTTCGGTCTCCTCGATCTGGTGATCCTGGCCATCGTATTCATAGGTCGTGACATTGCCATTGGCGTCCGTGGTGGACGTCACGTTGCCCCAGCGGTCGTGGGTGTAAACAATCGGCGTGCTGGTATCGACGCCACTGGCGGCATCCGTTGCGGCCGTCACCTGCGCGATGACCTGGTTGGCCAGGTTGTAGCCGTCATGCGTCCAGACCGCGGTGCTGCCGCCGGTCACCAGGCTGCTATCGACCACCTGGTTGCCCACCAGATCGTACGCAAAGGTGTGGACGGCTCCGGTGGTGCTGTTCGGCGCGCTCGTCTGCTGTCCGGCATTGTTATACGTGTACGTCGCCTCGTAACCGTTGTTGTCGCCCTTGGCGACTACTTCCCCGAACGCGTTGTACTTCACCTGGCTGTAGCTGTCGTAGCCCGTTTGACCACTGCGCTGCACGGCGGTAGTCAGCTGCCGATTGTCGGCATCGTAGGTGTTGGTGGTGGTCACGGTGCTCGAGGCGCCGTTATTGCCGGTGAGCGCGTAGCTCTGGGTCAGCAGATTGCCGTTGGCGTCATACGTGTAGTTCGTTACGTTCCCGTCAGCATCGACCAGCTTCACCTGCTGACCCAGCGCGTTGTACGTCGCCAGGGTTTGCTGCGAGGTCACACCGGCGCCCGCGACGGTGGTACTCAACGTGTCGCCCAGCGCATCGTAGACGTAGGTCGTGACCGGACTAGCGGTGGTGTACAACGCCGCCGTGGAGAGGTCGTCGGCGGGCGTGCTTTCGAGAATCGATTGCCAATTGCTCACCAGGACCTGACGCGCCGGCCCCGTCACACTGAGCACGCGACCTGCGGCATCGTAGGTCGTGCTGGTGGTGGCGCCGTTGACGGTGACGCTGGCGATCTGGTTCTCGCCGTTGTAGGTGTAGCTGGTGACGCTGTTGGCGGTGGTGTAACCCACCCCCGCGGCAGCGCCGAGTACACCCACCGTGCTGCCCGTGTAGTTGACGACACCGGTGGCGGTCGCGGTCAGCGCGCGGCCGATCGCGTCGTAGGTGTAGGTCGTGGTGCGGTTGCCGCCGGTGGCGACCGTGGGGGCTGCCGGCAACGCCGGCGCTGTGCCGGTGGTGATGCTGCTGGTGCTGATCGCCTGCGCGTACTGTGTGGTCGAGGCCACATCGCCGAAGCCATCGTAGGAGGTTGTCGTGACATACCCTTGCGGGCTGGTATAACTGCCCGCCGGCGCCACCACCATGACGACCCGATTGAGTGCGTCGTAGTAGGTGTACGTGGTTTCCCAGATCGCTGGCGTGGTCGTCGAGCCAGAAGTCGCCGCTCCCTGCACCAGCTGGGCGGTGCTGGTGACGTTGCCGTAAGCGTCATAGGTGTAGTCGGTGGTGGGCGAGCCGGTTTCACTCGTTCCGCCGAGCGCCCCCATCGACAACGCATACGTGATCGAAGGCTGCACCACCTGCGTCTGTTGATTGAGCTGGTTGTAGGTGGTGGTGGTGGTGCGATCGCTGCTGGAGGTGACCAGCCCCTGTGGCAGTTGGGCCAGCGTCAGCGGCTGTCCGGCGCTCCAGCCGGTGATGGCGGCGGTGTTGAGCGCCGTGGCATAACGCGTGACGGCGGTGACGTTGCCGTAGGCGTCGTAGCTTGTCCCGGTGACATAGCCGTCGTCATCGACGGCATAGGCCAGCTCGCCGTCGGCGTTGTACACGTTGTATTGGTAATAACCGTCGGCATTCTCTTGCGTCACCGCTTCGCCCTGTGCGTTGTACGTCACGTGGGTGGCGGCGGCGAGCGCGTTGGTCGTGCTGATCTGATGCCCGACAGCGTCGTAAGCGTAAGTGGTGGTGCTGAGGTTGGTGATCGCGCCGGCGCTGGGGCCGGAGCCCTGGCTGATCGACGTGACGTTTCCGTCGTTGTCGTAGCCGTAGCTGGTGTACAGGTATTGGTTCGCCGTTTGCAGCACGCCACCGCTGTAGCTGCCCACCGTGACGGACGGCGACTGCACCAAAGTCTTGCGCCCAGCCGCATCGTACGTGGTGATCGTCACCGCGCCATCGCGATTGGCCGCGCTCAGCTGCAAGCCGGTGGCGTCGTAGGTGTAGGTCGCGTTGACACCGAGCGCATCACCGGTGGTGAGGACGCGGCCGGCATCGTCATAGGTCGTGGTGCTGATGCGTGCACCAGCTGTGCCCGCGGTCGTGACCGCTGCCCCGACACTGGCGACGGTCAGCGTGCCCGGCAACGTAATGGCGTTGGCGTAGACCAACTGCTCCGTGACACGGCCGTCGGCGTCGTACCGCGTTTCGGTGACGTGGTCGGTGTCGTCGATGGTGTAGCGCAGGCGCCCGGCGTTGTCGTACACGCTCAGCGTGGTGTGGTTCGGCGCGCTGGCCAGCGCCTGGGTCACACTACTGGTGGTCAGCTGGGTCGTCAGCGCCGTATTGGTCGACAGCGCCAGCGTAGTGCCATACGCGGTGCTGGCGATGACACGGCCGGCGGCATCGTAGGTCTGCCCGCTGACCTGCCCTACCAACTGCCCGTTGACGGTGTTCTGCTGCACCAGGAACCGAGTGTGGCCGTCCGCATCGTACAGATGCAACGTCGCCTCGGCAGTCGCGTCGGTGTTACCGACACCGCTGACCAAGGCCGCCACCGATGACAACGCCGTGGCCTGCGAGCCCTGCAGGACGGTCGCCTCACCCGCAGTCACACTCACGGCGTGTGCATAAGCCAGTGTCTCGCTGACCCGACCGGCCGCGTCGTAACGCGTTTCGGTGACGTTACCCATCGGATCGATGCTGTAGCGCACCTGCCCTTCGGCGTTGTACGCGGTGTAGGACACCGCATCGTTGGCGCTGCTCACAAGATCGGCCGTCACCGCGGCGACGGAAGGTGCGGTGCCCAGTGCCGTCAACTGGGCGGTCGTCAGCGCGGTGGCGTAGGCACGCGTGGAGGTGACCCGTCCGTCGGCGTCGTACCCGTTTTGCGTGACCGCGCCGGCCGCATTGATGCTGTAGACCTGCTCGTTCGCCGCGTCGTACACGCTGCGCGTGACATTACCGTTGGGGTCGGTGACGCTGGTCAGGTTGTTGTTGGCGTCGTAGGTGTAACGGGTGGTGAGGTTGAGCTGACCCGTGCCCGGATCGACGATCTGCTGGCTCAAGCGCTCCAGGTTGTCGTACACGTATTGCGTGGTGCGCGCGGCGGCGCTGCCCGCACCGACCGTCACAGTCAGCGTCTTGCCCTCACCGTCGTAGGTGGATGTCGTGGTGAGGTTGAGCTTGCCGGTGCCGGCATCCTGCACCTGGGTCAGCGTGTTGCCTTCCGCGTCATACGCATACGTCGTCACCACGCCGGTCGGGTCGGTCACGCTCAGCTCACGGCCTTCGCCGTCGTAGGCGTAGGTCGTGGTGAGGTTCAGACCGCCTGGATCCAGGCTGCTCGGATCAACCGTCTGGGTCAGCACCTGCCCGCTGGCGTTGTAGGTGTACGTCACGATGTGACCGGTCGCATCGGTGGTCTGCAGCAGATCGCCGTCGGCGTCGTACTGGTCGGTGCTGACGTTGCCCAGTGCATCCTTAGTGCTGAGCAAGCGCCCGTCGGCATCGTAGGTATAGGTGGTGATGTCGCCCGCCCCGTCGGTGACACTGACGGTGTCGCCAAACGCATCCTTCGCCGTGGTCATCGTCACGCCGTCGGGCGTGGTTATGGTGGTCGTGTGGGCAGCCAGGTTGTACTGGTACGCGGTGACGTTACCCAATGCATCGGTCTGCGTGACCACCCGCGCGAACGCGTCGTACGTGGTCTGCGTCGTGCGCGCCGTGCCCTGCACGGTCTGGCTGGTGCTGACCTGGCGGCCCAGGTTGTCGTAGCCGTAGGTGACGACATTGCCGTTGCCGTCGGTGGTGCTGGTGACCCGGCCAAACGCGTCGTAGGTGCTCGACGTGCTGCGCGCGACGGCGGTGCCCACGCCATCGGTCTCGCCGGTCTGCTCGCCCAGCGCGTTGTAGGTGTCGGTGGTGATCGTGCTGTTGGCCGCGCTCAGCGCGCTGCCCGCCCCACTCAGCTGCTGCTGGGTTTGCGTGAGGTCGCCAAAGGCGTCGTAGGCGTAGGCAGTCTGGTAGTTATCGCCGTTGGTCGTGCTCGCGACCTGTCCATCCAGCGTGTACGTGTATTGGGTGAGATCGTTCGCGTCACTGGCCGACACCGGAAACGTGGCTACCACGGCGGCAACTTCCGCCAGTGGGAGGTTGCTTGGATTGCCGACGCCGATGTCGAACTGGTAGGCGTACTGACGCGTGCTGGTCAGCTGGCCAAACGCGCTATACGCGTAGGCTGTGATGTTGAGCAGCCCGTTGCGCGTGCTACCGTTGGGTTGCCCCTGCGCCGTGTACGCCACACGTCCGTCGGCATCGTAAAAGGTATACGTGGCGTTACCCAGCCCATCGGTAGCGGAGACGCGCTGGCCCAGCACGTTGTAGGTGTAGGTCGTCGTCGCGTGGTTACCGTCGACACTGGTCAACGTGTCACCGAACGCATCGTAGGTGGCGCTGGTTGTGCGCGCCGTGCCCTGCCCGGCGGTCGGTGTCACCGTCGTGGTCAGCAATAGACCCACGCTGTTGTAGGTATACGCGGTGACGGTGCCGTCCACCCCCGTGGCACTGACCAGCTGGTTGTCTGCGTTATAGGTCATGCTGCTTTGCTGGTTGGTGGTGTTGCTGCCGAGCAGACCCACCAGAGTCGCCGTGCTCTCGTTGCTGACCAGCGCCGTCAGCTGCGCGGTGGTCAGCGCCGTGGCATAGCGCGTGGTGGTCGTGGTGTTGGTGGTCTCGTTATAGGCCGTGATGGTGAGATAGCCGTCCGCGTCGACCTGTGCCACCAGGCGACCGGTGGCGTCGTAGTAGTTGTAGGTGACCTGATTGGCACTGCTGGCGGTCAGATCGGCCTGCAGCGCGGCCAGCGTCGGCGTGCTGCCCAGCGCGGTGAGCTGCGCCGTCGTCAGCGCGGTCGCATACGCGGTGCTGAGCACCACGTCGCCTGCACCGTTGTAGGTCTGGGTCGTGACGTCACCAGCCGCATTGATCGTCGCCACCGCACGGCCGTCGGCATCATAGATCGTGTAAGCAGTACGATTGGCACTGCTGCTGACCAGGTCCGCTTGCAGCGCGGCCAGTGTCGGTGTCGTACCCAGCGCGGTCAGCTGCGCGGTGGTCAGTGCCGTGGCATAGGCCGTGGTGCTGATCGCATTGCCCACACCGTTGTAGACGGTCGTGGTGACGTTGCCTTCGGGATCGATCGTGGCGACGGCTTGGCCGTCGGCGTTGTACAGCGTGTGCGAGGTGCGGTCGTTGGCGCTCGGACTCGGCAGCGGCAGTGCCGTCGGCAGACTGGCGGTCAGCGCGCCACCACTGACCCAACCGGCCGTGCTGATCAGGGTGGCGTATTGCGTGGTGCCGATGACGTGGCCGTCGGCGTCGTAGGTGTAGGCAGTGACGGCGCCGGTCGCATCCACGGTGCCGGCCACTTCGCCATCCGCGTTATAGAAGGTGTAGCTGACATTACCGGCCGGGTCGATCGTGGCGACGGACTGGCCAGCGGTGTTGTACAGGTGACTGGTGACGCGACTGGTCTGCCCCGTAGTAGCCGACGACGTGCTGCTGATCAGCTGGCCGGCACTGTTGCGCACCTGCGTGGTGGTCAGTCCGTTGGCCTGGGTGATCGCCAGCGTGTTGGCGCTGTCGGTATAGACGTAGCTGGTGACGTTGCCCAACGGATCGGTACTACTGATCAGCCGTCCCAGCCCGTCGTACGCATAGCTGGTGGTCTGCAGCGCGCTGCCGCGCTGAGTGGACGTCTGCAGCAGCTGTCCCTGCGCACTGTAGGTGGTGGTGGTGACCACCGTGCCGGCATCGGACACGCCGGTGCCGGTGGCACTGATCGTGTCCCACTGCGTCTGCGTGGCCAGCTGGCCCCGTGCGTCGTAAGTGTAGTCGGTGCGCGTGCTCTGACTCAGCGTGCTTTGCACCGCGCTGCTGGCTACCCAGCTTTGCAGGGCGGCCAGGGTGGGCGGCGTGCTCGGCGACAGGCCCGCCAAGGCGTAGCTCGCCCCCAGGTACTGCTGGGTGCTGCTCAGCCTGATCCCAGCCGCAGTCGCGGTGTAGGTGTTTTGGGTGACGTTACCCACCGGATCGATCACGTAGAGGAGCTGATTGAGGAAGTTATAAACGTCGTAGGTGGTCTGCGCGCCGCTGGGCGGCACATAGCCGGGTTGACCGACTTCGCCCTGTGCCGGCACGGTGTAGGTGGTCTGGCTCAGCACCTGATCGCCGGCGTTGTAGGTGTAGCTGACCGTGTTGCCGGCGCCGTCTTCCACGCTCAGCAGGTTGCCGTTGGCGTCGTAGCTGTAGGACGTAACAGCGCCGTTGGCGTCGGTGCTGGTCAACAGGTTGCCGTTGGCGTCGTAGGTATAGCTCGTAGTCGGGGTGACGCCGTTGACGGTCGGGGCGATGACGGCGGTCAGCTCGCCGGCGGCGTTGTATTGATACGTGGTCGTGTTGCCCAACGCGTTGGTGACGGTGGTGTTGTCGGTGCCATAGCTGAGGGTGAGGGTCTGCGCCGCCGCGCCGGTACCGGTGGTGATCCCGGTCACCTGGTACACGCCTTGCGCATCTTCGGTATAGCTGTAGCTGACCGTGGTGCCGTCGGTCTGACTGACCGAGGCGATCCGGTCGCTGGTCCCGCTGTAGGTGTAGGTGGTGGTGTAGCTGGCCGTGCTGCTATCGGTGTCCGAGGCCAGTAGAGTGGTGACCGTGCTCAGACGACCCTGGCTGTCGTAGGCGTAGCTCACCTGTTGGCGGGTGACCGCGGTGGTCTGGCCCGGTGGCACTTCCTTGATCGACAGGCTGATCAGCTGGTTGGCGGTGTTGTAGCCGAACACCAGCGTGTCGCCATCGCCGGCCACGATCTGGCTGAGCTGGTTGTTGCTGGTGTAGCTGAAGCTGTAACTGGCGCCCGTGGCGGTGTCGGTCAGGGCGGTCAGTCGACCGCTGGCGTTATACGTCTCAGTCTGCGACGCGGCCGCGTCGCTCCAGGTCCAGCTGGACGCGGTGGCGCTCCAGCTCAGGGTGTCTTCGGCGCCGCTCTGGTCGCTGCTGACGTACGCGCCCAGGGTGGCGTTATAGACATAGACCGCAGCGGAGCCGTCGTCGGCGGTGCGGGTCACCGTGCTGCCGGCCGTATCCAGCGTCCCGGTCAGGCCACTGATCGAGCGGCTGAAGCCGAACTGCCAGCCGGCACTGCCGGTCAGCTGGCCCTGGCTGTTATAGGTCCGCAGCACGTTCAGCGACAGGCCGTCGAAGACCAGGCCCTCGTCTTGTGTCTGCAGCACCAGGTTGCCCGTCGCGCTATTGACGACCTGCGCCACGTTAGCCTGGCCGATCGTGGCCTGCCCGCCCAGCCCTTGCCCCAGCTGCGTCAGCGACGTGTTACCCAGACCCAGACCGTTACCCGAGATCACTGCGACCATGTGACTTGCCCCTGACGTGACATGTGACGGGGCCCGCCACCATGGCAGGCCTTACCACTGTCTTATCCGGGGCTAACGGAAAAAGTTTAGGGGGTGGACCGAGTTATACGATCACGCCGCGTCAAGTCTCCTGGATCAGGGCACTGCCCAGTCATGTAGACACTCATAATAAGGCGAAGATATCGCGGCTGGGACCCTTGAGGTTCTTGACGACGGCGAGCAGTGCGAGTGCTTCTGGATCAAGAATGGCGACCACCTGATTGCCGTCTAGTGACCCCGATCGAAGACGGACTGTACGTCGGCATTGCGCTGGCAACGCTGCCAATCAATCTGCAAAGATATAGAGCGTGTGCCCTCCGGGGCACACGCTCTATATCTTTGCACGCCTTCTTTTTGCGAGGAATCTAGATCGGAGGCTGGTGCCGTGCGCGCGCCAGCCTTGTGGCTGCCGACTGCACAAACGGTGCAAGAGGTAGACCCAACATAGCAATCAGGCCATTGATTTTGATGCCTCCGCTAAAGCAAAAAGATCAATTCATACCCAAATTCGTACCCAAAAGAAATCGACTGCCATGCCCGGCGGATATCTCCACACGGTCATAGCCCATTCCTTGTTTATCACAGAGCGCACCAGTCAGGAGTCATCCCTCCCGCGTTGATAGCGATGACGGAGCATCGATCGATGGCGAGTGTGATCAGGTATTTTCAGGCGGGGGGAGTGAGCGAGCTAGCGCGATATCTTACTTTGTCATCCAACTTCGATAGACCATCGGCATTTGGCTGATGGAAAATCAGATTGGCAATGTTCACTTGCCTAACCACCGTGGGACGGTTAGCTTGGGGCTGGGAATTTTACGGGACAGTAACGCATGAGTACGAACGGACCAAATCAGCCTTTTCGACCTCCGCCGCCACCGGATAGGAATGTGCGAGGAAACCCCCCCGTACGGATGCCCAGTGCGCCACCTCCGAGCCCGCCAAAGAAATGAGCGCGACGCTCTTAAGGGAAGTTGAAGGTGAGCGCACACAATACGAAGTAGCCATGAACATTCATTACTCGGTGCGTCTTCATGGTAGGCACTGCCGCTTGTTCGAGCGACTGCGGAAAATCACCTCATTCCTGACGGTCCTTGCGGGCACTGCGGTCATCGGCGCGTTGAAGACAGAGTCAACTGCTCTCGGAGTGGCGCTCGGCCTTGTTGTCACAGTTCTTGGCACCGCCAACCTAGTATGGGATTTCGGCGGCAGTGCCCGTGCGCACGAGGGACAGCGTAAGAAATACAACGGGCTGCTGTCAGAGTCAGAATTGACCGTAGCTGAAGCTGACCGTAAGCGGTCGGTGATCGCTAACGACGACCCAGGCGAGATTGACGCGCTTCGCGTCGTGGCTCTCAATGATATCTACAGAACATTTGGGCACGGTGATTTGCTGGAGCGCGAGCCCTTTGCTTCAAAGTTCATGAGATTTATCGCATAAGGGATTACAGATGAAATCAAAACCGCCAAGCAGCAGCTCCACAGCAAACCATAAGGTCATCTTCGCCACTGACAGCCAGCCGCCCGTGCGGATGGCTAGTTCGCCGCCGGTCAAAACAGCGCCGAAGGCAAAAAGCGGCGTCAAGCCGTCAGCTATATCTAAAAAGTGATCAAGAAACACGACAAAATCAGGGCTCTGAACAGGCTAGCAACTATGTCGTCCCGCAATCGTAAGTGGTCGACATAGCAGAAGAACGCTAGGCAGCTGCTGCTGCAGACGCTGCGACGCTACGCTTCGTGCATCGCAAGGTCCAAGCCCTGTCGATGTGGTGAACTGCACGACGTCCGGTGAACGTAACTAAGGTCGCCCTCGTGGGGCGCGTCAGCTCATTGGCTGGATCGGAATGAGCGGCATCAGTCGACGCTGCTGCCCACAGCCGGCCCAAAGCGTTTCAGCGGTTCCAGCAATGACGAAGACATACTGCGATGTGCTGGCAATGAGAATTTCCAGCCAAGCCCGATGATCCGTGGACGAGGGGCTCGGCATTCCCTCCGGATGGGTGTGCCATTCACCGAGGTAATCAACCGTATGTCTCGATCCCTTCCATATGCGCAGCGCTTGGGCTTGATGGCAGGGGTCCCTGCGGACGAACGACACGCGTGTGGCCCTGTCCGCCGATCCTGATTGCGTGGCGTGGATAACGTGAAGATGAGGACCTCGGCGGCAGCCGAGCAAAATCCCGCCTGACTCTGGCAACCCCGCCTTCAGCTGCCGATGTCGGGCGATCACTGCGAGCGCAGCTGATTCAAAGAGAACCAGGCCACCTTCGACCAATGGGTTGGCGAATACCAGCGATGGCGGCTCAACGCCCTCAATTTCTGCGCATTTTCCCATCAAGCCTTCTTCAGCAAGACTATCGGTGGCCTGCAAGCTACACACTCATCCAACCGTTTCGGGTCCTGGTTCTTGACCGGATGGACATCAGCACCCGGACGAGTCAAAACGCGCATACGTGGAGACACTCGACCCTGCAGCCAATCCGCAATAGCATCGGTTGCCAGTGCTGCCGCGTGCATCGGGGCCGACACGGCATAAGGCATCAGCGCCTGACAGCCTTTCATGATCCAAGCGGGCGCATTCGTTTTCTCAATCGGAAACCGTTCGACCCGTAACCCCCTCGCATCTGTATGCCTTAGACAATGAAAGCACGCACCTTTGTGAGCATCGACCCAGAGTGATTGAACAGCACCACCCGTCCCGGAGATTCGAACGTAGAGCACGGGGCATCCAGACGGTCGATGAGCCATGTGTTTTGCGTTGATGGACTCGCTGACAGCTTCTTCCCCGGTGGCATCAATGAGCAGATCACCCTTGAAAAGGTCGTTAACAGCCAAGGCATTGCCACGCACGCTTTCAACTTTCGCCAAAGGAAACGTGCGGCCCAACTCTTCTTTCATCGCTGCAACTTTGTCTTGCAACAAAGACGGATAGCCAAGGGCGTGTCGCCCGAGGTTTTCAGAACCCATCCAGTCAGGATCAATGATTCGAAGATGCCCTCGGGGGCCCTGCCCTGCTCCCAGACGGACCAATGCTTCGGCCAAATGACTGCCGATCGCCCCACAACCAACAAGCGTGATCCGCTTGTTGGTGAGGTCGTCGAAGTTGAGATTCCTGGAATGGACGAAACCTGGACTCCAATCAGTCACCGTCAGCCGCACAACTCCTCGAGCCTTTCCGCAACTGTGCATCTGTTGACGATACACAGACGGCTTTCTCTCGCCAGCCTTCCGCATCTGCAGACTGCCCAATGGGATCTCGATTCCGATCCATCCCGCAGGACTTTGGATCATCAGGTAAAGAAGGGCCCTTTGCAGATAGGTTCGGTCATGGCCCAGTCGGTGTTGAAAGTCTCCGGCGAGACTCTTGTCCCACGCTTTCAGCCAAGCAAACAACGAGTGCAGGTCCGTTGGAAACGACGCACTCATCGGTGGCCATTGGACTGTGCGAAACACCCAGGAAAACCCAGTTCCGTAGTCATTTAACGGCTCACCCAACGCTTTTGCGATGGCGGCAAGTTCGTCTTGACTGTCCCCGAAGATGAAGATCCGATTACCCAAAGCCGCAACACGCGAATCCGTACTTTTCTCCGCGACGGTTGCTTTCACGACGGGCCAGGGCTCAGGCAGCTGCCCTACCGACCACTGCGCGAGGTATTCGCGTGTTAATTCATCGCGCCTATAAGTGGGATCAAGCGCCAGCTTGTCGAGCACTTCAGTAGCTTGCGCCAGGCACTGAGCCACTGCGACGACTGGATCGAATCGATCAAGGACAACGGCGCCATGGGTGTAGTAGCAAAGCCCATTGTTTGCAGTGAGGTGGGCCTGAACACCTTCGAGTGATGCTGGTCGTTCCAGCAGTCGAATGGATGGGTATGAAACGAAATCCCAATCTGAAATCCCAAGCTCAATCTTGATCGGACCTTGCTTGCAAGACAGCGAGCCGTGAAATCTAAGAACGCCATGACGGCGTTTAACGTAGGAAAAGCCATGCGCCACCAAGTGACGCATGACCTGCTCGTCCGCCGACGCCTCCACCATCGCTTAGCCCGCGTAGGAGCTATGGACAACGGGTGGCACAACCACCTTAGCTGGCGTTTCCCTCACCTGATCCGCCGGCGAGTCATTTTCCACGTCAACTTCACGGTTGGGGATGCGCTGACCAAACTGATCACGTAGCGCGACAATCACCGCACTTTTGTTTTGGAGAACGTTAGCCAGCGCCCCTTGCAGGACGGTTGCAAGTTGATTCGCACGATGTTGTGCGTCATGCCGCCCCGCCGCGTCAAGACGATTAAAGTTGTGCTTACCATCGTCGTCGATGCCTGCCTCGAAAAAATCCTCTGCAAGAGCAGTTGGAAGGAACCTGGCAACTTGAGCCAACGCTTTATCGTCGCGCCCAGGTTGTCTGTCGAAATGCCGGGATGCTGCCAGCATCAAATGCACGGAACTGGGACCACCTTTGGCCCACTGATGATCCCGCCATGCTTTGAGATAGCGCCACACTCGCTGGAGTTGGTCCCCGTGCATTTTGAGTTGATCTCGAAACCAGCCCGCAATGCGTTCGGCATCGGATGGCTCCCAGATACCCTTGCGAGTCGCGACCATCATGCCGTCGAAATCGTCCCACTCCTGCTCGATCGAGATTTCAGCCGCTTCGTTCAAACGTTCCATTGAGAAGTTTGCCGCATCCATGGCCACTGACTTATCGAAGCGCTCGATTTCTCGATCGGAAACCTTCGCAAACTGCTCCACGGGTGCAGCGTAAAGGGCAACATCGATATGCGCCCCAGTTGCGATGTGCACGCGAATGCAATGATCCTTGTCCTTCTTACCGAGGCTCCAGCCTTCCTGCTTGCACAGCTCGCGCAACAAGGATTCGACCAAATCAAAATAGGCCCCTGCGGCAACCCTCGGTGTACCTGCCTCTTCCCATGCATCCACCGGGAGATACACCCCATAGTCCCAATCCATTTCCTGGGGGGGCGCTTGGTCTGGTTGGATGCAAGTCCGGTAGGCCCACGAGCCTTGTGTGCGAAATCGTGGCGCGACGGCCTTATCCATTCCAAGCACCGCTTTAGTGGCAACCTGGATGCGAGAGCGAAGGTGATCGCGAATTTTATTTTTGGCCGCGCGGAGCGCTGCCTCTTGCTCGGGGCGGGGGACGATCGTCTGATAAAAAGCAGAGTCACCTTGCAGCAGTTTGTGGAACTTACGCATGGGCTGTCTCCTGTCGATGTGCGGCGGTCCCATGAAAAAAAACAGGCTTGGAAGCGGTATAGGCCATCATGGTTTGGAACTGGCGATCACTGAGCAAGACCTTTGCCCGCTGCTCCGCCTTACCCAGCAATATCTCGCGCGCAGCGGCATCGGTCTTGTCCAGATCAACCGATCGGGCCGATTGATCGGTCAACATGTCATCAACGTGCATGTAGCGCTTTTCCGACAGACGCTGACGCAACATGTAATAGGTCAGCGTCTCATTCGCTGAGATCGCCAAACCAAAAAGACGGCGGGACATTTCTATTGGGTTTCCCCGGCCCCAGTCCAGCGCTCCGCCGGCACTGTTTCCACCCGCATTGACGGTATATTTGCTCGACATGGTGCCAATGGACATCAACCGGATCTCAGTGGCCGGAACCGCCAGGAAATGCTCCATCTCGTGCAAGGCGATGAGCCCTGGCGCATTGGCGATCAGGCCCCCATCCACATATTGGGTGTTGTCGAACGTGTGTCGCGGGAAGTAGCTTGGCGCGGCGCTCGTTGCCAAGGCCACATCCACAAGAGGCTTCTTGTGATCGGTCTGAAAGTCTTTGTGGTGTGCGGTTTTAAACATCACCGGATCTCCGGTGGTGTAGCTGATGGCGGGAATCAGCACTGGATGCCGACAGTCACCCAAGGTTCGAGAACCAAACACGTCCTCGCTTCGCAACAGTTTGGCCAGCCCGTCGGAGGAATACTTGGACTTGAAATAGCCCCACGCTCGCTTCTTGAAGATCACGGATCCATGCTGTTCGAAAAGATCAACAAGCTTCGCAGCGGGCAACTCACAGGCAAGCCCGAGCGCCAAAATGCCACCAATCGACGTTCCGGCTAGCAAGTCGAAGTGCTGGGCCACGGGGTGTCCGATGGATTCCTCAATGCGGGCAAGCACCTTGGCGGTATAGAGGCCTCGGTAGCCTCCACCGGACAACGCCAAGATTTGACCTCGGCATGCATCAGTCTGGTCATCCATGCATCGACCCCTAACGCACCAAGCGTGTCGCCGCGCGACACTGCCCACCTGTGTGCGAACAGTAGTTGCCTACTGCTTTTGAAGCTTTGGGTCGACCTGATGAAAATCAAGGGCCTGACGGGCCCGCGTTGGGAATGGAGGGGCTGGCCCGTCGTTGGAGCGGGTTTGTTAGGTACCCCGACCGCTGAAGCCTAACGCCGGGACACCTCACAAGCGCCTCTGATGTTGTTCGATATGATCGGTTCCTCACACATAGGTGGAACTGATGCGTACTTATGGAGTTATCTGCGACGCTACCGGCTTCATCGCCTACGTTGGCCATGCCGCTGGTCCGATGGACGCCTGCATTCGAGCCACGAAGGATGCCGGTGCGTGGGGAACGCTCGGACTGTTCCAGCGCTCAGTGGGTGGGGCACCGCATGACATCGAGCAGGACTGGCTCGAGCTGTCGGTGTATGACGTGACCGGGCTGCTCGAACCAATCCCAGGTGTGGATATCGAGGACAAGATCGCCATGGCGGCGATGACCGAGGACACCCACATCGATCAATTCATCGCCCGGCAGTATTGAGCGCCGACATGGACACCAGCCCGACTCACCCCGTGATATTTCTAGCAAAACTCCGCTGGTTGCAGATTGGCGCTCAGGCTGCATACGCTTGCGCACACTCTGGAGCACCGCCTGGTGAATGGCATCCTGGTAGGCCATGGGAACAGCCAACATGGTCGTGCAAACGCTCTTATTACTAACCTTCCGACGTGGCCCGTCTGTACTCGATCCAGCGGTACGTACTTCCGGAAAGCAGTAGGGTGAAGCCACCTGCAATGCAAAACAGGAAACTGGGAATCAATGACCCTCTCAGCACAACAAAGCAAACCAGTGCGCCGACGAACAAGGCCGTAGCCATCCTCAACTTGCTTTGATGCTTGATGTGAATCGCTTCTTCGAGCTGCTGTTGCGCCTTCCTTGAACGCTGATGGAGTCCGATCACATCCGCCTCCGAATGTGCGCCGCGCGCACATCGTCTGCCCACCACAGCCACACGGCCGCGGACGTTATGGATCGTGAAACGATAGTTTCCCTGGGATCCCGTCGTCTTGTAGTACTCAACCTGCAGAAGCGCGTTGGCCCCGATACGCCGCGCATTTTGCTTGAGCTCGTTTCGTGCCTGATCCGGTGAATGACGAGAGGCGCCATGGACTATCCAATCGCCCATCTCGAGAAGCTCCCATCCATGCAACTGGTCCGTCTTAGACGTCATCACCTTCTCTGGTAGCACAAAGGTGGTCACGTTGACCCGGCTGACCAGCGACAACCGATTGGCCCGGTATCCTTTGGGCGTCACACATTCCTCAAAGGTAACGAGGACTTCGTCAGCGATCCTGCCCACCTCCAGGGCATCGAGGAATGACTCTTTGCGAAAAAAGTAATCTTTTTGATCCTCACCTCTAATGAAACCATAGCCCTTGCCGGCCAAGTACGTGCTGATCATTCCCTGCATGGTCTGTTCACCGGGGCGTCTGAAGATTGGGGCATTCGTTTGAGCAGCACCGTCGGCCTAGTTGCTACGCTGTTCACCGCGCAGGCACCCCTGCCCCTTGGATCGAGCAGCTGCTTCACCCCTCTCCAACACGGAATGAACGCAGGTACCTTTGCGGCTACATCTGGGTCGCAATGGGTCAGCTTGGCGACCTCAGGCTTGCAGCATGTGCCGGCTGGGGTTTTGGGGGTGAAGCATCTGCCTTTGCTGTTGGTGCCAGCGGTCCAACATAGATGCATGTCACGCCGCCATTCGTGAGCGCTGTGGAATAGCGCAAGTCACAATTAACGGCAGCAAACAGAATGGGCAGCTGCTCGTTACCAAAGCTCGAAGGGAGGAAGACGACTTTCTGGCCAGTTTTGCATTCTGCGGAAGTGACGTCTTGTTGCCAGTGATGCACCTCGCAGACATGTGTCTGGTCAGGAAACGGCTGATTGGTTGACGCCGACGTATCATGAGGCACAGACACCGCGCGATCGCAGCCGGTGACGGAAGTCGCCAGCGACGCGGCAACAGCGAGAGTAAGCACGGGAAATTTCATATTCTTAATTCCAGACATTCGATGTAGGAGCGTTCAGTGTCTTCTGACCCGCATCCCTGGCAATACCCAGCCTAAGGTGACTCGACCAGAACGTAGTCCGTCGGTGACAAAACGATCAGAAGGCGTAGATCAATCGTCGAAGCGACGTGGCTCCGGCAGTACGTCGATCTCGCGGTATTGCCTCAACGTGCCAAAGTAGATGTCGCGCGCGAGGGCATACACGTTGAACAGTCGAAGCGCACAGAGCGGAAGCAGACACGTTGTCAGCACGGAAAGAGGCGATCGCGTGGTGATGGCGACAACCAGCGTTAGAGCCGTCGCCACCAGGCAGGCAACGACTCCCGCGCCGTCGAGCTGCTCGGTCCGTCGGAGATAGACCAACTCCCCGCAGATATCCCTCGCGCGTGCTTCCTTCTGGATAACGTTCATCGTCGCCAGTTCGCGCCGGAAAGCGATCAGGTCGGCGTACTGCGCATCCAACTGATCACGCTGACGTGGCGTCATCAGACATCGGGGTTTGAACATCGGAACCTACTCCTTGGTGTCTATGGCCGCATCATCCGGCCCGTGCGCTGCACGCGCGGATCGCATCGCTCGATCGAGCTCGTCCTGACGGTGTTCCAGTGCCGTGATTCGCTCAAGCGCGGCCGCCAATGTGCCGTGCCCCGCCTCCATGGGTATGTCCGCATGGCTGTCGACGGTTGACGCTTCCCCGCTCTCCCTGGGCTCAGTGCGAATGGTGCGACGACGCTCATCCTGCCGCCCCTTCCCTTTCATGGCCTCGTCCGTGACTAGATCCAGCCATCGATACATCGCCACGACGGGAGCAAAGAAGCCCCGCGGTGTTTCCCTGGCTCCCTGGATGAAACCGTCCTTAAAAGCCTTTAGAAACTCATTCATCGTCTTTCTCCGTTGATAGGTGCTTTGTCGCCGACCGCTATCCGCCCCCCATTGCCGAGCCACCCTCACCAGCCGCCGATGGCCGCTGTGAGGACGCCAGCGTCGTATGGGCGCACCATCTCCCAACCCGACGTACCCAGTAGCCGCGCAATGGATCGGAAGCGGCTCTCCAGTTCGCTTTCAGAAGCGCCCCCTTCCTGGGGACGCGCGACTAGTTCACCGATGCCAGACAGGACGCGACCGCGAAAACTGCGCATCTTTTCGCTGTAAGCGTCGCGGCTGGTTAGCGCCACCTGCTCGATCGAAAAGCGCACAAGATCTCGTTCGGGTGCACGGCCGTCCATGACCTTATGCACGCGCACCATCGCGTCCACGATGGACTCATACAGGTCCCGCCATGACAGCCGACAAGCCAGTTCGTCGTAGAGGGACTCCTTGCCGGGTTGACGCTTCTCGGCTACCAGCACGAGTAGCTGGCGTAACAGGGCCAAGGCTTCGGCGTAGTCCACGTAGTCGACCGCCGAGAGCTGGCCTTCGGCTATCGTGATCCGATCGAGTAGGGCCTCGCCTCTCCAGCGCGCCGGATGGCTGTCGCCCAGCTCCGCGACGACCTGGGTGATCAGCGCGCCGGCCACGAGATTCGGCACCATGCGGCGTGGGTCCATGAGCAATAGGGCGACCCCTTCGATGGCCATCATCGGAGTCAGCCCGTCCAGGCCGGCGAGCAGGTCTTCATGGGTCAGTGCTTCGCAGGCGAGGGCGAATCCTTCGCGGTCGGCAGTGAAGTGCCAGGGCGCGACCCAGCGCACTCGAATATCCGCACCACGCACACCGCGTTCGACGGTGATGACGCCCATGAGATCCCGATGCAGTCCGGTGGCCAGGGCGGCGATCTCACCTTCCGGCGTAACGAGGACGCCAGCCAAGGGATCGCGCCGCTGGACACTACGAGCCTCACCTTCGGGTGGCACCAGGTGCTTGTGCACGAGATGAGCGTGGATGGCGTTGATAACGGCATGAGGCGTGCCCTCCAAGACCTCCTCAAGGATCAGCCGCAGGCTTGGCCGCTCGGCGACGGAGCCGATGACCTCGCGCACGCCCGGACAATGTTCGCCCGTGCGCGGCAGTGGCGTGATCGCCGTCTCGACCATACGGCCTTCCTCGTTCCAGTAACAAAAAAGCGGAACGCCGAAGGCCAATGGGTGCGTGCATGGCCTGACCGCCCAGCACAGGTTTTGGCTGGTGCCGAACAGAGCGTCGTTGAATGCCATCGTCATCAGGCGACCAACGCGATGCGATGACTACACACCATGGAAACATCAGGTTGGCGGGCCGGGTTCCGGTAGCGCCGGCGAGGTTCTGCAGAATTACCTTGCTCCTGCCATTTCGCCTCGAGCGTTTGCCGGAGCTTGGCCTGCGTAGGTAACAGGGGGCGGAACCCCGCGCGCATGATGTCGACCGCATCGCCCTGGCCGACTAACTTCAGAGTTGCGATCGGGGCACTGGCGAACTGTTCGAACGACACACCGAACTTGCCGATCGACGCCTGCTCGAAGATTTCCGTGAGGGTGAAACCGTGGATCTTTTCCAAGGGGGTTCCTTGTCCGCTGAGGTAATGCACCTCATGGATACCACTCCTCCCCCGTGGTGCAAGACCCCTAAACCCTCTGGATTTCTACGATTCACAGCATCGACAAAACACCACCACCTCTTCAGTATTTTGTTCCCACTTGCCCGCCTATTATCTACTTAGATAGGCGGGCAAGTAGCTTGTCGACAACCACTTGCCCGCCTAACACAACTCAAGTGGTTCAATTCTAGGCTAGGCATGGGTCGTCAGCTGTCGCCATCTGGGATCTGTTGAGCCCGTTGGCGTGAAAAAGCGGCACGGACAATTTGGTCGGAATGGGCCTTGATGACCCACACTGAGGGGCGACAGAGGAATTCGCTGCGCGTGGCTTTTGAAGCCCGTCGTACCGACCGGCCCGCTCGCCTTGAGGCATTGACCGACCGACGCGCGCATAGCGCGTGTACATCCAGCAACGAGCTTGGACATAGGTAAATCGGCTTAAGCTCAAAACGGCTGCTCTTTGGCAACAACTAGTAACAGGAGGCAACAACAGGTAATAAATGATGTTTCGATGACACTTCTAGCCGCGACTCTAGCCGGAAGTGGTCACTTGAGGTAACAAATGGTAACAAGTGGAAACATCGCCTCTTTGCGTTTGGCTTTGCTTGGTCGCCCCTGGTAACACGCGGTAACAAACAGTAACAAGTGGGAACATCGCCTCTTCGCGTTTGGCTTCGCTTGGTCTCGCCTGGCAACACGCGGTAACAAACGGTAACAAATGGGAACATCGCCTCTTCGCGTTGGGCTTTGCTTGGTCGCACCTGGAAACAAGTCGTGACACCTTGCAACAACTCCAGTTTTTGTATCACTCACGAACCTTGCTCACCCAACCCTTCTCAAGGCTGTTATCCAGGCTCACCCAAGTCGAGAGGTGAAGCTGTCTCCTCCAATTTCATAGGATTGACTTCGCATACAGCTAGGCTCGGACATCGGTTGCGGCCAGACGATAGCATTCATGGATCAATACACACCTGCTATCGATGATAGCTCGCCCATCAGGTGCGACTCCTTTGACTCTGTGCATCCGAAACGGGGAAACGGAAATAATGGCGGGCACATTGGACCGGGGCCTATCAGTTCGGCCAGCCCAGCGAACATGATCGTATCGCGTTCCAGGTCAAGGGAAGAAGGCTGCTTGTCGCCGACCTCACCTTGCTTGCATGTGTTCATGCATCGATGCACTCCGATTCGGACATGTCTGACCGAAGGAGTTCAAGATTCCTGAAGGAGCTCATTCATTTGTATGAGCTCCTTCGCCTTCGTTGAGCGCCTTCGATGACATGGACCACTCCCAGCCAGTGGTCATGCCACCTTTCTGGCTAATGATTTTCAGCCGAGACTTAGCGCGTTTGATCGATGCCCAGGACAAACCGCGAGAATTAGCCTCCACCCGGATTATTTGCTCGAGTGCAGCGCCACTTGACAGTAGTTCAGTCAGGAACGTTTCAGCTTCAGCCAACGCGCTGCGGTTGCTTTCATTTTCCGTTGGTTCGGAGAGCAACCCTCGTGCTGTTCCCTCCACCGCATCGCCCCACACAACGCGGCTGCCTGTGACGTCTACGGACTCTTTCAACGGAACTTGTTCGAACCCATAGGCGAACCCTCCACCGTCGGGACCGATGTTCGACTTCGCGCGCGCGAGGATAAATTCTTGCTCGCATTCTTCGCCGACAGCCTTCCGCACCGTACCCATAACGATCCTGGCTTGCGCACTAAAGGCGATGGAACCCGTGACACGCTCCACCGGGTCACGAGCACCAGTACTCTTTGAGAAGTGAGTAATGCCCAGCGCGCAGGCATCCAAGCGATTGGCCAGATCGACCAGAGGAGCCAAGCCGCGACGCACCTCTGCGTTTTTATGACTATCGCCGCGGATCGCGCTCACCAACGGATCTACGATTATTAGCGAAATGTCACCACGGCCCTCGGCAGCAACCGCCAGTTCACCCATGTCGTACGCGGGATCAAATGCGCGTGACTGTTCGGCTTCCCGAACCACGCCCACTAGATAGACTCGTGACAAATCGGCGCCTGCCGCAATTAGCCGGGGAAGAAGAGTGTCGGCGAAGTCATCCTCACCGCTCCAGATCAATACTCCGCCAACCGCCGGGCAATGCCCGCATGGCAGTGCACTACCTGACGATATCGCCGCAGCGAGCGTCATCGCGATAGTGGTTTTGCCAGTACCTGGTGCGCCGGCTAACAAGTGAAGCTTGCCTCGCGCCAGCCACCCCGGCCAGAGCCAGCGGATCGACTCCGGAATCAGGGTGTCGGCCTGGATCAGTTCCACACGGGGTGAGAGCATGCTCGCGAGATCGGAGTAGTCGCCATCTACCGACGAATCATCCTCGGTTGTCATCGGGCCCCCGCGGAAATTCCTCTATCTCGTGCTCAAGCCAACACACTGCGCGCGCGGAAATTCTGCGATTGCGCGGAAAACGACCATCCTTCATCAGTGCGTAAATCGTACTTTTCCGCAAGGCACTGCGGCTCATTACTTCGGGCAGACGCAGCCCCGGAGTCTGGGTGTCGGCCTCGATCGGTTCCTCGATAGGTGAGGGCACGCTCGCGAGGTCGCGGTCGCGGTCGCGGTCGCGGTCGCGGTCGCGGTCGTGGTCAAGGTCATGGCTATCTACCGACAAATCATCCACGGTGGTCATGGGACCCCCTGAGGAATTCTTCGATTTCGTGCTCGATCCAGCCCACCGCGCGCGTAGAAATTTTGCGATTGCGCGGAAAACAACCGCGTTTCATCAGCGCGTAGATCGTGCTTTTCCGTAAGGCACTGCGGCTCATTACTTCGGGAAGACGCAACATTCGTATCAAGGGCTTTTCCATTTTTTAGCTCGCGTGAAGGCGCCGGTTGGCGCGTAGGAAAAGTATGGGGCCGTTTCGATAGATGCTTTTGCCAGCAAACCCCCTTCTCAAGCTTGTTCTACGGGCAAAAAATCAGTTGCGAAGTCCATTAAGGAAAAATTTAGGTCCATGGAATTCCACCAAGAGCGTGTTCCAGCCGTGTTCGCCTAGTGGATTCCTCCATACATTGGCGACATTGACGAACTTGCACGCGTTCTCCTCGATCGCCGGCTAGACGTGGCGCTAGAGCGGCTGAGCCTGAAGGCGCTACGCTGGTACGTGATGAACACCGAGCGACAGACGTGCGTCTGTCACGCGTCGCGCGAGGGATGGTTCGGTGACACTTTCGTGTTGCCGGATGAATCCATTGGCCCGAACGGCGGCGAACCGCTCGAGTTCAAATACGGTGCGGGGGACAGCGCGCACGTTACCCGAGCGACGTAGTAGTGCGGCGCGATGAGACACTGGACGGAGTTAGAGACATCCGCCCGGGAGTAGCTGTGTAACGGCAGCGTACAGGACCTATCAACGCGGCAAGCGCTTCGAAAACCGCACATTCGCGCCAGAAGGATCACCCCAGCCGAAGACCAGATGCCGGGGCGCATGATTGATCGAGCAGCCAAACGAAAGAACCGCCGTTTTTAGGGGCGGTTTTCCGTAACTTTTCCGTACTAGCGACTTGGCGAGCGTTGAATCCATCGCTAAGCAACTGTTTTGATTGGTGGTCGATACAAGGACCGAACTTGTGACCCCTTCCATGTTAATTGGCAGGGCTTGGGCCTTGCACATTAGGCATGGCCGGTTTCATCACTCGCTCGCAGCGTATCCAAATAGTCAGCCCACTCCTGCATGACCTGGCGACGTTTGTCACGGAACTTCACACGCGCGTACGCTGCTTGAATCTCATCTTTAGGTGCGTGGGCAAGCTGGGCTTCGAGCACGTCCACATCGATACCTAGTCGCTCACGTCCGAGGGTACGCAAGGAAGCCCGAAAGCCATGGGTGGTGTGCTCGCCTTGAAACCCCATCTCGCGCAATGCCTTGCTCAGCGAATCCCGGCTGAGATGCATTGCATTCTGCCGCCCTTGGGGCGGAAACACGTATTCGCCGCCCATGTTCCGCTCGTGCATCTCCCTCAACACGACGAGTGCCTGCGCCGGCAATGATGTATTGAAATCCTGTCCAGTTTTCATCCGATTGGTACCATCTGGATTCATGCCCGGAATTCGCCACTCACCCGTTTTCAGGTCGATTTCCGTCCATCGGGCACTGGCCACTACGCCAGAGCGCATAGCAGTCAACGCGGCCAAGATCAGCGCCCCGCGCACTACGCGATTAGGGTAAGCGTCGATGGCACGCATGACCTCACCCAGCTTGCTGTCGTCGTCCGTGACGGCGGGCATGTGGCCGCTGCGGAAAGATGGAAGAACACGATCCAGCCTTAGCCGGCTTTCATCGGGCCGCAATCCTTCATTGATCGCGTGGTCAACAATGCTAGCGACATATTGGCGTGCCTTACGGGCGAGTTGCGGGGTGTCCTTGGCCATCTCTACCAGTGTTGGGCGAACGTCCTTCGTCTCCAGCTTGCGCATGTCGAGCTCGCCCAGCCTGGGAATCAGGTACGAATCAACCACGAGCCGAGCTTTTCGATAAGTCTCTGTGGCCCAAGTTGGCAGCTTCTCGGCCATCCAACGACCCGAGACAGCGCGAAACGAGGCTTCTTCGGTCTCCGCCTGTGCCTTCATCGCAGCTTTTTGGTCCGCACCGTCAGCAGAACCAGCCTCCTGCTGGGCCTTCCGTATACCTGCAGTGACGTTGCCCTGCTTGGCATCGCGCTGCACGCCGGAGGCCTTGACACGGGCTTCGGCAAGAGACATGGCCGGGTAATGACCAATGGTGGCCGGCGCGGGACGCGACCCATCCGGCAGGCGGTAACGAACCAGCCATGATTTGCGGCCGGCGGGACTGACTGACAGCAGTAGTCCGTTCCCATCCGGTAGGAAGTACGGCTTCTCGCCCGGCTTGGCCTTACGGATCTGGAGCTCAGCCAAAGGGGTTGCGAGTTGAGGCATAGCCGGGGACCAATTTGGGTATGAAAGCGAAATCATACCCAAATTCATACCCAAAAAACCAAGACTCCCTCGGACACCCCGAGATGCCTCTGGACGCTATAGGCACAAAAAACCCCGCAATTACGCGGGGTTATCTGTCTTTACTGGACTATTCTGAACTTCTTTGGACAGTTCAAAACTAGCTAATGGTGCCCAAGAGGGGCAACGCAACGATCCGCTATAAGCCATTCTAAGTATGTTTTGTGCAATTCATGTGCAGTGTTTCAAAGTTACCGAGAAGGCTCCATAGTTCGGGTCCCCGCCAGGGACCCTGCAGTCAGACGCTCTATAGCGACTTCGCATTGCGCAGCAACACCACATATAGATGTATGTCAGCGCAGGAAGCCTGCCGATCATCGTCAGGCTTCCTGCGCAAGCACATGGGCATGGTGATGACGCCCTACTTTCCCATACACAGATCTCCCTAAGCGGATACCCGGCCTCTCGATGAAAAGATAGGTAGCGCAGGAAAACAGGGCTACGCAAAGAGCCGTCATGGCCGCGATAGACCAAAATTCCGCTGGCGATCGGTTAGCCGCTACTCCAAGCACTCCCGGAAGAAAGATCGTTGATAGCACCAGGCCATGCATCAAGTAGATGCTGTAGCTGGCATGCCCAAGGCGAACGGCACCAGTCACATGAAGTAGGCGGAACAGGGAAGATCCCGACGCGACAAGCGCGAAGAACCCACCAAGAAAGATGACGCCGTACACCGAAAATGAATCATGCCCAAGGTAGAACGCTTCCAGCAGAGACAGCAGAGCTACGACCGATCGAACTTCACCATCCCCATGGATCTTCGGCATCATCCGCAAAAATGATGCCGTCAGCATGCCAACCAAGAAAAATCCGACATAGAAACAATATCGTGACTGAGTTTGGTGGCCAATGATCAGCGCTAGGGCTAGGCCGACGCATATCGCAGCCCACGCATGCCGACAAGGAGCCAGCAGGGCCAGAGCCGGCAGTGACACATAAAAGGTCCACTCGTAGAACAGCGTCCACGTCTGGCCGACGACCGACATGCTGTGCGTGTCATCAAGAAATGGCGGCGGTAGCTGATAGGCGCCTAATGCTAGCCACCTCCATGCCTGCCCTATCGCCATCCTTAATGATACGGCGATATGGAAGTCAGCTCTGACGAGTACGAAAACGAAATATGCAGCGATCAGCGACCAGTACAGGGGAACGATGCGAAAGAATCGATTGACGTAAAGCTCAGCCCATTTTGGCCTTCCGCCTTTTTCGAGCAACTTACCCCAGAAAAGAAAGCCGGTGATCATGAAAAACACCGCTACGCCGAAGCTTCCTACGTAGGAAAAGAACGGTGATGGAGGTAGTGCGACGATGCCGGTCGTTGCAGCGATGCGCCTTATGGATGTGTGCTGGGTCAAAACTGCCAGCGCCAAAAAAAACCTAAGACCGTCAAGGTTGCTGATACGGCTACCAGAAGCATGCGGCTCCTGGTCAAGCGCTGAAAACAGTGGGAGCGAGAAAATCCCAACAAGCAGCGCAGCGATGAGAAATGCCGGCCATACCGAGTAATAGTCCATGAGATTTTCCGTACTCTCCAAAGGAGAGGATGATGCCACATGGCTGAAAAAATCGCCCCAGCCGAAGATGGTGACATGCGCCTAATCCGTTCGCGCCCGCTGAGACGCTACACCGATACGATCGCCCAATGTCCAGGACGATCCACAAAGAGACCTTCGGCCCACCCGGCGCGTGCGACGCCTGCGGGAGGCCATGCTGCGTCATGCAGCAGGTAGGCATCCAGTGCTACCACTGTCATGCCGGCGTGTTCATGCATCGGAAATTCTGGCGCTTCACCTATATAGATGGAGACATGATTGCCACGCCCAAGGACGAAGTGACCGATGCTGACCTGATGAATAATTAGTGTGTATTAGTGTGTACACATTTCGATTTTGTGTGTACAATGCACACCATGAACAGCGCAGACCTCATCAAACTACTCAAGGCCAACGGCTTCGCTGTCGTCAGCATCCGGGGCAGCCACCACAAGATGCGCAACGCTGCGAACGTAACGGTGATCGTCCCGCATCCCAAGCATGATCTGCAGAAGGGAACGGTTTCCTCGATCATGAAGCAAGCCGGACTCTAAGGTGCTGGCGCTACACAGAAAGAAACACTGCTTTTAGAAAGAACGGAGAATGACCATGCGCTACCCCATCGCTATTGAAATCGGTGACGAAAAGACCGCCTATGGCGTGACCGTACCCGATCTGCCTGGCTGCTTCTCTGCCGGCGACACGCTCGATGAAGCAATCAGCAACTCCGAGGAGGCAATGCTCCTTTGGTTTGACGAGGATGAGCCCGTAGCGCCGCCGGCCGCATCAAAGATCGAAGACCTCCGCAAGCGCAAAGAGTTTCGGGACCGTATCTGGGTTCTCGTGTCGGTGGACTTGTCCAAGCTCAACGACAAGGCCGTGCGCATCAACGTGACGATTCCTGAGCGCATCCTGCACAACATCGATGCCCACGTAGGCTCTATTGGCGAGTCTCGCTCAGGCTTCCTCACTCGCGCGGCCATGGCAACCATGGCGACCGAGCACGCGTAAACGCAAAAAATCCCCCAGCCTAAGCCGGGGGCTAGTTCAAATTGCGTGCGCATGTGCTTCTGTAAACTGCGCCACCCTACCCAGCGACACTGCCGCCGCATCGGCGGCATAAGTCCAGGCCGGACCAACTGGCCTGGCACTCCATCGGCCGCCACTCGCGCGGCTGATGCACATCACATGGGCTACCTGAATAAAAGTCGTGACACCAGACTCGCCCAACTCAAGTGGCGTCCATATTGTGGACGACTCAGACAGATATTGATCAAATATAGTTGCTCGAATTTGATCACTGCCGTAAGCTGCCGGCTATCAATGCACGAAGGGGTGACACGCAATGAAGTATTCCAAGACCGTCACGGTCGGTGGCATGACGTGGAACGTCATCGGCCGCAATGAACGCGCAACCACGCACGAGGGCCGGCACTTCTTTGCTGCCCGCTGCAATCCCAAGATCTTGTGGCGCATCACCGAGGATGACCAGAACATCGCCGCGACCGGATCAGCCAAGCCGCTGCGCGTGTGGACGAACAAGTATGAGACCCACGATCTTAGTACGACCGTCCGCGAGATATGCGGGAAGCCGCCGGCCACACGCATATGTGATAGGTGCTACATGGTCCATGGCCCGGCGCTCACTGAATGCCCATTCTGCGGCACGCCGAGCGAGGAGCTGCACCCATCCATGACTTTCGCCGAGCACCGAGCCGCCATGCAGGCGCGCAGGGCACACAACTAAAAGGATGCATCCGTGAGAATTGAAGAACTTGAGGGCAAGCTGCTGGACTACTGGGTTGCCCGCTCCATGGGATACCGCTTCTGGCTGGAAAAGCGCGGCGCGTATGAGCTGGCGGTGGTGCAGCCGCCGACGTACCGGGAGCCGTGGATGGAGCACCGCGACAAAGATGGCAACAAGCCGCGCTACACCGAAGTATTCACCGCCGAAGAACTCAAGTGCGGATTTTTCGGCACCGGCCTCCGTCATTTCTCCACTGACTGGACCTATGGCGGCCCGATCATCGAGCGTGAGGCCATCTGCGTCGATAAGCTGATGAGCCCGGACTGGTGTGCAGCAAAGCGCAACACCACCGACGACGCTGGGGCGTGGTACGCCGGCCCTACCCCACTAATCGCAGCCATGCGCGCCTATGTCGCCAGCGTGTATGGCGAAACCGTAACTGACGGACAAAAGGAAGACCAAAATGCAACGTTGTGATTTCATGAAGCTGCTGAACGCAGCAGCCCAGACTGTCGCAATCCCCGTATCGACGCGGGAAAGCATCATCCAGCGCATTTTCGGCGAGAGCGAGAGCCTCCCCGAGCAAATCAAATCTGCATACGTGCACGTCAGCCGGAACCGCATTGTCCAGTTCGGCGAGGTGGTCATCGATGCCAGCGGCAAGCAAGAGATCCTGTTCCCGGCGGAGATGTACGCCACTGTCGGAAGTAGGGCGCAAAGCGACAAGGCCGGCGACGTCGTGATGATCCGTGGCATCAGCGGCAAGTCGATGAGCGTCTATGCGGCGCCTGGTACCAGCGTGGCGTGGGTGGCTGTTGGCGAGGTATGGGGCGGCAACGCATGAGCGCGACGAACACCGTAGCCGACCAGTTCCTGCGCAAGCTGCAGGCTGACAAGGTCGCCCCGATGACGCGCGTGCAACTGATCGATGGCCCGCTGAAAGGCATCTCTGTCGATACGAGTGGAATCAGGCCGGACCAGGTGATTCGTTGCTTGAAGCCCATGCCGATCGATCGATTCACAATCGACCCGACCAGCCCGGTTCAGCATGTCGTCGAGTCGATCACTTACTACACCTACCCCACGCGTGATCAATGGGGCGAGATAACCGGATGGCTGGCGAGCGAGTACCAGTCTGTCGCAGAACGAGAGGGAGCGACCTCATGAGCGAGTACAACCAGGAAACGTGCATCACCGCCGGTGATCTGCGCAGCGTTGGCATACCGGTCCCTGAGCGAATCCCTGACTGCGCCTGGATCTCACGGAGCGCGGTGAAGTGCGTGCCAATACTCCCCGAGCAGGCATTTGAGCGGGTTGCTCGCGGTGAGTTTGCGGTGGAGTTTAAGATCACGTTCCTTGAACACTTCCGCTGGGTCACGGTCCAGTGCTCGGTTGTGCCTGAGCCGATCTGCGGGACAGCTATTCACCTAGGTGATGACGCATGAGCTTCAAATGCACCCCCGAGATGTTCGCCGGTGACGTCGACGAGCACCAGATGAAAGTGATTCGGGCCGATGGCGTGTACCGGCATCTGCGATTCAGGAAGCCGGGCACCAGAACCTACTGGTTCGACATCGTCACGTGGCCGGGCACTCTCTGCATCAACGGCGATTGCGGTACCTACGTATTCAGCCGCCTTACCGATATGTTCGAGTTCTTCCGCAGCAAGGGAAATACTGACTACATCAACCCCAGCTACTGGGCGGAAAAGTGCGACGCGCAGGACAAGCAGGACGGCATCACCGAGTTCTGCCAGAAGACGTTCCGCCGGGCCGTGATCGAGCGCGTGCGCGACTACTGGCGCGAGTCGGGCGAGTTCAGCAAGCAGCTCGAATGCTTCCGCGAGCTGCGCGAGGACGTGCTGAATGCCGATAACGAGCATGACGCATACCGCGCACTTTACGAGTTCAACTCCGGCGACTTCGAGTTCACAGACTGCTGGGAAATGCGCTTCAAGGAGTACACCGGCAGGTTCATCTGGAACTGCCGCGCCATCATATGGGCCATCGCGCAGTGGGATGCTCGGCGGGATATCGAGATGGAGAGCGCTCGTGGATGACGAAAAGCTGCTCATGCTGGCCGCCAAGGCTGCGGGCATTATCGTTGAGCGCGCACGCCTGAACGATCCTCTATGCCGCGACATCCTTGTGCGCACGCCGGTGTCAATGTATGAACAGAGATTTTGCGGATGGAATCCACTCACCAATGACGGCGATGCGCTGCGACTGGCAGTTCAACTTAGTATCGGCATGCAATCGAATGGACCTGACCACTGGCAATCACCGAATTGCGTCATCGTACTGTTCGGCGAGAACTCGCGCCTGACTCATAAGCACGATGGAAACGCAATCTACGCCGCACGCCGAGCCATAGTGCGCGCAGCGGCATCAATGGGTGGATCTGATAGTCGTGACACCACCATCGGCCCCCACACCCATACCGACCAAGGGGGCATACGTGATTGAGAACGCGATCTTTATGATCGAGGGCGGCGTTGCCCTTGATCTCATCCAGGACCACATCGCCGAAAAGCAGGTCATCGCCGACAAGATCCGCGAGCTCGCCGACGAGTTCTGCACCACGCGAGTCGCGACCAGCAAGTTCGACGGTTCGCTCATCGGCCTGCACCTGGACCCGTCCAAGCCGCGACCGAAGGATTTCACCGCACCTGACGTGAACGGCGTCAGCCGACCGCGCAGCAAGTCCGAGACGGCCAAGCGGCTCAGGGCTATCGGCGGATACAAGAATCCATCCGAGTCCATTGCTGCAACGCTCGGCATTCCCACGCAACTCTCCTACAGCAAGAAAGGCAAGTTCCATGGTTCCCGCCTGATAGGCCACCCGGCCGCGCCGTGCGGCTTTCTCTACATCAGCAGCAACGGACCGTTCGCGATGTGGACGCCGGATGTCGAGATGGAAGTAGCTGCCGCTGAATCCTCGGAAAAAGGTGTCGTCGTCAGTGGGCCGGCCAAGTCGTTCCGCATGGATATCGATGGTTGCCGCCGCCTGGAAATCGAGGAATGGGAGATCATCGTCCGCACGCACGCACTCATCCGCAAGCAGGCTGCTGGAAAGCTGATTTCTCAGCGCCGAGATCAGCAAGCCGCCAAGTCGTGACAGCATGATTCACCCATGCCACGCGGCATCGCTGGATAGGGAAGTCCGGCACAAGAATTAAGCACCAGATGCGCTCAAGGACCTGAAATCCCCACGCGTAAATGCTCGCCCGATAGATCGCTGGAAGGATCGGGACACTAAACGGAACGGTGTAATCGCGATCAGGAACGCCTGCGATCAGGAGTCCGGTTGGACCATGGCGTGACACCTCGGAGAGTTACGGGGACTAGATTTAGCCGGTTTAGCTCAGTTGGTAGAGCAGCAACTTTGTAAGTTGAATGTCGCGCGTTCGATTCGTGCAACCGGCACCAGAGAAAGTCTTGGATGTATCGGCATAAAGGAACTGAACACGGCGGTGGAACTCCGCACCGGAGACGTAACCGGCGGCAGGTCAAATGTAAGGGTTGTCGAACGAAATCAGTAGCGAACGGTGATCTGCCCAGTGATCCGCGAGCGAAACAAAGTAGGGAGGACAGGATGGGAAACACGAGGGGTGCTAAACCCGTAGATTCAGTTCCTACGCTCTCGCCCAAGTGATGCCGCTGAGTCGAATCAGCACCCTTACATTTGAATTGCAGGGCCGTAGTTAGTCGTCGTTGGCACGCTATGGATTATCGCTGTATGAAGGCAGGTAAGGTTCTTCGGACGCGGGTTCGATTCCCGCCAGGTCCACCACATGCGTTTTGATCGTCAAGCCTGAAAAATGAGACTCACCCCGCACGACGTAGCTAACGCATGGTCAGCCAAGGGTGAGCAGATAGGGCGACAGAACGCATCTGATGGGCCTGCCCAGGTTTCGACGGGGGATACGAGCTGAGCTGGACAGCGCGAGAGTCGACCGACGTAATCGGCGAAAAACTCTAAATGCAAATGACAGCATTTACGATCAGCGCATTGCCGCCTGATCCGAAGTTCTAACGCACTTCGTCACCGAACGCGTTTGGCAGCCGGGAAAGACCGGCACTGAATTCGGGTCGCGGGCACACGAGACCCAATACCGCTGGCGGGTATCGCCAGGCCGTCGTGAGACGGATTGCCATGACACCCTGAGAAAGCAGCCCGTGGATAGCTCGGGAGGTGACGAGGATCAGGGGTCGGCTGGTAGTCGAGCCCACAAGCGGCCGTAAAAGCGGCGCCGGATGCGCAACCGGCATCCTCAAGAATGGCCGCTGGTGTAGGTGGCAGTGACAGGTCCAGAAGACCGAAACACATGGACGGTTCGACTCCGTCAGCGCAGCGCCGGACGCGGAGCAGCAGCGGCCATTCTTGAGGGTGAAACGCATGAATTCCCGCCGAAGAGGTCGGAATAGCCTGGATAGCACCCGGCCATCCTCAAACAATCACCCCCAAGCGGGTGGAGACGGAGTATCAGTTAGTTGGTGAGGTGATAGCTCACCAAGGCGATGACGCTCTCCGGTGTCCAACCATGGACCCGGCCACTGCAGCCCGGCGCCCTCCCCCTTGGCGCCATTAAGACGGATCGTCGTGAGACGAGCCGTCTCTCTTTTTGTGCGCGTCGTGACAGCAGAATGGGGTCCTACCTCACCGAGCTAAGCGCGCCATGACAGCAGTCAATATCCAGGTAAATGACTCGACCGGCATGCACCCGTTCGACCCGAACGCATGCGCACACGCATATACGTACAACGGGAGCAACCAGATCCTCACGGATACGGCCACGCTTGGCATTCAGTCATGGGTTAAGACCTACACGTACAGCGGCAACAACATCGCATCTGTATCGGCCTGGATCTTCCAGGGGAAAAGCTAGGGTGACCTGATCACAGATCAGGGAACGAACAAGCAAAGAACCTCTCTCCGGCGGGGTTATTCTGTTTTGGGGCGCACATCAGCGAGATAACCAAGCACCTTGCGGGCGCAATTGGTCGTGACACGAACATCAGACCCCTACTGAAAACAGCAAGGGGAATAACGTGACCGAGCGATTCGCACTTCATCATGGCGACTGCATCGACGTGATGCGCGCCGTGCCGGACAACTCCGTCGATTCCATCATCACCGATCCGCCGTATGAGCTCGGCTTCATGGGCAAAGGCTGGGATAAGACCGGAATCGCCAACAATGTCGATGTGTGGCGCGAAGCGCTGCGCGTACTAAAGCCCGGCGGACACCTTCTCGCATTCTCCGGTTCGCGTACCTATCACCGCATGGCATGCGCGATCGAGGACGCCGGCTTCGAGATGCGCGATCAGATCATGTGGATCTACGGCAGCGGGTTTCCGAAGTCGATGGATGTCGGCAAGGCGATCGACAAGGCAGCCGGCGCGGTGCGCACCGAGCGCCTGACACCCAAGCCAGGCCATGAGAATTTCGTCGGGCGCGACAACCTCGCCGGACTGCGTGATGGCGGCACAGTTGGCGCCGCCGATGGCGGCTACGCTCGTCCATGGATGAACGACCCGCAGAAAGTGGAGGACTCGCACTGGGATTTTGCACCAGCGACAGATGAAGCGCGCCAATGGCAAGGCTGGGGCACCGCGCTCAAGCCAGCGCATGAGCCGATCTGTGTTGCGCGCAAGCCGTTCAAGGGAACTGTTGCAGCCAATGTCCTGGCACACGGTACCGGCGCCATGAACATCGATGCGTGTCGCGTCGAGCTAAACGGCGACTACAAGTCCCAGGCGAACGGACGACCTTCGCAAACTGGGTTGGGTGACAACTATGACCCGGCAACGGCAAACAAGCCAGACACAGTCGGCCGCTGGCCCGCCAACGTCATCCATGACGGCAGCGAGGAAGTGCTTGCCGCATTCCCACAGGCTGCTGGTCAGCTTGCGCCAGTGGCGAGCTCCAATGCACAAAGCGAGAAAACCAACGGCATCTACGGCCGCATGCGCCGCGAAGGCGAAGCCAGCGCCGACAGTGCCAACGATGGTGCCGTCGGCTTCAAGATGAAACCAGGCATGCGCCGTCTCGACGCCGGCAGCGCCGCGCGCTTCTTCTACTGCGCCAAGGCCTCGCGCACCGATCGCAACGAAGGCATAGGCGGCGGCGATGCTCCCGCCGTCGGCACCGACGCAACGATGCGCGATCGCGAGGATGCCGATTGGCCCGCTCGCAATGGCAACCATCACCCGACGGTCAAGCCAACAAACCTGATGGCCTACCTCTGCCGCCTCGTCACTCCACAGGGGGGGGGTAATCATGGACCCGTTTATGGGCAGCGGTAGCACGGGCAAGGCCGCCATGCGCGAGGGCTTCCGGTTCATCGGCATCGACATGACGCCTGAATACGTCGAGATCGCCCGAGCGCGCATCACGCACGCGGCCTGATCGGCCATACGCAAGCCTCTCGCAATGAGGGGCTTGTAATCAAATTCGATACATGCTCAAATTCGATCACGTAATCAAATTCGATCAATTCCACTCAGGGGGAAATGCCGATGAATACCGAGACCCACACCGTTCGAGTCCTGGCCTGGCGCATGCATGAGGCGCTGACCGCTCTCAAGAAGCTGGCTGCCAAGGCTCACCGCTACGGATGCCCGGACATCACGGTCACCATCGGTGACTCCCGCATGGTAAAGAACACGGTCACCGACTGGGATGGCGTCGAGCGCGAGGTCGAGTGCGGCTACACCGACCTGATCATCACCGGCTCCGCACCGCGCTACGGCAGTCACGAGTTCCTCGCCCGCATCGAGCTGACGCCGGCAGGAAACATCGTCGACACGATCCCTGGCGTGACGGATCTCGATGAGCGCTTCCGTCACTCGAACGGCTACTGCGACCACTGCAAAACCGACCGCAAGCGCAATGAGGTGTTCGTCGTGCGCGACATCTACACGCGCCAGCAGCTCCAGATCGGCCGCAATTGCCTGCATGACTACCTGGGCATGGACAATCCCACCGCGATCGCGAACCGCTTCGGCTTTTGGACTGAGGCGCGTGAATCCGAGGAGTCCTACTGCCGTGGCGGCTCCTGGAGCGGCAGCCTCACGGGCGTCATGTCGCTGGCCGCCGTATGCGTGCGCCTGTTCGGCTGGTGCTCCAAGTCTCAGGCGGAGAACCTGCGTACTGAATCGACGGCCGACCATGTCGGCTTTGTCCTGTTCGCCTCACGCTTGACCGGCAAAGAGCAGGCGTTCAAGCAGCGCATCCTGGACTCGATGACGCCGGACGACTACGCCACAGCCGAGACCGTCATCAAGTGGGTGCGCGAGACGATGGGTGCGCGATCGGAGTACGAGCACAACCTCAAAACACTGTGCATGGGCGATGACATCTACGAAGAAAAGCGCATCCCCTTGATCATCAGCGCGATCGCCGCCTACAACCGCGCCATGGAGCTCAAGGCGAAGCGCGAGGGCGATGCCAATGCCGGAGCCCTGTCGCAGCACGTGGGAGCCGTGAAAGAGCGCCTACGCAACATGCTTGTGACGCTGAAAGACCAGCGCGTTATCGGCAGCAATGAATGGGGCGACCGCGTCCTGATCAAGTTCGCTGATGCGCGGGGCAACCTCATCAAGTGGATCACCTCGCATGGCTCGGGCCTCAAGGTCGGCGAGCAGGCGCTGCTGACCGGCACGGTCAAAGAGCACGACGAATGGAACGGCGCCAAAGAGACCGCGCTTACGCGCTGCGTGCTGGTGCCGATCGAGCAGATGGCTCATGCCGCTTAATTAACCCGGCCACGGATGGCCGTCTATCACCACCGAGACCCCATATGAGCATCATTGCCTGCGTTTCCTGTGACTGGACCGGTCACCACTACGAAATCACCGCGCTCGAAGCCGAGCACGTGCGCGCGCTTGAGCCAGGTCAGCCTACGCCCTATGGCGTTTGTCCGCAGTGCAGGGCGGTCCTGCCGTTCGGCAAGACGCCCGAGATCGACGGCATCCAGAAAACTGGCTGGAACTGGCGGGATGGTCGCGCCGAGCGTCCGAACCTGACTCAGTACCAGCGCGACTGCCTGCTGCTGATCGCGTCGCACCTCATTCCGGATCACCCAGGCTTTCGTGCCTCGGAAGAGATCGCCGTCGCATTGCGCTCAACGATCGGTAGCTCGATCCGTATTCCAGACCGCTCGCCGCCGTTCAATGAACTGACGATGGCGCCATACCTGCAGAGCTGGGTCTACCCCCTCATCGTCGGCGCCCTGTATGGCGAGGTCTATCCGGGTCACCGCCGGTACATGGCAAATGATGCGGAACATGTCCGCAACGCAATGAAGGCGGCCACCCAGGAACAAAAGTCGTGACACCAGAATCAGCCCCCTATCGAGCATAAAGGGGGCTCCAGGTGACGAAACCATCCAGCACTAAGGCGGCCGTTGATGATCGCCGACTCGTGATCAGTTTCAGCGGTGGTCGAACATCTGGCCTCATGCTGCGCAGACTCATCGATAAAACCCGCGATACAAACGTCGTCGTGACGTTCGCCAATACCTCTCAAGAGGATGAACGGACACTTGAATTCGTTCACAAGATTGATTGTGAGTGGGGCATCGGCATCGTATGGCTTGAGGCAGTCGTCAACCCCGGTCGCGGGAACGGGACTACGCACAAAGTCGTGAGCTTCGACACCGCCGATAGGAGCGGCGCCGTCTTTGAGTCCGTCATCGCGAAATACGGGATACCAAACAAGGGCTTTCCTGGCGCATGCACGCGTGAATTGAAGCTCAGGGCTATCACGAGCTATCTGCGCTCGATCGGATGGGGGCCGGGAACGTACGACACTGCTATCGGCATCCGCGCGGACGAATTTGACCGCATGGATTCGATGGCTAGTGAGAAGCGTTTCATTTATCCGCTTATCGCCGATGGGATTACGAAAGACGACGTCCTGGCTTGGTGGCGGACGCAGCCGTTTGACCTGGGAATACCGGAGCACTTTGGAAATTGCCGATGGTGCTGGAAGAAAAGCCTGCGCAAGCACTTGACACTCGTAAAGGAGTGCCCGGAAGCATTCGACTTTCCCCGCCGCATGGAGGCGCAGTACGCACATGCCGGATCTGGCACTGGTCCGCGTACATTTTTTCGCAACTACATGACCGTCGATGATCTGTTCGACCTGGCCCAGCATCCATTCGATTCGTTCCGCGACAAAAATGTGCCAGTTCAACCCCCGTCAGCGCTGGATATTCCAGGCGGTGGATGCGGCGAGTCCTGCGAAATATACGCCGATGGCATTGAAGAGGCGGAGGCGGCATGAGCACCATTCTGTGGTTCCTGCTGCTAGTGGTCCAGACGGCCGCGTTCACGCTAGTGAGCCGCGCGCGCAATAGCGGAAGTTATGGCTACCACGCCATTGCGTCCGTCATCAGCAATGGCGTCTGGTTCATCAGCCAATTCATCCTGATCGGCATGGTCGCCAAGCCAGGTATGCCGCTTGCGGAGATCACTGGGATAGGCCTGATCTACGTGACTGCTACCGTCACCGGCGCCGTGCTGATGCACTGGCTAAGCGTCAACTACCTGGAGCGCGGCAAGCGCAAGGTGGGAGCGTGATCATCCAACGTTTTGCCCGCAATACCGCTGGCCGTGACTTCGCATGTGGCGACGTTCACGGCCACTTTGAGCTGCTGAGCGGCAAGCTGGCGATGGTCGAGTTTGACCCGTCCCGCGACCGCCTGTTTGCCGTTGGCGATCTGGTTGATCGCGGGCCGTTCTCTGTCGAGTCCGTCGAGTGGATCGGCAGGCCATGGTTCCACTCGGTGCCGGGAAATCACGAAATGATCGCGATGGGCGTGGCCGCCGGCAGGCACGACGCAGAGCACTACCTCAAGAATGGCGGCCTATGGTTCCTCAAGCTGACGGATGAGCAGCGGCACGCGATCGCCCAGGTGTTCGCCACCCTCCCCTACGCCATCGAGATCGACACCTCGCATGGCCGCGTGGGCATTGTGCATGCAGAGATCCAGGGTAACTCGTGGGGCCAGTTCATCGCCGATTTCGAGTCCGCCACCTCGAACAACAAAAAGCGCGAGCTGATCGAGAAATGCCTATGGTCGCGCAAGATCATTGATGCATTCGATGAAGACCGCACCATGCCGGAACCGATCAACGACCTGCATCGACTAATCGTCGGCCACTCCATCGTGGATACACCGACCACGCTTCAAAACATCCTCTACATCGACACCGGTGCCTACAAGACCGGCAACCTCACCGTCATTCAAATTGACGGCCCAACCACTGGAGCATCGCAATGAGCCTCAACCCGCAGATTGACCAGGACGTCGCCGCGCGCGACTGGAGCGCAGCGCGTGCTCATACCCTGGACCTAGTTCACCAGCAACCCGGCAACGCCAAGGCGTACTACTTCCTCGCGCAGATCGACGTGCGCATGGGCAACACCGCCGAGGCGCGCAACGCGCTCACCCGGGCGAACACCATCGACCCGGCGCACACGTTCGTCAGCAACTTCGCCGCGTACAACAAACTCAGCGGATTCCTCAACTCCTACCAGCAGGTCGCGACGGTGCACCAGGCGCCCGCGCCGGTGGTCGTGCAGCGGGCGAGCAATGGGTGGGAGTATTTCGCCATCGGCGTGATCATTGCGATGCTCCTGGCGCTGATCATCATGCTGGTGCGCGGTGCCATGCGGCGCAGCGAGGAGCGCCTGCGTAATGAGCGCATTGACGAGATGGCACGCGCTCGTGCATACGCACATGATGAGTCGATAGGGCGGTTCTCGCAGGGTCACTCGACCGAGGACGGAATCCGCCAGTCCGCGTCGATGGGTGCGGCGCCGCGCTACTACGGCAACCCATCCCCGACCTACGCCCCGTCGTCAGGTCACACGACCGTCGTGCAGGGCGGCGGCAGTGGCGACATGCTCACCGGCCTGGTGCTTGGCGAGATGCTTGCCGAGGATCGCGGCGGCCGTGATCACTACTACCGCGACTCGCCGGCACCGAGCCAGTCGTTTGACACCGGCAGCTCCAGCTTCGACTCGGGTAGTTCGTCCAGCAGCTTCGACAGCTCCAGCAGCTTCGACTTTGGAAGCTCCGACTCGGGCAGCTCGTTTGACTCGGGTAGCAGCGGCGGGGATTGGTGACCGTGCCGCGCGCTCTTTATTTCGGGTGCATGGACCATGCAGGTCATTACCTGCACGACCAGCGCGGGTGCGTCATCTGGGATCGCCCCGATGGCTGCCCCTGGGATATGCCGCTGATGGATGGCGGACTACTCCGCAACGGCGGGCGCAAGGATGTCGTCGACGGCCGCGTGTTCTGGACGTGTGGTGGCCCGAGCATCAACGACATCTGGCTGGCGTTCTACTGGTGGGATAGATCGGTCGACAAGCGTGGAGCGTGCAACTCCGGCTTTTACGTCCACGGATTCAAGCACACCGAGCCAGATGCGGCCTTTGCGTTCGCCTGCCATCAATTCCCGAAAGTCGTCGAACGCCAGCAATTCCCGCTGGTCATCCAGCACCCGTAACCCTGACCTCCAATCAGGGAACAACCCGCGTCGCGCCGCCAGCCATAGGGTGGCGCGACCATCTTAGGGCGCACATTCGCGCCAATAGGGACCGACATGAAACTCACGAATGAAATGCGCAGCTCGATCGTCCACAGGTGCCTTACGGCTACCTTCGCCAAGAGCCTGGAAAAGCACATGGCGAGCCGCACGAAGCTGGCGGACGAGATCTACCACCGCGAGCACAACTACGCCGAGAAGATCGCCGCGAAGCTGCCTGCAGAGTGGCAGCACACTACTGGCAGCTTCACCATTCAGCACGACGGGTTCTCCTATCGCAGCAGCTACCGCGCGGCAGATCCGAACACCGCCTGCAGCGAAATGAAGCTCTCGAAGCGGCGCCTCGCTCCGCACACCAGCACCATCAACATCAAGGTCCCCAAGAGCGACGCATTCTACAAGCGGGCCGACGACATCGCGCGCGCCGAGGTGCAGCTTGCAAAGGACCGCGAGGCACTGAAAGACAAGCTTACGCGGATGCTGGCCGGCATCAGCACCGACAAGCAACTGATGGAAGTGTGGCCCGAGGGCAAGAAGTTCTTCCCCGACTTCACCCCGCCAGCTCGCGGCATGGTTCCGACCGCCCTGATCGACTCCGTAAACGCCATCGTGCAGGCCAACGCGTAGGGGGTTGCAATCGTATTTGATCATGATCATAATTGATCAACGGCAGCCAATTCTGGTTGCGAAGGGAAACCAATATGAGCATTCCGACCGCAAAATTCGCAGTCCACCAGGCAGTCAACGGCAAGCACTACGGCTCTTTCGTGGTGATGGGTCACCGCTGGTCGGAGACGGTCGGCGAGCACATCTACGGCGTCATCCAGATGAACGACAAGGGCGAGCCGGTCTCGCGCGAAATGAGCATGGTCGAATCCTGCTTTGCTGACGCCTAACTCGGAGACCAGACCATGACCACTCAGACCCACTACGTGACCACTCTCGCACGCTTCCCCAGCAAAGCCGCTCACCAGTATGACGTCGAGGTTGGCGTAGGACGCTGCGAAGGTTACGTGGTCGTCGACGCAGCCAACCGCAACCACGCCGAGCGCATCGCGACGAAAGCGGGCTACGTCGTGCGCTCCGTGAACATGGTGGGCTGATCCATGAACCACTGCGACGTCAACTGCCCAAAGTGCGACAGCTCGATGGATTCAAGCATCGACGCGGTATCGCTCGATGACGGCCTCAAGCTCGACATCGTTCTGACCTGCCCCGATTGCGGGCACGTGCTGAACGGATTCATGCCGCTCGACGAGATGTTCACCCCGTAACCATTTCCGCCGACCCGCCGCTGAGCGCCGTCACGCTCAACACTCTAGCGGCGGGTCGGCACCATTCAGCAGGTCGTGACAGTCAAATTGGCGCCCCGACCGGAGACATCCAATGATGAACCCCAATATCAAAGCCGCTTTCGAGAAGTGGCTCATTGAGTCCGATGGTGAAGACTTTTTCGTCACCACCGACCTGTCCCTGAACAGTGACGGCGGCTATGCCGACATCGAGCTCTTTGGCGCGTTCCTCGCGTTCAAGGCTTGCTGGGATGCGCGGCCCGACATGGGCATGTTCATGGACGTCACCATCGGCCAGCTCACGCAGCCCGCGAGCCCGCAGGGTGCCCCGGCCATGAATTTCAGCACGCAGCTCTATCGCCTGCCGCCGGGCGAGTACACCGTCCACGCAGTGCAGCGCGTGGCCGATCAGTCCGTCGAGGACGTCGCCGCGCAGTTGAAGGAAGCGACGGCGTGAATTACTCGAATGCTCAGATCGAGGCGATCGCCGGCAACCTTCGCCTGGACGGTCTCGCGGTCGCAGCCGACATGATGGACGCGTGGCTCGCCGAGCGCGTAGCGGCCACGTCGACCATCGATCCCGCCCACATCATCATCGGCAGCTACCCGCCGCGCGCGCCAGGCATGCACGTTGGCATGCCCATGGGAGTGATCATCTCCCACAAGGCGAAGGTCACCGCCTCATGCGACGCCAGTCGCAGCCAGCACATCAACCGCGACATCGCCATGCTCGGCCTCCACGCCATGCTGGCCGAGGTGCAGAAATGAAAATCCCCATGATGCGTGACCTCGCCCTGTGCGTCACGGAGTATCAGACCACTCTCGACACCGGCTTCAATATGGCCGTGTGCGAGATGATGGCCTCGCCCGTGCGCTGGTACTTCATCGCCATGGGCTGCGGTGCTCCACCGCTCGTGATCCCGTGCGCTACTGAGGAAGACATCGACCGCGCACTCCGCGTCGCGATGATGGGTGCGCCGGACGCCGCGTGCCTGGACGACATGGATGAGGACATGGTCCCCGGCATCGTCGCGGATCTGCTCAACGTCGAGTTCCACGGGCTGGAGGATGGCGAGTTCTACCTGGCGCCGGTGAAGCCGGTAGCATCCCATGGATAAGTGGATCTCACGTGCGCAATGGCCGCTCGACGTCTATCTCGGTATGGACGGCACCGGCATATCCGACGACACCCATAGGACCGAGTCGGAGGCGCGCGCAGTGTGCGCCGGCCTGGAGCGCGACGGCTTTGGCGGTCAGCGCAAGGCATTCCCGATCCGCACCTGGGTCGAGGATCTGTCGCCCAGGTTCGAGTGGTTCGCGCTCAGGATCGGCGGTCAGTGGACAAGGGAAGTCAGCGTAGTGAGGTACACGACCTACCCGATCGACCGCGAAAAGCTGCAGTTCTATCACCCGCCAGGATCGCAGTACCCGAGGAAGTTCATGACGTTCGACGCGGCCGAGCGGTTCGCCGATACGCTGAACGCGCGCGAAAAGGCAAAGGCGGCTGCCTGATGGATCTCAACCACATCAACAAGGTCGCGCCGGAGCACTGCAAGACGTCCTGCAGCGATGAGCACGCCATCAACGGCCGGTACTCCGCCGATGATCATGGCGGGTGCTACCGCTGCACGCTGATCGACGCGGCGCGCGTCCCTGACGGATACAAGCTGGTGCCGATCGAGCCGACCATCGAGATGCTCGGTGAGATCCGCCTCATTGAACACTTCACGGATGCCGCGATGGTCACCCGATACAAGGCCATGATCGCCGTGGCGCCGCAGCCAACAACGGAGAAAGACGATGCTAACGATTGAAGCAAAGCGGGTGATGCGCGAGAGCCTGGCTCGGCACGTAGTCTTGATGGAGCAGAGCACGGTGGGTAAGTCGCCCATCACCATCGACGAGATGAAGTCATGGCTTGAGATGATCGATGCGCACATCACCATGGATGGCAAGTTCGAGACCATGATGGGCGTCGGAAGTGGTGACGGCGACCTTTTTGTGTATGGGTCACATGAGGCCATCAAGAGCGCGCAGGCACTCGTCCTCGACGGTGAGAAGTGGCGCAAGATGGGTGGCGACTGGCCGGCGAGTGCTGTGCGCGAGCTTGCGCCGCAGACCGTAAACGGTCATCCAACCCATAGGCAGGTCGATGCTGCTTATGCGGCCTTCCTGGAGATCAACGGGGGCGACACCGACAAGGCAAAGACGGACTTGGGCACATGGGCTATCGTAACGCATGCGATCCGCGCGCAGGCTTCGCAGTCGTGAGCCTGGAGGCGGCAATGTCAAAGCGCCGGCAGCGCGAGCGCGAACAGAGACTCAACCGCACATGGCGTAATCCACGCTATTACGTGCTGCTACCCGTCCTGCCGATCGCGTTCGTGCTGGCGGCACCGAACATCCTGATGTTCGCTGTCGCCAAAGGCGCGCAGTGGGCGAACGACTACCTGGACGAAAGGCTCACGCGCCTATGGTCGCCGCTGTGCAACTGGGTCGACAAGGGCGATCGCAATCGAAAGACCTGATTACGTATCAGGTGACACGCTAGAAAAACAAAGGCCCCGCAAGGGGCCTTTATCGTTTGGGGCGCATATGTGGCGATTTACGCGCCAGGCATCTGCAGTCCGTGCGCAGCATGAAACTGCCTTGCCTCATCGTCACTGATTCGATGTGGCAGGATCTTGCTGTCTTTCAGCTCATCCTTTCCGTTCAACGTATGGTGATTCATGATCCAGCTAGGCTCATCGCCGGCCATGAGGCGCCCGCGCTTCACAGTCGAAAGATGAACCACCGACTTCTGGCCTCGAACCTGCTCAGATGGCGATGGAACCTTGTCGATGCGCGCCATGAAGTGAACGCGACGACCACTATGGTCGACGTGAATGGGCGCCGGTTTTCCCAGTTGCTTCAAACCCTGATTCGCCGCGTGCCGGATCTTACCCTCGGCAGTGGCTGGTGCTGCCGTTCGACCGCTCTCGTGAGCCTGCACAACAACGCCATCGCCCCGCACGTAGGCGTCAACATGGGATTTCATGAACAGAACGATTTTCTGGCTCATGGCGCCTCATTGCGCGCGTCATTCTCCGCGTGCCACTGCTCAGCCGCTCGCGCCATCGCCCTCGGGTCCTGCGCGGGTACGCCGTGCGCTGGACTGACGTGATCATTCTTTGTGATCAGTGATCCAAGCTTCTCGTGATGGATCACTGAATCGCCGTCGTGCTGACCCATGTACTTGCCCAGGACCTTTTTGCCCGACTGGTCAGGGTGCGGAACCATGACGTTCTTGCCAGGCAGATGGCCCTTTTTCGGGTGCACCAGGTAATGCACCTTGCCGATCTTGGCGGGCGCCAGGCGGGTCGCCTGCATGCCGCTCTCGTGCGCCTGGACGACCACGCCATCGGAGCGCGTGTAGGCGTCAACGTGGGACTTCATGAATAGGACGGTTTTCTGGGTCATGCGTCCATTTTGGCGTCACGACTGGCCGCGAATATCGTGACGCTAGGCTTGCGGTCAGCGTCTCCTCGTGGGTGTGTGGGTATTGACCCGGTCAGCAATGACCGGGTCTTTTTTCGGTTATTTGCATCAGAGGGCTTGTAATCATATTTGATCATGTCTCATAATTGATCAACGCAACGCACAAGCCAAAGGGTGATCACGATGGACCAGCTTCACGAGAACGCGCAGAACCTCGCAAACCTCCTCGCGTGCATGGCGTTGAAGCAAATGGCCGCGAAGGCTGACACCTCGCCCGAGACCATCCTCGCAGTCATCGAATCTGATCCGAACGGCAACACCTCCCGCTACTTCCGCAGCTTGATGGAGACCGGCATTCAGGCCGCGCAGGACTCCGGCCTGATCAACAAGCTCGCCGCGTAACCACCCGACCACCACAAGTAGACAGAAATGAAAATCTCAACCATCGCCACCGCGCTCGTACTCGCCTTTGCCGCCCTTGCCGCCAGCGCCTCGCCCATCCAGGTCAAGATCACTGACGGTTACGTCATGTGCGCGAGCCAGGCGAACCTGCAGACGGTCGTCGAGCTCGCAAAGGATGACGACAAGCAGGCGCTTGCCGCATTCCTCGCCGACGAGTCCAACCTTTGCGGAGAGGCACTCCCGGGCGAGGTCTTCTATGTCGAGGATATCGACACGGATGAAGGCATGGTCCAGTTGCGCGCGAAGGGCAAGACCATCTCGGTGTGGACCATCAAAGAAGCAATCGAGCCGGTCAAGTAAGAAGCGGTCACCGGCGGGCGAGCAGGCCGGCCGGTGACCTAACCAAAACAGCATCCTGTAGGAGACACCATCATGGCTGACGGCAATTCTATCCCTTCGCGCCTTTCCCTCGCACCACTCTACGTCGTTTCACGCGGCTACACGCCGATGCGCGCGCCCGCAACATGGTGGCAGGTCATCGGCGCTATCGTTGGATGGGGCGTCATCCTGGCTGCTTCCGTGGGCGTTATCCTGCCTATCCTCAGCCGCGTGATGGAGCACACATGATGTCTAATCAAGCCTATTTCGTGTCGCTCGTGGTCCTGCCGAACGTGATCACCGGGCCGGGCGAGTACGTCACGCGCTGCGGTGAGTTAGTGACCATTGTCGAGGTTGGCGGACGTGCCGCCAAGTTCGAATGCCTCGGCGTGTACCCTAACGGACCATCCGAAAGGTGGCACCGCAGCGGGCGCCTGCTCCCTTCGCGCGAGACGGACAACGACATCGTCCGTGCCGCGACCTGATCCGTTATCAGGTGACACCCGAGCAAAACAAAGGCCCCGATTGGAGCCTTTGTCATTTGGGGCGCAGATCAGCATCAGCCGCCTTGCGTGTCGATACCCATCAGCCGCCCTGGGTTCCGATGCCGATGGCGCGGTCACCGCCGGTCTTGGTGATGCAGTCGCTCGTGCCCTGCATTACAGCACCAGGTGGAGGTAGTGCACGACTTCAAAGGCGAACGCGGCGCCGGACGCGAAGAATGCGGCACCGAACACCCACGGGTGCGACTTGGACTCGGCGACAGCGGCGGCCTTGGCCTTGGCGACGTCAGCGACAGCGTCAGTCTTGGCAGTGGTTACAGCAGCGGAGACGGCAGCCGAGGCGATACCTTCGCCAACGGCGACGGCGGCATTTGTTGCGGTCGATGCGGGAGTTGTTGCCATTGCGGATGCCTCTCGGGTTGGTTGACGATAGAAAGGGAGTTAAGGCCCTATAATTGCGTCACGACCTATTGCGGTGGTGTAATTGATCAAACATGACAACGGCATACATACAGGCACGCTCACGCGCCAAAGGGAAAACACCATGAAAGGACCGGCATCAATCCTCGTAATCGCTGCCTTTTCAGCACTCGTCGCCGCGATGATCTTCGCCTTTCAGGGCGTCGCACGCGCAGCAAATGAGGCGCCATCTAGTACGGATGCGTCATCCGCGCCGGCGGATCAGGTAGCTCATGCAGCGCCGATCGTTGTCGACTGGCAGTTTCAGAAAGACGACGTCGCGTGCGTCCATATCTCTGATGCTGAGCACTTGCTGCAGCTAGCGCATGACGGCGACATGGCGGCATACCAAAACTACGCCGATCAGAATGAGTGCTACGGGATGAGTAAAGGCACTCGCGTCTATCGAGAGTCTGAGTCAATCGATCGCGGTCAGGTGATCGAGGTACGCAAGCACGGTGACGCGAACTCGCTTTATACGCTGGACGTTAACATCGTCCCTGTCTTTGCGGGCGCCGCGAACTAATCCAGATCCGACGACACAAACAACGCGCACCCCTGCGACGTGGCCTTGACCTTGAGGCCGCGCTCGCCGCACATGCCCATTTCGCTGCCACTAACCTCCAAAAACGCCGTGCATCGACCGCACACCTCGCCCCTAGGCAGCGCCGCCACCATCTGAGCCACCCTCTCAGGTACGCCGATGGTGGCGAGTCGCTCCGTTACATCCTTGGCGTGATCCTGGCGGATGTTTGATGGACTGGGAAGAATGAAGCTGCTCGTTCCATGTGAGCGCGCATACGCGACGTCGCATAGCGCATTGGCGTACGAGAAGTGGGGATCGATACCGATCTTTTTGACTGATCGACGGAACTTGTTGGTCTCGTCGTTTTTCTCCGACACCAGCGCCGTCTTTGTGAAGTGAAAGAACGCGCGAGGCGCCACCGGCAGAATCTGGGTCTTGCCCTTCTCGGTGATCTCTTGCGTCAGGCCCTGCGGGTCGGGGAACAAGCACGTCTGCGTCGTGAGGCGCGCCATGCTGACCTGCATGCACTTGAACTGGTCCATCTTTAGCGTGTAGCGGTCGCGGCCCTCCTCGGTCGTGCGCCGATCGCTCGGGTCCAACTTGGGCGCGTCGCCCCACTGGATCATGCCCTCCTCCATCGTGCCGAAGCTGTTGCAGATGAACACCCGGCCCGGGTGACGGTTGGCGAACTTCTTGGCGTCGTTGTAGTTCGGGTTGATCTCGACCACGCAGACCGCGATACCGTACAGATCCATCAACTCGGACGACCGCAGGAACGGGTCCGCACTGTAGGTCTCCTCAAGGTGGATCACGGCCTGGCGACCATCAGGAAGCCGTTCCTTGATCACGTGTACGTTGAAGTTGCCCATCTGATCGATGCCCATGTAAGCGCCGCGCGCGCGGGACTTCCACGTGATGCCCTCGATACGACCGGCCTCCACGCACTGAGCCATGTGCTCCAGCGTCACCGGTACCTGCGACGGGTCAAGGTATGGCTTGCCGCGCTTACGGTTGAAGAAATTCTTCATGTCCGTGGCGCTGTTGTACGAGTCCATGATCTCGCCCGCCGAGATGGTCGGCGATAGGAACTGCGGGTAGTGGATCGAGCGGATGCGCATCGGCCTGTCGCGCTTTGGGATGCGCTGATCGATCGGCTTGTCCGCGTCCGGGTTGTCCGCGATCCACTCGCCCCACTGGGTATCGAGAATCCAGTGACCATTTGGGCAGACGTACCGGAACACGCCAAGGTCAGCATCCCACTTGATGCACTCGGGGAAATACTCATCGAGCGGCTTCATCGAGCCGCACTCCGCGCAGCGCGTGTGGAACTGATGCTGAGATCCGCGCTTGTACCAATGATGGATATCGGCATCCGGCCAGTTGGCCGTCGACCCCATCAGTGTGAAGCGGATGTCAGACGCCGATAGACGTTCCTGGGTCTTTTCCATCTGCTCAAGGGTCATCTCCTGCACTTCGTCGAAGCTCAGGACGTCCATGGGGACGGACTCGGTCGTAGCGCGGCCGGATGTCCAGGAGAAGATGAAAAGCGCGTTATCGATGCGGCGACGGTCGACGTTGCCCTCGCCGCCCTTTCGACCACTGCCGTCCTCCGCATCCTCCGTCATCAGCGCATGCACCGGCGGCACACTGCGCACGATAGGCATAAAGCGCTCGGTGGACTTCAAACGAGACAGGTTCATGTCGGGCAGGAACATGCCGACCGTGGCCGGGCCGAACCGCAGGCCAAGGTAGATGGTAGCGAGCATCTCCATAACCGTGAATCCGACCTGTGCGCACTTCATCAGCACCAGGACCAGGCGGTATGCGTCCTCCTCGGTGCTCGGGACTTGGTCATATATCCACGCCATGGTCGGGCGATCATCCAGCTTGAACGGCTTGCCATCGACCTTGAGCCCATCCTTGCCGAGCTGCTCGCACCACTGCCGGAACGTCGTGCCCGAATCGATCAGCTTTTTCTCGATGCGCAGGCCGTTGTTCGACTCGATCTCATCGATCACCCCATCTAGAAACGCATAGGGGTCGAACATCTCCTTTTTCTTGCGACCGAAAGCCATCAGCGCAGATCTGCCGACATGGTCAGGCCGCGCTTGTTGTTGAGTTCGCGCAGGCGCACAAGGATCACGCGCTGCAGGTCAGGGCTGACCTTGCCAACTTCCTCAATGATCAGGTTGTAAAGCTCGCGCATGCGCTCGACGTTGTAGAGCGTCTCGATCGAGTGCAGGTAGGTCTCGATGATGCTTAGACGCCGCTGAAGCGACTTGTCCATCATCATCGGGTTGCGCAGCTTCACCGTGCCATCATCGTTGCGGATGATGGTCGACTCGCGCAGCAGATTTGAGTCCTCGACGATCTCGCCGAAGAACGCCATGAAGTTGAACGTCTCACGCATCAGCGCTGGATTGCCACCAGCGATTACCGCCGGGGATGGTGCGGCAGGTAGCTGAGACTTGATCTCTCGCGCAACGCGATCGGGCTTGAGCTCGACCTGGGAGCGAATCTGCTTTTGCTTGAGCGCGAGGGCGGCATTGCCGTGCTTGCCGGCAGCCGTCTCGACGGTAGCCTTGGCTTCCTTCACCCAGCGCCAGAATGTGGCGGCCGATACGTCTGGGAATCGAGCCTGGCATGGACCCCAGTTCTTGGGGCCGTGCAGATTCAGATGCTCATTGATCGCCAGCATCACTGCTGGTTTTTGGTCCTCGCGCGGCTTGCCGCTCATCCTGCCTATCCGTGGTAGTCACTATCGTGATCTCATCCTACTGTCACGATTTTCACTATCACTCTCACTTGCGTGGCGACTTAGGGATCAGCTTACCGCGCGTGGTGTATTCCATGATGCAGCGCATGTACTCGTAGCTGACGTCTGGATACATGGCGAGAAGCTCGGTTCTGGTCACACCATCGAACTCGTGCTTGGTGCGGATGTCGAGGACCTGCTCATCGGTCAGGATCTTTCTTGCCATGATCTAAATTGCGCCCTATTGGCATTGAGTTGGTGACGAGCCGCGCTGTTATGCGGCCCGTCACCTGATAGCGAGTCAGTCTCTGACCAGACCGGCCTGCCTGCCAGCCTCGGTCGCCGGGGTTGTCATCGTCAGATGGCCGGTGAAGTGAACATCGCCGCATCCGTCGCGCAGATCCATGACGGTGCCACCAGGCATGTCCAAAGGCTGCAGCTCCAGCGTGCGGACGGGTGCGGCGGCCTGGCTGACCTGATACGGCATCCAGTAGGCATAGCCGTGCCCATCCTCGGTCGGATCGGGCAGCGTTTCACCCTCCTGGATAAGGAGGGCGTCCTTGACGATGAAGCCCTCGCCCTCGTGGTCGTGCACCTGGAGGTTCACGTGCCTGGCAGTGATGACCGCGATGATCGTCGCATCCAGTGGGTCGCCGCAGTGTTGAGTCATGCCGAAACTGCCGGCTTTGTCTTCATCGCTCGGCATGAACCAGACCTTGCGACCGATGGCTGGCTTGATCATGAGACCACCGCCGGCTTGGTGAACGTCATCTTGATGATGGTCACCTCTTCGGGGGTCATGATCAGGTCATAGGCGCTATCCATCCAGTCGACCGATTCCGGCTCGCCGTGCTTGCCTCCGCCGTACCAGTACGTCCAGCCAACCCACGTGCCATCGGGGCACTTGGCCGCGACGGCCTTGGATTCGTAGTGGCGCGAGGACTCGCACGACAGCCCTGTTTCTTCCTCGCCGCCGCGCACTTCGGCGCGAGCGTCCTGCATGTTGTCGCTATCGTCGCCATCCTCAAACTCGGAATAGACTGCGTCGACGTTGTCTGCCGTGATCTCGGGCAACGTGATGTCGGAAAAGTCATCGACGCGGATCAGCACCAACCATTTAACCTTTTGCTCGGGTGTCATTTGCATGGGTTGCTCTCTGTTGTGGGTAGTTGCGCGCCGTCGTATCCAATCAGCCACTCCGTGCGTAGGCGCTCATCACAGAATGGCGGCTCACGTTCGAGGCCGAACAGCCGGGCCGCAATACCCTCATCGCGCAGCAGCTCGCAAGTGATGCCGGTGAGGCCATTGGTCTGGCCGGGAATCTTGCTCAGCACGTGACAGCATCGGCCGATACGGTCTGGTCGACCTTGATCGTGCGCAGCTCGGCCGCGCAGTCATAGCCGTCGAGCCACTGCTCAGCCATAGCCGGATCGCGGAATGCCGGACATGCGCGCGAATTGCCGCAGCGTGCCCACGTGTAGCCTTCATTCCATGCCGACGCATACAGTCCAGCCATGCGGGTCTGGTCGTTGTAGGTGCCCGGATCGATGTCGACCAGGTCAAAGATTTTCACTTGCATGCCTCCATGAAATCGGAGATCGCCGGAGACCATGCGCCGTAACGCTTGGCCGTCTCGTTGAACTCCTCGATATCGTGTGCGACGAGGTGATAGATCGGCTCGCCGGTCTGGTTGTTGAAGCGCGGCTCACCGTATTCGTCCAGCTTCTGGCGGATGTGCATCAGCTCGTGATGCACCAGCGCCTCGCGCGTCTGGGCGGTGACGCTGGACCAGAAATCACGGTCCAGGATCATCAGGTAGTCAGGCAGGTAGCCGAACAGCCGCTCGATCATCCACTCGAACAATGGCCGCATCGCGCCCTGGCATGACGGCTGGTGCACTGAGCCCAGTACCATCTTGCCGCCTGACATCTTCACGTCATGGCGAAACAGGTACTCGATGCGGATCTCGTGCTCTTTGAGGTGCTTGTGCTCGGGCAGATCCATCAGCCGGGTAGCGATGATGCCGGGCGAATCAGGACCCTCCGTCTCGGCGACGGAGAATCCAATCTCTAGCTCCTCATCGAGCACAGCATCCATTACGCGGTAGGTGCAGGCGTGAGGGTTGCGCCGTTGCCGTTCTTCCGCAGGTCATCCAGCGCAGCGAGCGTCGTGCTGGCGCGGGCATGCACGCCAGCCAGGATCTGGCCGTGTGCCAGCATGGCGCGAGCGGTCGGCTCGACCTGGCGCAGGGCATTGAGCTCGCCGATCAACTGCGGGCCGCGTACACCCCAGAATGCCTCGCTGTTGACCATGACGGCATGCGTGGCGATCAACGCCAGTACGGCAGTCGGGTCTACAGCCTTGCCTCCCTTGGCAGCGGCCAGCGCGGATGCCTTCAAGGCGTCGATGTCTTTCTGTTCCATGGGTAACTCCGGTTTGAGAGTGGATAGTGTTAGGTCACGACCACGATCCGGACTCATATCGAGCCTGGAGATCATCGGTCGTGATGCTTGGGTTGTCGTCGCAGAATCCGCGAGCGCGGAAATGCGGGTGCGAGTAGCCCAGGCAGTTGCATGTCTTGCCGCGCTGCTCGCGTCCATCGGTGCGGTACTGGTCGACGCGCCAGGTTTGCGGCCTGAATAACCCTAGCTCGTCAGCCTTTCTGATCAGCGTGCGCTCTCGACCGCAGCCGCACCGGTGTGGCCGGACGTAGTCGCCCGGCTGCATCGATAGCGTCTTGCGCTTGCCGCAGTACCTGCATCGGCAGCGCGGGCGCGAGCGCTTGCGGACCACGACCATCAGGCAGGCGCCTGGTGCTTGCCGATCCGCCGGCCGTTGATCGCGACCGCATAGGCAGGCGCATCAGTTACAGGCACCCATTCGTAAACAGGGCGGCCACCACTCACGACGAGGGCACCACGATGTGGACCGAACGTCACGCGACTCTGCACGCGTACGTGGTCGACGCCATGAAGCAGCCGCCGGTCGCCGGTGAGTGGCTTGGCACGAGCCGCGCCGTAGCGGACATGGATGCGCGTCACGCGCCTACCTCGTAGACGTGGTAGACGACCATGTCGCTGTAGAGCTGCAGCGTGCCTAGGTGCCTCAGCAGGACCACGTGATCAGGAATAGGCTGACCGGTTTTGAACATCTGAACGTAGCGGGATACTTGCGTAGCACCCTTCCTGATCTGGACCCAAAGCATGGGTTCACCATGCTGGGTCTGGACGCTCAGCAAGTCGCCGCCGAGTGCGGTGTCGACCTGCTGAACGCCTTCACGAATCTGGAGCCGGTACTTGTGGATCGTGCGCAGGCTCATGGGATCACCACTCGGTAGGCGGTGATGTTGGCGTCGTAGTCAGCATGGAGGGGCGACTCATGCTCCCATCGCTGCAGGCCAGCTATGACAGCATCGTTGTGTCCGTTGTCATGCATGCGGAGCTGTACCGAAACGGTCGGACCTACTGGGCACTGGCCGCCGACCCATTCAACCCATGGGTCCATGGCGCTCATCTCATCAACCGTGAGCAGGCGATACTCAACGATGTCGGAGCGATTTCCGAAGTGGCGCCATTCGAGCTGTTTGGGGTAGTCGGTTAGCAGAACAACGCCGTCCCTCATGCGGTAGGCGATAGCGTCATCCTTATCCAGGCCGGCAGGCGGGACGCCGTAGCCAGATGGGTCGGGCCACTTCACCCAGTCGGGGTTGCCGCAGGTTGGCTGCTGCTCGGTGCGCTTCGCGCGGCCGGACTGCTGGATGTAAACGGGCTCGGCCGGAGCTGGAGTCGGAGCTGGTGATGGAGCGTTCGCAGGCGCTGGGTTTTCGTACCTGGCGACAGGAGTCGGCTTGGCGACAGGCGCAACCTCAGCGCGCGGCTTCTCGACTTGGGAGGCAGACGCGGTTTCCTCGACGCCGATGGACGCGGCGGCATAACCTGCGCGGTATCCGCGAACAATGGCGCGAAGCTCGTCCTTGCTCAGATAGTCGGTCTCGTCAGCCTCGGCATAGGCGGTAGCGGCCACGCCGGTCTGAGCCTCCAGCCATTCGGCATCCTCACGCGCCTGGCGCAGCCTCTCGTTCATGCGGTCGATACGTTCCAGCTTGGCAGTGATTTCAGGGGTCATGGGTCAGCCCTCGATGCGGGGTTTGGTCGTGGTGTTGCGCCATGCGCCGGCCGCGCCACGGCACGTAAAGGCGAGGTCCTCGCCCAGGTGCAGCAGCGTGTCGATGAAGTAGGCGAACAGACCGACAGGGGTAAACAGGACGCGCAGCAGCAGCACGAGCGGCAAGGTCAGGGCGATGACCAGGCGGCGCAGCCAAAGGGTTTTGATCTTGGTGACGGGGATGGTTATGTGAGCCACGGCAGTAGTTCTCCGCGCCATATGTGCGCCCCAATCTGAAAGGACGTCACATAAGCGTTTGTTTGTTAAAGGTAATCAGGGGAGTTTCCCCTGATAATCAATCAGTCCGCGAAGATTCAGCCGATCAACGCAATGAATGCGAACGAGTCGCCAGCGTCAGGCTTGCCGTGTGCGTAAAGGTAGGCGGCACCAGCAAAAAGCGTGGCGATAATTAGTGCGTTCTTGAACTTCCACATGTGATTCCCTTCAATCAGTCGAAAGTGGCCGCGACCACGATGGCCGCAGCGATGAATAGGCCGGCGCCGGGAAGTCCGGTTACGCCGAGCGCAATGCCCACGATCACCAGGACGACAACGATTGCGGGCCTGGGTGAGTGCGGAGGCGGCAGATGGGCGGCAATCGTCACGCCTCACCCCCTTGCACCGTCGCGATGATTTCGTCGATCAGTTCGGGGCTTCGTTCTGGGTTGACCTGGCAACGCACACCCATATCCTTGGTCCCCTCCAGTGTCAGCCCGCATGCGCACACGGCCGCAGGCGACTCACCGCCAGCCTGGGCGCCGCAGCTTGCGCACCGAAATACGAACTCCAGGCGCCCGCTCTTTTGGCGAACCATCACGCGGCCAAAGCACACACGACAGACGTGATCGGTCATCACCCATGTGAGTTTTCCGCTCAGGTTCATGACGCACCTCGCGCAGCAACTGCATCAGCGATGCGGCGAAAGTGCGACGCGTGCCCATTGCGTCCCATCCCAACCCGGCCAGCCGAGTCACGCAGTGCAGCGATGATCAGCTCATCCGGGTCGACGCTCAGCGGCAGATAGGTCTCGCGACGAACCCCGTCATGCGCGAAGTGGAACGACCGCGCCGCCAGTGGTCGCATGCGCGACGGTGAGCAGCCTTTCGCGTTACTGCCCTTGAGCCACTCGTACTGGCGGTTCTGGCACGACACGCAAAGGTGTTTTGAGATCAGCCGCCGGGATGGGCGCTGGCAACGACCGCAAATCCTGGCATTGCGCAGGGGTGAGATGGACGTGGTCGGCTCACCGGAATGGGTCGCGCCAATCGGACAGTTCTTGCACGCCGATCGCAGTTCCCGCTCATCAGGCGTCCCGTGGTTGGCCTTTCGCCACATCTCAGCACAAGCAGCCACCGGGAACTTAGCCCGCAGCTTCTCGCAGCCGAAGTATTCAACGCCAGGTGTTTCGGGAATCGTGAAGTACATGACCGTGCAGCCCCTTGCTATCGCGTAGGCGCATTGTCACGACTTGATCAAAAACAAACAAGAGGGAATATCGTTACAAATCAACGGCTTGCTACGGTTAGATCGGTCTAGGTACGATCAAATATGGTTAGCTACGGCTCGATACGGCTCAAATAATTCATCGATCTGCTCAACTTAACGTTTCTTTACAAAAGGGGGACGCTATCCAGAACGTCCCCCCTCCTGTCCCCCTGATTGTCCCCCTCAAATTCGGTCATCCTCTCTCTCTATCTATCTATTTCTATTAGAAAAGAAGAAGAAGAAGAAGAGAGAGGGGGACAAAGGGGACGGTAAATGTAGATATAGCCCCCTGTAAGAAAATGGGGGGGGGGTGGGGGTCTATGGGCAGGGTGTCTATGTATCCGGTGATGAGTACCCCCTCCCCCCCCCTCTTTTTCTCTCTATGAAATTGGCTGCGGGAGCGTCCCCCCCGTCCCCTTTGTCCCCTTTGCAATGTTTTCAATGGCTTATGGGTGCACGGCGAGGGGGACGCACTTTGCCCCGTCCCCCTGCGTACCCCTCCATAACCCCTGATTTTGTAACAAAACTGTCATAAAACGTCCCCCTGGGCGTCCCCCTCTGCGTCCCCCTCCCCTGTTTTGGTCGTGACACCACCATGACGACCCATGGGAACCAAACCACACATCACACCCCGGACGCCGGGCTCGACGCCCTGGCGCGCATCAACTCTGCGCGACCGAGTCACCGGTGCACTGACCCGACTGAGTCCGGCGACCCGCGATGAGTTGGCCGCGTACACCGGCGATCCGCGTACGGAAGTCGACGCCCTTATTAATGAGTTGCTGGTCGACGGCCTGGTCGTCCCGGTGCTCGACCGCTACCGCTACAAGTCTCCGCGCGAGCGATACGAGCGCCAGGTCACCCTGCATGACGGCACTGTTGTCGGGTCATGGTCGCCGGAGTGGAACACCGAACTTGAGGGCCGCGCCGTGCTGCGCATGCCCACAAAGATGCACCGCCAGGGATACCTGATTCGCGTTCGAGAGAGGCGCGGCGACGCGAGGGCGAACGCGATGGAGGAGCTGTTACTGCGGATCTTCCGTTCCTCCCGCGCTGCCCGTGACCCCGCCGGTGAGTCCGCCATGGACTCATCCCATGGCTCCGAATAACTAAACCACGTCGTTTCATAAACCCCCTTCCCATAGGTCGGGGGATATGATCAAATTTGATCAAGTTAATCATATTTGATCAATAGAAGGGGCAACACCATGACCGCACGCGAAGCCAAGACCATTCCCGCCGGTGCCATCTCCGACATCATCGCCGGCCTGAATGTCGTGCTGGCTCCGCTGGACGCCGAGCGCCTGGTGCGCTCCCAGGAATGGGCGCAGCGTCGGTGCAATGCCCTGGTCGAGTTCAAGGCATCCGAGGAAGGCCAAGCACTGCGCAATAACCAGTGGGCGTACTACCGCAAGCTGTTCGAGCTGTCTGGCGGAAAGACCTGGTACAGCGTTTTCGGTGGCGGCTACGGCCCGAGCGTGGCTGACTTCATGGTCAAAAACTGCGCCGCCGCCAAGGACAAGCGCAACTGGAAGATCGCCAAGTACCTGATCGACGCCGGTGTCACCTCCGTGACGTCCTCAACCTACGCGCGCACCAGCGACGGCTATGACGGCACCTTCACCGTCATGACCGACAAGGGCGATAAGACCGTCTACGTCCGCTCGATCTACGCAGGCGGCTACAACATCCAGTGCCTGCACATCCGCGTGCTGGTCAAGGTGTACTGAGGTGAGGCGAGTGATCTCCACGGCCTCCCTGCGAATCCGGTTCGGCTGGCTGCGCTGCGCGCGCCGCCGACGGGACAGCGCAGTCATTGCCGCCAAGTCGCTACCCCTCGCTGCGCCCGCCATACGCACGGCATTCGATTCCGCTGTGATCGCGCTGGCGAAGGAACTCAATTGCACCGAGGCGGACATCCGTCTCGGCATCAACCAGCGCGCCCCACACATCAGCGCGCGTTTCGCCGAGGCACTCGCTAACGCGATGTGCCAGCAGGCCGCCTGACGTGACCGGCCTCTCCTCCCGCATCAAGGCCACCCTCGCTGACGTGCCGGGCGCCTGGGCGCGCGAATGGAAAGACGGTTCTTGCTGGGTCGGTCCTAACTGCGCCAGCGCAATCGAGGCCCTGAGTGCAAGCGGCTTTAACCATAAAACCATCGACGTGCCTGGCACGTCATTCAAAACCTGCATCGAGGTAATCGAGTGAGAAACCCTGGAATTTTCCGCTGCATCCTGCAGCACGACAACGGCTATCGGGCCAACTACATCGGGACTTTTGATGGTTGGTCTAGTGAGTGGCACCTGGTGCTGCGCTATCCGATGGAGATGGCGGCATGAGTGCGCATGTGAATGTGCTTGAGGTTATCGACGCTGTCGTGGCCGAGCTTCGCTCGATGGGGAATACCGGCCACGTTGAAAACCTGCTTGATGCTCGTGCCGCCACGGCCGAGCTGATCGAGCAGCGCAACGATCTCAATGCCTCCCTAGAGATCGTGATGCACATGGAAGTACGCGGCCATCAGTTGCAAGACCGGCTGCAGTTTTCCGATGTGGGTCGCGCAATCCTCCATCAGGCAACTTCCTCACTAGCTCGCGCCAAGGGCTCCAGTAGTGCCGCCCTTGGTCGTGATGCAAGTTCGAATGATGCTGCCACCGCCCTATTGATCAGGGGCGTGTCTTCCCTTCTCGCATCCGAGTCGACCCATATGACGCATCGCAACGCCAAAGAGCGCGATGCCTACAAGACGATTCGCACGGCTCTGGCGGCGCTTGGGAGAGTTGCATGAGCCGCGTTGTGTCCGAGCAGGAATTCGCCGCGCGTATCCGTGAGCTACTGAGCGCCGAGTGCTTCATGTCCTATGGATGCGTGACTGGCCCGGGAAGATCCGGTGCCATCGCCGCCGTGTACGCATCGCACATCCTGCGCATCCCGTTCATTCCGTTCGGGCAGGAGATCCCCGAGTCACTGCGCTCGGTGCTGATCATCGACACCGCACGCGAGTCGGGAGAGACCTTGCGCAAGGCTTCGCGCAAGTACGCCTACGCCGGTGCCCGCTCGGCAGTCTGCTTTGAGGAGCCGCCGCGCGTCATGTTCTGGTATGAGAGCGGCAAGCCGCAGACCTACCGGCACGAGCAGCGCGCGATCAGCACGTGGAACCCGCCGCGTGGCTCGCTGCTCGCTCAGCATTCGCTGGTCGTTGGTGGTTGCCGATGAGCGCGCCCCAGATCATCACTATCCAGCAGGCGCGCTCCACCGGACTGCGCCGCTACTACACCGGTAAACCGTGCCTGCGAGGCCACCTATCTGAGCGCTACGTCATCAAGTCTTTTTGCATCGACTGCAAGCGCGAGAACAACAACGTCACATGGCTGGCACGATCTCCCACTAAGCGCGCTCCGGCCGGCCAGATAGTCTCTCGCGAGGCCGCAAGGATCAGGGGCCTGACGCTCTATTACACCGGCGAGCCATGTCGTCATGGGCATGTGTCCGATAGGTACACCCGCAAGGGATGCTGCACCGAGTGCGCGCGCATCTGTCGATCTAAGAGGGATGCCCGATGAGCTGGCACCTCCCCTACTGGTTCAGCACGTACCCCGCGCCCCCCTTCTACATGCGCCCAGGCTTCCGCCTTTGGTGGGAGCACGCGCCTCCGATGCACGCGTGCGACGTCCGCCTCATGCCATCCCCGCGCATCGCCATGCGTGGCCGCAACAAGTCCAAGGGCTCCGTGCGTATGCCGCGCGTGCGCAACCCTGGAGCAAAACGTAGCACAAGGCTATGAGCGGCGACATGACGCTATATCGATCCGTGCTCGCAGCACTTGCTCCGTCTCAGGTACTGCATGAGCTGGAACTGCGAATGTCGCGCGATGGCGTGATTGTCCAGTTTTTCGGATGCCGTAGGGCGGGCGATCTAATCACGGAGAAGCTAAAGCGCCACCGGGAGCGTGTTCTGCACTTGCTTCTCAGGAACAAATTCAGGGTCCGCGCTGCACTTGCGCCGACCACGTCTAACAAGTTCCACCTATTGGTGGTAGGAGTTGAAAGTCATGAATGCACGTGAATTGAGAGTGTGGCACTGGCGCCGGTATGAGGCCGCCTGCAAGACCTACAAGGCATATGAGTCCGAGGCGCTAGCACTTGAGGCTGCCGGCGGATCATCCGCATTCCACCGCGAGCGCATGAGGGCTTCCGACCGTCGTGCCACATTCCACAACGCCGCCGTCAGGGTGCTAGATACCCACCCTGAGTGCATTGCTGCAGGTACGCGGGCCTATCAGGACGACAAAACCATGCCTGACCATAACCTGCGCATCCGAAAGCCACGTAACCATAAATGATCAACAGTGATGGGAGGAAGCTTGCAATCAAATTTGATACATGATCAAATTAGATCAGCGCGACGGACTGACCTCGCGCCCCATCCTCGATAACGAATGGAATCACCGTGAAGAAACTTGTGCTTGTCGATATTGCTTTGGTCTATACCGCTGCACTTGAGCGTGATGGGAAGTCTAGCCACACCCGCGCGCCCTCCGCCAATCATGCGCCACGACATACGCCCCACCGAGTGCGTTCGGTGAGCTACTACCGCCCCATGCACCAAAGCGGGAGGAAGCAGACCACTTCGGTGAGGCGCCTCTAAACCTCGCCTCGAACAGGTTACTGGATACGTTTTTGCACACGCCAAAAGTCGTGACGCCATAGTACCCCGACCAATTAGAGGGGTACACCGTGAAGCGCAAGACATCCACAAGGTTGATGTACGACAGGCACACGTATAACGCGGACGTTGTAGCTGAGCTTCGCCGGCCTGAGCGTATGCCATCCGGATTCTGGCGGACCCTCGCCGAGATCATGGCGATAGCCATGATCGCTGGCGTCGTCATCGGTATCGCCCTTCACCTACTTTCTGGACTCCACCACGTGCCTCCGCACAGATAGAGAGCGCGCGCTCATCGCTGCTCCACGTTCCTGCCATGCGCCGTAAATGCACCTACTCACTTGCGGCTTCATCGCCGCTACCCACAACCACTGAGGTATCCATGAATAACGTGAAGATCCGCAACACCTCCGAGAGCATTGGTCGATTCCTGCGTGGCCGTGGCCGCATGTCTCACGTCAGCGCCATCATCGGCGATCACCCGTTGTTCGTGCATGCCGTCAATCATGGCGCCGCAGCCACCTATCAGGGTCCGCGTTACGTGGTCGCCTCCACGCGCACCGCGCACCAGGGCAAGAACGCTGGCAAGCGCCATCGCCGCGCATCCCTCATTGCTGCTGCCGGCTCCGTTCGCGCCGGTAGCCGAGCGCTGTCGCAGATGCGCGCCAACGCCAACGCGTAATCGGCAGCATAGCCTGTCTCCCGCACGATTAAGGTACCCAAACCAATGAACGCAAAAGCAAACACCACCACCGGACCCGTCTCTCCCGCAAGCTTCAAAATCGGCGAACGCGTCGAGATCGTTAGCGCCGACTGCAGCGATAAGCAGCGCGACACGATCGGCAAGGCCGGCATGGTCGTCAACAACTGCGACTATCTGCTCGTTGTCGTCGAGCTGGATGACGGCCGCCTGGTATCGTACCTGCCACGTCGCCTGCGCAAGATCGCGCCCAATGATGCCGAAGTCGCAGCCTCAGCGTCGCATGATGAGTTCACAGCCGCGCCGTTCGCCGACGTTTTCGTGATCGAGATACGCGACGGCTCATCGATCTATCTGGCTGCCAACGGCGACATCAATGTCACCGGCAACGTGAAAATGGACGGTGCCATCAACCAGGAAGCGACCGCGCCAGCCGCGCTACCGCTAAGCGTCGGCATGCAGGTCATGATCACCAGCCCCGTATGGACCGGCACCGGCAAGAATCCGGTCGGCTTGTTCGGCATGATAAAACGCGAGGGTCCGCTGATTGGCCGGTGTGGCAATACCTTCGACTTTGTCGTCCACCTCACGGATGGCCGCGACGTACTGGCGAAGGCATCCGAGGTCTCGCCCATCGTAGGTGCCAGCGAGGTGCAGTCTGACCATCCTCTCAACCTGATGGAGCAGCTCACCAAGCTTCGCAGCGAGGAGAAGCGCCTCATGGCGAACCTGACGGAGATCCGTATCACGCAGCAGGCCGCCGAGATACGCGCCGCATCACTGCGCGTGTGCGGCGACAATGTCCGCGAGGAGCGCAAAGTGATCGTGCGCAAGTGCGAGGAGCTGGAGTTCGAGTTGACACAGTCGATCCAGCGCGCCGCGTAATAGCGCCTAGCACATGAGTGCAGAGAAGCCCCGGTAAATCCGGGGCTTTTTTTCGTTCTGGTTAAGTCGTGACCATAGCATCAGGCGTGACACCCTCATGAAGTGAATGTATGGCTACACGTGTGCGCGCCTGCGGACGCGCGCATGTGCGCATGCGTGTGCGCGCGTATGTATCAAATATGATTGGGCGCTGTCAACACCTATAACAACTCGCTTTCACTCTCGACCGAGCGACCGCCGAACCCAATCAGCTCCAGCGGCAACGTGGTTACGCGCGTCTTGATGCCGTTGAACTTGAGCTGCTTTCCAGCTCCGTTACCAGCGCCAGGCAGTCGTGAGAAGGCCGCGCGCGGGTCGGTGGCGAATGGAGTGCCGGCCAGCAGCTTACGTATCGCGCTGGCGGAGTTGGATAGCGCCAGCTTTGTGCCGTCCAGTGCTATTCCATGCTGCCTCAGTTCGGTTCGCGCCTGGCGCCCTTCCAGGGTTCGGCCCTCCACCTCCTCGCCAAGCGCAAAGCTGATCAGGTTGTGCACGCTGTGCTTTGTGCCCATGACCATGATGAATGACCCCATCAGCTCCTCCAGTGCACTTTGCGAGTCGTCAGACTCTGCCTGCTCGGCGTACTCAGTCCAGTCGAACTGATTCATAAAGGCGAGGGCCTGCTCATCCGTCACCAGACCGGAGTTCATCAGCGACCAGGCGCCAGCCATCATGGTGCCGTACTGATCGCCGTCGCGCTGGTTACCGAACTTGGCTGCAGCCACTTTGGTGAAGGTGTCGATGTTCTGCAGGACGATCGGCATCATGTCGATCACGCGCCGCAGCATACGCCCACGCAGGTCCGTATCGCGCTCCATCCAATGGAGCTCATCCTTGACCTTGACCCAGTTGGCCGCCGCGTCAGGGTCGCCGCGCGAGGTCCTGAGCGTGAGCACCGACAAGCGGTCGATGTCGGCTTTCTTGTCCATACCAACGTAGATCGATGCAAGGCAGAACATGCTCCTGACGTGGAACGCCATGCCGCTACCGGATATGGTGCCCTTGAGTGTCTTGGCATCCGACTCGCTCGACGACTGGCGGATCAGCGAGAGCATGTTTTCTATGCGCGCGGTTTCGCGCTCGCCATTGGATTCAGCCTCGTCAAGTAGCACGGGGACGGACGTGGAGCCGATCGCTTGCCGTACACCTGACTCCGTCGAGTTTCCTTGGGCGTACTCGCATGCCTTCTTTCCAAGGAGGGCGTATACGTACCGCTGCATAATGGTTGACTTACCGTTACCGGCTGGGCCGGTGAGCCATACATGGGGGCGCCACTTGAGCGCGCCACATATCGGAGACAGGAACGTCCAGCCGGCAAGCAGTGCTGCCGATGAGTCGCGTTGCCAGCGGAACATTTTTGATACGCCAAAGAGACGCTGACCCTCCTCGTCGGAGAGTGGGGTATCGGATGGAGGAGGGAGCGGGAGGGTTTGCTCATATACGTATTCCGACTTGATCTCTGTAACGTCCATCCTGGCACCGTCGACGCTCAAGTAGCTTCCATGATGAAAGACATGACGACCCTTGTCGGTCCAAGCGCCGCCGGCACGTACGCGGGCGCGGTCGTAAATCCCGCGCCGGTGAGCGGTGCGGATAATGAAGTTGGCTGCAGCGTTGACGTTGCAGCCATTCTTGCCGGGGAAGTGGATTTCCCACCACTGGAGATCGGCAATCTCCATCAGGCCAGACATGGAGAATGACCCGCGCGTGTAGTCCATGATCTGCTTTTTTTCGTGCAGGAAAATGAAGTACAGATCGCGGTCATAGCCGAGGATGGTGAAGCCGAGTTGCTCCTCAAACTCGCGCGCAGCCAGGTCGGCCGCCTCGTGCTGGGTACGTGCCTGCCTAGGCGCCTGGGGAACCTCGCGCGCTGCCTCGCTGAATTGCGGCTCACCCTCCCATGGCAGCGGTTCATCGGACGTGAGTGGGTCCTTGGTCTCCGCTTCCGGTGGGTACAGCACGGCATTGATACACGCTTCGACGTCGGCCAGTCCCTCGCGAGCGTGCAAATCGTTGAAGTCGGTGGGCTTGCCATCCAGGTCATCAAACTGCGGTATCGCGACCAGACCACCGACCGCATGCGCGGCCTTCGTGGCGTAATGCACGCCCGGGTTGTTGACCGGTATGACCGTGAACTGGTCGTTGTCGGCCGCAAACAGGATCAGGGCATCTGGGAACTTGGCGCGGATCGCCTCGCCTACTGGCTGCAGGTTAGCCGAGTCGAACGCCACCACAACGGCATGGCCGGTCGCCTCGTGAATGCTGGAGCCAGTGGCGAAGCCCTCGGCGACAACGAACAGGAACTTCCCGTCTGCGCTCTTTTTCGGCTGGCCGATCGGAAAGAAGTTTCCGCGCTTGGCGCCGCCAGTTAGGTAAAGCTTTGGGAACTTGCCGTCATCGCCCGGCTTGGCAGGGATGGCCTGAATAGAGTGCGTGGCCTTGTTGAAGTCGCGAAGCTGGATAAGCAGAGCTTTCCGGTAGGTGAACTTGACCTCACCAGTGTCCTTGTCGAACACGGGGAAGTCGCCGACGCGTGCGCCGGATGCATTGATGCCCTTGAGCCCAAGGTACCCATGCGACCCGTCTGATGGCGTGGCGTCATTCCAGATACCGGCAGCCAGCTTGGCCTTTTCCGCGCGCTCATCGCGAATTTTCTCATCGCGTTCCGCCTGGCGCGCCTTCATGTCAATTTCAAGCTGCTTGCGCTCATCGGCGCTCATCGGCACGCGGTCGGACTGCGCGGGCTTCCACGTGAAGGCGTGGTCAGTACCGTAGCGCTTGTTGCAGCCAAAGGTGCCATTAGGGTGGCTATCCGCATGCAGCTTGTACCAGCCGGTGCCGGACTTTTTCTTGTCGCCCGCTACGTCGTACCGCTCAAGCTTGCCGCTGGCGATGATCGTCTCATGGCTCGCCGGGCCGATACCTTCATCGCACATCGCATCGCGGAACTGCGCGATGATTTCGATCTCGGAGAGCATTGGTGCTCGATTATTCTTATGGTCCATCTTCTCTGCTCAGAAGCTGCTAATAGGAAGCGCTTCGGTCGGCACGTAGCAGACGTGTTTTCGGGGATCAACCTAGGCCGCGCGCTGTTAGTTGGCTACTTGTTCACCGCGCCATTGAAGTCGCGGACTAGCCCTTGTGCTTGCTCGGGCGATGATGCAAACCCGGCGATGCCGCCGGCCCCGCAGATCTGCTCGATGAAATTTTTCTGTTCCTTGCGCTTGGTGCCGCCGGTGGAGTTCTTGGTCTCGATAGCCGTGTAGATGGCGACCCTTCGGCCGACCAACTCTGGCGTCACGACTATGGACGTCCATCCTTGCAGGTCTGACGCGCCCTTCAATGCGTCACCGGACGGGGTCGAGAATCCAATCGCAATGGAGCGCGCGGCCTTGATCACGACCGATCCATCAGTGAGCTGTATCACGCCGTCAGGGCCTAGGCCGGAGATCCAGCCGCGCCCGGTGTTGAGGCGAAAGAGTCTGGTGCCGAGGTGCGCGACGGCACCCCACACCATGCGCATGACGTTGTTCTCTTTCACAGATCGGTATCCGCAATGGTGTAGTGGCGCGGGTTCTTGTCCGCGTACTGCGCGCGCAGTTTTGGCATGAGCGACTCGAATCGCGCGCGGAGATCCATGTAGGCATCGATCCGGCTTGGCGGCCGATCATCCGTCAGCTTGCCGGAGTGCTTGGCCTCGATCAGGATGTTGATACACGCCAGCGCGTTAGCGAGATGGGGCGTACCGTCCGTGGGATCGTCTTCCTGGCCTTCCCACCATGAGTCAATGTGGCGGCTCAGTGCAGATACGTAGATCGATGCACGAGCACCTGCGACGCGGTAGTTGTGCGCGCCGTACTTGATGTTTCCGAGGTAGTGCGCTATCGCCTGGTAGAGCTTGACGATCGGGGAGACGAGATGCATCGGTGCTTTATCGATCGCGATGGCGTCCTTAGGGTTGAGCAGATCGGTGTCTTTCATTCCTGATCCTATGCCAGTACGCCTTTCGGGCGATGGAAATTTTCTGCCTTGCCTCATCCGACAGGGCGTGAGGCTTGCGGTCCTTTAGGGCTGCCTTTAGGTTTGCCCGGTGGTCGTCCGACATCGGCCCGCGAATAAGTCCTAGCGCATGTCGGTTGCCGCGCTGCGCGTCCGACATCCTTGCCCGCGTTGCGTCCGACTTTCTGACTCCCTTCATCGTTGCGGAGATCTTTTCTCGCTCGTGATCAGGCCTTACGCGGCCAACGTTGTACGTGTTACCGGTTTGTCGCACGGATACGTCGCGAGCGTGCCGCCTGCGTAGCCAGCCGTACGCCTTGTTTCCGGTGCATTGCTTCGCCATGCGCACCGCTGCCGTGGCGAGTCCGCGAGCAGACGGGTGAATCCTTGTCAGAAGCTGATGCGCCACGTAGTGCTCCTCTGCCGTGAGATCCACGAGATTGGATAGCTCATCACCGCCGCCCATGCATCGCGGCAAGATGTGGTGACGCTCTTTGTATCCGTCGACCAACCTTTCCCTTGCGCGGGCAATGAGTCGTTCGTAGTGGTCGAGGTACCGCATAAAAGAACGGAGCGCTCCTGGTGGATGCGCCCCGATCCAACTAGCAACCTAGAATGGTTGTCTAGAATGGGATCTCATCGTCGTCGAAGGCGCCGCCGCTCGACTGCTGACTCCCGCCCTGCTGCTGGCCGCTGGTGCGCTGCTGCTGGCCTCCATTATTGGTGTCACGACTTCCGTTGCCGCCGGAGTTTCCGCCGCTGCGCTGACCATCATCCTTGCTGCCGAGCATCTTCATTTCGTGGCACACCACCTTCGTGGTGTAGCGCTCGATGCCTTCCTTGTCAGTGTACTTCTCGGTCTCGTTGCGACCCTCCAGGTACACCAGCGAACCTTTCTTGAGGTACTCGCCGCAGATCTCGGCCAACTTGCCCCATATGACGATGCGGTGCCATTCGGTCTTTTCCTGCTTGTTTCCCTGCTTGTCTTTCCACTTATCGGAAGTGGCGACGCTGAAATTCGCGACGGCGTTGCCGTTGCTGATGAACTTCACTTCCGGGTCGTTGCCGAGGCGTCCTACAAGGATGGTTTTGCTCATTGATGACATGGGAGTTGCCTCTCTACTGTGGGTGCCTGCTAGGCGGCTTGTTTCTCTGCCCGGTACTGGGCAAAGCGTTCTTTCAATTCCTTCAAAGCCTTTGGCTTGTAGGTTTTGAGGTCGGATAGAGCGACGTTGAAGATCGACAGGGAGGACTGCCCGGTGTCCTTTCGCCACTGCTGGAAATCGTCGATGAGGCCGTTGCGCAAGGCCTCTTTCTCTTGGCGCGCGGCTGCTATGTGATTCGCGCGCTCCATGCTGTAGCCGAGCTTTGCGACCATCTCGTCAGCGGTTCGAGCCTTCCCCTGGTCGCGGCGCTGCGCGATCGCCATCTGCTCGCGCATCTCTGGCGTGATCTCCTCCAGCTCACCCTCAACCTCTTCCAGGTTGCGTTTCCGCTCGGGGTAGATGAATCCGCAGGCGGGACACTGCGGAGCTGGCTCGTGCACGAGAAAGCACTGCGTGCACTGCTTTAGGCCGATGGTCGCCTCGTCGTTCCTTTTCTTGACCTTCTTGACCTTGCCGTCGAGCGACCACTCGCGGTCGTCGTCGGCAAAGCCATGCTTGAAGGTAAGGCCAGCATGGTCGAGCACATAGAAGTGGTCGCCCTTTGGTCCATCCAGCATCGCTGCGTGACGATCCTCGATCGTTTCCTGGCTGTAACCATCGGCATACATCGGGCGCGAGCCACGGCCAACCGTCTGCAGATATGACACCAGCGACAGTGTCGGGCGCAGCAGGATCACGCACTTGATCGCAGGACAGTCGACGCCCTCTACCAGCAACATGGCGAACGTGATCACCTTGATCTCGCCTGACTCAAGCCTGCGCAGCGCGCGGTCACGTTCGGCGGATTCGTCCTCACCGGAGAGCGCCACGGCAGGAATACCGGCTGCGTTGAACTCCGCCGCGACGTGCTCGGCGTGCTTCACGTTGGCGCACCACGCTACCGCCGGTGCGCCCGGGCAGATACGGCGCCAGTGGGCAATGGCGTTGCCGGTAATGACCGGCTTGTCCATCACCTTCGCGACCTCGTCCATGTCCAGGTCGTTGCCCTTCGTGTTGACCTCAGTCATGTCGGGCGCGGTAGGCGACGCGTACACGACCGGACGCAGCAGGAAGCGATGGCGCACCAGCTCGCGGAAAGAGATACCCACAACCATCTCGTCGAACGTGCCGCCGGCATGGCGGCCGAGTCCCTTACCGTCCAGGCGTCGAGCAGTCGCGGTAACGCCCAGAATTTTTGTCTTGGGGTTCAGTGCAACCAGATGCAAAAGGACTTTGGTGTATGAGGGCGTAGCCGATAGGTGCGCCTCATCAATGACGATGATGTCAAAGCCCTGCTTGATCTTGTCGAGCCGTCGCACGAGGGTCTGCACGGATGCGACCTGGACAGGCTTGAAAAGGCTCGGGGTGTAGGCGGCCATGATGAGGCCGTGGTCGACACCGTTTGCCCTGAGCTTGGCGCTGGCCTGTTTGAGCAGCATGTCGCGGTGCGCAAGCACCAGCACGCGGCGCCCTTTTTGGGCGGCCTGAGTCGTGATGTAGCTGAAGATCACTGTCTTGCCCGCGCCGGTGGCGAGCACTAGCAGGACGGCGGCAACTTTGCGGAATGCCTCGCGGACTTTGTTAGCCGCGTCACTCTGATAAAAGCGAAGCTTCATCCATCACAAAGCGCGGATTTAAGGGAGGGTCCGCGCCCTTCGGGCTGTCGTGGGCAAAAAAATAGGCCGGAGCCCCTGCTCAGGGGCCTACCGGCCTATTTGAATGTCACGACTTTTTTTGAGTAACAGGTTATCGCTTACGGGCTTCCGCTTTCTTATGGGCGACGATCACCTCTTCCATGGTGTCGATGATCTCGATCGTCTTAGGCAACTTGCGACGCCATCGATCCGGCGTAGCGCGTGAGATGCCGGCACGTGCGCATACTTTCGTCAGGTTGATGCCGGCCCTATTTGCGTCGTCAATGATTGTTTCCAGCCGTTCGAGAAAGACCTCCCCGAACGTTTCTCTCTTGGCTTGCGGCTCCTTGCTCATGAAAGGAATCCCCTTGGGTTGTTTGCGTTGCCGGATGGTATCCGCAAGCCTGCGTGGTAGTCAAATTCGATCAAAAGGTATCAGCTAAAAAGTCGTGACACTACAAATTCACCCCTAAGTTCGGTGGCTAGATGATCAAAAACATGTTGATCTTTTTTGATCAACTAAATATGATCAATGCCACACGAACAAAACCCAAAGGGGGAATAGCTTAGATGTCGCAGGAAAAGCAGCCAATTGGTCTGTTCCCAAGCATGACCAATGACGAGTACCACTCCGCGCCAGGTGACTCCAGCTCGACCATCAAGGCCGTAATGGAACGCTCCCTCCTCCACTACTGGTACGACTACGAAAACCACGATCGCGACGCGGACGAGGATGATCAGGACGACGACGAAGGTCATGACCTCGACCTCGGCACCGTGATCCATGGAGCCATCCTTGAGCCGGATCTACTGCATGAGATGTACGTAGTGTCCCCGCCGTTCAATCGCCGCACGACAGCCGGACGCGTTGAGCGCAAGGCGTTCTTTGCCGAGCATCGTGGCGTTGCCGTCCTGACCGAGAAAGAGGTCAAGGCCGTCTACGCCATACGCGACCGTCTCTACAAGCACCCGAAGATCTCCGCGCTACTGCAGGGTGGCCGCGCCGAGCAGTCCTTTTTCTCCCGCTGCCCGCGCACCGGGATGATTCGCAAGTGTCGCCCTGACTTCATGCATGACAACGGCTTCGCGGTCATCGACGTCAAGTCGGCAGCGACCGCTCACCCGAAAGAGTTCAGTCGTGACGCTGGCAAGTTCGCCTATGACATCTCCGTGCCGTGGTACCTCGACACGATCAAGGATCTCTACGGCGAGGCGCCGCAACACTTCATCTTCATCCCCATCGAGAAGATCGCTCCATATGCGATGGGCTTGTACTACTGCAAGCCCGCCGATATCGAGCGCGCGCGCGCGTCTTACCAGAAGCACTGGGATCGCCTCCTCGAAGCACGCAAGACCAACTACTGGCCCGACTACGCCGACGAGGCGCAGCCGCTTGACCTCCCTCCTTACCTGATCCGCTGAGAAGCCATGAAAATCGCCCACGTAAAAATCACCAACGTGCTCGGGATCACCGAGCTGGAATTCACCCCGCAGGGGTTCAATGAGATCACCGGTCGCAATGGTGAAGGCAAGACATCCGTTCTGGAGGCGATCAAGGCGTGCCTCAACACGGGCCATGACGCCACGCTGCTACGCAGGGGTGCCAAAGAGGGCGAGGTAGTGCTCGTGCTTGACGGTCAGGGCATGGAGATCAAAAAGCGGATCAAGGCCGACTCCAGCCCGACCGAAGTGCGCCAGGGTGGCAAAAAGGTTTCCCGCCCGGCTGAGGCGCTCCGCTCATTCGCCGACATGCTCGCCATCAACCCGGTGGACTTCCTACGCGCGCCCAAGAAAGACCGCGTTCGCGTGCTGCTGGAGACGATGCCTATCGAGGTGGATACCGAGAAGCTGTCGGAGATGGCCGGGATTGCCATCAATCCCGACACCGGTCTGCCCGCGCTAACGCTGATCGATACCGTTCACAGCCAGGTCTACGACAACCGTACGGGCACGAATCGTGCGGTGAAGGAAAAGCAGGCCACGATCGCACAGCTCAGTGCCGCGATACCCCCCTCCCCCATGGGCGCGGATGGTGACGAGGATGACCTCACGAATGCCATCACCGAAATCGACAGCAACCGCGACGCCGAGCTGCGCCGTATTTCGGCAAAGCTGGACGGCTTACGGTCGGAACGCGATAACGAGCTGCAGGATCTACGCGATACGCTGGAGAAGCGCATCGCCGCGATACGCGAGGAGCTGGAGGCGCGCATCAATGCGATCCGCGAGGAGCTGACGAAAGAGGCTGACTCGATCAAAGAGGCGTTCAACGACAACGAGCGCAAGGCCAATCTGCAGCGCGAAAAATCCACCAACCGCGCAACTGAGTCGCGTGGGCCGCTCGCTGAGCAACTGGCCGTGATCAGGAACGACCGCGAGGCCGCCGGCCGCCGCGCGCAGACCATCGACACGATCACCAATCTGGAAACGGAGCTGGAGGGCCTTGTCGACGAGGCGGCGCAGCAAACACGCGCCCTCTCCGACATCGAGAAGTACAAGTCCGAATTGCTGGACTCCCTGCCCATCCCAGGGCTCGAAGTGAAAGGCGGCGAGGTGTTCCGCAATGGCGTTCAGTTCGATCGTCTCAATACCGCGCAGCAGGTTGATATCGCAGTGGAAATCGCGAAGTTGCGCGCCGGTGGACTGGGCGTGATCTGCGTGGACGGCATCGAACTCCTCGATTCTGGCGCATTCGATGCATTCAAGACCCGTTCGATCGAGAGCGGGCTGCAACTCTTTGTAAGCAAAGTTTCAGACGACGACTTTTCGATTAACACGGACGCGTAACCCCATACGCGACATACATCACAAAAAAGAGAACACATATGAATCAGCAAATTTCCAACTCTGACACTCAAGATCAGGGGGTTGCAGCCAGAAATGCGTTTGACCGCATGATGATGGACAGCAACACATCCATGAACTCCGGAGCTGTGGCTATCGAGTCGCAGCGCGCCATCGCGGAAGCGCGCGGCCAGATGCAGCTTGCGCGGATGTTCCCGCGCAGCCTCCACGCCGCTACGAAAGAATTCCTGGAGTCATGCAAGTCACCCGAATTCGCAGCCGAGGCGTTCTACACCGTCAAGAATCGCGGCAGCGGCCCCAGCATCCGCTTTGCTGAAGAGGCCGCGCGATGCTTCGGTCATTTCGACTACGGCCACCGCGAGCTGTCACGCAGTGAGGGCAAGTCGGAAATCGAGGTCTTCGCCTGGGACAAGGAAAAGAACAACGTCTCCAAGCGCCAGATAACCGTCATGCACGTGCTGGATGCCGGCGGTGGATCGCGCAAGCTGACCCAGCAGGGTGATATCGACAACAAGATCGCAAACGTCGCCAGCAAGCAGATGCGCGGCCGTATCCTAGCGCTCCTCCCCAAGCCATTGATCGCGACAGGCAAAGCCGAGTGCCAGCGCACGCTTGCCGGAGGCAATGATAAGCCGATGCCTGAGCGCATCCTGCGCGTTACGCAGCGCTTTGAGCGCATGGGCATCACGCCAGCACAGATCGCCACCTACCTCGGCAATTCCGTCGATGAGATGACCGCCGAGCAGATCGGCGACCTGCAGGGCGTGTTCAACGCGATCAAGGAAGGCGCCAATATCTCCGAATACTTCGGCGGCGATGCTGAGCATGGTCAGGACGGCGAGCAGCAGGACACCGGCGCGGCGATTGCCAGCCTGCAGAACCGCGCTACGAGCAACGGCCCGGCAAAGCAGGGTGACAAACCCTCCCCGGCCAGCAGCGCCGACAAGGCCACCGCCCAGGGTGCCGCAAAGGCATCCGGCACCGGTGACAGCTCGGGCAACGCTGATCCCGTGGCTGAGTCTGCATCCAGTCAGAAACAAACGGCAGCCAAGAAAGAAACGGCGGCCAAGAAAGCCGCACCAACCCCGGCACCGGAGCCGGAGACTGAAGGCGAGCCGAAGCTGGAAGCCGAGCGGGCAACTGAGCAGAATGCGGCTGACGGTCAAGACGATGCCGGTGACGGGGATGACGTGTTTTGAATCGCCAATTCCTGAGTCCGCAGCAAGTTGTAGAACGGTACGGAGAAAACGCGCCATCCATCCATACCCTGGAGAGCTGGCGCCGCTCAGCAAACAAAGGGATGGGGCCTGACTTCGTCAGGCTTGGTCGAAAGGTCGCCTACCCGATGGACAAGCTTATTGAATGGGAAAATCGGGGAAATCCCTGACTCTGTTCACGAATCGGGCGGCACGATCGTGCCGCCCTTGGGGATCTTCATGCATTGGTCTAAACAGCAGGCCGACGCCATAACGGCGGTCGGCAAGTGGCTGGCTGATAAAAAACGCAAACAGGTATTTCGATTGTTCGGGTACGCTGGCACGGGCAAGACCACGCTGGCGGTGCACATTCGTGACCTGGTCAAAGGTGATGTCCTGTTCGCGTGCTTCACAGGAAAGGCCGCGCTCGTGATGCAGTCGAAGGGGTGCGATGGCGCGAGCACCATTCACGGCCTCATCTATCGCCCCATTGAGTGCGCTGTCACCGGCATCACCGAGTTCGCCATCAACTACGACAGCCCGCTTGCTTCAGCGAAGCTGCTGATCGTCGACGAGGTCTCGATGGTGGATGAGAAGCTGGCGCGCGACCTGCTTTCGTTCCGCGTTCCGGCGCTCGTGCTCGGAGACCCCGCGCAGCTACCGCCGGTGAAGGGCGAGGGCTTTTTCATCAATGGTGAGCCTGACGTCATGCTGACGGATGTGCATCGGCAGGCGGCAGACAATCCCATCATCCGCATGAGCATCGATATCCGCGAGGGTCGAGGTATCACGACCGGGCGCTATGGCGAGAGCCTTGTAGTGCGTCGCAAGGACATCGGTAAGGATGAATTGGCCGACGCTGTGCGCACCGCCGACCAGGTCATCTGCGGGCGCAACAAGACGCGGCAGTCGTTCAACCTGCGTGCGCGCGAGATCAAGGGCATCGTCGGTAAGCTGGAGGCGTGGCACCCGGTCGAGGGCGACAAGCTGGTGTGCCTGCGCAATGACAGCACCAAGGGCCTGCTAAACGGCGGCTTATGGGAGGCGACTCAGGCATCTATTGCGGGAGCCAAGATCAAGCTGCGCGTCAAGTCGCTGGATAACCCGCTGCTAGCGCATGTGGACGTCAACGTGCTGCGCGATTTCTTCCTGGGTACCGAGGGTGACCTTGACTGGAAGATCAAGCGCAAGAGCGATCAGTTCACCTATGGGCAGGTTCTGACCTGTCACAAGAGCCAAGGTAGCGCCTGGCCTCATGTCCTGGTGTTCGACGAGTCATCGGCGTTCCGCGAGGACGCCGACAAATGGCTATACACAGCTTGCACCCGCGCCGCTGAGCGCGTAACCGTAATCATATGAGGAGTAACCCATGATCGTTCCTGTCAAGGTAAAAAAGCTACACCCCGATGCCACCACGCCGCGCTACGCGACCGATGGTGCCGCGTGCTTTGACTTACATGCGCTAGACGATGGAACGCCTCATCCGAATGACGGCCATGCGGTTCACTACCGTACCGGCCTCGCCTTTGAAGTCCCTGCCGGATGGGTAATGCTGATCCATAGTCGTAGCGGGCATGGATTTAACAGCGCGCTGCGACTGTCCAACTGCACCGGCGTTATCGACTCCGATTATCGTGGTGAGGTCATGGTGTCTGTTCGTTTCGATGCCAGTGGAGATCGACGTAGCACCAAGCTGCGTGCGGGTGACCGCATCGCGCAGGCGATGATCCTGCCCATCCACACCGTTGAGCTTATCGACGCCGATACGCTGTCTGTGACCGAGCGTGGCGAGGGTGGTTTTGGCAGCACGGGAGCATGACGCCATGGGCATTTTTCAGCGAATTGCGCGACTGATTACCGTCTGGGCTATGAGTCGCGAGCCGGACGTCTATATTGGCGGCTGGGAGAACCCCTACCTGCTGCGCCACTACGTGCTGGGCGGATACATGGGCAAGGATGGCCTGCTCAAGTCCAAAACCTTCCTGGGCCTGATCCGCATCTACGTGCACGAGTTCAAGCGTAGCGACGATGACCGAGCCCATCATGACCACCCGGCTGGGAGCATCAGCATCGGCCTTGGTGGTCGCGCGGTCGAGCACACGATCGCAGTCGGCGGCATCCACCACCGACGCGAGCTGCGCGCGGGGCAGATCCGCTGTAGATCGTCGAAGTTCGCGCACCGGATCGAGCTGATACCCGGAGAGCGCTATTTCACGATGTTCATTTTCTTCCGCAACGTCCGCGAGTGGGGGTTCCACTGTCCGAAGGGATGGGTGCACTGGAAAGACTTCACCGCACCGGAAGATCGCGGTTCGGTCGGCATCGGTTGCGACTGACCTATTGACGATTGATCATTTTTGATTGATCATTTATGCGCACGCGGCCCACCCGGGCCGATTTTTTTAAGGGGCGTCATGCCGAAGCTCACCAAAGACATCATCGATCGCGCCGCCGCGCCAGCGTCTGGCTCATCCTGCATATGGGATGCCGAGATGCCCGGCCTCGGTGTCCGCATCCAGTCGTCCGGCCGCAAGACCTACGTCGTTCGCTACCGGACGCGCAATGGCGTGGCGAACTCCTCGCGCGATGAGCGTACGCAGCGCAAGGTGACGCTTGGGCCATGCAACTGCATCACCCCGAAAAAGGCGCGCGAGCTGGCCGGCGAGATCATGGCTCGCGTATGGGGTGGCGAGGACCCGGCGAAAGATTTCAAGGTCGCCAAGAAGGGACACGCTACCGTCGAGCAGCTCTTTAAGGGCTACGTCATGTGGATGCGCGACAACGGCAAGGCCAGCGCCGATGAGGTCGAGCGTGCACTGCTGACGGCAAAGACAGGCGCTGCCGCAGATGCGCTCGGGCGCACGACCCACGCATGCGAGGTCACGCCCAATGACGTCATCAGGCATGTGTCGACCTTTTTCCAGCGCGGAAAGCGCAGCTCCGCCGACAAGGCGCGCAGCTACATCGCCAGCGCCTACGCGTGGGGGATCTCATCCGCCAATGACTACACGGTGGCGCACCGGCAGGACTGGGGCGTCACCACCAATCCGGCCGCCATCATCGCGCGTGACGCTGGCGCAACCATGCCGCGCAGCCGGAACCTATCGCATGAGGAGATCCGGCGCCTATGGTCGGACACGCTCGACAGCGACTGCTTTGTGCGGGACGTTGGCGCCGCGATACGCATCCTGATCGCGTGCGGACAGCGGGTGCAAGAAACGCTGCGCGTTGACGGCATCGAGGTTGGGGATAACCTCGGCGAGTGGCATATGCCTATCGAGAAGACCAAGACCAAGCGCCGCGCGCATTCGATCCCGTTGCCAACCATCATCATGCCGACGATCCTTGACCTGATCGTCACCCATGGCACCGGACCGCTGTTCCCGTCCGACACCATCGACCACCGCACGATCAACCGCGCCATCCGCCGGTGGCTGATCCGCGCTGACGTCGACGTCGCGCCATTCCAGACGCGTGACATCCGCCGGACGTGGAAGTCACGCACCGCTGACGCTGGCATCGACCGGTTCACGCGCGATCTGATCCAGCAGCATGCCAAGAGCGACACCGGCTCCAAGAATTACGACTGGGCCGACTACCTTCCGCAGATGCGTGCCGCCATGGGCAAGTGGTCGGGATGGCTAGGCATCGTCATCGGAGGAGGTACGCCAACCCAGCATGGGGAGCCATCAATCCGAGCCGCATAAACGCTTGCATTCAAAAGTCGTTACACAAAGCTATCAGGGCGCGCATACGCCCGCTAATTTTTTTAAGAGAGAATGTAGTGTCTGACGCCGATATTGCCCAAGTTCATGAACTGCGCGACTGGGAGCGCAACAACGCCCCTCGCAAACCAATTCCGAAATATGCTCCGAACGACTATTCATATGGACCCGAGTCCTGCGTCGAGTGTGGTGACGATATGCCGGATCTGCGACGCGAGATGGGCGTGCTCAAGTGCACTGATTGCACCAGCGCAGTCGAGGCACGCGCAAAGCAGTGGGCGCCCGCGTAGGGCGCCCTTTCACTTCACTGGGGGGGGACAAGGCACGCCTGAATCGCGGCGAGCAGCTTGTCCCCGAAGTCCCGCCGCTCCAGGTGGTCAGCCCACAAGTTATCAGCCTGCTGCGCACCGGACCCCGTGAGGATGTCCTTGTCGCTAAGAAACTTGTACTTATCGGTCGGGATCTTTTTCAAGCAAGGCACCGCGATGGCGACATCCACCGTGACGGGCTTGGCAACGATGATGGGCTTGGGCATGGTGTGCTTGACACCACACGCGGTGAGCAGACTACAAGCCAGTGCGAATACGATAAAGTTCCGCATCACATGTCCCCTTGTTGGTTGGGTCGGCCGCGCGCTTCTGTAGCGTGGCGATGGTTGAGGCGTCTTTTTTCGACTGCTGAGAAGCCGTATGCATGGCATCCGTTGCCCGCTGCTGCGCGTCGCTGCTGTCTTTCTTCATGGTGGCGATGCTTGAGTCCTGGACTGCGATGTGCTGCTCAAGCGAAACCTGAGCTGCCTGCAGAGCATCTATCTGGCTACCCAGTGTCTTGATAGTCGTGACGTCTGCCGCGACCGTAGCTCGCGCTGTATCGCGCTCATCCACGAGCACCTTGTACGTGATGCCGGCGCCTGCGATCGCGAGCAGCATGAGCACCAACTTCCAATTCGCTACAGCCCATGAAAGCGCTGCGCTTAGGAATGTCCCTACTCCACCGGTGGCGACGCCGAAAGCCAATTTGAGTGCGGTCCACATGTCGTCAGGTCCTCGGTAGAGATGGCGCATCCGTGCGCGCCTTGATGGCTACGCCGGCTGCCAGGACGGTCAATCCGCCCATCATGGTCGAGAAGGCTCCGGCGAATGTCATTGCGTCGAAGTGCCCGGTCTTGCATATATCCCAGATGGCCCCGCCGATGAACGTCGGTACAGCTGACCCAGACAATACGAATCCGCCAACTCGGAACGGACAATAGGTAACCTCGTCGTTCTCGGTCAGGCAGTCGTGAAGCAACTTTTTCAGTTCAGCCCACATATCAGACCTTCAATGCGCGCTTTGCTGCGCTGTAAAGTGCCAGGCGTAGTGCAAGTCCGTTGCTGCCGCCATTCACGCGCTGCGAGATCGCAGTGATTCTCCCGGCATCTGCCAAGAGATTGAGATTCCTTTCCTGCCAGAACAGCCCGGCCGAGCGCGCAGCATTGACAGGGAGCTCCAGCAGCTCGGGATGGTTGATCAGATCTAGCTTTAGCATCGTGCCAACGCGCAGATAATTCGCGCGGCCGGTAAGCTCGATCAGTCCGCGACCGCAGAATTTCTTACCGTCACCCGGCTCCGTATTGCCCAGCTCGCGCGCCTCGGCGGACGGCGGTTCATACCGGCGCTGCGCCGGAGTAGGCCCCCAGATTTCTTTGACGAATTCCAGGTGCGCGGACTCGCAGCCGATCTGCGCGAGGAACGCAGCGGCGCGCAATGGCGTATTGATGTCGTACTCGGTACACGCCGCAGCGATGCATGGAAGCCATTTCGTAGCGCGTGAGGAGGGCGCGCCGGTGCCTAGAGCGATGATAGAGCTGGTGAGCGACAGGGTCACTTGTCCACCTTTTGGTCGATGCGTCGATGGATGCCTTCAATGGCCGAGCGAAGCTCAGTTGCACTCTTCTCGGTGGCCTCAAGCAGGCGTTCAACCGCCTTCTCCAGGCCGGTTACCGCCTTTGTAAGCGCTTCCTGAGTGACATACTTTTCAGCCACATGCAGTTTGTATGCGGCCAGTTCCTGGCGGATTTGCGACGCATCTTCCTTGCATGATTCCTTGACCGCAATCGACGCACTCTTCGCCGCTACCGCTTCCCTTCTGGCGCTTTGAAATAGAAACCAAAAGATGGAGCCGGTGCCAGACACTGCGACGCTCGCAACGATCGCGATGACTTCCGTTGATGCTGCGGCTTCCATCCGCTACCTCGTTTAATGCCGTGATTGAAACAGTTCAGGTAGATTGTGGCGTCACGACATTCCTAGGCTGGCTGCATCGACGCATTTACTGCCGAATACGCATTAGCCGGAGGAACTGTCCACACTTCCTGCGGTGTCACTCGCCCCGATGCGCCCTTGCGGAAAAGCGGGGTTCCACCCTGCTGGAATGCCCATGCGACTAGCTCACTGCAGAACCAACGGCCTGTCTCCTGCCAGTCGCGGTGCAAGCCTATGCCGAGGACGCCGGTGTAGTCGTAGGGCTTTCCGAGCTGGCTGCGCGAAGCGGCGATGATAGCTTCCGGGTTAGCGCACGGGAGCGTCACTCGCTGCCATGTAGGGTCGGCCGCCTGGCGTGTTGCAAGTGGCGTCACGACGACGCCATCGAGCGCGACTGCCTCGATGACATCGTCCCCATCAATGATCGCCACGTGCGACCACTGCGACCAACTGCCGGCGCGAATCATCCAGCTAAGCGGGTTATGTGGGTTCGTGCAAAACAGCAGATCGATAGTGGACATTACGCGGCGCTCGCTATGGCCTGAATCTTGGTAATTGCGGAGTCGGCGGCAGCCTGCGCATCTTCAACCGTCGTCGCGAGATTCACAGAAGCCTTTCCGAGCAGGCGCGTCGATCGGATCGCGTTCAGGCATGCAATCCATGCGGCTGCTGTGGCGATGATGTTGTCGGTCGCCGCCTGATCTGTCATGCCGCTTGCCGTAGCCCAGCACGCGATCGTGTCCGGCAAAGTACCCGTGTAGCCGGCTGCCTTGTACGCCTGGGCATCGGTGTTAGCCTGCTGATACTCAGCGAGCATGCCCGGCGATGCGCTACCGATGCCGTTGTATACGGACTGAGCCGTCCCATCGATCTGCAGGCATAGGTTCACCTGCGTCTGCGCGAATACTTCGGCATCAGTTGGCGGAATCGGCGCCACGAGCAAGCCGCCCTGAATTGTGTATCCGGGCGCCGACATGCACTCCTGCCACTGCCCATCGGTGATTGCGAGAACTATTGCCCCCTCGGGAGCAGGACTATCTTCCGTATCATAAAAAGCGGTGATATTCCCATTTGCATTGTATGCCGCGAGCTTCTGGCCCATGATTAAAATCCGATAGCTATGACTGTAAATGCTGCGATTGCGCCCAATACAGCAGTTAGACCGCCGTTCTCGACGTTTGCCCCAGACGCTGTTCGATTAGTGAGCGAAATCGTGTTGTAACCCTGTGAGGTAGCGATGAAATCCGGCGCAAATGCGCATGCCATTGGCTGATTTCCTGATGGGAATGAAATCGGCCAGGTCAAAGTATTTATACCACCCGCAGTGCTTGGCATTACGGCGCGTACCCACTGAATAACCAGTCCGCCTGGAATCTTCTGATAGCCGGAAGTGCCATTGGCAATCGAAGACGCGAAGGCTCCAGACGCGCCAAGTTGAGTAGATCCAGCGACTGCAATCCAGTTGCTTCCGCCATTTCGAAGCTTTACCGTATCGCAAAAATTCAGCGTAATTGAAGTGACGCTGGCGCCGCTTTGAGTCATGCCGCCAATGCTGTCCGTTCCGGCAGCCTTGACAACAATCGAGTTAGATGACGCAAATACCTCAATAACTGCCCCAATTTGCGACGCAACAATGGGTGGTAATGTCAAAGTACATGCCACGCTTGCGGAAATTGATTTACCCATATCCGCTACGGTCAATTGGGTATTTGCTACGTAGTTTGTCACACCGGAGTAGCTGCCGAGCGCGCGCTGTACGAAATCCGTTGTTGCAAGATTATCGCTGTTATCAAACTGCGCCGGACTTTGGTTGGCCGCGACATTACCGGCGCCATCAGGCGTAAGAAGCGACAGAACAGCAGCAGCTAGGGCAGAACGTGTACCGGACATTATTTCTCTCCAACAAAGTCAGGCGTGGTCGGCAATTCGACACGCGGAAATCCCTTTTTCGCGGGTAGGTCACGTAGCGCCTTACGGTATGCCTGGAGCGCCTTGTACTGGTCACCTGACAGCGTTGTCTTGCTGCCTATCTCGACCTGGTCTCGGTGGCGGGCGACGGCACCATCAGTTGCTGTGAGTGCGGTATTTCGTCGCGAGCGCAGTGATGCTTCGATCTGCTCAGCGTTTGGCGGAGGAGGGTCGAGAAGCGAGTGCGTTCCGCATGCAGAGACGTGCATGCGCTTGCCGGTGGTCTGTCCGCTCAAAAGCTCTTGATGCTGATCATCGCTGATTGCGATAGAGCCGGACGGGATCTTGTCGCCATGGATGTCATCGGAATAAAAGCCGATAACGAGGCCACTGGTGTCGGTATATGCGTATTTCTGTACCATAATTAAAATCCCAGTCCAACAACGTACATGCCTTGCCCGCTAGTGACTGCGCCAGTAGAGGCTGAATATGTGGTAATTGAAGTTCCAGTCTTTGAAGACGTGACCACTGACCCTATGCAGTTTCCCGCCGTGGTCATACCGGTCACTATCAGCGTTTGATTAGGAAATGCAATCGGCCAAGTTATAGCAAGGTTTCCTGATGCCGTGCCGGATGAGTCAGCTGCTACCCATTGAATAATTAGTCCGCTCGGCAGCTTCTGGTAGCCATTAACTGTGATCGAGTTGATGAACGCTGATGTTGTGCAGCCACCGAGAGCTGCATACCAACCAAAGCCCGATCCATCATTAATCACAGTGACGGTCTCGCCGGGAGACACCTTTAGTGTTCCGGCGCTTCCGCCTATTGCATTTGAAATTAAGTCGGCGCCATTCCCTGCAATCGTGCCGCCATTCGGTCCGCCGATAAATGTAAATGTCGAGCCCGGAGTCGTGGATGCAACGGTAGGCATTGTGACGGTGACGCCAGCCACGCCGAACGATCCCCAGTTATTTAGCTGTGCGGCCGTTAGGGTTGTATTCGCTCCGAAGCCGTTTCCGAGCCCAGCCATTTGCAGGCCGGACTTTTTCACAAACGCCGTTGTCGCGAGCTTGATGGTGTTGTCGAACTGCGGCGCAGTGGTGCCGGTGTCGCCGCCCGCAAGCTGCAGCGCGCCAACCATGGCTCCGCCCGCCCACGTCACCGCATTAGCGACCGTGAACGATGCGAACGCGTAGATCACGACTTCATCGCCCGTCGTGACGGTCGAGTTTATCGTGATACTGGAGCCGTTCGACGCGGTGTAGTTGACAGCGGATACCGTCGCGCCGTTCTGCGTCACCAGGATGTTTCCTGGCGTGTACGACATGTTGAATGTCGTCTGTCCCGCTGTTGCCGTGAACGACTGGACATTGAACGAGGAGGACGCTGCTGCGCCCGCCAGGATCGTGTTTGTGCCATCGCTGTACACGATGACCGACTGCCCCTGTGGGATGAGGGCAGTCTTTCCGCCCGAGCCGTTGACGCCCATCGTCAGGCTGAACGCGCCTGTCGTGTTGTTGGCGACCACGTAGGTGCCGCCCTGCGCCGGGACGAATACCTCGATGCTGGCGGTCAGAGCACCGGTAAGCAGAAGGATGCCGGAGCCGTACTGCGCGGCGGTCAGCGCGACGTTTGCGGCACCACCTACTGGTACGTTCACCACGCCATTTTTCAGGTTGTAGGCAAAGTTCGTATTGGCGATCTTGAGCGACTGGTCGCCGGCTGGCGCGGTGTTGACCGTGGCGCCGTTGAGCGTGATGCCCGTGAAGTCGGTACGGTTCGGGTAGACGTTGATGCCGTCCGACCAAAGTTCATTCGACAGGCCCTGCGCGACGACAATACCGGTGCCGGATGCAGTCTTTACCGTGATCGTGAATGCGCCGGTCGCCTGGTTGGACACAACCCACATACCAGTCGAGTTGGGCACGACGACGCTGATGTTTCCGGTCAGGATGCCGGTGAGTTCCAATACGCCCACACCTGCCTGTGCGGCTGTCAGCACCACGTTCGCACTGCCCGCGCAGTTGATGGTGGACACTCCGTGGAGAAGGCCCTGAGTCCAGATCGTATTGGCGATCTTGGTGGAGCTGTCGCCACCCGGGGGTGTCGGGGTGGTCGGCGTGCCGGTGAAGTCAGGCGAGTTGAGCGTAGCCATACCCGGTGGCTGCGTGGTGCCGTTCTCCAGGTTGGTGACATGCTGGTAGAGGTACGCAGTACGGTCAGCTAGGTTCAGCAGTGGCGAGTTCGTGATCGAACCAACGCCACCATCGACTGGGTCCGTGGTTTCGATCTGGTAGACGCCGACATCGTAATTCGGCTGTTCGGGCTGGTATGCCATGGCGCGACCTTAGAAAGAAATTGTCCAGGAACCCTGAAAGGAAATATCAGAGTTGAAATTGAGCGGCGCACTGCGCGTCTTGCGCGCGTACAGGACGGACAGGCCCGTCAGCAGACCGAACTCGCCGATGGCTAGGTCGTAGGCGCCGGAGTCACCACCGCCCACGCCGAGGGAGAAATTGAACTGCACCTCGTTACTTCCAGGGTATGTGACCGAGTCGATCGCTTTGATGTAAGGCGTAGTCAAAGCCGTGTTGGGGAATACCGGCGGTGTCAGGTTGATGCCAAATCCGATCTTGGTGACGCTTTGGTTTATGACGTTGCCGCCAAGCAAGTTGGCGTGCGTATTCTGAGATCCGACCACGATGAGGTTTTTCTCATCCACTACCTCGATCAGCGATCCCTTGCGGAATACCTCAAGGTAAAAATAGCCAGTGGGCAGGCGCTCGAATTGGTCGCGGAATTTAGACACTGAAAACCTCCAGATTTATTTCTGGAGTTTGGTGTCACGACTGATGATGTCAGAGGTTTTCCGTCACCACTTCGCCGCTCATGTGGTGGACTGTGCTGTTGTACCGGCGTACACCGTTGTACTGGTAGCTGTACGTGATCGTGATCGTCTCCGCATCCGTGGGCGCGTTCAGCGCGTCGGTAAATGCAGAGATGTCGGTCACAATATCGAAATACGGATCGGTCGGTGGGGTCAGCGTGTCGGCATAAGTGCCTACGACGGAGAATTCCAGCGCCGCGCCATCGGCCGGTAGCGTCAGGGAATCCTGCAGGGTGCTTCCGCTAACAAGGATCAGATTGCGGAGCTGCGTCCCGGCAGCGCGGTACCGGCCGATGATGCTGATCACGGTCTGCGCGAACGCAGTCGGGTCGCCGCCGCTGATCAGGTCGTAGCCGTACTCTACGTCGAACAGGCCATAGATCGGCGAGGGGTCGGCGTTGTAATGAAACTCGCTGTTGTGCGTTATCGCGCCGTTATACAGCGGGAACGTCGGTCCGTACTCGATGACGTCCGTTACGCTCGTATTTTGCGTGGTGTAGGCGGTGATCGCCATCTCCAGCGCAATGTTATTCGAGCGCGGTCGAAGTACCTCCGCGATGATTCGCGGGCCGTAGCTGGCATCTAGCTCGCCCTGCAGGCGAGGCACGCCGAAATATGCACCGAGCACATCCAGCCACATGTCCTGGGCCGTCGTCGTGCTCATCTGCTGGATTGCGTTCTGGCCCTGCGCGGATACCTGCTCTAGCTCGTTTGCATTCGCCTCCAGGTAGGACCAGTTTTCGTTCGTGTAGCCGTACAGGTGATCGCCATTGGAGTCAGCGATGTCGCCCGTAGCATCAAGCAGCACCAGCGCACTGAGATCCGCATAGGCGGACTGATCGACATACACGACCGAGTACCCCGGCTGCGTGGCGATATAGAGCGCAAGCTGTGCGATCGTGAACTGCGACAGCGCAAGGGTAAGCGCCACGCCCGTGCCACCCACTGGAGTTGTCGTGAGGACGCCGTCCTGCACGGTCCACGACATGTCCGATCCGTTGTACTGGACGCGCAGCGCCAGGTACTGTGCTGGGTCTAGGTCAAAGACCGCACTATTGAGGAACGTGAGGAGCTTTTTAGTCAGCCGCATGTCAGATGGTCGCCGCCGATGACCCAAGGATGTTGATGATGCCCGGCATCAATTTCTGCATCTTCAAGGGAGTGACGTTCTGGAAACGAGCAGTCGAGATCGCCGGTGGCGCATTGCCAGCCAGGAGGCCGCCGGCCGGTTCGGTGTAGTTCGTGCCGATTGCGTAAGGCTCGGCGTTCTGGAGTTCCAGGGCGGCAACTGACGTGCCCGCGTAGACATTCCATCCGGTGACGCCACCGATTGATGGTGGTGAAGCGATGGTGAGTAGTTCGTCGGCTAGCACTGCGAGCGATGACGAGGAAGACGGCAGGGACTCGCCGGCCGTAGTCGTGTAGGTGGTCACCGCGTAATACGTGCCTGCCGCGAGTGTTCCGCCTGGCGTCGATCCTAGCGTAGGCTCGGTCGGCGCGGGAATGTCTGCCGGGATGAAGTCATCCACACCAGGAATGGCCTTGACCAGCGCGATCAGCGTGGACACTTCAAACTCTGCGCCGGCCGCAAGGCTGATCACGTAATTTGAGGCGATCGGGTTCGCTGCATCGACCAGGTCGACCAACTGGTAACCAGCCAGCGCGGTCAGTGTTCCGCCGATGTCGAGTGGGACCTCAACCGACGCATACACGTTCACGTGCACACCGGCAGCCTTCCACCCAGGGATCTTGGTTCCGAACGCATTGGTGTATCCGTAGATAACCGTTTCAGCCTGCTGCACGAGTGCGGCAGACGTGCCGCCCACACCATTGAAGATGTAGCACTCTACGAGCCCGATTGGCTGGGTGTTGTCGGTCTCGTACGGCTCGACGATGACCGATGAGCCGACTTGCTCGATGATGTTTCCGGAGGTATCGGTCAGGTTGACGGTGCTCAAGCCGTACTGGAGGGCGACAACCGTCGCACGAGACAGCGTCTGCACGTACGTGGCGAAACGGAGTTGCTGCGCGGCCGGAGTTTCCGCGTCCGTGCCATTGATCCAGTTGCCGGGGTTGGTGCCGCTCACAAAACCCTGCGGCTGAGGCGACATACTGAACTGAGCGCCCGCCTGGATGTTGCCGGCGGTACCTGGGGCCGACGCCACTGCTAAGACGCTTGCCGTTGTACTGCCCACGGCAATCGTGACGTCTACCTCAGTGGTATAGCTTGAGGCGTTACCTGGCGTAGTAATCGTTGTGCCGCCACTGATGAGGACCGACTGTGTCTGTGCGGTTATCGTGACGGTCACTATGCCGCTGGCCGGGACTGCCGGCAGCGCGTTGAAGTTGAATGAGTTGTAAGTCGCCACCGGGATCGCCTGCATGATCCCGTCGAAAAACTTGCGGTACAACTCCTCAATCTCGCCGGCTGGACCTTCGATGATCGTGCGTGCGACCGAGCCTTCCGTGAAGTCGGTGATGACCGTCTGCGTCGACTTCATCCAGTTGACCATGGACGCGACGATACTGACGAAATTTTTAAGCTGAAAAGCTGCCATGCTTATTTGCTCGTGACGGTAACGGTGGTCGTCGGGCCGCCGGAGATGGGCTGCGCGACGATCGAGATTTCGGTGGCGTCGCCAGTGATCTGTGCCGAGGCCGAAACGATGGATGAGACACGCGGGTCAGCCTTGACTGCGCCGCGCGCGTAGTTGGCCGTTAGGACGCCTTGCGTCGGGCCGTTCGCCACACCCTTCATGCGCTGATGGAGTGACCCGTATTTCGGGTGCATCATCAAGCGACCACGCGGGGTGTTGAGCCGGTTGCTAAGTGCCTGATTCAAGTTGGCGTAACCCGTCACAGTCGCGACGTCGCCGCCAGAATTGGCGATAATGCGTCCAGCAGTGAGCTGGATGTCGGTCAGGAACAGGTCGTCTGGGTTGGTGGTGGAGGTCGTGACAGGCGCCGGTGCTGGCACCTTGATCGAGCCGCCCGTCAGGATGACGCCAGGTCCAGCATTGGCCGGGTTGTCCGTGATGTACGGAGGGACGAGTCCGTTGTAATCGATCAGTTTCTGCCACAGCTTGGCATCACCAAGTTCGCGCAGCGCGATCGTGTGGAGCGTGTCACCGTTGTGTGTCTTGACGACGCGAAAGCCGTAGAGCGGCTTTTGCATGGTGACGTTAGGCTGCGTACTCATTGCGAGACGACCACTCCCGCGTTGACGTTGGTCATCGTCGTGTTGAGATCTGTGAGACTCATAGGCGCCATCACTGGATCAGTGTTGGAGAGCGTCACAAGACCCTGCTGCGCCATCGTCGATATCGCGATAGGAACGGTCGGTGGTGTCGGTGCAGCCGACATGAATGGGTTGGCGTTGGCGAACACGCTGACCGGGCTTCCGCCATTGGTCGATGAGCAGTTCGACGCGCCGAATACGGAGGAGTAGTCAGGAACGGACAACTGCAGGTTTATGGCGTTGTTCAGTAGGCACCAGACGTTCATGAACACGCCCGCGATATCCATGATGCAAGCGAGTCCCGCAGTGGTCGCATAGGTGGCTTCCGCAAGAATCTGGAACGCGGTGATGCCGGCGCTCGCCACCATCTGACCGATGGCTACTAATTGCCCTACAACGGCGCTACCCACCTGGACAGCGGCCATGACCGTGCCCAGCACGCCCATGCTCATCGAGAGGAATCCTCCCACGGCGCCAGCGATTACGGCGGGCACAAAATTGGCTGCATTCGCCGCGTAGCCAGCTAGATCGGTCATCGACTGGCCGAAGCTGTCTAGCCCGACCGCCTGGGTATCCGCCGCATCCAGGAAGCCACCGGACGCGGTATCCGAGTCGTTCGCGTTCGGGTCGGTCTCCGTATTCGTGACCGTCATGGCGATCTGATACATGCACAGCAGCGGGCGCTGACGCGAGCGGCGCAGAACGAATGCATTGGGCGCGACTACGACGGAGAGGTTGTTCAGCGCGTCGCTGTAGATGAGCTGCACAAGGTTCGGATCAACACCGGACGCGATAGCGTTCTGGCGGCGCTGGTGCCACTGCGTGTAGACCTGGTCGAAAAGCTGCTGGAATCGGTCGCCGCCGTCGAGACCATCCGGCCCGGTGCGCCAGCCCGTGTGCCCGCTGATGTTCAGCGACGGGATGCCCTGCCGGAAATTGTCCATCCACGCGCCACCAAGGGTCTGCTGCACGGTCAGGCGCGACGGGTTGGAATACGTGAGGTCTTCCGGTCGAACACGCAGCGTGATGGAGACGGGAAGCTCGCCAGTGGTCTGATCGTCAAGGACGAAACTGATCGGGCAGTAATCTGCCTTTTGGGTCGACGGCGTGACAGATGTGTCACTTGCTGCGAGCGCGGCGCCGCCGGGGCTCGCCAAGGACGCGATGGCGTCCAACGTGCCTACGACTTTGCCGATTGTGCTCAAGACGCTCATGCCGTGATTTTCATGTCACGACATAAGCGGTGCGCGTCGTCAGTCCTGCGCCACCGTTGTCTGTGCGTTTGCGCCCTGCGCGGTATGGAAGTGCTTGAGCACGCTGATGCTGCCGGACGTGATATCGCCGGTAGCCGCGACGGTCGCCTGGGTAGAAATTGCACCAGTGGCCGCAATGGTCTCGTCGGAGGTGATCGGCCCCGTCACATGCAGAGGTCCATGGATGGTCGTTTTTGGTGATGTGACATCCACGTTCCCGGTCACGTTAGCTGTGACGGAGCCGCCAATGGTCGCGGATACATTGCCGGTGATGTCGCCGGTAAGGTTGCCGTTTGCCTGGACGTTGATGTTTCCCTGCGGATCAACCTGGATGTTCGCTACCACGCTACCCGCGTTCGCTACCGTTAGGTTCACCCATGGCGCGCTGGCAGTGTTTTTGGCGATCTTCCAATTGCCATCTACGTCCTTGCCGGTCAGGTCCTCATGTGCTGGCGAGCTGCCTACGCGGAAGTAGGTTCCGCTCGGGTGGTACGCCTCGAAATTCGCCTGGGAGTCGATCGACGTGTAGAAGTCGGAAGGGTGCCGATCGATCATGCGCTGCAGATCGCGGAACAGCATCTGGCATATCTGCGGATACCGGAATCCGATCACGACCGGCATGGTTCCGAAATACGCCACACCGGCAAGAACATCCGTTGGCTTCGTCTGCGTCAGATCCCAGGCATTTCCATTTGAGGCTTTTGACGGCTCAATCAACATCGCCTTGCCGCTGCTGGTGCTCGCCCACGGCGATAGCACCTGAACGCCGCTGATCTGCTCACCGTTGTCGGTCATGACCAAGTCAAGCGCATAGTCCTCGGGATGGATGGCGGCCACGCGGCCCCATCGCAAGCTGCCTTTACTGCTCAAGGTCTGGGGTCTCCATCAATTCAGACAGGTAAGGTGAGTCGGCTCCGCCGGATCGCTGCACGCGCTCGATAAATCCGGTACCGCGCTCGACGGTGAGCGTCGAAAAGACACCCTGGAATGGCAGGTAGTCATGATCAACCTTCACGATGTAATAGGTGGAGACCATCGTTCCGCGATGCAGGCGTGCGTACATGCCCGCCTTGATGTTTTCGTTTCCGCGAACGCGCATGGAGCCGGATTCGTATAGGACGTTGTCCTGATTCATGGCGACCATGATGGCGCGGCGATTGTTGATCCAGTTGCTCATCTGGGTGTTGCGCGTGCCCTGCGCATCAGCGAGTAGGCCGCTTGACATCGTCTGCACCTCATCGCCGCCCTGCTGCGTGTCCGTATTCATCGGGCGCAGGCCATAGAGGGTCTCGGTGCAGTTCGGGTATTGCGTCAGCAGCACGGTGTTTGATTCCGCGCCCTGGAGCGCGAACTGCTGCTCATAGAGCGAATCGACCATGTCGAAGCGAGGCGCTCGGACCCAGTAGTAGTTGGCGACGTTGGAGTCTGACCGCGACACGTTGATGCTGATGACGTCGACGTCGCTGATGTCCACGTACGGCGGAGATGGCGCGTCCGACTGGATCAGGTCTCCATTGAGATCCATGGCCGGGATAGCGCGGTACACGACATGGACGCCATCCTCATCGTCTTCCGTGTAGAGCTCATTCCAGGTGCCGACGTCGCCATAGGTCTTGAGGATGCTGTAGATGGTTCCCTCTTGGTTCTGCGACCCCTGCATGCTGCACACGCCATGCCCGACCGATACGTACTGCGTCGCCTCGATGGTGGTCGGGCACGGCGAGTTGGTCGGCATGAATCCGGCGAGGAACGGATTGATCACCTCTTGAATAGTGTTTGTGACGAATTGCGACGACGGCATGATCGACATCGATCCGCCGTAGCGCTCAAAAAACTTGTAGGCGGATAGCACGTCCTCGCCGGTGACGTAACCAGGGAGATACAGGATCTGCATCATTTGCCAAAGCTTGCCGTAGTCCTGGCCGTTGATCGTGACGGCGCGCTGAGGCTTTCCGTCCGAGCCCATCGTCTCGACGCGCGAGATGCCGCTCACGAAGCCGCGCATGATGATCGGCGGCTGCGTACCGGCGGATGTGGGAGGGCTATGGCGCCAGCGGATCTCGATGTAATCCATGGGCTCAACTAGCCCGTATAGAGTCTCGAATGTCTGCTGGTTGGCGTACTCGCCGATAAACGGCTGGTCGCCAAACGACAGCACGAAACCGCCGGATGGCTCTCGCACGGATTTCGACGTGCGAACGGAGCTGCCATCACCAAAGAATGGCGTCAGTTCGATCGTGCGTGATGTTCCCTGGAATCGCTGCGATGTCGGGTTACTGCCGTTCAGCGTGGTGCGGCTGATGGTCTTGTAGAGCGTGACCTGCAGGTTAGGATCGTAGATTTTGACGACTGGGGATTCCATGGTCAGTTACCGAAAGGCGTGGGGGCGCCGACGCTAGTGTTAATCGAGAATGGCGATGCGGCCTGCTGCCCATTCGGATTCCACAATGTGATGTTGTGGTTGAAGTTGTAGTCCTGGCTTCCGCCAGCTCCTGCCGTACCGGTTGAGCTGGAGCCAGCGTCAGGCATAGGCGTGCCCTTCAATGCCGCATAGGCGCTCTTGATACCAGAGGCATACGACGGATCTTCCGCCCACTTTCCAGCCATCAGGCCTGAGGTGAATTTATCGATGTCGTTGCCCGCACCTACCGCTCCAGGGTCCATGCGATTGAGCGTCGAGACGTAGTCCTTAGCGGCATCGGACTGGCCACTGTATGCCTTGAACTGAGTGGTGTATTTAGAGCCATCAGCATGCGTATCGCCGCGCGTTACCGTGGCGCCCATCCAGTTCGTGCTTTTCTGGATGTTGAATGGGTTGTTGCCCACTTCACTACGGCCCCAGCCTGTTTCCTTCGCGAGCTGCGCGAGGATCATGTCCGGGTCATTGCCGGTCTGCGTCGATATCTGCGCCGCCATGCCTGCGTACTTCGTGCGGAATGCAGCCATGACGGCACCGCTTGGTGGCGCCCCACCACCGCCGCCCGTACCAGTTCCTCCGCCACCACTGGCGCTACTCGTCCATCCAGGCGCTGCGGGTGAACTACCCGTGGCTGCAGCTGCAGTCTTATCGGTCGGGTACATCTCGGCATTGAGCTTTGACATCGCAATGCTTTGCTGTAGATCGGCATTGCTAGTGGCTACGGCAATAGCAGCCTTATTCTTGGCGCCAATGCTAGGGTCCTCGTCGCCGAGATTACGAACGCCAGCGACATGCGCTACGCCATAAAGGTGCTGCGATTCAGCATCGGAGACGGTAGCATCGCGCTTCTTTTTTATTTCGTCCGCTCGCGCATCGTAGATGGACTTATGGATATCATCGGAGCTCATCTTGCCGCGATCGCCGAAGGCATACAGCAGGATCTCGCGCATGTCGTTCAGTGGCGAAATCATCTTCGCCGCCGCATCCGTCATATCCTTGTCGAGATCCTGGATAGTTTTGCGGGTCTGCTCGCCATCGGTCTCCGGCTGTCCGTACTTGGAATAATCCTTGAGCAACTCGCCGCGCAGATCCTCCGTGCTTCCGCTTTGGCCGGCCTTGTCGAGGCTCGCTCGCTCACCCTCGTTCAGCTTCCCCCAGATGTCTTTCGACATGCCGCCGAGGTCGCTTCGGCTGCCGAGCTGGATCTGCGCAAGCGAACTGATAGACGTTGGGTTGAGCTTGGATGGGTCGATGCCCGCCCTGGTCAGGGCGTTCATGACGTCACCCATCTGCTCGGGCTTCATTCCGTCGAGAAAAGCGGCCTGGTTGGTGTTGACGCCGAACAGGTTCGACATTGCGCTGAGGCGCAGCTCGGGGCTTTTCGCGTAGGTGTTGTGCAGCCCGCTCATGATCATCGACATGGACGTAGCATTGGAGTCTGACGCCGATCCAGGGATGCTGACGCCGTTCTGTGCTGCCCACTTAGCCATCACGGAGCCTGACCCGAATTCCTGTGCGCCGGTGCCGAATGCTCCCTGCTCACGCAATGCGGCGCCCATAATAGGGTCAAGGCCGAGCTTGCGCCCGACCGTAGTATACATGAAGTTCTGACCCGCCTCGCCTGCGCTACCTCCACTGGCGATGGAGCTATTCACGCGCGATAGGAGGCCAGCCGCGCCCATCACGTCCATGCCTGGCACGTGTGCGCCCACCATGCCGGAAAGCGTCGCTGTGTAGTCGCCTACGTTCGCCGACGACAGGCCCATACGCGTCTGCTGCGTCGTGTATGACGCGATCGCCTGGAGCATCTCGTCGGACTTGGCGAATGCACCTGACTTGGCGATGGCCTCTCCTACGTACAAGGCTAGTCGCTGACTGTCCCGATCATTGCTGGTGACGCCGAACTGACGCATCTGGGCAAAGAACGCATTGGACTGCTCAGGGTCCATACCGAACGATCGTCCGAAGCCGCCGCCGACAGCCACCTCTTGCGCGAGCGATCCCTCGGCATTCTTGCCGGACATGCCGGAGATACGCGCGAACTCTCCGCCCATCTTGAGGGTCTGCTGATAAGTACCGTCGAACGCATCCGAGGCGGTATGCATACTCTTTTGCAGAACGCTAAAGCTGACGTTTACGTCGCCCAGTTGGCGCTTTAGCGTGTCGTATCCGATGGAGTCGTTCTGCGCATCGCCGATCTTGCTCATAACGCCGCCGACCAGCTTGCCGACGCCTAGCGCGACGACGCCACCGATCAGGCCAGCGACGCCCGCCATGACGCCACCGGATATGCCGGCTCCAACCGCCTCATCAGCGGCACCTCCTACAGGGCCCGCGGCCTTGAGGCCGGAGCCGACGATCTTCCGTCCGGCTTTGGCCCATGCGCTCCCTCCACCGCTAGGAGCTGAAGGCGCGCTTCCATCACCGCCGCTGCCTCCACCTTTCCCTGGGGCCGGAGCGCCTTGCGTGAAGGATGCGCCCGTACCGCCCACGATGCGATTGAACGCGCCATAGCGACGTGCCTCGCGCGACACGCCATTCGACGAGATCGCATTCCAGTCAAGGTCAAAGAACGACTTTTTACCCTGCCCTGTACGGTTGATGTCCGATCCGAGCGGTGATGTTCGCTTGAGCTTATCGAATTCCGTCTGGACGCGTTTTAGGTCATCGAGCGTGGCCTTACCGATCGGGTTGAACTTGACCTTGTTCGCCTGAGCGATGGACGCGCCGAGCGAGTTGATTTTCTGCGTTAGCTGTTTGAGCTCCGCATCAAGGTCTGCGGCATTAAGTTTTGCCTCGACTGGAATTTCAACGCGCGTCATGTTCCGTCACTGCCTGTGCTCGATGATCGTTTCCCATTCGTCGTCGGCCTTGGTTTTGCTGGCGACGGGTGGATTGCTTACTGGTGGTGCTATCGGGGTCTTCCCCGCATCTGCGGATGCAGAACGTTCCGCCGCTTCTGCCTCCTCATTGATCCGGCGGAACTCCGCTTGTGCGTCGAACTCGTAGTCCTCGAACTCCTCAGTGACCTTGCCGGTGTCGTATTGGTGAGCCCAGAACTCGGTCTGGATCTGCTCGGGCGTGCAATCGAGGAAGCGCGGATCAGTAGGCGCGAGGTTGTATTTTTTGCGGAACCAAAACTCAAGCGTTTCCTTGAGCGCTCGCCCCGCTTTCTTCACCCTGACTTTCTGGTTTTCGGCGAAAAGACGCCTCCTTGGCGCGTAGTGCGCCATGCACCCTGATCAGACGCTGGTACGTCTCATCGTCTTCCGGGTCCATCAAGTCGAGGTCGAGCGTCCAGCCGCTCGGCGCGTAAACGGTCAGGGTCTTGAGCTGCGCAATCCAGCCGGCGACGTTGTCTAGCCATGCAGTCGGCACATCGACGCCCTCGGTCATGCGCGAGTATTCGGCGGCAATAGCCATTTCTTCACGCATGCGCCGGCGCATGAAGGTGAAAGTGCCGATGCCTTCAACGGTGACTTGGTAATCGGTGGGCAGTGGTTGGCGTGCCATTCTTGTTATCTCCGGTCAAAAAGAAGGGGCGCCCGAGGGCGCCCCTTGCCTGTAGTGCATTAGCCTAATGTCACGATTAGATCGCGGTGCCCGATGTATCCAGTGCGTTCAATGTGCCGGAGTTCATGAGGATCGCGTGCTTGCTGATCTCCGTGTCACCCGATGCATACGAACAGCCGATGTACTTGCGCAGCAGCGCGCCCGAGTCCTTGGAGTAGGACTCGATATCGAACACGAGGCCCTGCAGCACCGCGTCGCCGTTCTCAGGGAAAACGCCGACCTGACGCAGCGAGTTGTTGAACAGCACCATGCCGCTTACGCTCAGGGAGTGACGCGCCATGGTAGGCACGTACTCCTGTACGTGGATATCGCCGATGCCGCTGGCGGGATCCGGCGCGTAGTCGTCTGACATACGCAACGACTGAATCAGGCCAACCTGCACGCCGCCGAACGTCACGATGACTCGGTTGCCTGACTGGGCGACGAGGTTGGTTTGAGTCTGCATTCCTGCCATTTCCTTCTACTCCTTTAGCTCGACGCGGCCACCGATGACGCACTGCCGGAGTACGGCACTACGAACACGGTCACAGCGATGTAGTTGGCGGGGATCACCGGGGAGCACTGGAACGACACGGCGATGACGTCGCCCTGACCCTGCGCGGTGATGTTCTTGTACGCCGGGCTGTTCGCGTCACCGACGATCGTTCCCGGACCAAGGGGAAGCGGCTTCGCCAACTGCTTGAGCTGCGTCTCGGTCTTACTGACGGCCAGGCCAAGGGTGATCGGGGTGACGCCCTTGCCGCGCAGCGGGTCCAGTGCGTTACGGACGTTACGGACGGTGAAATCCACGGCCGCGCCGGTCGACTGCTCGCGTCGGTTGTAGTTCGTGTTGTTCAGCCAGGTGCTGATCGACTGCACGACCTTATAGATGCCACCCTCGCGATCCACCGGCAACACGCCAGCCAGCAGCAGCGGATCGGTGTCGGTCGGGTTCTGCAGGTAACGCTCCAGTCCGCTCACGTCGATCGACAGGTTCGTCAGTGCAACGCCAGGACTCACTGCCGAGAACATCGCGGCAAGAATCGCGGCAGTCAGGTACGGCGAATACAACTGCAGGCCGTTGAGCTGGCCGGTCAGGTCGTAGTCGTAATAGCCCAGATGCACCAGGGACGTTCGGTCGCTGTTGATGTCCTGAGCGGCCGTCTCAGCGAGAGCATCAGTCGTGCCCAAGACCGTGCCGCAGATCGAACGACGCTCCATGCGGCCAACGGTAGACATGTACTGCACATGCGCGTCGGTCATCGCAGCGATGGCCGGGTCACCCGAGATTGGCGTGATCCACTGCACGTCCTCAACTTCCAGTGTAGTGAATGCCTCGGACCAATCGAGGTTGGTTGTCACGCCATCGGAGCCACCCGTCAGGTACGTGAAATTGATCAGCGCAGGAGACAGCTGGGCTGTATCGGGGCGCGTCGCACTCACGAAGCTCTGCGATGTGCCGTTGAACCAATTAACCAGCGCCTGCAGGTTAGCAGTGGCCGTATAGATGGACGTCTTGATGTCCTGACTGGTCAATCCGTCCAGGCCGTTGAGAGCCGGTGAATCGGCGCCTCCTGGCGACACGGATGCGGCGAAGCCGGGGATCACGTTGATCGCATCCACAAGCTGCTGAACGGTGCTGAACTGCGTCAGGTCGATCGTCTCTACGATGGTTCCGGTGGGAGCCTGCAGTTCGACCGCGTTGTTCGTCACGGTCATTGATGCGGATGCCAGTCCGCCGCTGTACTGCACGGTGAACGCGTTCTGCGTGATGTTGTCCTGCGTCACGTAGCTGTTGCCGTACTGCACGGTCGCAGCCAGCCCAGTAAGCGAGCCAGGCGCAAGCTTGACCTTGATCTGGTTGTTCCACTTACCCCAGTCTTGCGAGGTCAGCGCGATCGCAGTAGCGCCGGTCGAGTCGAGCAGATTCAGGGCTGCCTGTAGCGCCGGGTTCACGCGCACGCATGTGACGGTGCCGGGGCCGTTGGTGTCGGTGCTCGGCGCGAACGCCTTCATGACGGCCGTCAGCAACTCACCGCTCTGCAGTGTGGCCTGGGCCTCACTCGTGCTGCCGAAAGAAAGCAGTACGTTCGGCTCGCCGCCCGTGGACTCGCCCACGTAGCAGACGGTATTACCGACGCTCAGGTTCTGATTAGCCATCGCCGAGTCGTTGACCTGCGACATGGTCGCGGGACTGACCCATAGACGGCCGTTGAAAAAATATGACATGTCCTTATCCCTCAGCCTTACTTGGTTACTTTCTTGGCCGGGTAGTGCTTCTTGGGAGACCCACCGGCAAATGCCGTGAGCGCTTCCTTGAATGCAGCCTCGGTGCTCTTGATGTTTCCGGCCTTGCGCTGTGCGTACGCAAAGCCGTGAATCAACGCGATACGGCCGTCGACTTTCTTGCTCGACATGCGAGTGCAGAATTCGTCGAGGGTCATCTCGATGGGTGGAGCCGGGGTCGTGTTAGCGACGGCGGCCGTTTCGGTTTTTGCCATGACTTTCCTCTCAGTTAATCGCGGTGCCGGTGACCGTGATATCGGTGAACGTGGCCTGCTGATCACCAACGATCACCGGGGCCATGCATGTAAAAGTGCCGAGGGACTGATAGACATTCGCGGGGTATTCGCCGCTGATGGCATCTACGTCCTGTTGGGAAAATTCGATCTCAACCATTCCGCTCGCGTCGAACACGGGAAGGTTTGCTACCATCAGGCGGCGCAGCACTTTGCGAATCGCGATGCGCTCGTCGGGGTTCTGCGTCCAGCCGATAACAGCGAGCTGCACTCGTGCGAGCCAGCCATTGCTCGTATCCCATAGCGATGGGTTTTCGAGATCCTGGTGATCACCGATCAAGAGCTCACCGATCGCGCGCTCAGACGGCGCCTCACTAAGCAGATGGACTGTCACGACCGGGAAGCGAGTGTCCTGGAACACCGGTGGCGCGCTAAGCACCTGGATCACGCCGGAGTTCGCGACGAGCGACTTGGCGGACAGCTCATTGGCGATGCCAACCGTCAAGCGCTCAAGCACGACGGACATGGCATCGGTACTGGAGTCCTGGTAGGTGACTTCCGGGACCGCACTAATCGGCGCATCAGACGTCCACGTAGTGCCGTCCCAGTAGAACGGGCAGTAGTAGTACGTCGTGCCGTTGGTCAGGCCGGAGAAGTCGAGTGCGGAGACATTCTTGCCGGTGTAGACGACCTGCGACGCCGGATCAGTGACGCCAGGGAATTCTCCTGTCGTGTTGCGCAGAATCGTCCAATAGACCGATCCACACGGAGGACCAAGGATCACCCGAATGGCATTGCCAACTGATAGCGGTTCAAGCATTACGATCATGCACACAATGATCGCGTCACGACTTTTTTTTGAATCGGTCGTGAAGGTAAAGTCACTCACATGGCAGACTTCAAAATCTCCGTCGACCTGTCCGGCATAGCCGGTGCAGCGGCATCAATCGTCAATGAGCGCGTCTTTCCGCTGCTCACGCAAGCCGTGCGCGCAGTAGCGCAGCAGACGGCGATCAGTTGGATCGATGGCATCCAGCGTGCCAACCTATGGAACGTTGAAAAGCAGCAGTACGCTGGGTCGGTCAATGCTGTGATGACCGGGCCGTTTTCGGCCATGGTCTCGTCGGACTATGACAAGGCTGAGGAGATCGAAAACGGACGGCCGCCGCGTGACCTGAAAACGATGCTGAACACCAGCCTCAAGGTCCGCATCAGCAAGAAGGGCCGGCGCTACATGTACATCCCATTTCGGCACAACACGCCAGGCAATGAGGCTAGTGGCAATGCGATGCCGCCGGACGTATACGCGGTGGCGAAAGCCATGACGCCGTCGTCGATCACGGGACAGACGACGCGCCTGTCCGGCACCGGCGCGTATGACATGAAGACCCAGCAACGCCTGACCGTGCCCCAGAACACATATTCATGGGGAGAGAAAATCAACGTTCCTGGCGCGGCAAAGAACCTGCAGGGTATGTACCGGTTCGACACCAGCTCCGGCAGCTCGAAGTCGAGCAGTTACCTCACGTTCCGCACGATGGCCGAGGGATCACCCGGTTGGATCGTGCCGGCTCAGCCGGGTCTAGATATCGCCAAGAACATCGCCCTCGACATGCAGCCAGTCGCCGAAAAGGCTTTCGGCGAGGCCATTGCGCGGACACTCGGTTAAAGCTGGCGTCCGAACAGGTCGAACTTGCGCAGCACTACGCGCTTGGGTAGCTGTGCGCCGAAATGCTCATTGCGGTTCTGCGGGTAGTTTCCCCACACGAAATACTCGACCAGCGCGGTCCCGCTGATGGAATACTGCGTGCCTGACGGCGGCGCACCCGCTACCGGCCAGGTGAGTACGCCATTCGTACCGACAGTCGGCACAGCGGTTCCATCCACGATGTTGCCGTTGACGTCTAGCCAGAACACGCGCGTGAACTGCGTTACCTGCATGTGGATGCGCTCCAGCGTGCTTCCGGAGGTGAGCTGTAGAGAGAATGCTTCCATCGCGTTTAGCATAGTCACGCGGTCGAACTCACCGGCCGCGTACATGGACGACATCTGCGGGATTGTTACGACCACGTCGCCGCTCTGCCACTGGCCGAACTGCGACCACTCGCGCTGCACCTTTTGATTGGCGACACCGGCGGGTGCTAGCACTGGGTTGTTCCAGATGACGCCAGCGCCAGCGCACTGCGGGCACGACGGATTGGCCGCGCCGCTCTGCGGGTTGAAGCACGGGCACCGGTATGACCGGCGCCAGTTGAAGTTCTGGCCGATGTTGCCGCCAAGAAATGCGTTGAATGCCGCTGGATTTAGGCGCATATCAGCCGCACACCACTACAGATCGGATGCCATGGATCTGCGCCATCAGTCCGCCATTCTGACCCTTGGGTCCGTTGATGATCGTATCGATGATATCGTTGTACTTGAGAAGGTCCACGCTCAGCGACTGCGACAGGCCATCGGCGCTGATCGAGCCGGACTGAGGCAGAAACGCATCCTGGACAATCAGCAGGATTGCCTTTTTCTTAATCACGTCGATCAGGTCCGGGTATTCCTTCCACGCGTTGGCGATACCGGCCACATACGTGAGCTGGATCATCTGCGGTACGACACGGCCGGAGCTTGCCGCCGATATCATGAAGGCCGCCAGCGGGAACCCTATCGTCATCGATGTTGGGACGAGTCGGATCTCGCCGTACTTCGAGTCGATGCGCAGCCAGTCGATCGGCACATTAAAGAGTCCATCCACCGGTGATGGGTAGACGTACTCCATCTGCTGTACGGACTGGATCGGGCGATTGTTCGTCTTGATGAATCCCCATTTGTCACCCTCGAATGCGGTCGGGTCGCTGTCGTATGGTGGATCGATGCGCCATGGCATGTTGGCCGGGAGCGAGGCGATCTGGTCCGGCGTCGGCTGGGACGGGAAAAACTGCGTAGGAACGAACGGCACGCGCAGCATGTGCTCGATTGACGCCTCACCGGCGAGCACCTTGCTCCAGATGTAATCGTCGGTGAGCTGAACGGTCGGGAACAGGCTCATCGCGAGCAGGACCAGCGCATTCTTGCGCAACTCGTCGACGACAAAATCCTTGACGAATAGCTGCGATCGCTCAGGCACATTGACCTGCTCGATGTCCACCCAGAAGCGCTTGACGACAAACGACTTCGTGCTCGTTAGCACCAGCATGGCGCCGCCGGGCGGCAGTGCATTCACATCTGCTTGAGCGAACTGCACAGCTACGGTTCCAGTGATCCAGTTCGCGCCAGCCGATGTCGCGAGACATGAAACCTGTGCCGCGAGGGACGTCTTCCCATCCGGCGTGAAAAGCTGTGCAGTTATCGTGGCGCCTGGATCGATTGGAACCAGCTGCCCGTTGAACTCGACCGCTACGGTGATGGGATCGGTCTGCCCTACAAAAATCGTTGTCATGGATATAGCCTTAAAAAAATGGCCGCAGGGGGCGGCCATTTTGGTTGACCATCAATGCCGGTCACGAACTCAATGAGTGTTGAGTGCCGCGATCAATGCATTGAATTGCGTTGCAACCTGCTCGGCCGTAGCCGTGCTGGGGCTGGCGATAGGCGACACTGCCTGAGCTGCAGCCAGGTTGCCGACGATATAATCGCCAGCGCCCTGCTCCGCCGTGCCCAAGTTGAGCTTGTTGACCAGTTTCTGAATTGCTGTGATTTCGTATTCGGTAGCCATGGCCTTTCCCTATTAGCTCTCGGATTTCTTGGTGTCACCCGTGCCGGTCTTGGCTTGCGCCTTGGTGACCTCGGTTGACAAGCGTTCCTTGCTCCACTTGGCATTGACCTTGATGCCTAGGGCTTCCGCTTCCTCGCGCAACTTGACCAACTCCTCATCGACGGCCTTTTCGCCCGCGATGACGTAACCCTTGATGCTTGCGAATACGGCGGCAGCATCGTCGCTGATCTCCTCGGAGATAACGCCAGCCTCATGCTCAACGAACTTGACGCCATTGATCAGAGTGGAGGCATTGGGGAGCTTGCAGATAACTTGTGCCATCGTATTTTCCTCTTGTGGAAAGCCTAGCCCCGAAGGTCTAGGCCACCATTTTCATTGGATCAGTTGAAGGGGAGCCAGCTTGTGACCGAGTTCGGCAGCACGTTTTTGATGTAACCGTGATGCTTGGGCTTGGTCATGCGCAGGTAGCCGAACAGGAACTGGAACCAGGAGATGACCGGCATGCCACCCACGCCGAACGGCAGTGGGATCTTGGTCATCGGCTGGAACTGGCGCCAGCTAAGCGCGTCAGCACCCGGGGCGAGGTTCAGGACGGGGATCGTCACGGTGCCCGGGATGAAACGGTTCTGGTCCTTGTAGACCGTCGTCGCGCCCGCGCTCTTCGGAATCACCTGCATCAGGCGCATGTCGCTCGGTGCATTCGTACCATTCAAGCGACCGCGATAGACCGCGTAGCCCGTCTCGCCACCATTGGCCGACTGCGTGATGGTCAGCGTCACGCTCTGACCAGCCGATACGGCAACCTGTGCGCTCACGACGGACTGGGAGTAGCCAGCGCCGGCCGGTGCTACTGCAGCAACGCAGTAGAAGTAGTTTCCGCCGATGGCAGCCGTGAACTGCGAGGCAGTATCGTTCGCAGCCAGGCCAGCGATGGACACCGGGTTGTAAGCCGAGTTGCTCGACGCGGTCGCCTGGTAGTTGCCGCCCTGCGAATCCCACGGAATGGTCATCGGGTGCTGGTCGTAGTGCAGGAACGTGTCCATGCTGGTCTTGAGCACGCCGTGCGACAGGCGGATGCCTTCCACGTGGCCGCCGAGCAGCGGTGTGTTCTGACCCTGCGGTGTCCAGCGGAAAGCCGGATCGAGGCTCATGTTCAGGTCGGTCTGCACGCTGTTCGGCAGGAACGTATCGGTCGAGCGACCCCACGAGCCGAAGTTCGACACGGCCTGGTTGATCTGCGAGAACTGCTCGATGCTGGTGATCGGCTGACCCTGCATGTCGATCACGTTGCTGCCTGGCATGTTGCCTGCAGCAATTTCGCTGTCGATCTGCGAGAAGATGCCGTCGAACTGCGTCGGGGAGGCGCTGGCGTTACCGTGGAACAGTAGGTATTCCGCGTCGGTCAGCAACTGCAGGGCGCCGTTCTGTTCCTCGACGGATGTCGCTTCGATGATGTTCTTGCCAATGTTCAGCACATAACCGACCTGGCGCAGCGACATCAGGAACTTCACGAGACCCACTTCACGCGAGTAATCGCCCTGCGCGGCGCGCACGACACCCATCTGCGAGTTGGTCGAGCCGCCGAGCACGCCACCCACGTCGTTCTGACGAACGTATTCGTCGACGATGTTGGTCGCTTTGCTGGAGGCGAGGCGGTTGAACAGGACGAACTGATCGTTGTCCTGAATGGTGCTCTTCATCGCCGTATCCAGCGACTGAACACCCAACGCACCACCACCGCTCAGCGTGCTGACGTCGGTCTGGTAGTTGCTGGCCTCAAGGGCCTTCTGCAGATCAGCGAACTGATCCAGCGCACCACTCATCGACCCGCCCAGGCTCGGGAGGGCAGCACCGGGAGTAGCACCGGCAAACTGTTGGAAAATCTGATTCATTTGGTTGCCTTTCTTCCTTGTTGCCTATTCCAGGCCGGTGGTTACGCCGACAGCACCTTGCGCACGATGGCCTGATCGATTGCGCCGATCTGGTTCATGCGTACAGCGACGTCGAGGATGTTCAGCTCGCGACCGGTCAACTTGCCGGCGTCGAAAGCTGCGTGTGACTTGAGCATGAAATGCTCGCCGGTCATGCCTTCGCCTTCTGACTTGGCGAGCACGGCCGTGCCTTCGTTTTTCTGATTGACAGTGATGACAGTCTTGCGACCGCGACCCTGACCACCGAGGACGCGCAGCTCATCCGACATGGACTTGAGCATCTCGCCCTGAGACTTGATCGTGCCGACTAGATGCGACAGAACGCCGGTGAACTTCACGTCCGTGCTATCCATGCGATCGACGAGCGACTTGACCAGAAGTGTGCCGTCGATTGCGGCGATCTCAGTGCCATCGTCCAGCTTGATGGTGCCAAGCGACTTGGTCAGCGCATCGCCATCTTCGTCGCCTTCCTTGGTGACGGCCTTGCCGTCTTTCTTTACGCCATCGACGGTCTGGGTAGTCTTGTCGTCGTCGTCGGTTTTCTCACCGCCGTCGACATGCGACTTGGTGAGTGTTTCCTGATCCGTCTTGATCTGCTCCAGCTCGGACAGGAGAGTGTCGAAATTGCTCATGACTTGCTCCGTTGTGTGATTCCAGTTTTCAAATCGCGCGCGAAGCGCTCTACCCATTCCGCCGACTTCTCAATCGGGAGACTGAATTTGGTGTGTGCGTGACGGGCCATGTCTTTCATGGACGGGTCATCGCCCAACGTGCCCGCGCTAAGATCAGCAGCAAGCGCATTGCGAAAATCGAGGTACTTTTTGATGCCGTGGTCCAGCGACTGATGGCCGAGCGCACCGCCGCCGGTGAGCGCGGAGACGTCCGTGCTTGAGCTCGCCTCCATCGCCTTGGCAAGATCCAGGCCGCCGACTCCCCAGCACTTCGCCAGGATGTCGAACGGTACCGTCGCGACAGTGGCGACGTTCTGATTCACTGGCGTACGGCTAAAGCCGATGTTCGACCAGCGAACCTTTTTGACGATCGCTTTCTTGAGCTGCGTTGTCGGATCGATCTCTACGTCGCGAGCCAGGACGGCGCCGCCCACGGACGGGTACCACTTGGCCGGCGGATTGCGCTCGGTCATCGACGCCCAGAACTGGTTGCCCTTGTCGGCAGCCGGGCCGTCCCCGGAAACGATCTCGCCTTTGACGAACGTCTTGTCGCGGTTGAACGTCACGTCGACCGGGTGACCGATCTCGAACTGGCTATAGTTGGGGATGCCAACCTTGGCGCCAATCATCGTGATGTGATCGATGTCCAGGTTGCCGTACTTTTTGAAGTACGGCGCGCTATCTTGCAGCGCCTTTTGGAGCACGACTTCATTCTGCGCGTCAGTCGTCTCGTCGCTCGCCTCGATATACACGTAGCGCTTCTCACCCTCTTGAAATGGTGTCGCTTTGAGCATCGATCCGATGCTCAAGTATTCGGGTGATGCTGCGAGAATTTCGCGGTCGTTCATAGCAACAATTTTCGTGTCACGACTTATTTGCTGCGAGCAGCGAGTCGCGATCACGCATGCTTCGCCCCCGCTACTTCGTCAGGAGTGAACACGAATCCGCTCTTGCGCGGGAACGCCTGGAATCCCCAGGTGGGCGCAGTGCGGTGATGGATGCCGTGCGTCGGCGAACGATGGAACTTCGCATCGAGCGGCAGCATGTTCGCCATGGAGTCGACGAACGTCTCCGGCTTTTTTGGATCGAATGCGGCCCAATCGAATCCGCGCGCCGTCGTGAGCTGGATGACCAGGTAGATCAGCGACTGCTCGACGGGGAACGTCTCGCCAGTGGGCTGATCGGTGATCGGATCGAGGACGGGGAGCGCCGTGATTTTGCCTGTAGCAACGCCCTTTACGGTCGCCCAGTCGATCGCGTCGGCGAAAGCCCATTCGCAGAACACGTGATGATATTCGGGGTGCGCCTGGCCGCTTACGGCGCAGACGAGGCCGGCCTTGTGGCCTGCGGTCTTGGTATGGCGGAACGTTGCGGACTCGCCTCGCGGCGCTGCGTGGTCGGGGTAATACTCGACCTCAGCCTCACTGGATTTTGCCAGATGCTCATGCGCCTCGACTGGCGCGACAGCAGTGTCTTTCATGACTCGCCATACATCCTGTTTGGTGTATGGCGAGTTTCATGTCACGACTTATTCTCCCAACATCTCCAACGCCTTTTGCAGCGTGTTGGATTTCTGCATGGCGGTCACGATCTTGTCGATCGCCGCGTTGATGCGCTGACGTTCCTCGCCCTCGGGAAACGGCTTCTGATCGCCAAAGAGCGGATCACGGTAATACTTGTTGTCGGCCTTAGCTGAGAGGTAGTCATTGCGACGACCCTTATCGGCGAGGCGGTCCTCGATCCAGCCCTGGAACGCGCGCGCGGCCATCTCTTCGGTCGTGGCCCAGTATTTCGCGCTACCGCCGTCCAGCTTGGTCGCCTCCAGTGCGAACGACGACATGGGCTTGCCACTATGCACCTTGATCTCACCGCCCTCGGCGTTGCCGCCAAAGTGCGCGTGCGCGAGAGTCTTCCAATCGCCGGAGATCTTTTTCGTGCGGCGGGACGCGCTCGATTCCTTGCCGCCCTCGGTGTTGAAGTGCCGGTCCAATCGCTGCACGGCATCGTTCACGTTGGCGGACTCCTTGATGATGGCGAGCGGCCCGGTCTTTGTGAAGCTCTCCCGACTCATGACGCGCTTTGCTTGTGCGTGATCCTGTGCCGTGTAGGCGTGCGTGTTGGATATGCGCAGGCCGCCCTCCCACATCACGTGACGGAAATCGGCGAACGCGTCGCGCAGCTCACCCGGCGGCAACGCCTCGGGGGTTTCGGTGGCAAAGGTGTCCTTGTTGACGGCCTGGACCGTCTCAGCCTCGGCGATCATGTTGTCCAGCGCGTGGAACCATTCATGACCCAGTGCGCCGCCGCCTCCCAGCTTGGTGAGGTTGATCACGCGCTGCACGGGTTCATAGTGAGCGCGGGCCGCGCCGCCGAAACCAGCATTGCCGGTGCCGCGCGCGCCAAACGCCAGCGCAAGGCGGCCGTTCAGCGCGATGGTTTTGTCATCGGCACCGAGCAAGTCAGCTAGATCCGCGAAAGCGGCAGCAGACTGCTCCGTGTGGAACTTCGCGCTGACCGGGTCGCGCAGTACCCAGTTGCCCGACTGCACGTCGCGCAGGCCGAACGCATCCTTGAGTTCCATGGTCGATTCGGGAGTGACGGTACGGCCGCCGACGCGCTCATAGGAGTCCGCTACCTGGAGCTGGAACCGTTGCCCCTCTTTGGTGATCTTCGGTGCACGCGTGATCTCTTTCTCTGCCCACGACCAATCCTTGACCTTGCCGGCCCTGGCGGACGCCATGTGATTGGCGAATGCATCGGAACCCTTGGCGCGGCGATAGCGCAGGACGCCGATGAAGCGATCGCCCATGGTTTGCCACGCGCGGTGCAGCGGGTTTTCGGTCTTGTTGCGCACGTGCGCCGCGAGCGCAATGGCGCGTTGCTGGCTGGCGATGGACTGCCGGCGCGAGCTGATCTCGTCGCGACGCGGCTTGCTAGAGTGGAGCTTTTCACTCCAGGCTTCCCATGTCTTGTCATGCTCAGCCTTTGCATCAGCGAGTGCAGCGTGGTGTTCTGGCTTGATCTCCCAACCACGGCGCTTACGCTTACCGATCTCATGCTCGGCCGCGTACTGAACGGCCTTCTGTTTTTGTGCCAGCGCATAGAGCGGGTCAGCCTCCGCATCGAGTGCGCGGTATTCGCGGAACAGGTCGTGGTTTTCCTGCGCCAACTCCTCGTACACCGCCGATTCCTCGGCGTTGAGGATGGTGCCGTCGTACTCCTCTTGCAGATCGGACAGAACCTCACTTACCTCCTCGGTAGTCTTGCATGACTCCAGCCGATCGCGCAGCGTCTGCAGGCCGAGGGTGTAATCCTTCCGGGCCTGCGGGCTTTCATGGCTCGGCTCCGTGCCGATGGCCGCGTAGATTCGGTCGATGATGAATCCAGTGCCCGGGTCCATGCCGCCGTCGCGCAGCGCAGTCCAATCCACTGCGCCGAACAGATTCGACTTGGTGATCAGGTCTTTCGCTTCACGCGGGTTCTGCTCGATCTGCTCCCAGTTGATCGCCGTGACGTATACGCGCGCGCCCTCGGCCTTGGCGACCTTGATGACCTGCTGCGCGGTAGCGAGCTCTTTGCGCGAGCCGGACACGTAACCGGTATCGGCGTAGCGGTAATTCTTACTGTTGGGATTGTCGACGTCATCGATGTCCTGCGATGCCGGCTCGACCTTCGGCCTGGATGCTCCGCGCTTCACCTTGCGCTCGCGCAGGCCAAGCTCGCCGAGTACGTCATCGCGGGTGAGGCCGAGCGCATTAGCCAGGCCATCGATCACCGCGACCGGCTGCGACTTCACGCCAGGCGTATCGAGGCCCCCGTGAAGCTTGATCGCTTCCTGCAGTGTCGCCGCGAGCTGCTCACGACCTCCCATCTGCTCGATCTTGTCGCGCAGCTTCTGGAGATTCATCTCATGCTGGTCGGGCTCTGTAGCGGGCACTTCATCCTCACCAGCGACATCGTGCGCCACCTCACGCAGCTTGGCCTTTGCTTCATCGCTGTGCGGGTCTTTCGCGAGCGCGTCGGCAAGCTCCTGGCGCTGCACGGACTCGGCATCGGTCGGCGCTGCCTTGGCTTGCTCCTGCTTGTGCCAGCGGCCGTCGCGGAACACGAGCGTGCCATCAGCGCCATCCTTGGTTTCTCCATCCTTTGGGCCATCGGGATCGGAACTGGGATCGTCTTTCTCTGCGCTCTCCACATCATGGCCGTGCCGTTTCGCGAATGCGACGGCCTCGGTGGCCGTGTCAAATGTGTTTTTCTTCGGCCCGAACCGCTCGCCGAACTGCTTTCCGGCCTGGATCTGCTCAGGGGTCGCATCCTTGTAGTGGATTTCATCCGGCACGCGACCGACGTAACCGAATTTGCCATTCGGGAACTTGACCACGTGCAGGCCTAGGCCACCATTCTTGTCCAGGGTCGGCACGACCGGCCCCTTGCTTGCAGCAGCGGCAGCGGCATCCGCTTCGCTCAAGGTTCCATCCTTCGACTTCGCCTGCATGGCCGCGTGAGCAGCGATGGCACGCTGACGGCTGGCCTCGCTTGCCGTTTCAACGGCAGCAGCCAGTGCATCAATGGCATCTTGCTGCGATGTGAGATCGTACATCTGCTCGATGTCATCCGACTGCGGGATGACGAACCAACCGCTCCGATTGCGATCGATGATGCCGCCATGTACCGGATTGGTGTTGGTGATCAAGCCATCGACGCTACCAGTCCAGCCATCGGGCAGCTTGCGCGGCTCCGCCTTGGGTTCTGGCTTCGGCTCAGGCCTTTTCTCTGGCTCAGGAACGGGCGCCGGCTCGGCCACCTTCGGCTCCTCTTTCGGCTCCTCATGTGCAGGCAGATGCTTCTCGCGGATAAACCATCCGCCGTCCTTTTTGAACGTGTACGGATCGATGTCCGTGGCCGAATCCTTGTCGAGGTCGCGACGCACGATGCCGCGCAGGGTCTTGCCCTTGCCGGTGACGTGCTCGACGATCTCGTGCTTGTCTGGCTCAGCCTTTGGTGCGGTCTTGGCCTCGTCGTGCATACCGAGGCGTTCCATGATGGCGTTCGGCTCGATGCCGTCAATGTGCGCCATGGCGTCGATCAGCTTGGCGCGCTGCTCAGGCTTCATGTCCGACAGCTCATCGCGCATGCGAGCCGCGCCGCCATGCTTCTCGATGAATGAGTCAAGGCGCGTCGGCTCAGCTTTCTGCGACGCGGCATGCGCGTGCGCCTGGTGCGGCTGCATCGACACTTTCTGCATGCGCATGTGAGGCTTCACATACGTGCCATCGGGATTGTAATGACCGGCCACTTGGACCGGCATACTGATGAGCGGCGAGGACTTCGTGAAAAATATCATGGGTAGCCGATTGTGTGGATATCGGCCTCATTGTCGTGTCACGATTACACGTTAGCGCCGAGCTAGGCGGCGCTACTCATGAACAGGATAACGGTGGACATACCCAATCCTTTGATCATTGCAGGGGCTTCATTGGTATCCTTCACCTTGCGCACGAACTCATCCACCGGCATCGCCGTAATGGGTCCAAGGAAGCGCGGGTCGCTGTAGTGCTGCAGATAGGCTGCGCGGGCATCCACGTCGTTTTCAAAGCCGATCATGCATTTGTCTTCATCGTAGTTCGCCCAGTCGCCCGCCTTGCGCTGGTGCACGATGTAGACCATTGGTGCGGCCAGATTCGGCCCTAGGTAGACGTCAACTTCGTCGCCGTCGACCGCCTCGGATCGCTTGATATAACCGTAGTCGTGGAGCATCTTCGTCTGCCAGCCTTTGCCGGTGCGAGTGCTGCCAACGGGGTTCTCGATCGCGATGTCCAGGCCCTTCCACTTCACGACGGGCTTGCGGTAATTACCGGCGCGGGCCTGGGCGTCAGTGGGTTTGACCCACACCTCGCCGCGCACGTGCGACTTAGTCAGCATGCTTGGCACTCAGGTTGATGCGCAGCCACTCGGCGAACGCTGGGTCATCACCGGGCTCCGGCTTGATCTCCGGCAGCCAGAATCCACGGCAGCTCGGATGCTGCACACCGGAGGCCGGCCACCACATCTGGTCAGGGTCGCGCTCGACCAGCACGCCGTCGACGCGCTGACGCGGCGCTGCTGATCGGCCGATGTTGGTCTTGCCGGGCCACACCTGTTTCCACCCATCCTTATCCGGCGCACCCGGCTCGACGACCTCGAACACCATGCCATCGATCTTGCGGCAGAACGCGCACGCGCCGGTGTAGTGCTCCCCGCGCTTAACGTGGTCGCCGGGGCTCATCATGGCGATGTAGCCCTGGTTGGAATTCTCAACCGACTCGGTCACCGCGATGCGACGCCAATCGCGGTTGAGGGTACCAAATTGCTCCAGTAGATCCTGTTGCAACTTTCCGGGGTCGAGCACGCCGAGTGCCCGCTCCTCGGTTCGCTTCATGACCAGCATGCGCATGCGGTGACGGACATCATCAGCGACGCGTTGCACATTCTCCACCGTGTGCGCGGTCGCGTATTCAAGCACCGCATGCTGCGTCGGAAGCATCGGGAACGTCGACGCTGCGCCGGCCACGGTGGTAGGCAGCCTTTCCATCAGGGTATCGGCCTGCTGCAGCGACAGATCCTGCATGTTCGCCTGGACGCGACCCATCAGCGTGGAGCGCACGCCAAGCCACTCGGCCTCGGTGCGCATATCACCCACCGGGAGGTAGCGCTGCACCAGGTAGTCGACCAGCATCATGCCGTCTTCAAGCGTGAATGCATCGGCCGGCACGTTCGCCAGATACATTTTCACCAGGCTGATTTCCGCCGATGTCCAGCGCTGCATCATGCCGGCGGGGATCGGGCCGCGCGATCCGCCTGCGTACTTCTCATTGTTGAGCCACTGGGCCAACTCGCTGCGGAATCCTTCCAGGCGCATCAGGCCGCGCTGCGTGAATAGCTCGACCATACGTCGCAGGAACGGGGAGTTCATCTGCGCCCATATGGCGTCGTCGTCGGGATTATCGGTGAGCGCCTTGAATAGGCTTTCCAGCGCGCATTCGCACTGGTCATCACTGAGCTTGCTGATATCGAGTAGATGAGACATGCAGGGAGGTTACCGTCACGATAAAAAATCGCCCGCGCTTGCATCCGTACAGCGCGGGCGGGTACTGCTGGCGAATAGCTTTCCTTGCCTTCCTCGCCCTGGGTTCTTTACGGATCGATCGTGAATATCGGTAGACCAAAGGACTTGGTCATATCGTCCGCACCTTCCTGCTCATTTGCATCGTCTACGTTGTCGGTGTCTGTATCGCTTGTTTCGCCTGACTTCGGCGCCTTCGCTGGCTTGACTTGCTTTGCGGGCGCGGCCTTCGGCTTGGGATTTTTCTTTCCGGTGGCTTTGCCGCCCGTGGCATCGCCGCCGGCCGCGCCGGGCTGGTCGCCACCCTCGTCGCCAGGCTGTGGCGCCATCCCCTGCTCCATCTGCCAGACGCCAAGCAGCGCCGGATTCACGGGAGCGTCGCCCATCTTGCTGCCCTTAACCGGCCACGGGTCGTAGCTTTCCTGCGCGCGGATTTCATCCACGGTCAGTACCAGCTTGCGCATTTCCTGGCGTGCCTTGTCGTCCTCGGGGTCGAGGCCGGTAAAGCGGAACACGTAATCCGGGGAGAATTCCTGCACAATGTAGTCGGAGAAAAGATTCTCGTAATACGTAAGCAGCGGGCGAAGGCCCTTGTCCTTGGAGTTGGTGATTTTCTCATCGGTGTCGGAGCCGGATAGGCTAGACGTGCCGGCGCTGAACGACTCAAAGTTAATCTCATCCGGCGCGATGCTGTAGAGCGCGCAGATGATGGACGTGAGAAACGTCATCCACTTCGCGAACATCACATCGTCGACGTCAACGCCGAATTTCTCGAACTTGGCGGAGCTCTCCTGATCCTTGGACACCATCACGGGAAGCGCCCATGAGTTGTTGATGCCCTTCACCATCGCGTTCCAGTACCGCTTGAACGCATTCATGTCCCTTTCGTCATAGTTGCCCGACAAGTGGAGCATGCCCTTGGGGATGGCGTTCGAGTCAAAGAACTTGGTGTTATAGCTGAACGCATTGAGGAAACCCGTTACCACGCGCACGAGCAGCTCGGTCTCACTCACGCCATAGCCGCCGACCACGATGCTTGTGCACGGGTTGCGCGGCACATAGATGAGGTCGTTGTAGGTATATGCCGAGCGGATACGGCCCTGCACGACCTGGAGCGCGAAAATCTCGTCGTCGCCCTCATAGCCGTCTTCCGTACATAGGCGGATGGTGGCGCCGTCGACCGCATACATGCCATCCAGGCCTAGATTCCGATTTCGCTTGAACTCGGTCTCGATGGGCATCGAGTCCATCGTCAGGGTGTCGCGGGTCAGCTTCGCCATGAAGCTGGAGAAATCGTCGCGTTTCAGACGCTGACGCTGACGCGGGCGATTCTCACGGCCGCAATTCAGGAAAAAGTCCTGCAGGGCCTGGATCGAGCCTTTCTGGTCGGCGCCAACTTCCTGGTTGACGTCCTTGGTCTGGACTTGGAAGCCAGGTCCTCGCACGCTCGATGGTGGCCGGCAGAACCGCTGCACCTGGCGCTGGCGCGTCATGATGATCGCGCTAAGGATCGGGGTCTGATCAACCATCGAACGAGCGGCGTCGAAACCAAAAGCCGAGGGCTTCTCGTAGTAGTCGCCCATGGTCGATACCTGCATGTCGTCGATCCAGACCGACTGCATACCCGCCTCGTGATTCTTAACCGCCTTGGACGGGAACGGAATCACGTTCGGCTTGGAGAGCGCCTTCGCTAGCTGCTGCTCCTCATACTGATTAGAGATCCAGTTGATCGCCTCGCGCACGTCCGCGCCGGGCAGCAGATCGCCAAGGCCGCGCGGCATGGTGGATTTCTGCAATTCGACATTAGCCTGCGCCCGCTCATCGGCGGGGGCTGCGTCGTTGTGGGCAGTAACGAGGGCGGATTCCTTCATATGTAAATGGTGCTGTCACGACTATGACGAAGGTCAATGTGTCGCGCCATTTGTCGTGACAGCACGATGCACCCCACACCAAAGGGGTGACGCATGACCACCAGCAAAGCACGACTAGAGGAGCGCCTTGAGGGCGCAGACCTACTCAGCACCAGGCTGAGAATTATTCAGGCCGATATCGAGCTAGCCATTAGCTACGCAGGTCGTTCCGGACACACATCCCTGATCGGTGAAGCAACCCGCCTACGCAAGGGTGCCCGCGAGTTGAATTTAAACACGAAAGATGTTGGCAACCGTCTGCGCCTTCGCATCCAGCAAATGGAGGCGTCCGAAAATGGGAGCCGTTGAACAGGATCTGGCGCGTCATCTGCGTCAAGTTGACCAAGATGACGACGATGCCGCCGCCGAGGAGCGGGCCGCCGTGGAACTGCGCGAGGAGATCGAGCAGGACGTCGAGGACCTGGAGACCGCCCTGTCCGAGTCGGTAGAGCACGGCGATTTCCCGTTCGCTCCCTTGGCGCGGATGCTGATCATCCAGGCCCATACCGACGACCCTCGCGAATTCATCCGGCGGGTACGCGCAGCGATCGAGCCGCGCATCAAGGCAATGGTCGATGAGCGAGTCCCGGGGCGCATCAAGCAGTGGCAAGACGATGCTGATCAGGCTCGTGCCGATGCTCGCGACCCGGACTGGGAGCTGAACTCATGGTTCTGATCCTGGCACTCGCTCTGATGACTACTCCAGCGCTGTCACAAGCGCCAGCGCATCGAACGCCGGAGATCTGCCCCGGCGCCACCTACTTCTACGAGCGACACCACCCTAAGCCCTACTGGGCAAAGCGAATGGTCGTCGTCTGCACGGTCGGTGATCACATATTTTTGAAAGAGAGAAAACAATGACCAGCGCCACGCAGCAGCAACACGAAAAGCTTTGGACGCCGGAGGACTGCGCGGAGTATCTAACCATAGCTCGGTGGACGTTCGTAAACCGCATCAGCAAAATGCCGACGTTCCCAAAGCCGCGTGTTGAGATTGGCCGGCGCATGCGTCGCTGGCATCCCGATGACGTGCGAGACTGGTCGTATCGATCCGGACGAAAGACGGCCTAATCGAGCTTGCCGGCCATGTCGGTGGCCGACTCGCGGTAGTAAATCAGCAACGATTTCAGGTCACGATGACCAATCACGCGCGCAAGCTGCAACACATCAAGCTTTTTCGAGAGGCGCCACACGCCCTCGGCGCGCGTATCGTGAAAGTGCAAGTCATCTAGCGCTGCCTGGTCGCGCCACTTACGCCAGTTTGCATCGCGCTGGCCGTCATCCATCATAAAGCACGGCTGCCCGGCATCGCGCGGAAGTGCTTCCAGAATCTGAACGGCAAACGACGACAGCGGAACATCCCGCTTGTCGCCGTTCTTTGTTTTTGGAAAATGCACATATCTCGCATCAAGGTGAACGTGAGGCCACGTAAGCCCAACAATCTCACCAGACCGCGCCGCCGTCTCGATCGCGAACAGGAACATTAAGCCGATACGGTTCGTGATTGTCACCGCCGCTAGGCTTTCCCCTATACCGAACGCATGACGCACCCTTGCTATTTCGTCGGCAGTGATACGCCGCCCACGGCTCTCAGGTGATGCCGGACCCTTGAACCCCGTGAAGGGGTTGTGTGTCATCCAGTTCCATTCCTCGCGGCAGCGGCGGAACATCCCACGAATCAGGTTGAGCTCGCGCCGGATGGAGGCGTCTTCAACCGACTTTGCCCGGCGGTCGCGGTAGTCGATCAAGTCATCCTTGTTCACGTCAGCGAGGCGCTTTTTGGCTATGGGATCATCCATCAGTCGCTTGCACCGGGAAATGTCAGACCGGCTCTTATCTTCGTTCACGTAGAGCTTGTGCAACCGACTTAGAGCGTCGCCTACCAGCATTGTCACGGCCGGGGCCTTGCGCCCTTCGGCCTCAGTCATCATCGCCCACTGTGACGCTTCTGACTTGGTGTCGAACACCCGTCCTTGACGCTCGCCGCCGATCAGCACCTGCGCGCGCCAGCGTTTGCCGATCTTGAAGATGCTCGCCATGTGCAATCCCTTGTGCAGTTCGTGTGCAACATGGTGCAACTTTGAGCAACTCACTGCAACTGAAAGCAACTTAGGCCACCCTTTCGGAGTGGCCTAAGTGCTTGTTTCTTCGTTGATTTGCGGTGTTTTGCAACCTACCGCAATTTACAAATGGTGCCCAAGAGGGGACTCGAACCCCTACGACTTACGTCGCTACCACCTCAAGGTAGTGCGTCTACCAGTTCCGCCACCTGGGCAGGTGTGTTGCCTGTTTCTTTGTTGCGTTGCTCTGTCGCGTGTTGCTTAGTTCTTCTTGACCGGTTGTGCCGGCGGCACCGTGTTGTTGGCGGCGGCGGGAACGGCGGTCGGTACTTCTGAAGCTGCCGGTGCGGCGGGCTTCGGTGTCTGGATGGCTGGCTTGTTGGCGATGCCGGCCATCACACCCAGATCATTGCCGTTGTTATGTGCCTGACCGTTGGCGTGCAGGTAGATACCCATGCCAAGGCTCAGCAGGAAGAACAGCGAGGCAAGCACGCCGGTGGCACGGGTCAGGAACGTCGCCGAACCACGCGCGCCGAACACCGTCGCCGACGCACCGCTGCCGAAACCAGAGCCAGCATCGGCACCGGCGCCGTTCTGCAGCAGAATCAGCACGATCATCGCCGCAGCGATCAGGATGTAAAACACGCTGAAAATGACGAACATGATTTTTCTTTTGAGCCTGTGCGCTTAATGCGCCGCGGCGCAGATTCCAAGGAAGTCGGATGCGGTCAGAGAGGCACCGCCGATCAGTCCTCCGTCCACGTCCGCCTGCGCGAACAATTCAGCGGCGTTGGCCGCTTTGACGCTGCCGCCGTAAAGCAGTCGAGTCAGACGGGCAATCATAACATCTTCTTTTTCCAGTTGGCTACGAATGAACGCGTGGTGCTGCTGCACCAGCGACGGCGTAGCCATCAGGCCGGTGCCGATCGCCCAGACCGGCTCATAGGCGATCGCGGCCGTATCGAAGCTGGCGATGCCGTTCAGGTCCAGCACGGCCTGCAGCTGACGCGCGATGACCGCCTCGGCCTCGCCGGCGTCGTGCTGTGCCCGCGTCTCGCCCACACAGAGAATCGGGGTGAGGCCGCCGGCTTTGGCCGCGGCAAACTTGCGGGCGACCAGCTCATCGCTCTCACCGTGGTAGTGGCGGCGTTCGCAATGGCCGACCAGCACCCAACGCGCGCCGACATCCACCAGCATGGCGGCGGATACTTCACCCGTATAGGCACCCTGCCCCTCGTGCTGGCTGACATCCTGCGCGCCAAAGCCCAGGCCGGAATTGGCGTGCTGCGCTGCCAGTTCGGCAATGTAGGGAAATGGGGGAAACACGGCGACATCGATGGAGGTCTGTTTGGTGGCGGCGATCTCACTCACCAGGGCCGTGGCCATGGAACGACTACCGTGCATCTTCCAGTTGCCGGCGACAAATTTCTTGCGCATGGTCTGCTTCCGCTGCAATCAAAGCGCAAGCTTACCGATGGGTTGCCGCATCGGCAAACGGCTCGCCCGCTGGCGCATGCCTGTGCGCCCGGTCAAGAATGGCCATTCGCCAACAGGAATGACCCATGTCGCCTACCCGCCCCCTCAGTCTGATCACCGGCGCGTCTGCCGGCATTGGCGCCGCGTTTGCTCGGCAACTGGCCACGCTCGGCCACGATCTGGTGCTTACGGCACGGCGGGTTGACCGGCTGGAAGCGCTTGCCGGTGAGCTGCGCGAACGACATGGCGTGACCGTGACGGTGCTGCCGAACGACCTCGCCGACCCCGGCGCGCCGCAGGCTTTGTACGATGCACTGCAGCAGCGGGACCTTCAAGTGGACTGGCTGATCAACAACGCTGGCTATGGCGTGCCCGGCACGTTCACGGCGAACGACTGGAAAACCCATGCGGCGTTTCTACAGGTGCTGCTGACGGCGCCCACCGAACTTATATGGCTGCTACTGCCCGGTATGCGCAAACGCGGCTATGGGCGGATTATCAATGTGGCTTCGCTGGCTGGGCATGTGCCGGGCCCGGCCGGACACACGCTGTACGCCGCGTCGAAGGCCTACCTGATCAAGTTCTCGCAATCGCTGGCGTTGGAGAACCACCCGGTCGGAGTGAATGTCAGCGCGCTGTGCCCGGGCTTTACCTGGTCGGAATTCCATGACGTCACCGGCACCCGCGACAAGATGAACGATATGCCTGGTTTCATGTGGCTCAGTGCGGAAGAAGTGGTACGTCAGGGCATTGCTGCGGTTGATCGTGGCCAGTCGGTATACATCCCCGGCCGCGTCAATCGGACCATCAAGACCATCATTCAGCTGATGCCGGACCGGCTGGCGATGTGGCTTTCGGCGCGGGAGTCGAAGCGCTATAGGAATGCCGATGAAGGGCAGGCTTCGTCGGAATAGATGGTCGATACGGCGGTAGTTCGGGTTTTATCGGCTTCCGCCCCTCCATGCACGTCTTCGGTCCGTCCGCAGCTCAGCGTAGGTTGGGGTGAGCGTTAGCGAAGCCCAACAATCCCGCAGCACAGTGTTGGGGTTCGCTGGCGCGCACCCCAACCTACGCGCTACGCGTTACCGGCTTTCGCTCCTCCCCCTGCTCGCAGGGGGAGGCTGGGAGGGGGTGGCTTTTGACGTTTTGACGCTGAGCCCAAGAGCGACCCCACCCCGACCCTCCCCTGCTAGCAGGGGAGGGAGCAAAGCGCGGCCAGATCAGATCAGCTTGATCTCGCGCAGGCGCTGCATCAGGTATTCGTGGGAGGTGATCGAGGTGTCGTAGCGACTTGGGCTGTCCGGCGTGATGCATTCGGGCACCGGGTCGAGTACCACGTCCGGGTTCGGATGCAGGAAGTACGGCACCGAATAGCGCGGCTTGCGCGCGTTGTCGTTCTGCGGGTTGACGACGCGATGCGAGGTGGACGGATAGACGTGGTTGGTCAGCCGCTGCAGCATGTCGCCGATGTTCACCACGATGGCATCGCCTTCGGTGGTGATTGGCAGCCACTGGCCATCGCTCAGCACTTCCAGCCCCTCGGCACTGGCGCCGACCAGCAAGGTGATGAAGTTGATGTCCTCGTGCGCGCCGGCGCGCTCGTTGGGAATGTTGTCCAGGGTGCCTCCATCGACAACGATGGGCGGATAGTGGATCGGTCGCAGGATGGAATTGCCCTGGTCGGTCTTGTCGTCGAAGTAATGCTCGGGCAAGCCCACATGCAACGCCAGCGCACGCAGCACCCGCGTGCCTAGCTGATCCAGCGCCTCGTACAGGCCGTAACCATACGGCTTGAAGTCCGGCACTTCGCTGGGCCACAGGTTCGGTGGCATAACGTCGGCGAACTTCGAGTCGCGCGGAATCTCGCGGCCGATATGCCAGAACTCCTTGAGATCCGGGTACTGGCTGTCCTTGGCGGTCTCCACCTTGAACGGCGTGTAGCCGCGCGCGCCACCGCTGCCGGCAACGTGGTATTTCATCTTGGTGTCGGTGGGCAGCGCGAAGAAGCGCCGGAACGCATCGTAGGAACCATCGATCAGTTCGCGCGCGATGCCATGTCCGCTGATGCAGCAAAAGCCGAACTCGCGATAGGCTGCGCCCAGCTCGGCGATAAACGCCTCGCGATCGGTTTCGTAACGGCGGATGTCGAGGGTGGGAACGTGCTTCACGATGCCTCAGCCAGATAAGTCTTGGCCGCGGATTTTACGACGTCGGCGAGCCAGCCTGCCAACTGCTGTACTTCCGCCGCATCGGCCGCCTCGACGGTGACACGTACCAACGGCTCGGTACCCGAAGCACGCAATACCACGCGACCGCGGCCCTGAAGAATCCGCTCCACCTCGGTCAGCGCCTGCTGGACCTCGGTACCGGCAAGTGCCTCGCGGGCACCGGCGGCACGCACGTTCAACATGACCTGCGGCAATTTGTGCAGACCCTTGCGGGCCGCGGCCAGATCCTGTCCCGAGCTTGCCAGCGCTTCCAGCACGGCCAGCGCGGCGACAATGCCGTCGCCGGTGGTGGCGCGATCCAGACACAGGATGTGCCCGGAGGTCTCGCCACCCAGCACGCCGCCATGCTGCCTGAGGAGCTGCATCACATAACGGTCGCCCACGTTGGCGCGGATCAATGGCACGCCCAGCTCCGCCAGTGCCTGCTGCAGGCCATAGTTGCTCATCAAGGTACCGACCACCGGTCCATTGAGCAGCCCCTGCGCATGCAGGTTGCAAGCGAGCACATAAAGAATGTCATCACCATCGGCCAGCACGCCGTTTCGATCGACCAGCATCACCCGGTCGCCATCGCCATCGAACGCCATGCCGATGTCTGCACCCTGCGCCAATACTGCTTGCTGTAGTGCCTGCGGATGCGTTGAACCGACATCGCTGTTGATATTGAAGCCGTCCGGCTTGTCGCCGATGGCCAGCACTTCGGCGCCCAATTCGGCAAACACCTTCGGCGCGACCTGATACGTTGCACCGTGCGCGCAATCGAGCACGATCTTGAGCCCGCGCAGCGTGAAATCTTCCGGCACCGTGGCTTTGCAGAATTCGGCGTAGCGCGCCACAGCATCGCTGACGCGGGTGGCCTTGCCCAGCTCTTCCGAAGGCACGGTGACAAAGTCGGCGTCTACTTCCTGCTCAATCGCCTGCTCGACCGCATCCAACAGTTTTTCACCGTTGGCGGAAAAGAACTTGATGCCATTGTCCTGGTGCGGATTGTGCGACGCGCTGATGACGATGCCCGCGCTGGCGCGCATCGAGCGAGTCAGAAACGCCACGGCCGGCGTCGGCATCGGGCCGAGCAGGCCGACATCGGCGCCGGCGGCGACCAGGCCAGCTTCCAGCGCAGATTCGAACATGTAGCCGGAGATGCGGGTGTCCTTGCCGATCAGTACCAGGGGTCGGCTATTGCCGGCGCGGGCGAGCACGCTGCCTACGGCGCGCCCCAGTCGCAGCATGAAATCCGCGCTGATCGGCCATTGGCCAACCGGACCACGAATGCCATCCGTGCCGAAATATTTACGTTGATTCATGGTGTCTTGCATTCCCTAAGGGTTTCCCCTATACCCGCGGCGGCAGCATAGCGCTGCGCGGCCATCGTTAAAGCGTTCAATCGTCGTCTGGCCAGCGCGGTGTTGCGGTTTTTTCGTTGCGTCGTGGCACCGTATCAATCGCGTGCACGGCCTGCCACACCGCCAGCGCATCCACCGTCGCGGCCACATCGTGCACGCGCACCATGCGTGCGCCTCGCTGAACCGCGATCAACGCCGCGGCGGCGGAGCCCGCAGCGCGCGCGGCTGGTTCAGCCTTGCCGGTCAGCGTGCCGATCATCGACTTGCGCGACAGCCCGACATACACGCCACTGCCCAGATTGCTGAAGCGGTCCAGCGCGCTCAGAAGCGCCAGATTGTGTTCCAGCGTCTTGCCGAAACCGAAACCGGGATCGAGCATGACCTTGCGTCGATCGATGCCGGACATCTCGCAGGCAAACAGCCGATCGGTGAGAAAGCGGTGCACTTCGCCGACCACATCGTCGTAATGCGGATCGGCCTGCATGCTGCGCGGCTCGCCCTGCATGTGCATCAGGCACACCGGCACACCCAGTTCGGCGACGGCATCCATGGCGCCTTCCTGGCGCAGCGCCCAGACGTCGTTGATCATGCCCGCGCCAGCGGCCACTGCCGCGCGCATCACCTGCGGCTTGGACGTATCGATGGCGATCGGCAACGTGGTGCGTGCGATCAACTGCTCAATTACCGGCAGCACGCGGCGCAACTCCTCCTCAACCGACACATCGGCCGCACCGGGGCGAGTCGATTCGCCACCGACGTCGAGCATGTCGGCACCATCCTCTGCCATGCGCAAACCATGCGCTACCGCAGCCTCCACGTTGTCGTGGTGGCCATCGGCGGAGAATGAATCAGGGGTGAGGTTGATGATGCCAACGACACGTGGACGATCGAGCCGCAACGGACGCCCGGCGCAATCCAGTACCGTCGCAAACAGATCGATCGACATGCTCAAACCCTCATTGACTCGACATCTTGCTGATGCAGCATCGCGGCCAGACCGGCCGTACTTCGGGCAGCATCAGGCCTCGGGCGCGCCGCCGCCGAGTTCGCCCATGTAACGACGGTAGTAGCGCAGCTCCTCGATTGAGTCGCGGATATCCGATAGCGCCGTGTGTGCCGATTCCTTGCCGAAATTCCTGGCGATGTTCGGCGCCCAGCGCCGAGCCAGCTCCTTGAGCGTGGACACATCCAGGTTGCGGTAATGGAAATAGCGTTCCAGCCGCGGCATCTGCCGATACATGAAGCGCCGATCCTGGCAGATCGAATTGCCGCACATCGGTGATTTACCGGGCGGAACCCACGCCCGCAGAAACTCGACCGTGGCCTGTTCGGCCATCGCATGATCGGTTTCCGAGATCAACACCTGCCGCCACAGCCCCGACTTGTGGTGCTGGTTGCAATTCCAGCTGTCCATGGACTCCAGCCGGTCGATTTCGTGACGGATCGCGAATACCGGTCCCTCGGCCAGCACGTTCAGGTGCTTGTCGGTGACGACGGTGGCGATCTCCAGGATCGAGTCATTGTCGGTATCGAGGCCGGTCATCTCCAGATCGATCCAGATCAGGTTGTCGTCGTTGGGGTGGCTCATGAACGCTCCTTGGGTGCCCAAGTTTATCAGTCTTGCCAGGCATGCCCATGCCAGTCCCGCTTTTGACCATGCGATGATTGCGCAGCCTGTCCCAATGACTCCCGCATGCATACCTTCTTCTGGCACGACTACGAGACCTTTGGCGCCGATACGCGGCGCGACCGGCCGGTTCAGTTTGCCGGCATCCGCACCACCCTGGAGCTGGAAATCGTCGGCGAACCGGTGATGTTTTACGGCAAACCACCACGGGAGATGCCGCCACACCCCGACGCCTGCATGATTACCGGGATCACCCCGCAGCTGGCCGAACGTGAAGGCATCATCGAGTCCGAGTTTGCCGCCCGGGTACATGAACAGCTGGCCGAACCGGGCACCTGTGGCGTGGGTTACAACTCGTTGCGTTTCGACGACGAAATCACTCGCCAGATGCTTTATCGCAACTTTTACGAGCCGTACGGCCGCGAGTGGGAGAACGGCAATTCACGCTGGGACCTGATCGACCTGGTGCGCATGTGTCAGGCGCTGCGGCCCGAAGGCATCGTCTGGCCCACTCGCGAGGACGGCTCGCCCAGCTTCAAGCTGGAGCATCTGGCCAGCGCCAACCAGCTCAAGCAGGAACGCGCCCACGATGCCTTGTCCGACGTGTATGCGCTGATCGACCTGGCGCGGCTGATACGCGTGCGCCAGCCGCGGCTGTGGGACTGGTATTACAACCTGCGGCGCAAGCAGAAAGTGTTCGAGATGCTCGACACGGTGAACATGACGCCGGTCGTGCATGTGTCCTCGCGTTATCCGGCCAGCCGGCATTGCCTTGCCGTGATCGCGCCGCTGGCAGCACATCCCAGCCGCGCCGGCGAGGTGATCGTGTATGACCTGGCCACCGACCCCACCGAATGGCTGGCGTTGGACGAAGAGGACATCGCCGACCGTATTTTCACCACCCGTGCCGATTTGCCCGAGGGTGTCGAACGCATTCCGCTGCGTACCGTCCGTGCCAATCACGCGCCAGCGCTGGCGCCGTTGTCGGTGCTGCAAGGCGTGGATTTGAATCGCCTGCAAGTGGATCTGGATCGCTGCACGGCTCATCGCAATACTCTGCACGCGGTGGATGGGCTGGCGGAAAAACTGCGGCGGGTGTTTCAGCGCGCGTCCGAACTGCCGCCGCCGGAAGATCCCGAACTGGCGTTGTACGGCGGCGGTTTCCTGCCCGATGCGGACAAAAAGCTGCTGGCCCAGGTGCGCGCCACACCACCGGCGGAACTGGGTCGGCGTGCTTTCCCGTTTCGTGACGTACGTTATCCGGAGCTGCTGTTCCGCTACCGCGCGCGCAACTGGCCCGAGTCGCTGGACGCCGATGAGCGCGAGCGGTGGGATGCATTTCGCCGGGATCGACTAACCCGATCGACGCCACTCACCAGCCTCACCCTTGACGACTACTTCGCGCGCCTGGCCGAGCTGCGCAATGACCCACTCGCCCAAGGCAAACTGGCCCTGCTCGATCAGCTTCAGGCATGGGGTGAAGAACTTGCCACCGACCTTGAACTGCACCGTAGGTTGGGGTGAGCGCAGCGATGCCCAACATTCCCGCGGCCACGATGTTGGGCATCGCTTCGCTCACCCCAACCTACCTGTACTGCGCAACGCTCCGCTCGCGCAAGGCAAACTGGCCCTGCTTGATCGGCTTCAGGCATGGGGTGAAGAACTTGCCACCGACCTTGAACTACACCGTAGGTTGGGCTGAGCGCAGCGATGCCCAACATTCCCGCAGCGACGATGGTGGGGATCGCTACGCTCACCCCAACCTACGGACCTACGTCTACTCTGAGATCTGACTAACTATGTCGAAAGCTTATTTCTCGCCTGCCACGTTTCGCTTTTTGCGTGCGCTGGATCGCAACAACAGCCGTGAGTGGTTTGCCGAGCACAAGGACGACTATGAGCGGCACGTGCGCGAACCGTTCCTTGCCCTGATCACCGACATCCAGGCGCCGCTGACGAAGATCAGCCCGCACTACCGTGCCGACGCGCGCAAGAACGGCGGTTCGCTGTTTCGCATCTATCGCGACACGCGCTTCTCCAACAACAAGCTGCCGTACAAATCGTGGCAGGGCTCACGCTTCTTCCATGAGCGGCGGCACGAGATTCCGGCGCCGTCGTTCTACGTGCAGATCCAGCCAGGCGATTGCTTCGCCGGCGGCGGCATGTGGCACCCCGAGCCGGATGCGTTGAAACACATCCGTGGATTCATCGCCGATAACCCGGCCGCGTGGAAACGTGCCACGCAGAGCAAGCCCTTCCGCGAGCACCTCACGTTCTGGGGCGAATCACTGAGCCGGCCGCCACGCGGCTTCGATCCCGCGCACGAGCTGATCGACGATCTCAAGCGCAAGGATTTCGCCGTTGGTGAAGGTTTCGACGAAGCGCTTGCCTGCTCGACCGAACTGCTGCCGTGGGTCGTCGCCACGTTCAAGCGCGTCTCGCCGATGATCGACTATCTGTGCGCGGCGCAGGAGCTGGAGTTCTAGTCCGCCGGCAATCAGCCGCGCGCGGCACGGCGACGCTGCGCGAGCATCGACCAGGTCGCGGCACCGACCCCGATCAACGCGGTCATGGCCACATAGTGGGCCGGTGCCAGCACGCCGAAGCGTTTCACCACGATGCCAATTAGCGGCGGTGTGAGTCCGCCAAACACCGCATACGCAATGTTGTACGAGAACGATAGCCCGGAAAAACGCACCGCCGGCGGGAACGCCACCACCATCAGTGCCGGCACCACGCCGACTACGCCGACACTGAAGCCGGCCAGCGCATACAGCGCGACAAAATGCGCCGCGCCTGCCTGCAGATCGACATACAGCGCATAGGTGCAGAGCAGCAGCCCGATCGCGCCGAGCAACAGTGTCTGCGCATAGCCGATTCGATCGGCCAGCCAACCGTAAAACAGGCAGCCCAGCCCAAGCGCGAACGAGGCCACGCTGTTGCCGAGGAATGCACGCGCCGGCTCGATGTGGAAGTCCAATTGCACTCGCGCCGGCGTCATCAGGATGATCACCACGATCGCCGCCGTGAGCATCCAGGTCACCAGCATCGACAGCAACACGCTCGGCAGGTGCCGCTCAAGCACCTGCTTCAGCGGTAATCCCGAAGCCAGTTCGCGGCGCGCATGCATCGCCTCGAACACTGGCGTCTCGCTGAGCCAGCGGCGCAGCCACACCGCGAAAAAACCGAACACGCCACCGACCAGGAACGGCAGTCGCCAACCCCAGGCGAGCACTTCGGCCGGAGCCAGTTCGCGGTTGATCGCGGCAGCTACCAGCGAGCCGATCAGAATGCCGACGGTGAGCCCGGAGGTGAGGCTGGCACAGGCAAAACCGATCCGCTGCGGCGGTACGTGCTCGGCCACAAACACCCATGCGCCGGGCACCTCGCCACCGACCGCGATGCCCTGCACCACCCGCAGCAGCAGCAACAGCAACGGCGCCAGCATGCCGATCTGCGCGTACACCGGCAGCAGGCCGATGCCCAGTGTCGGCAGCGCCATCAGGAACACGCTGAGGGTGAACATCTTCTTGCGCCCCAGCGTGTCGCCGTAGTGCGCCATCACAATGCCACCGAGCGGGCGCGCCAGGTAACCGGCTGCAAAAATGCCATACAACTGCAGCTGCCCCAGCCAGGTCGGGGTGTCCTTGGGAAAGAACAGATGCCCCAGCGGGATCGTGAAGAACACAAACACCACGAAGTCGTAAAACTCCAGCGCCCCGCCAAGCGCGGCTAGCGCCAACGTACGGACGTCTCTGCGGTCCAGCGCACGCTCGGACAGGCGTGAAGGTGTAAGCGAGGGAGCGGCAAGCGTCATCGAGTGAACCTGTCCAGAGGCGGCGAAGTGCCCGGCAACATAACACCAGCAGTGCCATGCCCTCAAAGACAACGTAACCCCCATACCGGGCGGGATTGGGCAAGGCAGCAAATTGGCGTATCGTTTCGGCCAGCCTCGCTCTCGATGTCAGCGCCACGCTTGCAGGCGCCACGGGAGCTGCCAAGTCTTTATCAACGTAACAAGGAGAGTCGTCGATGAGCATGAGCAAACGGTTGGCTGCCGAATTTTTCGGCACGTTCTGGCTGGTTATAGGAGGTTGCGGCAGCGCGGTGCTGGCGGCAGCGTTCCCGGATCTTGGCATCGGTTTCGCGGGCGTGGCGCTTGCCTTTGGCCTTACCGTGCTGACGATGGTTTACGCGGTAGGCCACATTTCCGGTGGCCACTTCAATCCAGCGGTGACCGTAGGCCTGTGCGCAGGTGGGCGCTTCCCGGCAAAGGATGTGATTCCGTACATAGTGGTGCAGGTGGTCGGCTCGATCGCCGCGGCTGCCACGCTTTATCTCATCGCCAGCGGCAAGGCCGGCTTCGATGCCAGCGCCAGCGGCTTCGCCTCGAACGGCTACGGCGCGCATTCACCGGGCGGCTTCTCGATGCAGTCGGCGATCGTCTGCGAACTGGTGATGACGGCGTTCTTCCTGATCGTGATCCACGGTGCCACCGACAAGCGCGCCCCAGCAGGTTTCGCCGGCATCGCGATCGGCCTCACGCTCACCTTGATCCACCTGATCAGCATCCCGGTCACCAACACCTCGGTGAACCCGGCGCGCTCGACCGGCGTGGCGCTGTTTCAGGGCGGCTGGGCGATCGAACAGTTGTGGCTGTTCTGGCTGGTGCCGCTGATCGGCGGCGTAGTCGGCGGGCTGATTTACCGCTGCCTGCTGGAAACGCGCGACTGATGCAGCAAAGCCCCGCCGAACGGCGGGGCTTTCACGTCAGGCCTGCGAAATCAGGCCTGCGAAAACGGAAACGCCAGCACGTCGGCGATCGCATCGGTGCCGGCCAGGCACATCAGCAGCCGCTCCACGCCCAGCGCCACGCCCGCGGAATCGGGCATCGTATCGAGCACCTTGAGCAAGGCCTCATCGATCGGGATTTCACGCTGACCGCGGGCACGACGCACTGCATTGTCGCGTTCGAACCGCTGGCGCTGCTCCGCCGCGTCGTTCAACTCGTGATAGCCGTTCGCCAGCTCGTACGGGCCCAGATACAGCTCGAAGCGTTCGGTCAGCGGTATTTCACCGGGACGGATCTTGGCCAGCGCACACTGGCTTGCCGGATAGTCGTGGATCACGGTAATTCGATCGCGCGGAAATGCCGGTTGCAGGCGGTGCGTGATCAATAAATCCAGCCAGTCGTCGCGAGTAAGCCCGGCCGGATCAATGTTTTGATCGGCCAGCGGCGCACGCAAGACGTCGATTGGGTCGTGTAGCGGATCGATGCCAAGCTCGTCCAGAAAAAACTGCCGGTAATTCTCGATCAGCACTTCGGCCCGGCGTCCCTGCATGGCCAATGCGGCCTCCACCAGGGTGATGGTCTCCTCCATCAGTCGGCGGTGATCCCAGCCGACGCGATACCACTCCAGCATGCAGAATTCGGGATTGTGCCGCCCACCGGCCTCGCCGTTGCGAAACACCCGACCCAATTCGTAGCAGTCCCCGACGCCGGCCGCCAGCAGGCGTTTGAGCGGGTGTTCCGGTGACGTGCGCAACCAGCGCTCGCGCGCGCCGGCGTCGACATGGCCACTGAACTGCGTGTGGAAACTTTCGATGTTCGGATCGGTATTGCCACTGGCTGACAGTATCGGTGTCTCCACTTCCAACGCGTGGCGCTCGGCGAAGAAAGCGCGGATCAACGCGTAGACCCGTGCGCGCAATTGCAGCGATATGATCAACGGCGTCGCGCGCATCACGTCGTGCCCTCGTGTTGGGCCAACAGTAACAGCAGCCGCGGCTCGTCCCACACTTCCACGCCAAGCTCCTGCGCCTTGTCGAGCTTGGAGCCGGCGGCTTCGCCTGCCACCACAAAGCTGGTTTTCTTCGACACCGAGCCAGACACCTTGGCGCCAAGCGCCTCCAGGCGCTCTTTCGCATCCTCACGGGTAAGCGTGGGCAAGGTACCGGTAAGCACGATCGTCTGCCCTTCCAGGGGCGCGGCGGTGACGTGCGCAGCGTGCGGAATCGCCGACAGCAAATGCTGCATTGCTGCTTCGGCCTCACGCAGCGGAGCAAGATTCGCTTTGTCCGCCAGGAATGCCTCGAGGTTCAGCGCGGCCGACGATGGCAGGCCGGCGACGATCCAGTGCGACGAACCTGCACCGATCAGCTGGGCCAGTGTCGGATAGTGCTCAGCGAGCAACCGGGTACTCTTCGGACCCAGCTTGCTGATCTTGGCCATGTCCAGCAGCACGGCCAGATCAAGCCGACCACGCAATTTCGGCGACGGCGATGCCTCGTCGCTGAAAACTATGCCGGTCGCGAGCAGCGCATCGACCACCTGCTGGTTGCCCGGCTGCGCAAAAAAGGCGGCAATGGAGGCCGCCACTTCATCGCCGACATCGGGCAACACACGCAATACCGGCGCCGGCATGCTGCGTACAAGATCGAGCCGGCCAAGCCATGCGGCCAGCGTCTTTGCCGTGCTCTCGCCGATATGCATGATGCCGAGCGCAAACAGGAAGCGCGCCAGCGTCGTGTGCTTGCTGGCTGCGATGCCTTCGACCAGGTTTTCCGCCCACTTGGTGGCGACCTTGCCAGCTTTCACGGTCTCCGGGGTGGTGCCGTCGCGCTCGTCGATGGCCTGTTTCATCGCTATGAAACGTTCGACGGTAAGCCCGTAAAGATCAGCCGGCGTTTGCACGATATCCGATTCGACCAGCGCTTCGGCGAAGCGCTCACCCAGACCTTCGATGTCCATCGCGCGACGCGAGGCGAAATGGATCAATGCCTCCTTGCGCTGCGCCGCACATATCAGGCCGCCGGAGCAGCGCCACGCGGCAGCACCCTCCTCGCGTACCAGCGCGGAGCCGCAGACGGGACAAACCGTCGGCATCTGCCAGTGGTGTGTTCCAGCGGGGCGACGATCTTCGACCACACGCACCACTTCGGGAATCACGTCACCGGCCCGGCGCACAATCACCGTGTCCCCCACGCGCACGTCCAGCCGCGCGATCTGGTCGGCGTTGTGCAGCGTCGCGTAAGTCACCGTTACACCGGCCACTTGCACCGGCTCCATCCGCGCGCGCGGCGTGACCGCGCCGGTGCGGCCGATCTGCACTTCGATGTCCAGCAGACGCGTCATTTCTTCCTGCGCCGGAAACTTGTGCGCGATCGCCCAGCGCGGCGCACGCGAAACGAAACCCATCTCGCGCTGACCGGCGTAATCGTCCAGTTTGTAGACCACGCCATCGATGTCATACGGCAGCGTGTCGCGTTTGGCACCGATACGACGGAAGTAGGCCAGCAGGCCGTCAAGTCCGCGTGCCGTAGCTACTTCGGGCGACACCGGGAAACCCCACTGACGCAATTGCTGCAATGTCTGCGAATGTGTCGGCGGCAACTCGGCGCCTTCGACCAGACCAACGGCATAAGCGAAGAAGCTCAATCGACGTTTCGCGGTGATCGCCGGATCGAGCTGGCGCAGCGAACCGGCCGCGCCATTACGCGGATTGGCCAGGGGCTTCTCGCCGTGCTCGCGGGCGTACTCGTTGAACGTTTCGAAATCCTTGCGCAGCATGATCACTTCGCCGCGCACTTCCAGCACGGCAGGCCAGCCCTCGCCGCGCAGGCGCAGCGGAATCGCGCGCACGGTACGCAAATTCGCGGTGACGTCCTCACCGGTTTCGCCATCGCCGCGGGTCGCGCCCTGCACGAATGTACCGCGCTCATAGCGCAGGCTGATCGCCAGGCCGTCCAGCTTCGGTTCCACGGAAAACACCGGCTCGCGTCGATCCAGCGTCTGCTCGATCCGCCGTTCAAACTCGGCTACCTCGCGGAAGCGGGTGCGGTCGTCGTCACGCTGGCCTTCCTCCACCGGTTGCTCGAATGCGTTGCCCAAGGACAGCATGGGGATGGCATGACGCACTTCGGCAAAACCGCCATGCGCCCGCGCACCCACCTTGCGCGTGGGTGAATCATCCGCGGCCAGTGCCGGATGTTCGGCTTCCAGCGCTTCCAGCTCGCGCATCAGCCGATCGTATTCGGCGTCGCTGATCTCGGGGTCGTCGAGCACGTGGTAACGGTAATTGGCTTGCTCGATCTGGGTCCGCAGCGTGGCGATGCGGGTAACGATCCCGGCAGGGGCTGGGCGTTCGGTCATGCGGATCTCCTTCCTTGCCACAGTTTAGCGATACCCGCGAATTCCGGCCCGCAAAAGTAAGCTGATCAAAAGCTGGCACCCCTGGCTCCCTGGCACGGGGAGGAAAATAGGCCGTGCGTGGGGCGACACCCGGCGGTGCTGACTGCGGCCAACGCCCAGCCCTAGCCATGAGCAACGCCTTGAAGGTACCGCGGATGACCAGCCTCAATGTTGGAGGCGTTTCTGGTTTGACTAGCCCCGGGCAAGATAGAGCAGAATGAAACCTGGCTGACTCCATGAACGGTGTTCACGCGAAGTAAGCTGTCATAGCAGGTATCATGTCGCACAATGTCCCCCCAAGCCGCCGCGGATCCCCACGCTGCCGCCCCCGCTGACCTGATGCCAGCGACGGTTTCAGCAGCCTTATCCGACATCTCCTCTCGCGAGCACTTCCGCGGCCTGCTATGGCTGGTTGCCGCAGCGTTCTTCATGCAGTCGCTGGATTCCACCGTGGTCAATACTGCGGTGCCGGCGATGGCCGAGGCGCTCAAGGTAACGCCGCTGGGCATGCGCACGGCGCTCACCAGTTATGTGCTGACCCTGGCGATCCTGATTCCCGCCAGCCCATGGCTATGCGACCGCCTGGGTACGCGCCGGGTATTCGGCATCGCCATTGTGGTGTTCGGCGTGGGCTCGCTGTTGTGCGGCGTCGCGCAGACGCTGCCGCAACTGGTTGCGGCACGCGTACTGCAAGGTATTGGCGGGGCCTCGCTGATGCCGGTGGGACGCTACGTGCTGGTGCGCAGTATCGCCAAGCGCGAATTTGTCCGCGCGATGAGCACGGTCGCTACGTTCGGCTTGCTCGGCTCGGTACTCGGGCCATTGCTGGGCGGTGCATTGGTGGAGTTCACCTCGTGGCGGCTGATTTTCCTGATCAATGTACCGGTGGCGATTGCCGGCGTGTGGATGAACCGGCGCGACATGCCCGATTACCGGCTGGAGCGTGCGAATCGTTTCGACATGCTGGGCTTCCTGCTGTTTGCCGCGACCTCGGCGTTGCTGCTCACCGCCTCGGAACTAGCCGGCACCAAGCCGGTGCCGTGGGATCGGATCGGCCTGTGCAGCGTGACCGCGCTGCTGTTGGGCGCCATCTATGTGTGGCACAGCCGGCGCACGGCGCATCCGGTGGCTGATTTGAGCCTGCTGCGCGTGCGCAGCGTGTGGGTGGCACTGGCCGGCGGCCTGTTCACCCGGCTGGGCATCTCCGGCATGTTTCTGCTGCTGGTGCTGTTTCTGCAGATAGGCTGCGGCTGGTCGCCACTGATGGCCGGTTTGATGATGGTTCCGCAGGCACTGGGTTCGATCAGCGCCAAGTGGGTGATCAATCGGGCACTGGTGCACTTCGGCTACCGCCGCCTGCTGCTCGGCAACACGCTGATGGTGGCGGTGCTGCTGGCCGCGTTCGCCCTGCTCGGCCCGACTTCGCCAGTCTGGGTCATCACCTTGCTCACGTTTCTCTACGGCGGTTTCTCCGGGCTGCAATACACCGCGATGAATACGCTGATCTACAACGACCTGGACATCAAGCATGCCTCGATGGCCTCGTCGATGGCCTCCACCGCGCAATACCTCGCGATGAGTTTCGGCATCGCGCTGGCCACCTTGCTGATGGAAGCGATGCTGCAAGGTCACGCCCACGAGGACTACGTTGTCGCGTTCCGCTGGACGGTGCTGTTGCTGGCGGCCACTACCGCAGTAGCCAGCCGCGTGTTCAGCCGGCTGCGGCATGATCGCCCACTGCCCGGCCCGGTAGTGACCGAGTCCGAGTAAGCGCAGGTTGGGGTTCGCTACGCTCATCCCAACCTGCGGACGCACCTGCATGTAGCATGCAGGCACTGCCGACAGCTTGGGCGCGCGCCACATGCATCACGCCAGCGAGATCCTGCTCACCCTGTTCATCGTATTCGTCGCCGCGCAGATCGGCGGCGAGATTGCGCAGCGGCTGAAACTGCCCGGTGTGGTCGGCGAGATCGCCGCCGGCTGCGTGATTGGCCCGTCGCTGCTCGGCTGGATCACCCCCGATCAAGTCGCCATCGGCACACCACTGGATGTGTTGGCCGAAATAGGCGTGGTGCTGCTGCTGTTCTCGGTCGGCCTGGAAACGCGGCTGGAAGATCTGAAGAAAGTTGGCAAGGTCGCGCTCCTGGTCGGCGTGCTTGGTGTGCTGGTGCCCTTCGGCATGGGCAGCATGTGGGCGCACGGCAGTGGTTTCAGCTGGGACAAATCGCTATTCGTGGCTGCCGCGTTCGTTGCCACTTCGGCCGGCATCACGGCGCGCGTACTGCAGGAGTTGAACGCACTGCAGCGCGTGGAGAGCAAGGTGATACTCGGCGCTGCGGTGATCGACGACATTCTCGCCATGCTGCTGCTCGGCGTGGTGGTATCGCTGCAAGGTGGCGGCGGCTTTGACTTGTCGCATCTGCTGATCGTGCTGGCCGGCGCGATCGGCTTTATCGCGGTGATCGGCTGGGGCGGCGCGCGGGTGATGCGCTGGAACTCCGGCTGGCTGGAACGGCCACTCAGCCCGCATTCGCCACTGATGATCGTGCTGGCGCTGTGCCTGGGGCTGGCCTACCTGTCCACCCTGTTTGGATTGGCCGCGATCATCGGCGCGTTCCTGGCCGGCATGATCGCCTCGGAGTCCCGCCAGCAACACACGCTGGAGCAACAGACCGTGCCACTGCTGGCACTGCTGACGCCATTTTTCTTCGTGGTCACCGGCAGCAAGATCGACCTGCACGAACTAGCCAGCGCCGATGCATTGCTGATGCTCACGGTGGTCACCGTGATTGCGATTGTGTCCAAGCTCCTCGGCGGCTGGCTCGGTGCGCTGTCGCTGGGCCAACGCAGCGCGGCCATCGTCGGTTTTGGCATGGTGCCGCGTGGCGAAGTCGGCGTGGTGATCGCCAGTCTCGGCCTGGCTGCCGGCGTTTTCACCAATCGTATCTACGCGATCATCGTGGCGATGTCGCTACTCACCGCGATGGTCACGCCGCCGGTGCTGGCATGGTTGCTGGGGCGCTCGGGGACCAGCGAAAACCATGGACTTGAAGAGTCGGACTCAAAAAATATTTCGTGAGTTACGCAGTATCTGACGTCAGCGATCCGGCACCTCGATGCTTTTGACAAATGATTCAGCTTACGTATCTAGACTGGTCAACGTTACTTCACCGCGCTCCACCACTGCGTTCCGCCACTCAAGGAGAGACCCCATGAACATCAAGCCCCTGATTGCCCTGTCTGTTGTCACAGCGCTCACCCTTGCTGGTACCGGCGTCGCCACTGCGCAACCGAACAATGGCGTGTTGATGCGCCCGGATGGCATCTATCTGCGCTGCGACCAGTGCGGCACCGTGCAAAGTGTCCAGCACAACGTCACCCAGGGCCGTAATAGCGGCACTGCCGGCGCCATCATCGGCGCCGTCGCGGGCGGTGTCCTCGGCAACCAGATCGGCAAGGGCAGCGGCCGCACCATCGCCACCGTGGGCGGTGCTGTCGGCGGTGGTTTCGCCGGCAACGCGATCGGCAAGGGCGGCGGCAGCGATACCTGGGTACTGGGCCTGCGCATGGGCAATGGCACCTACACCAACATCCAGGTCAAGGACGCCAGCACCATCCGACAGGGCGACGTGGTCGAGGTCGACGCGAACGGCAACGTGACGCGGATTCAATAAAGCCGGACTCAATAAGCCAGGCGTGCAGTAGACACGCTGGCGAAAGCGAACGCCCCGCCCGGGGCGTTTCGCCTGTCTGGCCTGGACGCACCCGGGTCATCGCGCACTCGCGCCCGACACGGTTTTGAAGACCCGGTGCCAGGATAGCGCTGGCAAGTACGTGTATCCGACGCCCCTGCCCCTAGACGCTTCCGTCATCCAGGCATCATCGCTCTGTGTGCATGCTCGCTCTGGAGCTGCGCAAGTTTGCGCAGAGGGAGCCCCTGATGACTGAAACCGCAATGACCGAACAAGCCCCCACTGCGGAAGGCCGGTCGGGACCGCTATGGGGGCGGCTGAGTGCCGGGCTGATCACCGGTGCCGCCGATGATGACCCCAGCGGCATCGCGACCTACTCGCAGGTAGGTGCGGCATTCGGTTATGGAATGCTTTGGTGCATTCTGCTGACCATGCCGCTGATGATCGCGATCCAGGGCATCAGCGCAGGGATCGGGCGAGTGACCGGTCACGGCTTGATGGACGGAGTCCGCAGGTACTATCCCAGGTCGCTGGTGTATGGACTGGTTCTATCCATCATCATCGCAAACGTCATCAATCTGGCAGCAGATATCGGCGCCATGGGCGCGGCGTTGAAGTTGCTGATCGGCGGCCCGGCGTTAGTCTATGCCGCGGCGTTTGCGCTGGTGTCGCTGTTGCTGCAGATGTTCATTCCGTTCTCGCGCTATTCGCCCATTCTCAAGCTGCTTACGCTCAGCCTGTTCGCCTATGTGGCGACTATCATGGTGATCCAAGTGCCATGGCCGGCCGTGCTCAAGAGCATCGTGGTGCCGCCGATTACCTGGAATGCCAAATACGCCGTCGGCCTGGTAGCCCTGCTCGGCACCACCATCAGTCCGTATCTGTTTTGCTGGCAGGCTTCGCAAGAGGTGGAAGAGATCCGTTCCAACGTTGAACGAAGGTCATTGAAGAAGGCTCCGCTGCAGGCGCCGGATGCGTTACGCCGCATTGGCATCGACACCACGATAGGCATGGTCTTTTCCAACCTGATCGCCTTCTTCATCATCCTGACGACCGCCGTGGTCCTGCATGCCCACGGCAAAACCGATATCCAGACCTCGTCCGACGCGGCCCAGGCGTTGCGTCCGCTGGCGGGCAAACTGGCGTTTGCGCTGTTTGCGGCCGGCATCATCGGCACCGGCCTGCTGGCCGTTCCGGTGCTCGCCGGTGCCACCGCCTACGCGGCCTCCGGTGCATTCGGCCAACGTAGTGGGCTGGAGCACAAACCGAAAAGAGCCAAATTTTTCTATGGTGTACTGATCGTTGCCAGCGTGGCCGGCATCGCGCTGAACCTCACCCCGCTGGACCCGATCAAGGCGCTGTACTGGAGTGCCGTGATCAACGGCGTGGCGGCTGTGCCGCTGATGATTGTGATGATGCTGATGGGCTCCAGCGCGAAAGTGATGGGCGAATTCACCATGCCCTGGGTGCTGAAGATTTTCGGCTGGCTCGCCACGGCAGCCATGGCTGCTGCGGCCATCGTGATGTTCGTTACCTGGGGAAAATAACCAGCAGCATCGCGGCTGGATTCCGTCGCCATGGGTCATATGCCGACCGAGCGACCATGGATGCAATCGCGTCACGCAAAGTCAACGTGAGCTGCACACTTGAAAGGCCACGCTTGACTCACCGAACGCATAGAAGGTTCCGCCCATGAAAACGCCGATCTTGCTGACCACCTGTTTCGTGGCTGCCGTGTCATGCACGTCGCTGTATGCGCAAGCTTCGGCGGGCGGTGGCCCGCAGTCGCCGGGCGATACCATTCCGCAAGCCGATCGCATGTTCGTCAGCCAGGCCGGCGCCGCCAACATGGCCGAAGTCGCACTGGGGAAGCTGGCAATGTCGCAAGGGCAGTCCGATGCGGTGAGGAATTTCGGGGACCGCATGGTCACCGATCACACCGCTGCCAACGTAGCGTTGAACAATCTCGCCGGTCCGCTAGGGCTGCCCTTGGCCCAGCAACCGACGATGCTGCAGGAAAAGACCATTGATTCCCTGGCAAGCATGAGTGGCCCATCGTTCGACCGGCACTACGGCCGGACCGCGGTGAAGGACCATGAGGATGCCGTCAGGCTGTTTACCCAGGAAGCATCGTTCGGTGCCAACGCGGACTTGCGCACCTTTGCTGCCCGCATGCTTCCCACGCTGAAGCAGCATCTGAGCATGGCGCATTCGCTGCCTGGTGGTGGATTGTGATGGATTGCCTTGCTCAGGGAACGCTTCGACGCGCGCTGACTTAACTCGCCGTGGCAAGTACAAGCGCCTGTGCCTGCTCGATGGCAGCAATCAGGTCGTCGCCACCAAACGGTTTGCGTAAATAGACACTGTGGTCTGGCAGTTTTTCCGTGCCGACATGCGGCTCAGCGGAAATAATGACCAGCCCGACCTGTGGGTAAAGGCGCCTGCCGAGATTGCAGATATCAAGGCCGGTGGTTTCGCCAGCCAGGATGACATCCGCAACGATCACGTCAAAGTGTTCGTGGGCCGACAGACTGGCGCTGGCACCCAGCGAACCCTTCACGCAATACGCGCGAAAGCCGCCGTTGCCTTCCAGCAACATCTGCATGGTTTCGAGCACGGCATGATCGTCATCGACGATTAAAACAACCTTTTCGGCGTCCATGGTCCCCTTCCCCATCAGCGAGTGGCTCGATGGAAGCCCCCTGAACCCCGAGTTTACCCGCCTGTGGAGGATATGGGGTGGTCAGTTGGAGGCGATTGCAGCAGGACGTAAGGGGTATGCACAAGACTGGAAAACGGCTGATCAACGGCAAGCTATGCGGGAGCGCAAAGCTTGCGTCGACCGTTTGAGACCGCCATCCATAGCAGCCAGATCACGCTAGCTCAACAAGATCTGCACATGGGAGAGACCACGCTAGCGCCCCTGAAACCAGTTGAGGGCGCACTCATGAACAAGCCAATCTTGTTGGCCACATGCTTCGCTGCCGCCGTTTCATGCGCTTCGCTCCATGCGCAAGCCTCGGCGGGGGCCGGCCCGACTTTGGCCGGCGATCCCATTCCGCAGGGAGACCGCATGTTCGTCAGCCAGGCCGGGGCCGCCAACCTCGCGGAAATAGCGTTGGGAAATCTGGCCGCCGCACAAGGTCAGTCAGAGGCAGTGAAGGCCTTCGCAAACAAGATGGTTGCCGATCACACTGCGGCTAACACGGCGCTGGACAATATCGCCAATCCGCTTGGGATTGACCTGGCTGGGCGGCCGACGAGGCGGCAGCAAAAGAGCATTGACTCGCTGAAGAGCATGAGCGGCGCATCGTTCGATCAGCACTATGCCCGGGTCGCGGAGAAGGACCACGAGGATGCAATAAGCCTGTTTACCCAGGAAGCATCGTTCGGCACCGACCCGCACCTGCGTACCTTTGCAGCCGATGCACTGCCAACGCTGAAACAGCACCTCAGCATGGCGCAGGCGCTACCTGGTGGATGATTGACTGCAACTGGCCTTGCTACCGTTTTGCGCCCGATCACTTTCATTCAGGCAGTCATGCGAGCTTGTAGATGATCGGCGAGCCGCAGGCTCAAAGCGACGATGCTGAAAGTCGGGAACGCCCAGCCGCCGGTTGGAAAGACCGAGCTGCCGGCAACATAGAGGTTGTCGACACCATGCACCCGGCATTGGCGATCGACGACGCCTTTATGCGGGTCGTCCGACATTCGGGTGGTGCCCAGATGATGCGCAGTACCACTGATCTGTGGCATGGCGCCGTCGCCCTCATTTAGCCATGGCTCGAGTTGAAACTGTCCCGCGCATACGCGCGCCAGCTCGGTACCGAAGATCATCGCAGCGGTCCGGTAAGTGTGCCAATCAAGCGAGGTAAGCCGCCAGTCGACACAGATTTTTCGCTGCCCCAGGGCGTCGAGCTTGTTTCCCAGCGTGATCCGGCTGTCGGGATTGGGTGCCTGCTCGAAGTAACCCATCAGGTCGACGTGATCACTCTTCACCGTGGGCTTGCCGGTCAACTTCTGCCCCATCGCCATGGCGATATCCCCGACACCCAGGCCCAGCTGCAGCGCCAGCCTGCCGACTCCCTTCGACGGCGCCACGGTCGTACCGTTATTGGGGGTGTATTTCATCGCCGCCCACAAGCGCTCCTGCATGGCCGAGCTTTCGTCCTGCACCGGCGGTCGCAGCGCAGCTCGAAGACCTCGCATCGCTTGAATCCCTTTCGGAACAGGACCTTCGACGGCGACGGGACGAATGCGCCCACTCAGAACCCGATGGGCTCCCACGGCTTCATCGGACAGACAAATTTCTGGAAACACGTTGCCACGGCTACGATCGTAAGGCCGCGTGAGCCGATGCGGGGCATTGGCTTGGAGCGTGCCGAGCTTGCCGGTCGGATGATCCATGAAAAACCGACCCACCAGATCGCGATCGTTGCCCAGTCCGTTCGGAGCAACGGAGTTTGATAACAACAAGAGCCGGGCGTTTTCGATCCCCCCACATGCGAGCACGTAGTGCCGCGCACGAACCACGCCGTCATGGCCACCCAGTGAGCGAATGCGAGCCTGCCGAACGAACGAGCCGCACGGCGAAGGCTGAAGCTCAAGCAGGTTGGCGTGCAGCAGGACCTTGATGTTTTCCGCTCGCTTAAGCTCGGGCGCATAGGTCTCGCCAAAGCGGACCGGGTTGCTGACAAAGATCTGGTTGACCAGCTTGCGGGAGTCGAAAGGAACCGGTGGACGCGCTGGCCGGGTGAGGAAGGAGCCATCGGCGAAGTCATGCGAATCGATGCGACAAAATGTTCGCGCACGCGCGTAGTACGGCTCGAGCTCGGCGTATGAAAGTGGCCAGCCACTATGCGGAACCCAGTCCCGCTGCCCCAGGTCCAGGGTGCTGAGCGGGATGCAGCCGCCACCCCACAGCTTCCCTGTCCCGCCGAATATGCGCATCCGCGAAATGGTGGGGTCGAATGCCACCGCTCCGATGGAGGTACCTTCATAGAGCTCTTGGTTGACCTGCTCTGCGTCAAGTCCGCCGCTCTCGACCACACACACGCTCGTCGACGTTCCGATGAACGTCCGCGCAATGGATATGCCAGCAGGGCCTGCCCCAATAATGCACAGATCAACTTCAACATCGACGGGAGCCGCCCCGTCAAGGTGGTAAATCGCCATGCACCCCTCCCCGAAGAGCCTCGCAGACATACTCTATGTCACGTAGTCCCTGTTGGGAAATACCCATGAATCCAGGGGGAATCGTCGGCCCGCGTTGAAACGGTCACAGGCGAGTCCGGCGGCACCATGCGTAGCAGAGTTACAATCGCCATCCGCAATCCTGCCAAGCCGACCTTCGTCCACGTATGCGCAACCCACTGCAGGAACAGCTGCTCAAAGCCGGCCTGGTCAACAAAACCAAGGCAGCCCAGGTAGTGCGCGAGCAGACCAAGCAGCGCCAAGGCAAGGCCCCGGCATCGCCCAGCACCGAGCAGGTGGACGCACAACGACTGCAGGCCGACCGCGCCGAGCGTGATCGCGCACTGGCCGCTGAACGCAATGCGCAGACCCGCGCCGCAGAGCAGCGCGCGCAAATCCGCCAGATCGTCGAGGCGCACAAGGTGAAACGCGAAGGCGAGATTGCCTACCGCTTCACCGATGGCGACACGATCAAAAGCCTGCTGGTCAACGAACCGCTGCGCGCCCAGCTTGCCAGCGGCACACTGGCGATCGTTCGCCACGACGAGGGCTACGAATTGCTGCCCCGCCTCGCTGCCGACAAAGTCCATGCTCGCGACACGGCGATGATCGTGCTTGATCACGGCCGCACTGACACGAGCCACGACGCGAGCGAAGACGATGCGTACTACCAGCAATTTCAGGTGCCGGACGATCTGATCTGGTAGCTGCCGATCTGCCGAGCAACGCCCCACCAAAGCGCTGAAGATGGCTGTCCAAACTGATTCGGCCAAGCTGATACGTGCTGCGACCGGGATCGGCGGACGCGTTGACACTCCTACACAGGCTGGCAAAGAAAGGGGCCGCGCAGTCAGCTTGCGCAGCCCCTAGGTTGAAACGCCTGGCCAAGCTTAAAACTTGACCGTGACCCGACCAAAGAAGAAGCGACCGATCGTGTCGAAGTCGCTCGGATCGGTATTCGAGTTGAGCGTGTTGTTGGCGTACAAGAGCGGCGGCTGCTTGTCGAACAGGTTGTTGACGCCGAACTCGACGCGAGTGTTCAACGGTTCAATGTTGTAGCCCAGCGAGACATCGTTATAAACGGTCGCACCGTATTTGTACTCTGCACCCTGGATCGTGCAGTAGTTGCCGTAGTAGCACGTACCGTCCGGATGCACGTCCTGCGACGGGCTCTTCGATCCCATCTGGAAGCGACCGATGTAACGCAGGCGCCACGAAGCGTCCCAGTTACCATTTTTCCAATTCACAAAGCCCTGGCCCTTCCAGCGCGGAAACAGGCAGTTGCCGGAAGCGCCCGGGCAAGCCGCGGCCTGCGCGGAGCCGAACGGCATGAAATGCCCAGCGTCATAGTAGGTGACATTGGCGGGTGTGCCGGGCGCCGTTTGCTCGTTGTAATACTTCAGGTAGGTCGCATTCAGGCCCGCACTCACCTGGCCAAACGAGAACTCCGGTAGTTTGTAATTCAGCGAAAAATCGACACCACCCGTGCTGGCGGTACCCAGGTTGACCGTGGGCTGCAGGGTATTCGGCGCGATCTGTCCCTGATTGACACCGCTGGGAACGCGCTGGATGAACTGGCAATAGAACAGCTGTCCGGCCGAGCAGAGGTCCAGCTCACTTTGCAGCGCAATAGGGGAAATGATGTCGTTTAGATAGAGATGCCAGAAGTCTACCGTCGAGGACAATCCCGGTGCCCATGAGGGGCTATAGACCGCACCGAAATCGAAGGTCTTGCCCTGCTCCGGCCTGAGTGCGACACCGGCATAATCGGCACCCGTCGCCAGCGTGGCCGCCTGCGTTCCCGTGACCACGTAGGTGTTTTTGAAGCTGCCGTCGGTGGGCACATTGACGCAAGCAGGGTCGACCGGCGTGCCGGTATAGCCGGTACAGGGATCGGTGGAGAGCTTGGGCGCCGAGGATGCCGGAGAGCCATAGATTTCCGTGAGATTCGGTGCGCGGAACACCTCGGCCACCGTGCCGCGCAAGAGCAGATCGTCGATGGGTTTGTATTCAATGGCGAACTTCAGATTGTTGGTGCCGCCGAACATGTTGAACTTCGAAAAGCGATCTCCAATGTCGACGTTCAGCGACTTGATGGCCGGCAGATCGTTCAATACAGGGACGAACAATTCAGCATAGCCTTCCTTGACGTTGTAGCCACCCTGCAAACCGGCAGCGCACTGGCTGCCCAGCGTGCAATCGCCGGTGGCCGGATCGATCGTCAACAAGCCGTCGACCTTGTCGTCCTCGTATTCCTGACGATAGTCCGCGCCGACCGCCAGATTGACGGTGCCCGCCGGCAGGTCGAACAGACCGCCGTTGAAATCGGCGTGCCAGATCTTCTCGATCTCGGTACCCGTTTCAAGACCTGGCGAGGAAGCTGCCTGAAGTGCGGCAACTGACTGCGGCGTATGAATGTCGAACGGGTTGAACGGAATGCAGCCGGGGATGATGTTACCCGGCGTGCCGCAAACAACCGTGCCCGTGGCCGGATTCAGGAACGATGGGCCCGCTTCCTGATTCAGGATACCCAGGTTCACCAGATTCGTGACCGTGGTGGTGGTCGTGACATGGCCATAGTCCAGACCCACATCCCACTGCCACGTCTGGTTGCCAATGGGGAAGTCACCCTTGAACCCGGTGTGGATCTGCGCGGTGGTGAGTCCGCTGAAAGTTTCGCGCAGGCCCAATGATGTGAGTCGCACGCCCAGGTCGCTCGCACCATTGGCGTATTGGACGCCGAACGGGTTGTAGTAGTTGTCAGGCGAGACGATCAAGCCGCCAGCAGTCGTCAAAGGGTCCGACGCCAAGGCAAAATTAGCCGAGGTCTTGTTGACGTAGGCGTCCATATAAGCGATGACATGATCGCTCAGGTCGTAGTTGCCCATGACGAACGCACTGGTGCGCTCCTGCGGCGTCAGGATCAGATTGACCGTGGCGTAGTTGTACTTGTCGCTGGCCGGACCGTTGTCCTGGAAGCAGTGGTAGTCCGAAGGATCGCTGGTACCCGCCCCCGGGTTATGCGCCAGGTAGCCGCAGTTCGGCTGGGAACCAAATGCTGACTGGAACGCAGGGTTGGTGGTACCCGTTAGCTGGATATGTCCATTCACCCCGGAAGAAGATCCACCGATGTTCGCCGTGACCGGCTGCGGTGCAGACGGACCCAGGCCGTTCGTGCCGTACACCGACACCGCATTCCTGGAGAATTTGCGATTGCCAGCCTCGATGCCGTCCGTCTTGTTGTAGTCCACGCCGCCCATGATGCTGCCCTTGTCGGACGTCTGGCCAAACGTGAAGGTGTAGCCCTGCTGATCGCCATCGTTATGGTCGGACTCACCAAAGTTCGTGGAGAACTCCGCGCCCTGATAATCCTTGCGCAGAATAAAGTTGACCACGCCACCGATCGCGTCCGAACCGTAAACCGATGACGCGCCAGTGGTGAGCACGTCGATGTGATCGATCATCGCGGCCGGAATCGAGTTCGGGTCCACCGCATCGGCGATAAGCGGATTGCCGATGATGCGATGACCGTCGACCAGGATCAGCGTTCGGTTTGGACCCAGGCCACGCAGACCGATGGTGCTGGCGCCGGTACCACCGCCATTGTTGACCTGCGGATTGACGTTGCCGCCGGTGACGGCGGGAAGATCCTGCACCAGATCGCCCAGGGTCAGCTTGCCGCTGGCCTGGATCGCTGCACGGTCGATGGTGATAACCGGGCTGGCTGTTTCCAGATCCACGCGACGAATGTGCGAACCGGTGACCACGACCGTCTGCAAGGTGGACGCTTTTTGCGGCGGGGGCGGCGTGGTAGTGGTGGTCTGTGTCGTGGTTGACTGATCCTGTCCGAACGCAGCGCCCGAGGCACCTGCCGCGATGACAGCACCCAGCGAAAGCGCCAGACGGATTGCCGAAGAAAGCTTTGTGGCCCCAAGTTTCATGAAGACATCCTCTGATTCATTATCGACCATGGCCAGATTGGCTCTGCCCAAACCCGTAATTCAGCAAACATCCGCGGCCAGCATGGCCACTAGTGAGGTAACCCAAACAATGACTTCAGCGCATGGAAGAAGGCATCCAACCAAATCGTCGCTCCCATTCAAATCGGATAGCCGAAATCTATCCCGCCTTGTCCAACAAGCGCGTAGTCAGCTTTATCAAGACGTCACGTTCCATCGCGACTTCATGCAGCTTCGTCTTTAATTGAGCCACCTCACCCAAACGCGACCTCCTGTCGCGAAATCGCTTCACCCATATCAGAACGGTTTCGCTGCGAATGTTGAACGCCGACGCGACCTCAGCCGCCGAGTAGCGCTTCTCAACTACCAAGCGAACAGCCTCGGCCCTTAATTCATCCGGATAGAATTTAGTACGCATTGGAGCACCCATCGTTTCGATTCGAGTTGAAACAAGTGGATACATTAGTAAAAGCCAGGTTTGTCAATTAGTAATAATTGACGGGCAATCTCTGACTATTCACTGTTTTCATATGATTTTCATACATCGATTTGTAGATGCGCTCGGCGACCTATCGCGCCTGCCAGTCCATCAATCGATCTTTCAACAATGGCTTCACGGTATATGAACCAAAAACGTTTTCCCATAACCAATCAAGCCATTTTTTTCATAACCAATCGAATGTCGCATAGCCAATGCATTATTAATTTTTATAACCAATTTCCGGCAATTAACAAATGACCACAGCCAAGATGATCCAGCCATCTGAAAAGGTGCCCGTAGGTTGGGGTGAGCGCAGCGAACCTCAACAGGCCGCGCGGAGACGCCGGGGTTCGCTGCGCTCACCCCAACCCACTTTCAAGCGCACTCGGCTGCCGCATGACATTTTCATGTCGACTCATTGAACGAGGAACACCGGCATTCGACGCCAGCCTCGACGTTGGATCCATGAATACTTTGATGACGATGATCAATGGCAAAACGGATCTGCTCATTACTGAGAAGATTTAATAGCCGCGACATATTTCGGCGATATAGCCAGGAGAAACACGGTTCCAATTAATTTGGAACGTGACAAACCCATGTATGGCGGCTATTTGACTTACGCGAACGCCCCACATCCAAACCGATTAAAGGTGCATCATCGCCAGCAAGGCATGACTATCAGCACCTACCTGACGAGGCTTGCCGCTAGCCCATAGGTCACATCGAAGATTTATCTCAGCGACTCTACAATCCCCACCAGTAGGGCCACTATCTTCCAGCTGGCAGCGCTGGCGTCTCCCGACAAGGCGGGCAACTGAGCACAGCGCTGACCTTGCACGGGAACTACCGGCTCTTCCTGCGTCTGTTGACACCGATGAGAGGCCTGGATTCGTATGTTTCTTGAGCTCGACGGGCACGGACCGAACTACGCGCAGTTGACCCGCGCGATCAAAGCCGCCGTGATCAACGGGCGACTGGCTTCCGGCGAGCGCCTGCCACCTACCCGCGCGCTGGCACAGGAACTTGGCCTGTCTCGAATTACCGTACTGGCTGCCTACGAACAGTTGCGCGCCGATGGTTTCATCACGGGGCGTGTGGGCTCGGGGAGCTATGTGTCCGCGCTGCAACTCACGCCCGCGCTGGCCCCTCCGGAATCCACGGTGCCACCACCGTCGCGCTACGCCAAGCGCTGCCGGGAAGTGCATGACCGAATGATTCCCATGCTGCACAGTGGCCTGCGCTACAACCTGCAATACGGAAATCCGGTGACCAATCCCGCGCTCAACACAGCCTGGGGTCGCGAACTGGCACGCGCTTCCGCGTATACGCCGTTGCGAGGTGTCGGTACCCAGGGACTGGAAGCCTTGCGCCAACAGGTATGCGATTACCTGGCGCGTCGGCGCGGCATCAAGGTGTTTCCGGAAAATGTGCTGATCATCAACGGCACCCAGCAAGCGTACACGCTGACCACACGTGTGCTCATCGATGAAGGTGACGCCGTCGTGCTGGAGGAGCCGAATTATTTCGCCGCCTATCAGGCATTGGTTGCCCACGGCGCAGACATCCATGCCGTACGCACTGACCATGACGGCATCGTCTGTGAGGAGCTGCCCGAGATTGCTCCCAGATTGGTTTGCGTAACGCCTTCTCACCAGTTTCCAAGCGGCGTCGTCATGTCACTACCTCGCCGACTGGAGCTATTGCGTTATGCGGCGTCGAAACAGTGCTGGATCCTTGAGGATGATTACGATGGCGAGTTTCGCTACGACGGCCATCCGCTGGCTGCACTGCGCTCGCTCGACGACGGCGACCGCGTCATCTACGTCGGCACATTCACGAAAGCGCTATTCGGCTCGTTGCGGTTGGGCTACATGCTGGTGCCGGCCGCGCTACGCCAGGATTTTATCGTCGCCAAGTACTACAACGACATCTCCTCGTCAGGCATCGAGCAAACGGCGCTGGCGCATTTCATGCGCGAAGGTGGTTTTGAACGGCATTTGCGACTCACCCGTAAAGAGTTGCAGACACGTCGCGAGGCCCTGGTCGAAAGCCTGCACCAATATGTCGGCGATCGCGTCGACCTTGTCGATACGCCTGCAGGCATGCACGTTGTCGTCTGGCTGCGCAACTACGACTACGCGCTTACCGATGCACTGATCGAGCTTGCCCGCGAACGCGGTCTCGGCTTGCATCCGATGGCACCGCACTATTTGAAACGACCAACGTGTCCGGGCTTGATCCTTGGCTACTGCGCGTTGTCACCGAACGAACTGCGCGAGGCAATGAAGCTATTCGGTGAATGTCTGGATGAGATCGACGCCAAGGCGCGCGGGCACTTCACACCCAACTCGGGCGTGTTTCGTCCATCCAGCAAGGTCCGCATCGGGTAATCCATCGATCGCACTTCCGCTGCGCCAAACCGAAACGAAAAAAGGCCGCCGTGATGCAACTCATCACGGCGGCCTTTCCTTTTTGCCTTTCCCCAGCTCACTCCTGTGGCTGGGGAGGTGTCATCAGAAGCTGACGTTCAACGCCATCCGGGCGCCCTGGTCCGTC
>Ga0302233_10000017_pt1 | contig 178630 bp, 130 predicted proteins | sample II_Palsa_N3_1_FD_193516 | JGI IMG/M metagenome (GOLD analysis project Ga0302233, IMG submission 193516) | Peat permafrost microbial communities from Stordalen Mire near Abisko, Sweden - II_Palsa_N3_1 | ecosystem: Environmental > Terrestrial > Soil > Palsa > Peat permafrost | place: Sweden... | reverse complement strand
TTGTGGTTCGCCAAGATCGAGCGTGATGTGATCGCACGCGGGGTCTTCACCTCGCTGCCCGATCTCAAGCGAAAGCTCATGCGCTACATCCGCAAATACAACGAGCAACCCAAGCCAGTGAAGTGGAGGTACTTCGACCCCACACGTCGAATTACTCCCGATTCAATCGTTACAGGCCACTAGTTGCAGTTAACCCGCAAGTGACGGCATGGCTCGCCGGCTTATGGAACAGCTCCACAGGATAAGGGAGTCGCTTCGCCACTGCCGTTCTTCCCGCCATCAATTCGCCATAATCCTGCCCCAGCGCTTCCCGCGCCGCGTCCAATGATGGCACCACTAAGCTTCAACCCACTAAGGACAGTCATGACAATTGCCTTCCGCAAACAGCTCTCCATCCTGGCGATGCTGTGTTTCACCGTGTCGGCCGCCAATGCGGCCTCTGTGCAGGTTCTCAGCGCCACCGTGAAAGACCAGGCCATCGCCGGAGCAACGGTGATCCTGCAGAAGAATGGCGAAGCTTCCGCGGGTACCCAGACCGATTCCCTGGGGCGTGCGGTTCTCGCGCCAGGTTATGTGGATGACGCATCTACGCTGGTGATTTTAAAAAAGGATGGATATTCGACTCTGGTGGCCAAGTGCCCTTGCGACGGCCTGACCTATGCGCTAAGTCCGGTGATGGGCAACCTCGACGGCCTGCGCGTCGTGCTCACCTGGGGCAAGACGCCCGCTGATCTGGATGCGCACATCTCGTATCCGGGGAACCACATCTACTTCAAATCCAAGACGGGAGCGGACGCGAACCTGGACGTCGACCATACCGATAGCTTCGGTCCGGAGACGATCACGCTGGATCGTAAGCACCCTGGCGAAACCTACGTCTATTCCGTGCACGATTACACCGACAGCAATCGCCCCGGCACGACCGACCTGGCGTCCAGCAAGGCGAAGGTGTTCGTTTACATCGGCCAATCGCTGGTGCGCACTTACTACGTGCCGACCGGCGAGACCGGCAACCTGTGGACAGTCTTCCGTATCACTGGTGAAGGCGAGTTCCAGGACATCAACACAGTCCGAGGTGTGCAGGCTGGCGCGGCTAACATCGGCGTCGAAATGTCGAGCTATACCAACGAATCCACCCAGGTAGTCGCCGAGAACCAATCTGTCGCCGACCCCGCCCAAGCCAAGGCGAAGAACCTGGCCGGTGAATCGGCGTACCACGCCGGTCGCCTCGACGATGCAATTGCGCTGTTCCAGCAGGCTACGCAGTTGGATGCGTCCTATGGACAAGCGTACGGTAACCTCGGGCTCGCCTACCAGAAGGCCGGACGCTCGGCCGAGGCCATCTGGGCGGACCGCAAGGCGTTGGCGCTCGCCTCGGGCCCCAACGCGGCTACCACGCGTGCAGGCGCGTACTACAACATCGCCCGTATATACGAGGACGCGGGTCAGTTTGCCGACGCCCTCACCAGCTACCAGGCCGCCAAGCGCGAGAAGGCCAACACGGCCTACGACAAGGCCATTGAACGCGTCAGCGCCCACCGCTGATCAATCAATCTCCAGGCCCCCGGAAACGGGGCCTTTTCTTATGTGCAGGAGCACTCGATGCGTAAGCTATTTTTCTTCATCTTGCTCGCCGGTGTGGCTACCCCGACGTTTGCGGTCGGCCCGAACGCTGTCGCCGCGCCCGACCGCAGTCTATGGCCCGACCCCATCGACAACGCTGTGTCGTTCGATCGCGCGTCGCGTGCTGAAATGCTCACGTTCGGCCATGAACTCGCTGCGAGCGAGTCATTGAACGAGGCACAGTTGCTCGACTTGTTGGGTGTTAAACAGGTGGATCGCGCTTCTGTGGATACTGTCCGTGCCAAGTACTGGAGCCGTCTTGCTGGTGGCTATGCGCTGGCCTCGGCACACTGTGCGCCCGCAGAGCCGTTCTGTTTTGCCGCGAAAGACAAAGCGGCATTCCGTGCGGCGGCTATCGCATTCAAGGGGCCGGCCGACAGCCGCTACGACGCGTGGTACGCCAATGCAGCGGTTTTCCACCATGTGTACCTCGATGAGCTGTTGCGCCTTGCCGCGCTGTTTCCCCGCATCAGTAGCGAAGTTGACACCTTCTCGGCGGCCGAGCTCAGCGGCAATGAGCCGATGGATCGCCATTTCCTGCTCACGTTCGACGATGGCCCAACCCGAGCCGGCGGCAACACGGATAAGACGCTGGACATGCTCGGGGAGAACCACCTGAAGGTCACGTTCTTCATGCTGGGAGGCAGTCTTGAGGCACGACTGAAGCAGACCCCCGCTGTATCCCTGGCCCAGGCGTACGCTGGCATGTGCGTCGCCGCACACGGTTGGGAACATAAGTCGCACAGCGCGTGGCCCGAATGGCAGGATTCCGTCACGCGCACCAGCGCATTGGTCAAGGGCACGTTTCCAACCAGCTATGTCCCGTTGTTTCGCCCGCCGTACGGGCAGCGCAAGGCCGATAGCGCGGCTTTCTTCGCCGAACAGCACATCACCGTTGCCTTGTGGAACATTGATTCGCAGGACTGGAACAGCAAGGTGGACGCAGACCAGGTGAAGCAGCGCGTGCTCGCCCTCATGCTCCTATGGCGTCATGGTGTGATCCTTTTCCACGATATTCACGCGAAGGCGCAGGTGGCCGTGCCCTGGATTATTCAGCAGACGCGCACGTCGGGTGTTACCTGGATGGACTGCCACGATTGGACGGTGCCGTAACAGCCGCGGAGAACTTAAGCGACATCGAGGAGGTTGGCGCGAGCGCCGTCGGCCGAGCAGCTTTAGGGCTCGGTGGCGGGTCCACTATTCACGGCGGATGCGGAGGCTATGCTGATGAGGGATCTGCCAGAGTCAGGTTCACGTAGGGGGAAGAATGATCAAGATTTGCCTTTTGGTTTTGCTGATCACAACGACAGCGGCCTTCGCGGACGACATGACATTCTTCAATGCCAAAACATTGGCAGATCGAGACGAAGGCTCGTTGTCGGACGCACAAAAGCAGGCCTTGGTCCAGGCTCAGGCGCCTCTGGTGCAAGCGGCGCTGTCATCTTGTTTGACAGTCAACGGCACGAAGCCATTCTCTTTCGTCGTTGTGGTCGCGTTGGACTCGGCTGGCACAGTTCGTAAAACTTGGCGGAGCGACGAAACGAAGCTGGCTGGTTGTTTCCACAGTGTGGTGGCGAAGGCAACGCTGAATTCGCCTCCGCGGAGTCCGTTCTACTCTTCTTTCGAGAAGGGCGTCTCTGTGGATGGAGTCAGCCAATAATACGGCCATCCAAAGAAGGTGGCGTCCGCTATCGACCCATGAAGGCGCCCTAGTTGCTGGCACAACCTACCAGTATCTTTCGATCCGCCTACCTGATTGCAGGCCAATGATTCGATCAATCTCAATAGACGAAGCAGCGGTATTGGAGCGTACCCTGCAAGTCGGATCCGTTCGTGCTCTGTCACCAAAGGTGATGGAGTCGGTTGGCAAGCTCCCGGTGACAGCGCCTTGCAAGTGTGTATGCGCGACTGTGTGGTTTGGCCCTGACAGAGATGCCGCCTCGGGCACCAAGTTCGCTGAAGCGTGTGGTGCTTGGAATGGCCAGGCCATCGACGTGATCGTTTGGTCCGTCAATGATCAGATCGTATTGCTCGAAGTCGCTGGCGCGGGTTCCGTTGGGTTACCGGCCCCGGCTTCAGTACAGCGGCACGAGCAATACTTCCAAGGGCCGACCTGAGCAAGTTTGGTCGTGAAGCGGAGATGCGCGCTTCCGAATAGAGCAGATGTTTCGGAAGAATCAAGGAGAGGGCATGGATAAGCCCGCGAGCTGGGTCCAGCTACACATCCGATTGATTGCCGGATCTATGGGTCCGTGTGTTAGCCAGGCAGGCGTCACTATTATGGCCGCAAGGTTTTCATTCTCTATCCGCCGCAGATACCTGCGGCTGTCCGAAGAGCGCTTCAGCGAGATCCTCAGGTCTTCGGAAAGAGGCTGGAAGCCGTGTGTTTATGCATTGAGCGTCTGCAGGTATCTTGCACCTCTTTGTGTACTGTTAGCGGGTGTAGCCATAGGGGCCGTAGTGGAGCCGCTGCCTAAGCTCTCGGCCGCGATGTACGCTGGCGCCCTCATGCTCCTGGCTTGGCTTACACCGAAAGGTGTGGTCAAACTAACCCATCCCTTTGCGCAGTGCTGCATCCAGGCAGCTTGTCTCGGCTACTTTTGCGCCCTGGCCAATAACTCCAAGCGGACACGCTGACAGGTGCACGTGAACTCCAGCATTGGGAGCCAGCATGAAGTCAATTGTTCCTACGTTATGAAACATACTCTCGTCGTTTTCTTGATCGCCTTGAGCTGCAGTTTCTCAGTCAGCTCACAGGCGACGACTACTCAAGAGCAGGAGTTGGCCCGCGGGTTAGACCTGAAGGCCGGCATCACGTTCGTACAGGCCAACGCCATCGCCAACTACTATTTTCAGCATCATATCGCCGGCTGTGGCGCTGCTGATCCGGCTATCGATAGGGGTTCAAGATGGGAAGTCACGCCAAGAATTGGAATTGCGGGCACTCCGAGCAAGAGTCCGATCTTCATTGAAAAGCATACTGGTCAGATTTCCTGGAAGTATGGCCCTACACTCTACCTAGCTACGATCTTCGCATCTCAAGAAGAGAAGCTTCCACAACCGATTCACAAACGCCCCGTAAGTTGGCCAACAGACCTTCCGCGTGAGGCGCACAGCACAGTTATTCAAATCGAGTTCGTGGTGTTGCCCTCTGGCGCAACTTCCGACGTGATATTCGAGCACCCCGTCAGGACGTTTTGAATGCGACCGCGCAGCGCGTGAGGCTGTATTGAATTGGCGATACGCTCCGCGCAAGAACCCTATGCGTCTTGTTGAGGACATAGAGACATGCACGTATTGATTGCGCCTAACCACACCTTCAAAGCGGACGGCTTCGCCGCCGCTTTGCCCCGCTGTTGAACGTCGGGTTCCGAGGGTAAGCAGAAGTTGCGGCAGCACGGTCGGACCGGCACGCTGCTAGTGTGCGCTTCTGATCCAAAGCGCAAATCTTGGGGCAGACGAAGCAGGTATCACGATCATTACCACCGCCTGATCGAAGCGCTGCAAAGACATGTGGATCTCGGCAACACGAGCTGTGATCGCGTGGTTGATCCGCTCCCGTGGCCGCTAGCGCTTCAGCGTCAGAAAGCCCTCCGTGTAGATCCACTCCGTCGCTGCTGCCGGTGCGTGGCAGCCCTTGCAGTTGTCTTTGTGGTCGAGCGTCGGGCGCGGGAGCCCGTCCTTCATCGGAAGATTGCGCGAGGCCACCGACGGGTTGGTGGTGTCAAACCACGATCAGCCCCAGCCATCACCCCACACTTCATTGGTACCGTGGTGGTCATTGCGGTCCCTCACCATCACGAACCAGCCCCGCAGGCTGTCGATATGGCTGACCGTGCCGGCCGTCATGGGCTCGGTAGCTGCGCGATAGACCTCTTTCACGAGTATCGCGCCATCCGGAAAGTGTCCGTCCTTGCGATAGGCTTCGATGGTGCCGGGCGATGCGAAGACGATGTGCAGTTCTGCAGATCCCGAGCCCTGGTCTTTGGCAACAGCCCAGGTCCCCAGGAGCTGGTACGTCGCTCGATAGTTATCAGGCACGTGCAGTTTTCCGAAACGGTCGACTGCCGTATCGACCTTTACTCGACCAGTGACAGCATCTGAGCCATTGCCCGTCGGCCCGGAGGAAGCGAACGCAAGAGCGGTCATTGCGAGAACGGCCATTGATCCGGCCATGCTGACTAGCACAGCGCTGAACAGCTTCATGATTAGCTTCTCCGTCCGACCTGCGGCCGCCGTGCTAACACCCTTTCCGAGACTGCGGCTCTGGAAAGAGCTGGCGCCGAACGGCTTTCACATCGGCCGCTCTAGAGATTGCACTTGAACCCGCTCCAGTATTAGTACCGATGGCCGTCGGCCGCAACTATACGATGGTAGGGGAAGCGCGACCGATGAGTCGTGCCATGTTGACCGGCCTGAGTTTTTCATTGCACACAGCGTACGTGCTGATCGTTCGCGCTACCCACCTGGCCCACGCGACGGCGCTGTGGGGTCGGCAGCGACAGCTTGCCTCGGTCTCGGGCGATTTCCCACGCTGAGATCCTCTTTGCGCCTCGACTCTGTTGATACGAGAGCATCCTCGGCTTTCACAAGGATCACCTGCCGTGGCAGTCAAGCTGCAGCGATAGCGGAGAGTTCGTGTGATGTACGGGCGCGCAGACGTGGTGTTACGAAGTCGAGGAAAGCGCGCAACTTCAATGGCAACGGCGCTTGTCCTTTGTGCACGAGGTTGATCGGCAATGGGGCCGACTCAAAGGCATCGAGCACGACGCAAAGTGCGTTGTCACGTACAGCGTCGGCCACCTGATAGGACAGCACCCGGATCAGCCCAACGCCGAGCATCGCCGCTTCGATAGCGGCCTCCGCCGTATTGACTGCAAGCCGTGAACGAACGGGCACGGACAGCTCTGATTTGCCGGAACCGAAAGTCCAGGCGCGTTTGGAGGCGAGGACTTCGAAGGTAACGCACTCATGCTTGGCGAGATCGCGTGGCCTGTCCGGCACGCCATGCGCTACCAGATAGTCGGGGCTTGCACAGATGACCCGACGGACCGTTCCGACTCCCGTCGCCATCAGCGCGCTATCGGGCAATTCGCCAATCCGGATCGCGACGTCGGTGTGCTCGTCCATCAGATGCACGACGCGGTCGGTGAACACCAGGCTGATGTCGATCTCCGGATAGTGCGCGAGAAAATCCGCAACCACCGGCACCACGTGCAAGCGCCCGAAAACCACGGGAGCGGTGACTACCAGCTCGCCTTTGGGCGAGGCGTATTCCCCCGTCGCGGCGCGCTCGGCTTCTCCAATTTCTTCGAGAATCCGCCGGCAGGCTGCCACGTATGACTCTCCGGCTTCCGTCAACGAAAGTCGTCGCGTCGTACGGTGCAGCAGGCGCGTCTTCAGATGCGATTCCAGTTCCCCCACCTTGCGGCTGACCGTTGCCAGCGGCATGCCAAGACGCCGCGCGGCGGCCGACAGGCTGCCCGCATCAACGACAGCGACGAGGATGGACATGGATTCAAGGCGATTCATGGTTCCTCTCAAATAATGGAAGGATGATTCTCGATCGTGACAGATTCTCTTTATTTATGCAGGCCGTTAAGGTTCGCCATCGAATCCACGGGCGCGGCATGCCGCTGCGATACGGGAGAGCGTGAAATCAAAGGAGAATGTCGTGCCCGCCCTGCCCACCACACCCGATAGTCCAGTCACGCCAGCGGTAGCGTCGCGCGGGAAGATCCTCATGATGGCGATCATCGCCGGCGCGGTGATCACCAACCTCTATTGCATGCAGCCGATCCTGCCGCTGATCGCAGCGGGGCTGCGGGTCGACCTGACGACGGTCGACCTGGTCGCCGGTACGGCGCTGCTCGGTTTCTCAACCGGGCTCGCGTTGCTATTGCCGCTAGGCGACCGTTTCGACCGACGCAAGCTCGTGCTCATCCAGATCGCGCTGGCCTTTGTTTTTGCCGTGGCGGCGGCGATCGCACCCGGCATCTGGGCGTTGGTGGCCGCTTCCTTTGGTCTCGGCATGGTCAGTTGCGTGCCACAACAACTGGTGCCCTTCGCCGCCGTCATGTCGCTGCCGAGCGAGCGCGGACGTTCGGTCGGGACGGTAGTCAGCGGCATCATGGTCGGCATCCTGCTGGGCCGCACGATCGCGGGTGTCGTCGGCGCAGCGTATGGCTGGCGCACGGTGTACGCAATGGAAGCGCTGTTCATGATCCCGGTATGGATCGCGGCCGTTTCAATGCTCCCCCGGGGTGTACCTTCCACTCATCTTTCCTACGGACGCCTGCTCGCTTCGCTCTGGCCGCTGGCGCGGGACAATCGTCCGATTCGCGAATCGATGATGATCCAGGCTTTGCTGTGGGCGTGCTTCAACGCGTTTTGGGTCAACCTGGCGGCGCTCTTGGCGAACGGACCATGGCACCTCGGCAGCGCTTGGGCGGGTGGTTTTGGCATCATTGGCGCGGCCGGTGCATTTGCCGCCTCACTCGGTGGCCGTGCCTCCGATCGGCTCGGGTCGCGCCGTGTCATTGGGGCCAGTATTGGCATCGTCACGCTTGCCTACTTGCTTCTCTCGGGCGCGGACTCCTCGCTGACTTTCCTGGTGATCGGCGTGATCGTGCTGGATATCGGCGTGCAGGCCGGGCTGGTATCGAACCAGACACGCGCCTTCGCTGTCGATCCGAAAGCGCAGGGCCGCATCAACAGCCTCTATATGACGGCCACCTTCTTTGGCGGCGCCGTCGGCACGATGGTCAGCGGCTGGCTGATGACCCGTTTTGGCTGGACCGGCATCGTCGCCTTTGGTATCGCACTCGGACTCATCGCTTCTGCAATCCACTGGATCGGCGCTCCCCGCTCAGCGGGCCAGCAAGGTGTGCTTGCCGACGCGCCGATCGAGGTGGGGATTTCATCGAACCTGGATTGAGGTGAGCCATATATCAAAGCGATCTTCAATCTATCGGGGCGGCACATTTTTCTTTGCAGCCGGCCTAATCGTCACCGTGCATGTCATGCCTGACGCGAGATGCACATCGTCAGGCACGTCATCCAGCGCAATGCGCACGGGGACGCGCTGCGCGAGACGTACCCAGGTGAAAACAGGATTGACGTCTGCCAGAAGGTTCGAGCTAACGGGGTTATCGCGGTCGGCGATACCGCTTGCGATACTTTCAACGTGACCCTTCAAATTGACGCGGCCGGATAGCAAGCGAATCTCCGCCCGATCTCCCACCTTCACCTCGGGGATCTTGGTCTCTTCGAAGTACCCGTATACCCAGAATGAATGCGCATCGATCAGCGCCATCCGCGCGACACCAATAGCCGCGTAGTCACCAGGATAGAGATTGAGGTTCGCTATAAATCCAGCTACGGGTGCACGAACGACGCTGCGTTGAAGGTTGAGCTGCGCAGTTTGTTGAGCAGCCAACGCTGCCTGCCACCCCGCGTCAGCCGCCTTCGACGCGGCTTGCGAAGCTTGATAGGCGGCCAAAGCCTGACGAGCTTGTTCGGAGTAGTCCAGGCGGGTCTCGGAAGAAATGACCTCGCCAGCCAACGGCGCGCGGCGTGCCGCTTCTTGCTGCCGCATATTCGACTCGGACTGACGTTCGATGACCTCGGCCCTGGCCAGCGTCGTCTGCGCCTGCATGCGGGCGACGTCGGCATCGGCTTGAGCCAGGGCGTCGTGGAACCGCTGGGGGTCAATCACGAACAATATGTCACCCTTCTGCACACGCTGGTTGTCGCGTACGCGCACCTCCGTCACGAGCCCCGATACATCCGGCGCCACATCAATGACGTCAGCTCGCACGCGCCCGTCGCGGGTCCACGGCGAATACACATAGTCGTCCCACAACGCATGCGCGAGGACGATCGCGACGATCAAGATACCAAGCGTGACCACCAATCGAATCATGGACTGCGCTTTCATGTGGTACGCCCCGTGAGTGATGAGCGGTTCATTACATAGGCCTCAGCAGCAGACCTGCGGCGCAAAACAGCGTGGTAAACAGCGCGGCGCGAAACAATGCGGGATGCCATACGAAGCGATACCAACCCAGCCGCGAGATCAACAGATCCAGTGCAACGAAAACCAGCGCGCAAGCGACAAGAATCGGCAACAGACTTGGCACGAACAAAGAGAACAGCACTATTTCACGGGGCATGTTTATCGCCTCCCGTGGCCGATAGCTGGTAGCTCTTTTCCGTTGTCGACTCCATGCCGCCACCCAATGCCTGCATCAGCAGTGCCCACGCCTCGAATCGTTTGGCGCGGATCTCCTCCACTTGCTGATGCTGATGTAGCTCGGAGGCCTGATCGATTAGCACCTGGAGAAATTCCGTGATACCGCTGCGATAACCGCGCGTCGCCAAACGATAAGCGTCATCGGCGGACTTGGCCGCGAGCTCCGCGTTTTGTTGCTGCACATCGAGCGAGCGCAGCGACACGACCTGATCGGCAACTTGTTGCATGGCGGTAATGACCGAAGCGTTGTACGCCTCCACCGCCTCGTCGTATTGAGCGACCGACACTCCGTAAATGCCTTGCCGACGCCCGGCATCAAACAGCGGTAGATCGATGGCGGTGCCCAAGGAATGACCAGCACCTGCCTTGTTGAGGAACGCGAAGAAGCCACCAAACGGGACGGTCGCTGCCAGACTGGCCGAGGCCAACAAATCGATGTCCGGGTAGAAATTCGCGCGTGCCGCGACAATGCCTTTACTGGCCGACTCGACCCGCCAGCGCTGGGCCACGATATCGGGGCGATGGCCGACCAGGTCCGCTGGCAATGTCGCCGGAAGTGTCACCGGCAAGTCCATCTTCAACTGTGGCCGTGTGATGGCCTCTCCACTGCCGGGCCCTTCACCGATGAGCGCCACCAATTGGTCGTTCAATAGCTGGATTTGCTGATTGGCCTGTTCGACCTGATTCGTTGCGACCGACAGTTGTGTCTGTGCCTCGCTCAGGTCCAGTTCGCTGCCGATTCCCGCGTGCAGGCGTTGCGCCACGATGTCACGGGTTTGTTTTGTTTGCGCCTCGATCGCTTGATCGTCCTCGCGCAGCGCGTACTGAAGCGCCAGCTGCACATAGGTGCGCACGAGCGCGGTTTCCAGCGCCAACTGTACGCCTTGCTTCTCGGCTGCGGACGCACGCACCTCATCCAGCGCCCCATGCAGAATCGCATGATTCTTGCCCCACAAATCCAGTTCGTAACTCAACCCAAGGTTGACGCCATTGTTCCAGACTGTGTAACCACCGGGTGGCGAAGGGGTGGTGTAACGCGCAAAACGCTCTGTGCCGAAATTGCCCTGTGCATCGAGCTCGGGCAGCAACGACGCGCCGTCGATGCGTGCCTGGGCCTGTGCCAGCTCGACGCGCGCCTGTGCCATGCGCAGGCTGGGCTGATGGCCGATAGCTTCCTCGACAAGCCGGTCGAGTTGTGGATCCTGCCACTGCTGCCACCAGCGGCTATTTGGCCAGGGAACATCCTTGAGGGCCTGGCGTGTGGTCGTACCGGTATCAAGTGACGATGCGGCCATGAGCTGCGAGGTGGGCTTTATGCCGCCCGTATTCACACACCCGATCGTGCCGACCGCACATAGCGCAACCAGGCTTGTCGACAGGGTAGCGATCAGGATACGTCCTCTCATGGCGCCGACTCCGAAGCTCGCCGAAATGGAAGTGCCTCGTCCAGCAGCGATAGCTCCACCGCATGCAACAAGGCCCACATGCGATACCGCAGCATCGTGTGCAGTGAAGCATCGAAAACCGCCGGCACGGGTAACGCGTCCATCGCCGTGCGCGTTTCCTGCATGGCTTGGGCATAACGTGCCGGCGTTCGCTCCATGAACAACTTGGCTATTGCCGAGCTCCAGGCGTGTGCCTGGCTTGGCCATGCTGGCGGAAGCTCCGCCTTGTACAACTCGGTATCGAGCCTGATCTGAATGATGCTCCAACCCATTTCAAGCGCGGTGAAGGACCAGTCGAGCAGCGCCTTTTTTGAGGCTACGTTGCTGGCAGGTTGGGCGGAGACCTGCAGCGTGAAGTCGCGCACGTAGCTTTCGAAACGCAGCACCAATTCGTCATCGATCGATGCTCGGCATGCCATCTTCGCGACCAGCGAACGCAACTGGCGCAGATAACCCTGGGTGGTAAATCCACCACCCCAAGGCGCAATCGCCGAAAAGCAAAATGCTGCCACCGATATGCCGAACAGCGTTGCAAAACTTGTGTCGAGAAAGGCCAGCGGATCGAACACATACGGATTGGTGATGTTGCCGATGAGACAAAAATAAAGGTTGAAGCTGAGCCCCATGACCGCAACCTTCGGGAAGGTATTGATATAGCTCCCCACCATGATCAACGGTGCTACGCATGCCGCCAGTTGCGTGAATCCCTCCAGCCTCGGCAGCACGAAGAAGAAAAATCCAAAGCCCACCACGATCGACGAAAGACATCCCAGAAGCATCTGCCGCGTGGCGCCGGCTGGATTGGGCGCTACAGCAAAAAGTGCCGTTGCGATGGACACGGCTACCAGGGCATTGGCGCCGTTGTTCCAGCCGGACATCAACCACAGCGCGCCGACAATAAGCACCGCAATCACCGCACGTATGCCACCCGACAGCGCGGCAACGCTGTTTGCCGTATAGATGATGCGCGTGGCGACGACCTTGCCCGGACGCCTGACATGCCGTGGCGCGATGGGCTCGTGCAAGGCGACGAAGTCTTCGAGGTAACGGTTGAGATCCGCCACAAAAAAATAAAAGGCGGATCCGACCGCGAAGAAATACTTTCGGGTGAGCTCATCGGAGTCGCTCAGCTGAAGCTTGTGGTAAGCGATGTGATGCGGAAGTTCCGTCAGGAACACTTGCAAGCGTTTTTGAAAATCGCCGATCGCGTCGAGCGATAGAACTTCGCCCGGCTTTGATTTAGGAATGATGTCCGCAAGTTCGTGCAGCAGTTTATCAAAGGCGTCGAGTTCCACTTGGCGCCCCTGTTGCATCGCGCGAATACGAAACTTGCGAATGATGTACATGCCCGTATTCGCATCCAGAAAGTCCTGGTTGAGGGCAATCAAAATGTTATTTTTCAGGCGCAATTCAGGGTCTTCGAACACGGCTGCGCTGCGTAATGCTTCCAGTGCGGCCCGGTCGGCGAGAAAGCGCGCTTGCTCGGCGTCCATGTCGGCGGCTACCGAGACATCGCTGGACAGTGCCTTCGCGAGAAAAGCGAGAAAATCGCTGCAATGCCGCTGCCCCAACGTCATTAGCGCAGACGCAACGCGTTTGGGAAGGATGATGGCGCTGACAAGGCCGGCGCATACCACGCCGATGGCAACTTCACTCAGGTTATAGATGACGCTGTCGAAGATTCCGTAGGGAGCATTCCATACGGGAACCACAATAATCGAGGTCGCAAAACCAGCAAGCACAAAGGCGTACGACTGGAAATTCCGGTAGTAATACGCGCCCCAGATACAGACCCCGATCCACGACGACAGGGCAATTAAAAAAAGTTCCGGTTGCTGCGCAAAGCATGCAATCAGCAGCAAAGCCATCACGCTTCCGATGATCATGCCTATGACGCGATAAAAGCTTCGCGCGACCACCATGCCGGCCTGCTGGTGCATCATCACAATGGCGACTGACACCATTGCCGAGCGCGGCAGTGTAAGTTCGAGGCGCATGCAGATGCCCATCGCCAACACGAGTGCCAATGCGGTCTTGCAGGCGTGAATCAGCCGACCGTTATCCGTCGTCCAGTATTCGCGTAGCTCTTTGACGACCGGCAAAAACGGGAGCGTGAACGATTGTGCGCGCATCATGGAAGGTCGTCCCGAACGGATGGATGTTCGAAGCAGCGATACCTCACGGACACCTGATTTTACGGTTTTGTACTTATGCTACCGCTCGAGCCATTGACTGCGCTCACCTGAAGCCATTGAACCGATCGGGGCATGTTCCCCCATTCTGCGCCTTAACCGTCCGATCGTAGGCCCTCCTCGATCTGTGCCACGTCAATGGCGCCATCGGCTTCACTACTTGGCGAACGCGCTCACAGCCCCTTTTGTGAAGTCCCCACGTTTCGATGCCGCGACGCACAACGATGCCCCGGCTGACCCCTGATGGCTTCCAGCCGGTCGCTGAAAGCCGGATCGTCCAGCCGTGAGAAGTTGCGCGACGTAGCCAACGCAAAGGGCGTAGCATCCTTTCTCAGACGCCAGTCCCGATGAACTGGAAGCCGGGATGTTGAGCGGTGAGGCACCTGGGGGCAGGGGATCTTCTACTAATTCCACACTAGGCGTAAGGGCGTGGTAGCGCTTGTCTAGGGGAACCGCCTGTGGGGGCGGTCTCGCTATGCGCTGGCAGGAAAAATGCTTTGGATTGAGCCAAAGCCAAGTTGCATCTTCATACCAGGGGCCATCATGCATCAGCGTCGTTTTCAGCACTTTCGCCAGAATCGCCTGGCCAAGGGAATCATTCTTGCGCTGGCCACAACGACGGCCTTGTCATGCATGCCGCGCCCTGCCTATGCACAGTGTTCGACGTTGGGCGCGACAGTCACCTGCGCCACGGGCTCCATCACCAATGAGTTTTCCAGCAGCGTCGATGGCGTGACCGTTAACGTGCAAACCGGAGCGGTGCTGAGCGTTCCGCCGATTGTGGGTGGAGCATCCCTCACGTTGAACGGCAATGGCATCACGCTGAATAACCAGGGTTCGATCGATCCGTCCATCAACAGTGGATTGAACATGGTTGCGTCTGGTGCGGTGATCGGCAATGCAGCTGGTGGAACCATCAACATCAACAACGAATCGGGCGGCGTCATCAACGGCCTGTACAACATTGCGTCATTGCCATCGGCGCTCGATTTTGGCGGCCAGGCGCTGGTGGTGCAGAACGGCGTCGGCATGGTTGCGACCGTCCAGAACAGTGGCAGCATCGGCATGTCGATTTTCGGTGCCAGCGGCAACGGCGTTGCCTACACCACAGCGGATGCGCCAGCCATCATCAGCTACGGTGGCGGCCAGATAAATTTCACCAATACCGGGACGGTCACGGGGCGCGTCGGTTTCCTCGCGCCATCGACGGCGGGATTGGGCAATAGCTTCTTGAACGCCGGAACCGTCAACGGCAGCATTTATCTTGGCAATAGTGCCGCCGGAAATACCTTTACGGCGGTGTCCGGATCGAGTGTCAACGAAGTAGGCGTTGCCGCCGCCGGTACGGTGAATACCGGCTCCAGCACCGTGAATTTCGCTGCGGCCGGCGACGTGGACGCCGGTACGGGTACTGGAAATCTGCTGGTATTGAAGAATTCGTCGACGGGCCCAGGATCGGGTACGGGCGGCGCGATTACGACGATCAGCGCCAGTAACTACCTGGATTTCCAGAATCTCACCGTCAACAGTGGCACCTGGAACCTGCGGGGCAATCTGGTTAGTGGCAGTGCCACGATCAATGGTGGCCTGGTCAATTTCAACAGTGCCGGTGTCTTTGGTAGCGGTACCTTGAATGTCTCTGGCGGCGGCATCGAGACCACTACCCCGGGCTTGCTGCTCAACAACAATGTTTCATTGAATGCGGGTTTTTCGCTGGAAGGCGGCAGCGCCTTTACGCTGAGCGGCGTGCTGTCCGGCACCGGTGCACTGGTCATCAACGATACTGCGCCGGTCATCTTGACTGGGGCCAATTTCTTCACTGGCGGCGTGGACATGACGGCTGGCGGCCTGCTACTTGGCAATCCCGCTTCGCTCGGAACGGGTAGCTTGACGGTGGGCGGCCTTGCTTCGCTGGACACCACGGGTGCTTTCAATCTCGGCAACGCGATAAACGTCAATGGCGGCGGAATGCTGAGCTTGCTGGGCAGCAACGCGCTGACGCTCGAAGGCAACTTGTCCGGCGCCGGCAGCCTGAGCTGGAATGGCCCGAGCGTGTTGACCCTGGCCAGCTTCGACAGCCTCAGCGGAAGCTTGCTGCTCAATGCGGGCACGCTGGTCGTGGCCGCGAGCGGCAGTCTCTCCGCAACGGGAGCCGTGAGTCTTGCCGTGGGAACTTCGCTCAACCTCTCGTCGGCCGACAATCAATCGATCGGTTCGCTGGCCGGTGCGGGCGGCACCGTCGATCTCGGCGCCAATACGCTCACCCTCAATGGGCTGGGTAACACCGCTTTTGATGGAACCATCGCAGGTCCCGGCGGTTTGCTCAAACTCGGTACCGGCATCCAGATTCTGGGGGGTGCCAACACTTTCAGCGGTGGATTGGCCTTGGATGCTGGCGGCATCCTGCTCGGCAACAACGCCGCGCTGGGCACGGGAGCCTTGAGCGTGGGTGGTGCTGTCACGCTGGATGGCACGGCAGCGCTAACGCTGGCCAACAATGTAAGCGTCAACGCGGGAGCCAACCTGGATCTGCTCGGCGGACAGACGCTCACCTTCAACGGTGTAATTGCGGGTGCTGGCAGCCTGATCAAGGATGGCGCAGCACTGCTCACCTTAAATGGCGCCAATACGTTTAGCGGTGGCCTCACGCTCAATGGTGGCAGCTTATTGCTGGGTAACAACACTGCATTGGGGACAGGTGCGCTGGATGTCGATGGCGCGGCGACGCTGAGTGGATCGTCTGCGCTCGCTTTGAGTAACAACATAGCTTTCGGCGGTGGTGCTTTACTCACCTTGCAGGGCACGAATGCGCTGACATTCAACGGAGCACTGGCAGGCTCCGGTGGACTGGTCATGGATGGTCCGACCACGTTGACCTTGAATGGCGCGAATACGTTTGACGGTGACTTGCTCGTCAACGCAGGTACGGTATCCATGGGTGCACTGGGCACGCTGTCCACGGGTATCAATGCCGGTTTGTCGGCCGGCGGGACGCTGGATCTTTCCGCTGGCGGCAACCAGAACGTCGGTGAATTGTTCGGCGCCGGCGGTATCTTGAACCTCGGTGCCAACGTATTGAGCTTCGGTGATGCCAGCAATCAAACGTTTGCTGGCCTGATCGCAGGTCCCGGCGCACTGGTGAAGCTGGGGGCGGGCGTTGAAACGCTAAGCGGCGCCAATACTTTCAGCGGCGGTATCGCCTTGAACTCGGGCGGCCTGTTGCTGGCCAACGGCGATGCGCTGGGAACGGGTGCGTTATCCGTAGGCGGCTCCGTCACGCTGGATGGCACGGCAGCGCTAACGCTTGCCAACAATGTGATCGTCAACGGGGGAGATGGTCTGGATATGCTCGGCAGTCAGGCGCTCACCTTCAACGGTGTACTTTCCGGCCCAGGCAGCCTGATCAAGGATGGGGCGGCACTGCTTACGTTGAATGGCGCGAACACGTTCAGCGGCGGACTCACCCTCGACGCGGGCGGCCTGCTGCTTGGCAATAGTTCGGCGCTGGGTGTCGGTGCATTAAACGTAAATGGCAATGCGGCGCTGGATGATTCGGCTGCACTCACGCTGGGCAATCAGGTGTATCTGGGCGCCGGCTTCGCGTTGACCCTGCCTGGCTCACAGGATCTGACATTCAACGGTGTGCTCGCGGGCGCGGGTGGCCTGATCAAGAACGGCGCATCCACATTGACGTTGAACGGCATTGACACGTTCAGTGGCGGTCTTGCCTTGAATGGAGGCGGTTTATTGCTGGGTAACAGCGGCGCGCTCGGTAGCGGCATGTTGAGTGTGGGTGGCGCGGTGACGCTGGACGGCACGACCGCACTGGATCTTGTCAACAACATCAACCTTGGCGCGAGCGGCTTGCTGGATTTGCTTGGCGGCCAGACGGTCACGCTCGACGGCGCGTTATCGGGCGCAGGCGGTGTGATCAAGGACGGCGCGGCGACACTGACCTTGAACGGCGCCAATACTTTCACCGGTGGCCTCGTCATCAACGCTGGCTCGGTGGCCCTGGGCGCAGGTGGAAGCTTGGCTGCCAACGGTGCGCTCGATCTGGATGGCGTGGGTACGACGTTTGACCTTTCCGGAGCTGGCACCAATCAGACCATCGGTGATCTATCAGGCATTGCGGGCAGCCAACTCCTGCTGGGTGCCAACTCGCTGACCTTCGGCGCCAGCAATAGCCTGAGTTTCGGTGGCGTGATCAGCGGAACGGGTGGTTTGATCAAGCAGGGTACGGGCACGGAGACACTGACTGGTGCGAACACGTTTACCGGCGGCCTCACCATCAACGCAGGCACCCTGGCATTAGGCGCTGGCGGCAGCCTGGCGGCGAGCGGGGCGGTGACTCTCGCCGGAGCGGGCGCTGGTTTCGATATATCCGCTGCGGGCAATCAAATGATCGGCTCGCTGAATGGCGTGGGGGCGAGCTACGTCGCGCTCGGCGGCAATACGCTGACGCTTGGCGGTATCGGTGATTCCACCTTTGACGGAGACATAAGCGGAACCGGCGGCCTGATCAAGAACGGCTCCGGCACGCAGACACTGAATGGCGCCAGCACTTTCAGCGGTGGTGTCGCACTCAATGCGGGCGGCCTGCTGGTTGGCAACAATAGTGCGCTTGGTACCGGTGCGTTGAGTGTCAACGGCGCCGGCATGCTTGGCGCCAGTGGCAGCAACATCACGCTGGGTAACAATGTGGCGCTGGGCGCGGGTGCTGGGCTTACCGTGCAGGGCGGCAATGAGCTAACGATCGGTGGCGTCATTTCCGGCGCGGGCAGCCTTGCCTTGAATGGCACATCGACGCTGACGTTGACCGGGGCCAATACCTATACCGGCGGTACCACGGTTCTTTCCGGCACCCTGGCGCTGGGCGCGGGCGGCAGTCTGGCCGCAACTGGAGCGGTGACTCTGGCGGGAACCGGCGCGTTCGATATCTCAGCAGCCGGCAATCAGGCCATTGGTTCGCTGGCCGGCGCATCGGGCAGCGTGAATCTCGGCGGCAACACCCTGACCTTGGGCGGCGTGGGCAATACCGGTTTCGGTGGCGTCATCGCTGGTACCGGTGGCCTGATCAAAGATGGCAATGGCGTGCAGACACTCAGTGGCGCGAATACCTTCAGCGGCGGCGTGACGCTCAACGCTGGTGAACTGATCGTCGGCAACGACACTGCGCTCGGCACCGGTACCTTGACGGTGGGCGGCGCGGCCACGCTGGATTCCAGCGCTGCGGTGACACTGGATACCAATGTCGTTCTCAATGCGGGGCTGACGATTCTGGGCAGCAATGCGCTGACACTCAATGGCGTGTTGGCAGGCACCGGCAGTCTGGTCAAGGATGGTGCCGCGACGTTGACCTTGAACGGTGCCGACACCTACACCGGTGGTACGTTCATCAACTCTGGCACGCTGGCATTAGGGGCCGGCGCAAGTCTGACAAGTAGCGGCACCTTGAATTTGGCGACGGGTGCCACGCTCGATCTTTCTGCCGGCAACGGCGATCAGAGTGTGGGCACGCTGCTTGGCGGTGGCACGGTCGATCTTGGTGCAAATACCTTGATCTTGGGTGGTGCCGTCAATGGCGTCTTCAGCGGTTCGATCGACGGCACCGGTGGTTTGATCAAGCAGGGCAGCGACACCGAAACACTGACCGGCGACAACACGTTTACCGGCGGCACAACCATTGATGCCGGCACCCTGGCGATTGGAGCTGGCGGTAGCTTGTCGTCCAGCGGCTCAGTGAATCTGGCGGGTGTGGGCGCTGGTTTCGATATTTCCGCTGGCGGTAATCAGACGATTGGCGCCTTGAACGGTGTCGCCGGCAGCAGCGTCGCGCTCGGCGCAAACACGCTTACGCTCGATGGTGTGGGCAACGCAAGTTTCAGCGGCGTCATTAGCGGCAGCGGTGGCTTGATCGAGAACGGAGCAGGCATCCAGACGCTGGCCGGCGCGAACACCTTCAGTGGTGGCGTGACGCTCAATGCAGGCGGCTTGATACTCGGCAACAACAATGCGCTTGGCACGGGCGCGTTGACGGTGAATGGAGCTTCCACGCTGGACTCCGAGCTACCCGTAACCGTGGCCAACGATGTCACGCTTGTCGGCAACGCGGGGCTCAACCTGCTTGGTTCCAACGCGATGACGCTAAGTGGTGTCATCAGCGGCACAGGTGAGCTGACCAAGAGCGGCGCATCGACGTTGACCTTGACCGGTGCGGATACCTTCACCGGCGGCACCACCATCACGGCTGGCACGCTCGCCATCGGCGCGGGTGGCAGTTTGTCCGCGTCGGCTCCGGTGACGTTGAGCGGAAGCGGTGCGTTCGACATTTCTGCAGGCGGTAACCAGTTCATCGGTTTGCTGGCCGGTACGGGCGGCAGTATCAACCTCGGCGGTAACACGCTGACCCTGGGTGGCGTAGGCAATGCCAGCTTCGGGGGCAGCATCGGCGGTAGTGGCGGCTTGGTAAAAACGGGTAGCGGCGTGCAGACGTTTAGCGGTCTAAATACATTCACTGGCGGCGTCACGCTCGATGCTGGTGGCCTGGTGCTTGGCAACGACGCGGCGCTCGGTACCGGTGTGTTGAATGTCGGTGGACCTGTCTCGCTTGATGCAAGCAGCGCCGTCAGCGTTGCCAACAACGTAAATCTTGGCGCGGGCTCGTCGCTGGACGTGCTGGGCAGCAATGCCTTGACGTTCGGCGGATCGATATCCGGCATCGGTAGCCTGACCAAGGACGGCAACGCAACACTGACGTTGAACGGCGCCAGCACATTTACCGGTGGCCTCACACTCAATGCGGGCGGTTTGGTGCTCGGTGCCGACGACGCACTCGGCGCCGGTGCATTGACCGTCAACGGGTCACCTACGCTGGATGACGAAGCGACCACCAGCGTGGCCAATAATGTAGTCCTCGCGAATAATTCAGCGCTGAGCGTCCTGGGGTCCAATGCCATGACGCTTGCTGGTGCCATCACCGGTGCCGGCCAATTGGTCAAGAGCGGTGCGTCGACGTTGACCTTGACCGGGGCTGACACCTTTACCGGGGGCACCACCATCACCGCTGGCACACTCGCGCTCGGCGCAGGCGGCAGCTTGTCCGCTGCGGGCCTGATTAGCTTGAGCGGTGCCGGGACGTTCGATATTTCTGCAGGCGCTAACCAGACGATCGGTTCGCTGGCGGGTACCAGCGGTAGCGTCAATCTTGGTGGCAAGACGCTGACGCTGGATCAGGTGAGCGACAGCAGCTTCGGCGGCGTCATCAGCGGCAGCGGCGGTTTAGTGAAAGCCGGTGGCGGCACCATGATCCTGGATGGCGTCAACACCTATACCGGTGGCACCAGCGTTGCAGACGGCACGCTGGAGATTGGCGACAGCACGCACGCCAGTGCATTGGTCCAAAGCGATATTGCCGTGGATGCAGGCGGCACGCTGCGTGGTCACGGCAGTATCGATGGCGACGTCACCAATGATGGCATCGTGTGGCCGGGAGGCTCCGTCGGCATCCTCACGATCAATGGCAATTACACGCAGAGTGCAAGCGGCGCGCTGCAGATCGACGTCACGCCTACCCAGGCCTCGGAGCTACTGGTCAACGGCAACGCGAATCTTGCCGGTGCCCTGGACCTCGTCTACGCGCCCGGTACGTACACCGCGACGACTTACGCGTTGGTCCAGGCCAAATCACTAAGCGGTACGTTCGCGACTGTCAGCAATACCGGGTCGGTGCCCGCTCTCAACCCGCAAGTGAGTTACACCGGCACCCAAGCTGATTTGTCGTTGGCTGCAGCAGCAACGCCGACTCCGACGCCCACACCAACGCCGACACCGACACCAACGCCAACGCCAACTCCAACTCCAACTCCAACTCCAACTCCAACTCCAACTCCCACCCCGCCACCCGTCCGTGTCGCCCCACTTGACGGCGCGCTCTACGGTAACTTGATGCGCAGCATCGATCTGGCCGGTCAGCAAACACTGGGCACGGTGCTCGATGCTTCGGTGATGAGTGCAGATGCAGGTTGCGCCGACGGCGAATCCGCGCATCAGCAGAGCAATGCGCCGCCCGTATGCCACACCGGCGTCTGGGTGCAAACGACGGGATCCAACTTGTCGTTCAGCGGTTCGAATGGATTGAATGCATCAGGCTTCGGTCTTCTCGGCGGCGGCGATCACGCGTTTGATGTGGCGCATGTCGGCATCGAAGCCGGCTTCGATCGCACCAACGCCAACGACCCACTGGGCGGATTCGGTAATGCGCAAACCGCACATGCGGGTCTGTACAGCTTTGCTCCGCTGGGGCCGCTCTGGCTTTCCGCTACCGCGGACGCGGCCTACAACGACTACCGGATCAATCGCGTTACGGGCATTGGCAATGCCGTAGCCAGCCCGGATGGCCATACGATTTCCGCCGGACTACAGGCAGCATGGCCACTGCAGTTCGCCGAATGGCAGCTGACGCCAAAACTCGGTGCGCTCTATCAACATCAAAGTGTGGATGGCTTCAACGAAAGTCTGTCCAGCGACAACCCGTTGGCCTCGGCGTTTGCCATCCGCAGCGCGCACACGACCTATACGTCGCTGCAACCCTATGGAGCCGTGGCGGTAACGCGCAGCTTTGTCTATCAAGGCATCACGTACCTGCCGGAACTCAACGTCGGTTATCGCTACGACACCCGCGGTCCCACACCGCCGACAGTGCAAGCCCTCACGCAAGACGGGTCAATGTTCCCGCTGCCCGGCGCGGCGCTGGGGCGTGGGTTAGGTACGGCCGGAGCACGCATCACGGCCGAAGCTGGCGCGTCGTGGAGTCTCTATCTAGGCTATCAGGGACTGTTCGCCAGCCATCTGCAGGACAACGAATTCACCCTCGGTTTGGTGAAACATTTTTAGCGCACGCCAGGCTGGCTCAGTCGGTTTTTGTCGGTAACATGTCGACCCCATGGAAATCCGCTTCGTTACAAGGAACCGCTTGTGAAAGCTCCTGAGATCGTCATTGGCTCGGTCATCGTCTTATGGCTGACTATTGCGGCGGTAGTGATCGGATACCCGGTCATTACCGGAAGCATCAGGGTTGGCCTGGATACTGTCAGTCGCGAGGATGATCCACAGGCCTTCTGGAAGGCCTACGTCTTCTCAACCACGATGTTCCTTGCCGTTTCCATCGCCGCTGGATTATTCGTGCATTCGATCCTGCATTAGGAAGTGCTGGGCACGGCTTGCCGCGAAATACTGGCCCTTAGGCCGAGTACGATCGGGTCGATGCGGCTACCGTGGAGAAGCTATGAACATCCATCCCATCCGCAACCGGAAAGACTACCAGGCCGCCCTGCGCGAGCTATCGGGGTATTTCGACCATGAGCCGGAACCGGGCAGCGAGGACGGTGACCGCTTCGAAATTCTTGCCACGCTGGTCGAGGCCTACGAGACGCGTCATTTCCCGATCGAAGCGGCCGACCCCATCGAGGCCATCCGTTTTCGCATGGAACAGGGTGGCCTGACGGTGAAGGATCTGGTGCCCTCGATCGGGCAACCCAATCGCGTGTACGAGGTACTGAATCGCAAACGCGGCCTCACCATCGAGATGATCCGCAACCTGCATCGAAACCTCGGCATTCCCGTTGAGAGCTTGATCGGGGCTTGAATCAATCTTCGACGTTCGCGCGTTTTAATGGTCCATGGATGGTGTCTTTGATGACTCCGCGACGCAGACTTTGTGTGCAAGTCAGAGCCAAGATCTGCGAAGCCACTTTAGGATCGACAAGTTACTTATCGAATGAAGCCGCGAATGTCGCAGGCTCCGTTCAATTCAACTTCGGGAAAGACGTCGCACAAAAAAAGCCCGCAGGTGTTAGCTGCGGGCTGTTCGAGAAACCCTGACGCTCAGGTCAGGTCACGCGCTGCGCATCAGAATCCAGCGGTGTAGTTCAGCGATACCGAGCCGATGCCCGATGGTGCCAGTTCATGTTGCTGGAAGGAGACGCCCAGATTCAGACGCTGATTCTTGCTCAGCTCCATACCGAGCCCGGCGCCAAGGCCCCAGGACGTGTAGTGGCTGCCGGGCAGGGCGACGCTGAAGTTGCTCAAGCCGTCGATGGCGCTGGTTCCTGACACGGCACCGGACTGGTAGCTCAGGTTCTGGGTCACGCTGGCGGACAGCGAACCCGTCAGACGATCCGTCAGCTTGACGTCCATGTTGGCGCCTAGCAGAGCATCGAGCGTCCGTTGCGTCACACCGTTGTAGGTCACCGGGTAAACCGCGCCGGATTCGGTATATCCATCGACGTCCAGTTGCGACAGACGCAGGCCGATAAACGGCGTCAGACTCACCATGTTGGAAATGGGCACCATGTAGGTCGCCTTGATTTGCTCAGCGTTTCCAAGCGAGTCGGTGTTGCCGCTGGCGGCTTCAGAATAGGCACTGCTCATGCGAGCGATGTCCAGCGACGAAGCATTCGTTGCGGCCGAGGCCTGGATGCCCAGACCGGTACCGTCCAGGCTTGCATTCCAGCCCAGGAAACCACCGACCAGTGGCCGCCTGTCCGACATCGTGACACCGTCCGCGGTGGTGTTGCCCAATTGCTGGTCGCCGAACAGACCGAAGCGCCACTGCGGTGTTATGGCGAAGCCAACCGTCACGCTGGCGTCGTTCATGCGCCCGCTGGATTCCTTGGCCGAACCCAAGCCGACGCTCAAGCACATGTGGTTTGCACCGAAGTCGTCGCAGTCATAGCCCAGGCTATTGGCCAGCATGCCCATGCTCAGACCGTTGACCGTCGAGATGCCCGAGGCCTCCCGGTTGATGGTGGCCAGCGTCAAGCTGTTGTTGGGCGTGACGTACAGAACCACATCGTTGTTGGCATAGGAGATCATGTAGCCCAGCGGCGCGAGGGCTGCGGCGCTCAGGTTCACCATCGAGAACTGGCCATTCAACGTGCCGGCCGTAAGCAGGTCGTAATGCCCGACCGTATAAGCGCCGGCTGCCGGATCCAGTGTCAGCGTGCCGCTCACATTGGCGGTCCCGGTTACATTCAGCGGCATGCTCTTGCCTGGGGCGATGGCTTCCACCAAGGTCGCGTTGTTGCCTTGGATGTAGGCCTTGACGCTGACCGGGCTGCTGCTGCCACTGATGTCGAGGGTGCCGCTGTTGACGACGCTATTGGAGTTGGCGATGGACCCCGTTCCCATCAGGGCCAGCGTCGCATGGCTGTTGATCGTGGTCGTGCCGCTGTAGGTGTTGGTGCCAGCCAGAGTAGCCGTGCCGCCAGCCACCGTCAGCGAGCCGCGGGTGTCCCCAGCGATACCGCCGTCAGCGATCACGCCGGTGAACGTGCTGGAGCCATCGGTGATGGTCAGCGTTTGTGCGCCCAGGGCGACATTGCCGGTGCCAGCGAGATCCGTTACAGAGGCGCCAGCCGTTGTCTGAGAAATGTCCAGCGCACCGTTGTCGACCAGGCTGGCCGAGTTGGCCATCGAACCGGCACCCGCCAGCGCCAGCGACGCGCCGGTGTTGATCAGCGTATCGCCGGTATAGGTGTTGACGCCCGACAAGGTGGCCGTGCCGCCGAGGACGCTGAACTGGCCACCGACTGCACCCAGGTTCAGGTCCTGCGTGCTGCCATCGGCGATCACGCCCGAGAAGGTACTGACGCCGTTGGTGATGGACAGGTTCTGGTTGCCCAGATAGATGCGCCCCGCACCGGAAAGATCGGTGATGGAAGCTCCCGCCGTGGACTTGGAGACGTCGAATGTGCCGTTGACCGCCACCGTGCTGGAGTCGGCGATGCTGCCGTTGCCGGTGAGGGCCAGGTAGGCACCCGCATTGATCGTCGTGGAGCCGGTGTAGGTATTTACGGCGGTCAGTGCCAGCACACCCGTGCCAGCCACTTCGACCGTGCCAGGCGTAGCGCCATTGGCGATCACCGAGTTGATGGTGGTGGTGGTACCGGCCGCTACATTGAAGACCGGATCACCGGACACCGTGATGTGGTTGTCGATCGTCGTGGTGGCCGTGGTGATCAGCGTGGCGGGTTGGCTGGCGCTGCTGACCAACGCCAGCGTGCCGGTACCCAGCGCAGCGCCGGCATTGATCTCCAGCGCGGCACCGCCGTCCACCGTAATGCCGCCGGTGAACGTGTTGCTGCCCGTCAGCACCTGCGTGCCGCCTTGAATGATCATGGAGCCGGCACCGGCGATGGTGCCGGAATAATCCGCCGTGCTGCTGCCATCGGTCACGACCAGACTGTTGCTGCCAAGGTTCACGGTGGCAGACGGCGACGAACTGGCCAGCGACGTGACGGCCACCGGTGCGGTTGCGCCGCCAATGTTCAGCGTCGAGTTGCTGTCCAGTGTCACTGAGCTGGCCCCGGACAGGCTGCCGGTCCCGGTCACATTCAGGGTGTCGCCTGAGCCCACCTGTACGGCGGCTCCTCCGGCCACCGTCGATCCGCTGCCGATGGTGTTGGTGCTGCCGGCGAAGTTGATCGTGCCGGTGCCCTGCAACGTACCCATGAAGTCGACGTTGGTTACGGTCAGGTCGTTGCTCCCCAGGTTCAGTACACCGTCGCCGCTCAGGCCGTTCAGGGTCATGCCGCCGTTCGCGCCCGAGATATTGAACAGGCCGTTGTCCACCACCGAAGCCGACGCGGCCAGCGAGCCGGCCCCGGTCACGGCCAGGACGCCGCCCTGGTTGACGGTCACCGTGCTACCCAGCGCGTTGGCGCTGGAAACATTGATGGTGCCGTTGTCGATCACGTTGGCGCTGGAGGCAATCGAGCCGGCACCGCTCAGATCCAGCGCCGCACCGCTATTGACCGTAGTCGAACCGGTATAGGTGTTGGCACCGGTCAGTGTGGTCGTGCCGCCGGCCAGAACAACCGAGCCGCCGGTTGCCGTGGAGACGATACCGCCGTCGGTGATGCTGCCCGAGAAGGTGCTGTTGCCGCTGGCGTTGGAGATAGTGAGCGTCTGACCACCCAGTGCCACGACACCCGAGCCGCTCAGGTTCTGGACGGTGGCGCCACTGGTGGTTTGCGAGAGGTCGAAATGACCGTTGTCGATCACGCCACTGGATGAAGCGATCGAACCGCTGTCGCTCAGCGCCAGCGTGCCGTTGGAAGCAATATTGGTGGCGCCGCTGTAGGTGTTGACGCCACTCAGGTCCAGCACGCCGTTGTTCTGCACAAGCAGCGTGCCCGAAGACGCGCCGTCGGTAATTGCGCCAGCGATGATGGTCGTCGTACCAGGCACCACCGAGATCGCGGACTCACCGGCAATCGTGACGGCATTGCTGATGGTGGTCGCGCCTGTCGTCAGTGTGGCGGGCGTGCTGCTGCTTCCCACCAGGGCCACCGTGCCTGAGCCCAGCGCCGCGCCCGACGTGACATACAGATCGCCGCCAGCGTTGATGGTCGTGCCGCCGCTGTAAGTGTTGGTGCCTGAGAAAATCTGCACGCCGGCACCGCCGATCACCACATTGCCGGTGCCGCTGATCGAGCCGCCGAAAACGGCGCCGCCGGTAACGGTCGGGGCGATCGTCAGCGTGTTGCTGCCCAGCGTCACCGCGGTGTTGTTGTTTTCGTCGCTGGCCAGACCTTGCAGCGTGTTGTTGGCGCCCAGGGCCAGAATGGCCGTCGGTGTCGCGCTGTTGGAACAGCTGGCGTCACCGGTCGCGACGCAGCCGCCGACACGACCTAGCGTCACGCCGCTGCTGTTGACCAAGGTGTCGACCGCGCCCAGTGTCAGCGTACCGGCTTCGACCGAGGTGGCGCCGGTGAACGTCTGCTGCTGCGAGAGCGTCACGTTGCCGCCGCTGGCTCCGGTGCTGTCGTCCTTGATCAGCGTGCCCGCGAGCACCGGACCGGTGCCCATTTCCTGACCGTTGCTGATCACACCGGCGTAGGTGCCACTGGTGGTCTGGTCGAACAGGACGTTACCGCCGGCACTGGTGATGTTCGCATTGCCCGAAGACACATTGGTGGTGGTGATGTCCAGCGTCGAGCCGGTCTCCAGGATCGTCCCACCGGAGTAGGAGTTGCTGGTGCCGGTGATTTGCAGCGTGCCGCTCATCAGGTGCAAAACGCCCGTGCCGGAAACGTTGTTGGCAAACACGTCGCCGCCGTTTTCGACGAACTGCAACTGGCTGGTGCCGTTGAGCAACACGCTGACGCCCGCATTGGTGAACTCGCTGCCGGCTACGCGAAATTGGGCGCCGTCGTTGACGATGATCGAACTGCCCGAAAGCAGCCCCAACGATTTGCTGCCGCCACTGAAGTCGAACAAGCCGGAGCCATCCAGGGTCAGCGCACCGGCCACCGCGGTTCCCGTCTCGAAGAGGGTGGACGAAACGGTGGAGCTCAGATTGTTGACGGCGTCGCCCAACGTCAGCGTCGCACCGGAGCCGATGCCGATCTGGCTATTGGTGCCGAGGGTGTTCAAGGTGGCCAGCTGATTGTTAGCCGTGACATTCAACACTGCCGGCGCGGGCTTGCTCTTGGTGTTATCCAGCAGGATGCCGGAAATGTTGTTGCTGAAGACATTGGCGCCGGAGAGCGTCACGGTGCCCGAGTCGATCGTGATCGGGCCGGACACATTCGCCGCCGTGCTGATGGCAACGCCGCCGGAACCGGCAAAGGTCAGGCCATTGGTGCCGGTGATGACCGACGAAATGGTCGCGTTCGTCGTGCCGAGGGCGCTTGCTTTATCGGTGGCGTTGGCGCCGCCCAGCCAGATCACGCCTTCACTGCCACCGAAGGCCAGGGTGCCACCGCTGAGGGAGCTACCGCTGTTGAGGATCAGACCGGCCGGATCGGTGCCGTCGCCCAGGGTCAAGGTGAAGCCAGTCAAGGTGAGCGCCTTGCCCTGATCTTCCAGCGCCAAAGCCGACAAATTGCCGCTGGCCGTGGCTGCTGCACTCAGACTGACGACGTCGGAGCCGGTGCCGGACGACAGCGTCGTCGCGAAATTGCTGGCGTCGGTGGTGGCGTTGGCAGTGACGTAGCCGTTCGTCGCGTTGTAGGTCAGGAAAAAGTACGGACCAGCGACCTTGCTGCCAGGCGCCGTCGTGCCCGTGCCTGCCGCGTTGGTGGTGATCCAGGCAGGCGCCATGCCATCGACCAGCGAGGCGCTGCCTTGGCCATTGAAAACCCTGGACAGGTTGCCCAGCGAGGTGGCTGTGTCGGGAAAGATGATCAGCGTGTCGTTGCCGGTGCGGGCAATGCCGTTGGTAAAGGTAACGGACTCGCCTGCCGCATCCGACGACGCGCCGCCCATCAGCTGCAGCGACGCCGTGGCCGAGATGTCCAGCGCCGCGAAGGTGATAGCGCCGGCAGTGGTTTGATTCGAGTTCTGGACTACCAGCGTGCGCTGGGTGTCGGACAGCGTGCCCCAGCTCGTGGCGTTGCCATCCACGTCGAGGTTGCTGGCTCCGCCAAGGAAGATATCTCGCTCAGGTGCGCTGAACGAGGCACCCGTCTGCAGGATGCCGCCGTTGAGTTCCACTTCGCCAATCAGCGGGCCCGAGGTGGCGCCCAGCGCCTGATCGTTCATCACCGTGACGGTCGGCGCGCCGGTGTTGCCGATGATGATGTTGCCGTAGAAATCCGGACTCGCCGTCGACAGCGTCAAATGACCATTGTCAGCCGTGCTGAGGTCATCGATGGTCAGATCGGACACGCCGGTCGCATTGCCGATGCCGACATCATTCGTGCCCAGCGATACCAACGGGGCATTCAGCGTGACGAAGCTGCCGTTGACGTTGATGGTGGCCGCTTCGCCATCGACGGCGATAGGACGCGCGGTGGTAAACGGCGAGCCGCTGGCGAACTGGCCGCTGCTGGTGCCGATGGTCAGCGTGCCATTGCCTTCGTCCAGGCTGTTGAAGATGATGCCGTTGTCGGCCTGTACGCTGCCCAGAATGTTGCTGGCGTTGTAGGTGTAAGTGGGCGAGGGCGCACCGCCCAAGGCGGCGTCGCTGGCGACGATCAGGTTGCCCGCCGTGATCGTGGTGCCACCGGTATAGGTGTTGGTACCCTCGAGCGTGACCGAGAAGCCCCTGTCATTGCCGAGCTCCATCACCAGGCCCACATTGGGCGTGCCGACGAAGATGGGGTTGGTGGACGTGCCCAGATTGACGTAATCGAGGCCGGTGAACGACGTGCCGGTGGCACTGCTGCCGTCGATGGCGCCATTGGCCAACGTCGTGTTGCTGATGCCGCCGGCATTGATAACGTTCTGGCTCAGAATGAAGCCAGGCAGCTGGTACGCATACGCCGTGCCGGCCACGCCCGGCATCGTGGTGGTGCTGTTGGGATTCAGATTCCATTGCGCCGCCAGCGCCGCGTCGGCCACCGACAGATAGGGCAGGCCCAAGCCGTTATTGGCGTTACGGTAGGCCTCGGCTTCGACGAAGTCGGAGTAGGCCCCGGTCATCTTGTCCAGGCCCGGTGTCGAGGCGCCCGTCGCGCCCAGGATGTTGCTGGTGGTGGTGAAGAACCTGGACGACTTGTTCTTGAGAATGCTGTACTCGAGGCCGCGATAGACATCGCTGGTCAGCCCGGTGAGGCTGCTGGGAATCGGGGCGCCGGTGGTGATATTGACCGTTTCCGGCACACCATCGTTCAGCGGCAGCAGCAGGTTGACCGACTCCATCTGCTGGTAGAACTGCTGGGTCGTCAGGTTCGAGTAGTTCGCGATGACGTTGACGAACACCAACGGGTTGGACGGACCGAAGATCGAATTCTCCAGCGCCGTAAAGCTGTGGTGGCCATCGGTCAGGTACAGCTGGCCACCCGGCCCGATCACCACGGGTTCGATGGACGTCAGCAGATTGGCTTGCAACGCTGCCTGTGACGTCAGCAAGTTGAAGGCGGCGGTCTTCTGGTTGACCTCGGCGAAGCCCTCGTCCATCTGCGTGGGCCGCAAACTATCCACAGTAACTTCGTACAGCGCGTCCGGCCCGGCCGCGATGGATGCAGCATTGGCAGCGTTGTAAGCCTGAAAGGCACTGAGTGGCAACTGACCGGCCACGGCGGGGCTGCTATAGACCGAATACGCCAGCAGCTGCGCTGCAATGATCGCCTCCACCAAATGCCTTCTCTTCAAACGAACAGACGACGTGAGCTTTTTGGTGTCTCTTTTCGAGGCGGTCATATGGATCTCAGTCCTAAGGTTTAGTTACAAAAAAACCCGCTCTATGGCGGGAGTGCTTTACGGCTGGGCGGTTTCGCGCCGGGAATAATGTGAGGCACTGCACACTAAGCGTTAAAAATGTCAGAAAAATGTCAGGAAGATGTCTACGGTCATTTAGCGGCAATATCCCGAGAGTCGGATTTCCGCCGCACTGATTTCGGGAGTCGGCAATAGAGTTATCGCGGGCGGACGATAATCGTTGGTCTTTACGAATAATCGCAAAAACATGCTTATTGACTTAATCCGATCTTACTGATCGGAGAGTGATTGCCGCCCACCTCATGATGAGGCGCTTTGCATTCGGCGAAGGGCAAGCTGATGTCACCGATGCTGGCTTTCTTTCCAGGGGCGACGGTGGCGAAGTATCTCCAACCGTTTTTCCTTTCGACCTTTGCCAGGAACGCCAAGCTGGCGGCGCGGGCGAAAGATCGCGATCGTCTTCTCGCCGCATGACCGGCTTCGTGGACGGCACCGACGCGTTTACACCGGAAAGGGATGGCGATTTTGGCCGGGATCGCTTAACTGCAGACCCGTGGCGCTGAAGCATGAAGTTCAGCCCGAAAGATATTACCTGCGACGTAATTGCGACAGTTCCGTCGGTGGCTAAATATTGCTACCGAACAAGAACGCGAGGCATCGTTCCTGTGCAGCTTGTTCATCCCTCTCCCACTCATTCTTTGAAGTCCACAATCATGCAAACCTTTCCCGTTCATACCATTGAATCCGCACCCGAGCCGTCGAAGCCTTCGCTTGAGGCATTGCAAAACGCGTTTGGGATGATCCCGAACATCGCCGGCGCGATGTCGACCTCTCCCGTTCTCATCGGCAGTCTGGTCGCTCTTTTTTCGAAAGTTCACGGCGGCAGCTTTACCGAGGAGCAGGTTCAGATTCTTCTTCTCACCAACGCGGTTACCAACTCCTGCACGTGGGCGGTTGCGTTCCATACGTTCCTGTCGCTGAAGGAAGGCGTGGATCCGTCGGACGTCCAGGCCATTCGTGAGCGTCGCGTTCCGCGCAACCCAAAGGACGCGGCGCTTTCGACACTGGCGAGGACGTTGATTGAGAAGCGCGGGCACCTTGACGACGAGGATGCTGCCAAGTTCCTCGAGGCGGGCTTCGGCAAGAATCATCTGCTCGAAGTCATTGCGGCTGTTGCCGCGTCGACTATTACCAACTACACGGGTAATGTCACGATGCCGCCGCTGGAAGCTCTGCTCCAGGAATATGTGTGGAACGCCATCTGAGCTTGGACTCAAGGCGCAGCGGTTAGTTCTACGAAGCGCATCTACTGGATGAGTGAGTTTCAAGTCCAGGGCGTTATCCGAGGCTTTCCGCTGCGCTCGTCGATCGATGGGCGCAGCACGCGCGATGACGAATGATTACTCGTGCGGGGTCTTGGCCATTGCCATGATCTCCTGGTGGTAGACCTCTGTCATTTCATCTAACGGGAACATGCACTCAATCCGAAGTTCCTGTGCGGCGATGGTCTGCGGCGTTCCGACAGTCGATACCATCGAAAAATAGTTGAGCACTCGTCCTTCCTTCGTAAAACTCAAAGGAATCACCGGCAGCGCGGCCTCATCCCCAGCGCCGTCGGTTGCCTTCATGTCGCTTTCGACATCCGGATAAGCCCGCAGTGACGCAAGCAAATCTTTGGTTTTTTCATCCATGAAGTTTCCCACCGCTTCGCGGTGGATGCGTTCGATGAGCCCCCTGGAGGCACTCTGCCAATTCGCGATAAACGGACGCATGCCAGCGGGGTCGAACATCAGGTGCAAAATGTTGCGTGGCCTTGGCCTCGCGCCAAGGTCGATAAATGAGTTGAAGAATCGCGGCGCGGCCTCGTTCGTCATGAACACGTTCCAATAGCGATCCATGACCACCGCCGGATAAGGCTCGTGTTGAAGCAGCACGCGCTCCAGCGCGCGGGTAATGCCTTGCATCTCCTGCGCGTTCCACGCGTCCTCGGCGTAGATCGGCGCAAACCCAGCGGCGAGTAAGAGTCCGTTCCTATCCCTCAAGGGCACGTCAAGACCTTGCGCGATGTTCGTGAGCGTCAGCCGACTTGGTGCGCTGCGCCCACTTTCAATGAAGCTCAGATGGCGCTGTGACACTCCCGTATCCAGCGAAAGGTCGATCTGACTTTTGCCGCGAAGGTCCCGCCAATGCCGAAGCATGCGACCAAGCTCACCGCCGGAATGGTTGGAGTTCGCTTTATTCAACGTCATTTCCTATAGCGAGTCGTTCTCACCAGCCAACGAGAAGAAACAAGCAAAAGCGCAACGTCATCGTTACGGATCACCATCGACATTTCAGCCGCCAGCACGCGCAACGGAAAGTTTTTCGTCAACGAATGCACCGATGGTTTCCAGAGCCAATGATGCAGCTTTCAACTTGCCCACACCGCCAGCGAATCCGTGCGGCATACCCATCCATATATCGAGCCTGGCGTCGACGCCGGCAGCGACAGCCTGCTCAACATATCGGCGCGAGTCATCCAGTAACACTTCATCATCGCCGACATGAACGCGTAGCGGCACAAAGTTGGCCAGTTGATTATTGAACAGCGGCGATGCCAACGGGTGATTGGCTTCAGTGTTTGCCAAATAAGAGCGCACCAGCTCGGTTACCTGGGGCATGACAAAGTAAGGGTCGGCCTCCGCCCGAGTGTCGTAGCTTGCACCAGAAAGTGTGAGATCGGTCACCGGTGACAGCGCCGCTATAGCGACGAGCTTCAGATTCATTGAAGCTTGAGTTGCTGCGAGCGACGAAAGCACCAGCGCTAAATTTCCGCCCGCTGAGTCACCGATCACCGCAACACGGTGAATACCTTTCTTTTCCAATCCACGGTAGCTCGCCTCGACGTCGTTCACCGCAGCGGGGAAGGGATGTTCCGGAGCCAGCCGGTAGTCTGGAATGAAGGCCTGGGTTTTAGCCTGTGTCGCAATGTGTCCGACCAGATGGCGAAAAGCCTGGGAGGTTCCCCAGTGGAACCACCCTCCGTGAAGATGAAGGATCGCTTCGTCCGTCCGGAAGTGCTTGGGACGCACCCAAAGTCCTGCAATACCGCCTACGGTATCGGCTTCGAAGGTCACCCCTTCCGCCGGAATAACGCGTTCCATGATGGCGTCAAAGGGGCCACGGGCTTCAGTGCCCTGCAACTTGCCCTTCATGCTCGCCGACATTTCCCGCATGAATCTCGTCGTTTCGGCGTCTTCTGGCGAAAGTGGATGGATGTAGATGAAATCTTCCGATACCGCTGAGTTACGTAGGGGGGCGTGCATGGTCTTCCTCCGGATTAGTCGTCATCGAGTCTTGTAATTACGTTACGTCAAGTAATCTAAACCTGCTTGCGGAGGTTGTCCAGCATTTTCTTTTACGGAACGTTCAGGTAATTTGACGCTATGAGCCCTAAGCCCCCAACCCGTGCACGCGTAGGCCGACCACCCAGCGACGCGGCTACCTCGCACGTAGCGATCATGGACGCGGTGTTCGATCTGCTGAAAGAAAAGTCCGCCAGTCAGCTGACGATGGAGGCGGTAGCGAAGCGGGCCAAAGTGGGTAAGCCGACTCTCTACAAATGGTGGCCGTCCAAGGCCGCACTCATCATGGCAATGTTCCATGAGCGGCTGGCCGGCAAACTGGAAGTCCCGCATACGGCGACAGTCGAAGAGGCGATTCGCATTAAAGCGCTTTACCTCATCAAGGAATTCAACGGGCTATTCGGCAAGGTCATGGCTGACCTGATCGCCGAGGGTCAAAGCGACCCTTCCATTTTGCGCGAGCTTTTTGAAAGCCACATCAGCACTCGGCGCGCTTCCTCGTTGGTCGATATCGAGCAAGCCAAGGCAAACGGCGAGCTTGCGTCCAACGTCAACGCCGAATTGCTGATCGACGCCATATTCGGTCCCATTTACTACGGCTTATTGCTGCGCCACACGCCCCTCACCGAACAATACGGCAATGAGTTGATCGACCAGGTGTTCCGCGGGGTAAGGCCGCAGAGTTCTTGATCGCAGTTCGCACAGCAACGGTGTCTGCTTTCGGCACCCAATGACATGGCAGAGCCTTGAGGCTACACAGGGGATGTCGAGCGCGTTGGCTGGACCGTGCGCGACGCTTCAGCAATAGCCGCCGTAGCCTTCAACGCTCGCATTCTGGCCCATCGCGACACCACGAACGGTGAAATGCCGATTTGCCTGATCGATAAATTTTCTGTGGGTCGCTGACTTGTCGGCTTCCGAGGTCACGTGCGCGAAAAATTGGGCGTGCTTTGCTGGTCAAAATCGATACTGAAGTTTGATGGACGACGTCCAGGAATCGGCGCAGAGTCGGAGACCGCCCGACGGACCGGGCGAAGAGTTCCAGCCTTGGAACATCAAAGAGGTCGCAGCCAAGATTTCAGGATTCAGGTGAATCACGCATTCCAGGTCATCGTTACGGCAAAACCACCACTGCACTTTGACAGGATCCATCGGTGACGACGGCGTCTGGCTTGCGACCATTGTTTTCATATAGCGAATCCAGCGCGCACTTTGAAGAGGTGTAGAACATGAAAATTCTGATGGTACTCACTTCGCACGACACACTCGGAAACACTGGACGGAAGACCGGGTTCTGGCTCGAAGAATTCGCCGCGCCGTACTACGTATTCACGGACGCTGGCGTCGAGGTGACGGTGGTTTCGCCAAAAGGTGGGCAACCGCCGATCGATCCAAAGAGTGATGACCCGAACAACCAGACACCCGCGCAGACTCGCTTCAAGGCCGACAAGGACGCACAAAAGGTTTTGGCCAATACCCTTCGCCTTGACTCGGTGTCGTCAGACGATTTCGATACCGTTTTTTATCCCGGCGGCCACGGTCCCATGTGGGATCTTGCTGAGGATCCGGTTTCGATCAAGTTGATCGAATCGTTTTACAACAGCGGCAAGCCCATAGCCCTTGTCTGCCACGCTCCGGGCGTGTTGAGGCACGTCAAATACAAAGGCGAGCCGCTGGTCAAAGGCAAGCGGGTGACGGGATTTACGAATACCGAAGAAGAGGAAGTTCAGCTCACGCATGTCGTACCGTTCCTTGTTGAAGATGAGCTGAAAAAACTCGGTGGAATCTTTGAAAAGAAGGACAACTGGCAGGTGTTCACGATCATTGATGGCCACCTCGTGACCGGTCAAAACCCTGCGTCGTCGACAGCCGGAGCACAGGCTCTGATGAGTCTATTCAAGTGATCGTCGTGATCCCGCTCAGAGGATGTGCCTTACTCAGGCGCTTGGCGCGGAGAAAAGGCTGCCGAGCGATTTAGACGGTAGTCGGGTCATCGTGGTGCAGCACGACACTACGATGCTGGCCCGAGTGCTCCACTGCGAATGGCGCTCACAACTTCACTCGTAAACTTGGCTTCTCCGGTCTGGAAGAGAAGGTTGATGCGCGAGCCCAGGTCGTCATAGAAACGCCTGGCGCGATCGGCATCGAGACGGCGAGGGCGACGAGCTCGAGCCTCATGTCGAACGATGTCGCGCGCCGAGTGTCGGTGGTGGAACGGTGCGGGCATTTGTGGGCACCATCGACGGGTGAAAATTTGGCCGCAAGATCAAACTCCCGTTCCGCTTCGTTTGGACAAGCGACCGCTTTGCCCCATCAGTGATCCACCTCGGATCATTTCGGTGGAGCGAACGTGGCGTGGCAAATACGGTGTTCCCCCATGCCGCGCCGTGCGGGAGGAAGAACACATGCCAATAGTATCGAAGTGCAGAACCTGGACAAAGGCGCTTTGCGGGCCACGAAGCTGGTTAGTGTTTGCCTCCATCATGGGGCTCTCACAGCCGATTCTTGCATTCGAATCCATCCCTATTCCGATGACGCCCGCGCAATGGCAGACGAAAGGTGACGTGTCATTTCAATACGATCCGACCAAGCAGGAAATCCTTGTGGTCAACAAGGGTTATGCCGAACTGAAGAACACCAATTTCAGCAATGGAACGATCGAATTCGATGCGAAATTTGTAGGAAGTCGAATTACCGGCATCACCTTCCGCCAACATGACGACGTAGCAGATGCTTTGTATTTTCGACCAAGCACGGACTGTGCTGTCTCGGAGGAATGTATCCAGTACATGCGCCACGGCGCATCATTTGTTCGAATGGGACTTGTATGGGCAGTATCAAACGCACGCGCCGATTAATCCCGATGGCTGGAACCACATCAAGCTGGTGCTCTCCGGCGCACGCATGAATGTTTTCATCAACGGTGCGCTCTCACCAACGCTGGCTGTCGGAACATTGGTTGGCGGGTTCCCCGACGGCTCGATCAGGCTGCACGGACCTGCGTCCTATGCACACCTGAGCATCGCTCCCCATGTCGTTGATGGCTTACCTGCGGTGGCCTCCAGCGACCCTGCAAAGAGTGATTTCCGATACGTTCGCCACTGGCAAGCTTCGAAGCCGTTCGTCATGCCGAGTCGGATGGATGCCACGCTTCAGGAAAATACCGGCATCGATCCCGTTTATTCGTCCATGCCAAAACAGACGGCGTCGTGGAGGCCCATTGCGCTCGACCCAGGTGGCCTGGTCAATTTAACGCGATGGCATGGCGATGCGCAGACCGGGCAGGCCATCGCCGGCATTTGGCTGAAGACCACGATCAACGCTGACCATGACCAGATCAAGCATGTGGATATTGGGTGGACCAGAGAAGTCTGGGTATTCGTGAACGGCAAGCTGGCGTTCCAACGCAAGAATTTATACGGCGTCAAGGGCGCGAGCAAAGAGCCAGGCGGACGCCTGTCCCTAACCAATGGATCATTCAACCTGACGCTGCAAAAAGGCGCCAATCAAGTGGTTGTGGCCATTGATGATAATTTCGCCGGTGGTCAGGAACATTGGGGTTGGGGCCTGGAAATGCGGATGGCCAATACCGATGGCGTTCGTCAGGTTGGCAGTGCTGTTGCGAAAGCAAACGCCGCAAGCGTACTTTGAAGATATTAGGGACTAACGTCCTCACCATGTCCGAACAAACGATCCATCCAAGCGTCAACAACGTATTGCTGGCATCGCTGCGGGCAGGGGCGACCTGGATCTGGGGTTGGCGTGGGAAACGGACCCGACTTCAAGCCATGCCGAGCATGTGGCTGGGGTGTCCATAGGCATGGATTCATGCGAAGACCCTGCTACTGCGCGAGCCGACATCGGCGCTTCCGGCTGGCCGAGCTGATCAAGGCATGTTTAAGAGCATCACTGGAATGACAAATCCAGCCCGACGAGAACTGCAAAGTCTGTGCACTTTTGCGCCCCATAGTTTGTGCTCAGGACCGCGCGCCGACACGGACATAATTTCAATTAAGACTCATAGTCGACGCGCGATCTTCGCATCAACGAGTTACCCATTGGATGAAGTCGGAAATTTGATCCGATTTAGCACCATGGGGTGGTCTAACGATATTTGATGAACAGCGGAGGTTTGGCCCGGTCCCTTTCATCGGGAACGGTGGGTGTGATCTTCTTTTGCACGGCAGGCGCGATCGGGTGCGAAGGCTTCTTGCGCAATCGGTTCGCCAAAAAAATCGCCCCGGCTGCCGATAAGGCGACGGGTATACCGAGCATCCATGGCAGTTTTGCGGATATCGCGTAGAGGAACGTGCCTGATGCGGGTCCGAGCGTGTCCCGTGCGTCATTCATGACGGACGCCGCAGCCATGTAAGTTGATCTGGATGAAGGTGGCGCGACCTCATTGACCGTGACTGGAATGAGCGGGCCAAACAACATCTGTGCCAAGGAAAACAGAGTCACGCTTACGATCAGACTCCATAGGAGTGGGTGAGCGAGAAGCACGACAAACGCAATGATGAGAACGAGTCCGCTCCCCACGACCAACCAGAACACCGACAGTTTCGACAAGGCCTTTGCGACGGCAATCTGAAAGATCACGATCAGGGCCGCACCGTACGCAAACAGAAGTCCTACGCCGGATGGCGTCAGCAGGCCTCGATCATGCGCATACAGTGGCAGGACACTTTCGATCCAGCTTCCCGAGATTTCCAGGCATGCAAATCCGAGCAGGAGCGTCATCAACCGCCGATCACGGAAAGCCGGTAGGGCACCGGCAAAACCTTCATCGGCGTCGTCCTCTACGTTTGCGCCTGCATCTCTGCTCCAGGTCTCGCGCAGGAACACCGCCACCACTAGCGAGCCAAGCAGAAGTGCGCATCCTGATCCAAGAAACACGCTGCCGAGCGAGCGCAGTGCCAGTAGCGCTCCGAACACGGGACCGATGATGTGCCCGACACTGGATGCCACACGCGCGCTCGCAAAATGGTGCCTGACTGTATCGGAGGGAACGGTATCGGCAATGACCGTCGCGATGGTCGGGTGAAGCACGCTCTCAAAGCAGCCAATGAGAATCAGGCATGCTGCGGCCAGCGCAGCCCCGTGTGTAACAGATAGCAACAGGAAGCCTGTGCCGATGCCTGCTGTCGAGATAAGCAGCACCGGACGCCGTCCGACGCGATCTGCAATACCGCCAACGACGGGTGTAGCCAGCAACTCGCCTCCGGCGTAGCAAGCCAGCAGGAGACCGATATAAGCCGTAGAGACACCCGCTACCTTCTGCGCCCAGAGCGCGAAGAATGGCATCAAAGTACCATCAGCAAGACCCGCGAGCAGATAGAGGAATAGCCCGATGGATGAAGGTCGGCAAGCGCTCCGTAGCCAGGAGGAAAAAACTAGGGGAGATCGGGATTGCGTTTTCATTGCGTCAACTCTGCGCAGCGTCCACCCTTGCATCAGCAAAGGTGACTCGATTGCGCGTTGGTTGACGTAAACGCTTACGGCTTACTCAGACTGAGCAGCGAATTCAAACTATCACGCTCATGATCTCGGTTCAAGAGGCTTACGCCGGCCGAGCCCACGGCAATCATGGCCTGAAACGACGAGGCGGTGGATCAGGTTCGTTGAGTGCCGCAAGCGAATTATCGCTTGCGGAATTTCTGTTCAATGGAACTTTGCTTCACCAATGGTCTCAGTCGTAACGCGGCTTCTCACCCGACGGTACAGCGCGTGTCCATTGATCGCGTCGCCATGCTGCGGGTGGCGCGCCGAACTCGCGGCGAAAGGCACGACTGAAGGCCGTGTCGGTTTGATAACCGACGTCTTCTGCAATGCGCGTGAGCGGTGCATTGCTTCGACACAACAGATTGGCGGCCAGCAACATGCGCCACTGCGTGAGGTACTGCATGGGTGAATTACCCACCAAACTATGGAAACGTTCGGCGAGTACCGATCGCGACGTGCCGATCGCTTTCGCCACCTCTTCGAGCGTCCAGGCTTGAGCGGGGTACGCATGCATGGCGTTCAAGGCAGGGCCAACAATCGGATCTCCCAACCCGGCAAGCCAGCCAGTACGGTCGTCACGCTGCTCGTTCGCGTATAGGCGCAACACCTCGATGACCAATACTTCAGCGAGTTTGGAGAGCACACCGGCGCCACCGGGTCGCGGCGAACGTGCTTCTGCCAGCGCGTAGCGCATGGAGGCTTCCAGCCACGCGCCGACATCCGATCCGCGCACGTTCACTTTTACCAGCGACGGCAAGCCCGCGAGCAACATTCGCGCGAGGCGTGAGTCGCACGCAAGGTAACCGCAGGCAATGCGCGTGCGCGCGCCGCCACCGCCGTAGGCAAGTTGGCGCGGTCGACGGGACAGCACTACATCCAAACGCGCACCGGTCGTAGGCTCAAGCCCAAGCTGCGAGGTCATTCGATGAGCATCGCCGCGAGGAAACAGGACAACATCGCCAGCGATCAAGCGCGTGGGTGGTTGATCGGCCAACTCAACGAAACATTCGCCTTCGGTGATCAGATGAAAAATCACCACGCGCTCGGCGTCAGGTTCAAGCAGCGGCGCTACGGAATCAGCGCATGGCGATTGATAGCTCCAAGGCGCTGTAAATTTGGCCTGGATGAAAATGGCACCGACCAGGCGCACCACGCGAAGAATTTCTGAAAGGGCGTCCATCAGCCGACGTCGATATCGATGTGGAGTGCTACCGGTATCGCACATTGCACCGCATTGGGAATGGGCGAACAGGGTTGACTACTTTTCACCAGTGTTTGTAAGCGTTCCGCAGTGGTGCCGCACGCGCCGATACGCACATGCAGTCGCACGTCGCTTGGACCCGCGAAGACCTGTTCGCCGTTTGTGTCGCTCACTCCCAACAGACCGCGCGAATCCGAGCGACTGGTCGCCAGTACCTCAAGTATCGTCAGGTCGATGCCTTCGTCAGCGGCGCCCATCGCAATGCAGGTCGCAAAACACGAGGCGAGCCCGGCGCGAAATAACCACCCAGGTGTGACCTGATCGCCGCTACCGCCCAGCTCACCGGGCATGTCCGTCGATACGTGTGTGCCGTTGGCATGACTCGACACGATCCGCGTGCCACCTTGCCAACGCGCCGTGGCGGGAGCGTCATCGTGAAGGGCTGCCTCGGGATGCCGCTGCAACACTCTTTTTGCGCGCTGCATAGCTGTTGCGATGTCGTGCGCGGTCATGGCTACGCCCTCCACGTTTGCCTGGTGCAGGTCGATTGTGGGCGCCCTGCAAGTTGCTGCCAAGGGGTGTAAAGGCCGACAACCCTGATCTGGACGATCGGCTAGGTTACAGCGACGCTCGGGTAGGACAACAGCGGGCCCGCGGATCACTGTATGCCTCGCGCGACGAGCAACATCACTGGCGCCGACGGGAGAAAAGCGATGCCATTCGTAAACGTAAAACTGATCGAAGGCGTTTTCACGCCAACCCAAAAGCGGGACATCATTCGCAAACTTACCGACACAATGGTCTCAATCGAAGGTGAAAACATGCGCCCCGTAACATGGGTGGTAATCGAAGAAGTGAAGAGCGGAGACTGGGGAATCGCCGGCAATCCGCTGAGCACGAGCGATGTGAAAGCGCTTGCCGCGGGTGAAGTGACCGCCTAGCGCTTCCAAGCAAGTCTATTGCCCGACCGCGTCCCGGCGCTCGGGCTCAAGACGATTTTGCCAACCAAGCGCTTCATCGCTTCACTGCCCCACGACAAAGGCACCTCTCAGCCTCACGCTGCGGCCTGTTCAAGGGTCTCGGGACTGACGCCATCCATATGGCTGTCTATGATGTTCAAGAGCAGAGCGGCCAAGTGCTCGATTGCCGCGTCGCCACGAAGTGGCGAACGGACGAGATGAAGGGGAACTGCATCAAGTTTCGGAAGGCTGAAAGCGCCATCGAGGCAAGCCATACCGTCGGGTACGTGAACCGCAGTGCGTGCTACCAGTCCGAGTCCCGCTTTCGCCGCGGCCCAGACCGCCGACACACTGCTGCCCGACAACGCGATGCGCCAGCTTGTCCCCGCACGGTCGAGCGCATCGATAGCTCGTTGACGGAACATGCAAGGCTGCTCGAGCACAAGCAGGGGCAACGCTTCGCGTTCGGGCGACTGCCATGTTGCGTGCGCATACCAGTGCACAGGAAGCGTGGCGATCAGTTGGCTGCTCAGTCCGCCGTTGTCACCGAAGGTCAGGGCGAGATCCAGGCCGCCGCTTCGGAGAAGTTGCAGAAGGCGACCGCTTTGCTCGACAAAGATTTCGAGCTGAACTTTCGGATGCGCCGACGTGAACAGCGCCAGCGTCTGCGGCAGCCAGCTATCAGCAAAGTCCTGAGGAACGCCCAAACAAACTGTTCCGTGAAGTCCCGTACCGCGGACGGCCAAAACGGCCTCGTCATTCAGTTCCAGCATCCTTCGCGCAAAACTAGCCAACTTTTCGCCTTCCTCGGTCAGCTCCTGGCGCCGGCCAATTTTTCGAAATAGTGGTTTTCCCAAACGCTCTTCCAACGCTCGCAGCTGAAGACTGACCGTGGACGGTGAAAGATGAAGAACCTCCGCAGCCTTGCCGAAACCGTCAAGGTCCACCGCCGCGACAAGCGTGCGCAGGCTGGTCAGATCGAGAATCATCGTTTAGCAAACCTCATCAATGACTTTAAAACCGCTCGCTTTTACAGGGCGAGGGAACCTTTCAGACTCTCGCGACTGTTTGACAGTTGCGAAGACCATTATGTTGCTAATGCAGTACCGATTCGACCTGGAAGACGACCATGACATGAGGGCCCTGCATGAGCGGGTTTCGGTCATCGGTTCCGGCTTCAACTCGCTTGCCGGCCTTGTCCAGAAAGCGTTTCTCGTCTCGAGCCTGGCAAACGACCGTCCCAATCGATATGCGCCTTTTTATGTCTGGCAGGATGAGGACGCGATGCGAGCATTCCTCCTTTCGGACGCATTCGCCCAAGTCTGCGCCAAGTATGGTCGCCCCAGGGTGCGTACATGGATGACTATTTATTCGAAAACGGGAGGCTTCTCCCAAATGCCGGGACAAGCCACTCAGGAGTTCATCTCAATCGAGCCTTCCACTGACCTCAGCGCCCTGGCGTCTGAAGAGCGGGCGAGGGCAGATGCCGCAGGACGTGATGGGGAACTGCACTCGATCCATATCGGACTCGATACCACCCTATGGCAACTGGTCCGCACCTGCTTTTGGTATCAGCCACCGGAGACGGCACATGGCATTGACGCTTACGACCTGGAATACCTTGCCTTTCCTGACAGAGAGTGCCTCAGCACATGAAGCCCATCCACACCTATGAGTCCGGTCGCACCTGCCATGTCGACTATGACCAGGGAGAACATGCGTGAAATTCTTGATGACAACGATGGCGCTGGTGGCATCGCTCGTCGCGGCCGATCGCGTCGCTGCAAACGAGGCGGCCGGTGGCTGGCCGCTTCCGCAGGCGGCGCCGGCGCCAGCGCCGATCGCGCCCCCACAGGATGTCGCCTATCCCGGCACCCTTCGCCTCGAAGTGGATGCCACCGACGCCATGCGTGGCATCCACCGCATCCACGAAACCATTCCCGTACACGGAATGAAGCAGCTGACGCTGCTGTTCCCCCAGTGGATTCCGGGCGATCCGGTGCCGCCCAACGTGCTCGACCAGGTCGCAGGGCTCGTGTTCAATGTGGGCGGGAAGCGCCTGCCATGGCGACGCGATCCTGTGGAACAAGCGGCGTTCCATGTCGATTTGCCTCAGGGGGCACAGGAAGTAGACGTCGATTTCGAGTTCCTATTCCCCGCCAGCGGCGCAATCGGGCCGGTGTTGTCAACACCGACGATGGTGGATTTGCAGTGGCAGAGCCATGTGCTCTATCCGGCCGGCTATTACTCGCGCCGCATCCAGGTCGACCCCGCCGTGACGCTGCCTCATGACTGGCAGTTCGCTTCGTCGCTCGACGGTGCCACTCGCGTCGGCGATGTCGTGCGGTTCTCTCCCGTGTCGCTCGATGTGCTCGTGGATTCTCCCGTCATGGCAGCGCGCTGGATGAGGCAGTACGTCCTCAGTGACGACCCGGTGCCGGTACGACTGGACGTCGCGGCCGATAGGGAGTCCGGCCTCGTCGTGCCGCCCGAGGCTCTAGGCAAGTACCGTCGCGAGGTCGCACAGGCCTACAAATTATTCGGTGGCCAACACTACGATCATTACGACATGCTGGTCTGGCTGGCGAGCGACTTCGGCCCAGCCTACTTCGAGCAGAGTCGCTCAGATGAGAACGGCCTTCCCGCTGCGTTCTTCAGTGGTCGATCTCTCGGCTTCCCGTTTCACGGCTTCGTCCATGCGTGGAATGGCATCTTCCGCGTTCCTGCGACGATGTGGACGGCGAATCTGAACGTCGCACCTCAGGACTCGTTGCTCTGGGTGTTCGAAGGCTTGACGATGTACTGGAATGGCGTGCTCGACGCACGGTCGGGCGTCGACAGCCGGGAGGATGCGCTCAGGAGCTGGGAGTCCACCGCATCGGCCTATGCAAACCGGCCTGGACTGCAGTGGCGGTCATTGCAGGACGCGTCCGAGCAGGTGCTCATCCAGCACGGCAACAGCATCATCTATCCGGAGGGGCGCCTTCAGCCCTGGCCAGATTGGCAACTCAACACCCTCGACGCTTATATGCAGGGCCAGTTGATCTGGCTGGACATCGACACGCTGATCCGCGAACGCAGCAACGGCCGCAAATCGTTGGATGACTTCGCGCGTGGCTTCTTCGGGATCCGCAACGGCAGCCGAGTCCCCGCGCCTTACACGTTCGAGGACCTCGTCGCCGCGCTGAACGCCGTCACGCCGTACGACTGGGCAACCTTCCTGCGCGCGCGGGTAGACAGCGTCGGCATCGACACGGATCTCGACGGCATCACGCGCGCCGGCTACCGGCTGACCTGGAGCGACCAACCGTCAGGCGCCCAACAAGCCCGCGAGACCAAGAGCGGTGGGGCCAGCCTCAGCTTCTCGGTGGGCGTCGATCTGAACAAGGACGGCGAGGTGACACGCGTCGTTTGGGGCAGTGCCGCTTGGCGCGCAGGCTTGGTCGTCGGCGCGAAGGTCCTCTCGGTCGACGGCCAGCCCTATCAGGCATCCGTGATCAAGTCAGCCATTTCGGCGTCGCGCGTCGATCGTCCGATCGAATTGCAGGTCGCACGAGGTCAGACGGAGTACTCGCTTTCGCTGACGTGGGAAGGTGGTTTGCGCTATCCCCATCTGGAACGGGTGCCAGGAACACCGGACTTGTTCGACGACGTCCTGCGGCCCAGGCCGTGAACCAGTCCGCGCCTCGACAGATGACAAGGTTCAACCTGATGGTCGCAAGACAGTGCTTCCGCGGCGGAAGGCATCGAGCTACGGGTGCGGCAACGCTGGAAGCGCTCTGTGTTCAGGTCGAATCTGGCGCACGAGTAGCTCGCCCGGGTGCCTGAATCGCGGCAACCTTGATGGGTGACGCGCAATCATTTTGACAAGTGGAGATCAAGATATGACATGTCGGCCATGGCAAGAGTCTGCGCGGCGAGTCCAGACGCGTGCTGCGCTGGTGACCGGTCTGTGCCTCATGACAGCCATCGGCTACGCAGCTCCTTCAGAAGAGCCGGCATGGCGCCAGACGGTGCGCGCGTTCGCGGCGAGCAACTTCAAGAATCCCGCCTGGGGATTTTCACATTCCGAGCGTGACTACGAGCTGGCCCGTCAACTGGCCGCATCGGATCATGTCGTGCTCGATGACGATGTGCTTTTTGCCGCGGCGTACCTGCATGACATGGCTGCTTTCAAACCCTGGGAGGTCGAAGGAAAGGATCACAGCGATGTCGGCGCGATGACGATCGACAGCGTCCTGAAGGGCACGAACTTTCCGGCTGACAAGTTCGAAGCGGTCCGCGGCGCGATCCGGACGCACATGTATTACCGCACGCCGGTTGGCCCTGAAGCGACCTATCTTCACGATGCCGATGCGCTCGACTGGCTTGGAGCGATCGGCATCGCCAGAGTGCTGGCACTCGCTGATCCGCACGGCCAAAGTCCGACCATGCCCGACGAGGTCGCGCTGGTCGAGAAAAACATGAAGGTGGTGCCTGCGCACATTGTCTCGCCGGCTGGTCGTTCGCAAATCGCAGCGAGGATCGCAGAGGGTGCCGAATTCTTGAAAGAATTACGCAGCGAGTCCGACGACTTTCGTTCGCTCTAGACAAGCTGCATGCTTCTTTGCCGGTAATGCAAGCGATGCCATGTCGCTTGACGACGCATCGAAGGCGCCCCACGCCGAGACGTTGGCTTTGCAGCGGTTGTGGGCCTCGTCACCCACACGGCGTACGACCCGTTCTGATCCCGAATCGGTCCTCGCTGCCGAGGGCGACGCGAAGCTTCCATGCGATGCAGGCAATGCGTCAAAGCCCATTGGGGAATGCCTTCGTTTGCCCTGCGGGGAGCGTTAAGCGCATCGGCCCGCCGCACAGGCAAATGTTAATGCATTAACATTTGACAAATAAATGTTTGTGCATTAACAATCAGCTCGCGGGCTGTCCGTTTCGCCAAGAGGGGGTGTCGTGAATACGAATCGATCTTCGTGTGTGCGTCGAAGCATCTGCATTGCTGTTGCGCTTTCATTGATGGGACCACCATGCATCGCGGCCCAAGTTCAGAACAGCAACGGTGACCCATCCGCGTCGCCCGTTCCAGGCAACTCAAGCACGTCGCCATCGCAAACTGTTTCTACCGATAGTTCGTCACGCGCCGAGAAAAAGGCGGCGAACACCAGTTCCGCGTCGACGACGCAGCTCAACACGATCGTGGTTACCGCAAACAAGCGCACAGAGCGGTTGCAAGACGTTCCGATGTCCGTATCCGTGCTCAGCAATACTCAGCTCGAACGTGAGAATGCGCTTGGCTTCTCCGATTATGCGGCACAGGTCCCTGGGCTCAACACCATTTCTTCTGGCGATGGCTGGACACAGCTGGTGCTTCGCGGCATAACGTCAGGGAGCACGCAGCCCAATGCAACCGTCGGCACCTATATCGACGATACGCCCTACGGTTCAAGCACCATCTATGCGGCTGGCAGCATGCTTACGCCGGACATCGATCCCAGCGATCTGCAACGCATCGAGGTGTTACGCGGACCGCAGGGAACCTTGTACGGCGCCAACACCCTGGGCGGTCTCATCAAATTCGTCACCACGCCGCCGGATACCACGCAAGCCACCGCCCGCGTGGGTTTCGATACCAGCAGTGTTGCAGGCGGCGGCAACGGTTACGGTGCGCATGCCATGGTCAATATTCCATTGGTAGCCAATACCCTTGCCCTGCGTGTGAACGTCTTCGATCGCGATGATCCGGGTTACATCGACAACATCAAGACCGGCCAGACGAACGTCAACGAAGCTAAGGTAAGTGGCGCACGCGCCCAGTTACTTTGGACGCCCAGCGACAAAGTGTCCGTGCGCTTTTCGACGCTCGCCCAAAATCTCAACAGCGACGGTCTTGCAAACAGCGGGGTGGACATCAACCCAGGCACGCAGCAACCCCTTTACGGTTGGAAAGATCAGTCACGCGCAGCCGGTACCGGTTTGTTCAACGTCAAGTATCGCTTGTACGACCTGTCGGTGAATGCCGATTTCGGCTGGGCAAAATTGATATCAACCACTAGTTATGGCACACAACGCTTCAGTGAAAACACCGACCTTACCGATATCTATGGTCCGGTATTGAACCCGGTATTTGGCTTGAGCGACGGTGGTTATTCGGAGCTCCAGAACATTGCTCTGAACAAGGTAACGCAGGAGCTTCGCCTGCAGTCGCCGCAAGACCAGACGTGGGAATGGCGTGTGGGTATGTTCTACACGCACGAGCACACGGTCGACACGCAGGACATTCTGAGCTTTGACGCAAATACGGGCGCCCCGATTCCACTGCCGGCACTGGGTAAAGTGTCGGTCGGTCCTGCAACCTTCGCCGAGTGGGCCGGCTACGGTGATCTCACCTGGCATGCAACATCGAAGTTGAGCATCCAGGCGGGCGTACGCTACAGCAGCGACAGCACGACCTACTCGGAAGTTGGCAGCGGCCTGCTGTTGGGAACGCTTGATTCAAACGGCCACAGCACAGATAACCCGGTCACCTATCTGCTCAATCCCAGCTATAAATTCACCGACGACCTGATGGCTTATGTGCGGATAGCATCTGGCTATCGGCCAGGCGGACCCAACTTGGGTGTGCCACCTGACTTAGGCGCGTCGCTTACTTTCCAGCCCGACAAGTTGGTCAGCTATGAAGCGGGCTTCAAGGCGTTGCTGCTTGACCGTCGCATGAGCTTCGATGTGGATGGGTTCTACATCGACTGGAGCAAAGTCCAACTCACCGCCACTGAAGATGGCATCAGCTTCCTCGGTAACGGCGGCAAGGCGACCAGCGCTGGTGCAGAAGCCAGCTGGCGCTATACCCCGCTGGCAGGATTAACGCTATGGGCCAATGCTTCGTATACCGATGCTCAGTTGGCAGGGGACACGCCGAGCGGGAGCATTTACGGTCTCAAGGGTGATCCGCTGCCTTATGTGCCGAAGTGGTCCGGCAACGTGGGCGCGGATTATGACTTTCCGCTCGGCGGCGGCTGGTCCGGTTTTGTGGGCGGCGACATAAGCTACGTTGGCACGCGCTATTCGGATTTCAACGCCGTGCCCGGCCCGCGCATCCGACTGCCAAGCTACGACAATGTCGATCTGCATGTAGGCGCCAATTACGACGACTGGACGTTCGAGGTCTACGTCAAGAATCTGGCCAACAGGCGCGAAATCACCGCCGTCTCGCCGGAGTCGATCGTTCCCTTGGCTGGCCCTTATTCAGCCGCTTATCAGACGCCACGCACGATCGGTGTATCGGCGACTGTGGACTTCTGATTACCCAACCTGTCAACGCATCCGAGTACGGAGTGTCACCATGAACCGTCACCTCAGACGCCTGATGGCGTTGCTTGTCGGCTTGAACGTCAGCGTCGTCATGGCACAAGCGTCACCGGCAACTGCGCCGCCGCCGGCCGCTGTCACTGGCGACGTAACGCCTACGCTAACCACGCAGGACTTGAGCGCATTCTTCGATGGACTGATGCCCTTCACGCTTCGTCGCAACGATATCGCTGGCGGCGTCGTCGTGGTTGTCAAAGATGGCGCCGTGCTGTTCGCCAAAGGCTACGGTTATGCCGATCTGGCACAACGCACTCCGGTGTCTCCGCAGACGACGCTGTTTCGTCCGGGATCAACCTCCAAACTGTTTACCTGGACCGCAGTGATGCAGCTGGTCGAACAGGGCAAGTTGAATTTGGATCAGGACATCAACCATTACCTGGATTTCAAGATTCCGCCTTATGAAGGCAAGCCCATCACCTTGCGCAACGTGATGACGCATACGCCAGGCTTTGAAGATTCAGCGAGAGACTTGCTGCCGGCTTCGATCGCGGATGTGGATCTGGAACGCTATCTGAAAGCCCATGTTCCGGCGCGCATCTACCCGCCGGGTGAGGTCGTCGCCTATTCCAATTACGGCTGCGGTCTTGCCGGTTACATCGTGCAACGTGTATCAGGCGAACGCTTCGACGACTACATCGTGCAACATATCTTCAAGCCATTGGACATGGCGCATTCCAGTTTTGCGCAACCACTGCCAGCTTCGCTCGCGCCACTCTTGGCGAAAGGCTACAAGGTCGCCTCGGACGGAATCGCACGACCGTTCGAACTGGTCAATCCGCCGCCGGCGGGCGCGCTGAGCAGCAGTGCGATGGATATGGCGCGTTTCATGATTGCACAGCTGCAAGATGGTCGCTATGGCGATGCGCGCATCCTGCAAGCATCAACCGCTGAGTTGATGCATAGCCCTCAATACAGGCCCGCGCCGGGATTGAATGGATTTGACTTAGGTTTTTTTCAGGAAGATCGCAATGGCCTACACATCATCGGCCATGGTGGCGACACGGTCTTTTTCCATAGTGACCTGCATCTGTTACTCGACAAGGGTGTCGGCATTTTTATGTCCTTCAACAGCGCGGGAAGCCGCGATGCCGGAGGAATCAGGATGGTTCGCGCGGCAATCTTCCACGATTTCCTGGATCGGTACTTTCCTTATTCAGTGACGGCTGACCCCACATGGCACTCCGCAAAGAACGATGCCGCACGAGTGGTGGGCTGGTATCAAGCCACTCGTCGCAACGAAAGTGCGTTGCGCATGCTCTATCTGATGGGGCAGACCAGCATCACGTCGCAACCAGACGGCACGCTGACCGTATCGATGTTGACAGATGACGCAGGACAGCCCCTTCATTGGCGCGAAGTCGGTCCGTTGCAGTACCGCGAAGTCCATGGCCAGGACAAGCTGGACTTCGTTACCAATTCCGATGGAAGCATCCGCTACTGGGCAACCGACTACATACCGGCCATCGAAATCTTCCAGCGCATGTCCACGCTGAAAAGCCTGGGTAGTGTCAGCCCGTTGGTCGCGGTCGCTTTGGTGAGTGCATTGATGACACTGGTGATCTGGTTAGCGGGTGGGTTGATACGCCGCCATTACCACGTGCCACTCAACGTGCCTGCGGAACTTCATCGCACCCGACTGCTGTCGCGATGGGGCGCGCTCGTGCTGTTCGTTGATCTGTTGGGCTGGATGGTGCTGATCGTCGCCACGGGCGTAAACGAGAACCTGTTGCTGCAGGGTACGGCAGCACCCTGGATGGGATTGCTTTACGCCGTTGGCGTGATCGCGCTGTTGGGTGTCGTAGCTATCGCGGTGCACATGGTGCGCTGCTGGCTTACAGCGCGCAGCTGGCCGGTCCGGGTGGGTGAAACGTTACTCGCACTGGCGGCGATATATCTGGGCTGGTTCATCCTTGCATTTGGCCTGGTCAGCTTCAACACGCACTTCTGATGCAGGAAACGACAATGACAGATTCCAGGAATGCGCCCTTGAAGTTGAGCATGCGCATTGAAAAGTTGCCGCTGGTCCAGGCCTTTCACATCACCGGCTACACCTTTACCGAGTGCGAAATGCTCGTCGTGGATCTCGACGACGGCAAAGTCAGCGGTCGCGGCGAAGGCATTGGTGTCTATTACCGTGGCGATACGCCCAAAACAATGCTTGCGCAAATCGAAGCGTTGCGCGAGATCATTGAGTCGGGCGTTACACGCCATCAATTATTGTACTTATTGCCGGCTGGTGGCGCCCGCAACGCATTGGACTGCGCACTTTGGGATCTGGAGGCCAAGCGCAAGGGCCAGCCCGTCTGGCAATTGCTTTGTATGACTGCACCCAAGCCATTGCTGACGACGTTTACACTGGGCGCGGATGACCCGGAAATCGTGGCTGATGAAGCACGCAAGCTCGTCGACGCGCGTGCCATCAAGATCAAGCTCACCAATGATGACCGCAATGCGGAACGTGTACGGGCAGTGCGCGCGGCGCGTCCTGACGTGTGGCTGATGGTCGACGCCAATCAGGGGTTCACGCCTGATTCGCTCGCTGCGGCCATGCCGGCTTTCGTGGAAGCCGGCGTCACCATCGTGGAACAGCCTTTTCCGGTCGGCCAGGAAGCTTGGCTGGATGGATTGAACAGTCCCATTCCCATCGCTGCCGATGAAAGCGTGCAAGATCACGAAGATCTTCAACAATTGGAAGGTAGGGTGCAGGTGATCAACATCAAGCTCGACAAGTGCGGTGGCCTAACCGAGGCTCTACGCCTGGCACGCACCGCGCGTCAGCTTGGATTTGATCTCATGGTGGGCAATATGGGTGGCTCGTCGTGGTCGATGGCCCCGGCTTTCGTAGTGGGAGCGATGTGTTCGTTCGTGGATCTTGACGGCCCGATTTTCATCAGTGCGGATCGCACTCCGTCGGTCAGCTATCAGGATGGATACGTCTGGTGTCCGGATAGCGTGTGGGGTGGCCCGGCCATTGCTGTCGTGTAATGTCTTCAAGAGCAACGGTCATGTCCGATACCGGTCCAGCGCCACGGGAACGAAACTGGTTTGGCCATCCGGCAGGCCTGACCGTGCTGTTCCTGACCGAGATGTGGGAGATGTTCTCCTTTTTCGGTATGCGCGCCTTGTTGGTCTACTACATGACCAAGCGACTCGATATTCACCAGGAAACCGCATCGCTGATCTACGGAGCGTATGCGGCGTTCGTGTACTTCACGCCGATTTTTGGCGGCGTGGTGGCAGACCGCTGGCTGGGCAAGCGCAAGGCCGTCATCATCGGCGGCGCCACGATGGCGCTTGGCCATTTCATGATGGCTTCTGAAGCTTTGTTTTATCCCGCCCTGGCCACCATCGCGCTGGGCAATGGACTGTTTCTTCCCAGCCTGGCGAGCCAGATTGAAGGGTTGTACCGAGAAGGCGATCCGCGCAGCAAAAGCGCCTATAACGTTTACTATGTCGGCGTTAACCTCGGCGCATTCCTGGCGCCGCTGGTTTGCGGCAGCCTCGGTGAAATTTACGGCTGGCATTGGGGATTCGCGGCCGCGGGCATCGGGATGTTGCTCTCACTGATCATCTATATGGCTGGTAGCCGCTATCTACCCAAAGAGCCGACGCGGATGACCAGTTCGGTCATGCCTGTGCGAGCACCGCTCGATCAAACTGCCAGGCAACGATTTCTTTTTCTGATCGGGATCGCTGCCATCGTTGTCGTTTTTCGCGGCGCGTACGAACAAGTGGGCAACACGATTGCCCTGTGGGCGGACGAGGGCGTGAACCGTCACGTTACCGCTACTTGGAGCATCCCAATGACCTGGTTCCAGTCGCTGGACCCCCTAATGGTTTTTTTCGCGACACCTTTGCTTCTTGCGCGATGGTCGCGCTTGGCGAAACGGGGCATCGAGACGCCTTGGTTGCACAAGATGGCATTCGGAGCTGCGACGGTGGGTCTGTCCTATCTGGTGCTGGCCGCAGTGACAGCTTGGTCCGAAGCACACGGTATACGTGCCCATTGGGCGTGGCTGGCCGGATGGTTTGTGCTAATGACGGTGGGCGAACTATACATTTTGCCCGTGGGCCTGGGATTATTCGGCCGCGTGGCGCCGTCTGGCTTCCGGGCGACGTGTATGGCGATATGGTTCTTTGCCGGCTTCTTCGGCAATTTGTTGGCGGGCGCGTTGGGAACACTATGGGGTCAGCTACCGCATGGCTGGTTCTTCACACTAATTGGCGCAGTAGCTGGTCTTGCCGCTACGCTTCTATATATCGCCGGCTCACGCGCGGGTTACTCGGAAAATCTCGTGAGCGCAGGCCTAGCCACCATGCCATCCAGATAAAGCGACTATGACCAAGAATCTGCAGCAAGAGCTTAAAGATCGCTGGGACACCTTTACGGCGTCCGAGCAGAAGATTGCGGTCTACATGCTGCAAAACATTCGCGATGTGCCTTTCGAGACGGCTGTTTCCTTGGGCGAGCATGTTGGTGTCAGCGCGATGACGGTTGGTCGTTTTTTGCGGAACCTTGGCTACGACGGCGTTGCCGAGTTGAGGGAGGCGTTGCGTGAAAAAGGGACATGGGAACAACTCTACGAAGAGCCGGCGCAATCCAAAGATACCGATGCTGTCGCTGCACACTTGCAAGAGGAGATCCGCGCGCTGTCGGAGGTTCATTCGTTGGTAGGAACGAATGAGTGGAAGTCTGTGGTGAAGCTTCTGGTATCGGCGGATCGGGTGTCCGTGGCGAGCTTTCAGCATGCGGCTTTTCTGGGTCAGGGTCTTGCCAAGATGCTGCAACAGCTTCGGCCCAGCGTTTCATTTCATCCCGGAAGTGACGGCGCTTATATCGACATGCTCGATTCAACGCGCAACAGTTGCGTGGTGTTGATTGATGTGCGTCGCTACTTCAAACAATTTCGTCCGCTGGCTACGGAGGTGGTGAAGAGTGGCATACCTCTGGTGTTGATCACGGATACAGACTGCTACTGGGCGCGAGAGCTTACCCCGCACGTGTTGATGGTACGAGCCAATTGGGTGTGGCACAGCTACAGCGGACTTATCAGCCTGTTCAGCCTCCTTGCTGCGTCGGTTATTCAGCAAAGCGGCGGCGTCATGGAACGTATTGGTCACGTCAACGAGATGCGCCAAAAGCTGGTGGGGTACATGGGCTCGTCGCCAAAAAAGGATCCCGAACCTTCAGTCGACGGTCGCAAGACGAAGACGAGTCTAAATCGCGCAGCTGATAGCAAATCAAAAAAGTTGCGCTAAGCCTTCGTAGATCCGGATGCACTTGCCACGCAGAGGCCGACGAGGCTACAAACATACTGTGATCGGTTTATTGCATTGCGATTGGGTGCTACTGGAAGTGGATCGACCGAGCTAATTCCATGCGTCGGAGGTTAGGTGATCGAGGGAAGCTATTGGCCAAGGGCTTTTCAGGTCGCGGGAACCGATTCGAGACGTTTCCAGGGTCATCGAGACTTACCCTTCTCCTACGTTTTTCTCGACACATTGAGTTTGGCCGCTGGCCGGGCGGGCTTTCCCGACGATGTCGGCCCAGTCATCGCTAGAAAGTCAATCAGTGCGCGCACTGCCAGCAACAGTCCTCGACGAGTTTGAGAAACGAGGTGCACGATCCCCAGGGCGTGTCCCAGTGCGTTAGCACACGCTCGAGCTTGCCATCGGCGAGATCGGAGCGAACGACATTCTCGGGCAACTTGGTGATTCCCAGCTCTTCGAGTGCTGCAGCACGCAACACGACAAAGTCGTGGCAGCGGATTCGAGGCCGGATCTCGATCCGCGCGGCCTGGCTGTCCGATCCTCGCACCTCCCAGTTGTGTTGAAGGGCCTCATTATCGAAGGCCAGCGTCGTATCTATGTGCGCTCCAGATCAGGATCGGCATGGAGAATTTTAAGTCGGGCTGACGGGGTTGATTGACGGCATTCAAGCTTGCGCCAAGCCTGCCGATTGAGAGTGGGTGAGTGAGCGCATCGACGCGCTACTCATGATGAATGGCATCTCATCTCGCGCTGAAACTGAAGACATCCTCTAAGGCCTCAGGCCCACGGCAGTGCCTAAGCCTTCTGATGCCATGCGCGTCGATGTAGAGAGCCCCAGCAGATTCGCTGTTGAACGTGATCCAGAGCAACTACACCCGTTACGTCGCCAGGGCGCTGTATACCTTCATGATCGAGCATCTCCAATACGAACTGAAGGCTTGGATAGAGGGGTGTTACGCGCGCCATTGCGGCCAACGAAGTGACAAATGTCCTTATGAGCGCGACACCGCAATGGCTCTTGCCTGGATTAAGGGGTGGCGTCACCAAGGGGAGCCGCCCTCGCGGTCAGAGAGCGCGGATGAACAGCGAAAGCAAAGCACTGCATGATCATCGGCCCGTGGGAAAGTGCTATCCCGGACCTTTGTCTTGAGAAGCCCTGCGCCACCCAAGGCGCCATCCTTAGTGGATGAAGAAGTCTCCAACCAGCATGCCTGGGGCTTGTCTACCGGTTTTGGGCGGCTGCAGAGGCGGTTATCAATAAGCCCGCAACGGTCCGGCGAAGCCACACATTTCGAAGTAGATGCCCCAAATCGCATGGCTTCCATCACGATGATTTTTCGATCGGGTGGATTAGTGATTGGTTCGCTTGCAGCTTTTGGGTGTGAATAGGTCGAAGGGATGTTTGCCGCGACGACCTTCTGCAGATTGGCGTTCACGCCGCTGCTATGCGACGTACGCGCAAGGTGCCGACGCGAGGGTAGAAGCTGATCAATGACCGCTAACCCGCTTGCGCCAGCTTATCCAGACAACCACAAGTGACCATGTCGCCACGACGAGTGGTGGCACAGCGTGCCCGTATTCGCCGTGGATGATGACGGTCGCGAGGGCGGCAAACATGACGGTGCAGCCGAGCGACGCGCCCAACAGGCGACTCGGTGCACGGAAAAGCAGAATCGCAGCCGTGAGTTCCAGCGATCCGGTCACGAAATGGAACCAGCGCGGGTACCCCCATTTCAGGTACTCCTCGTAGATAGATCCCGGGGCGAAGATGTTGCTGAGTGAACCCACGACGAAGAAGGCGGCAAGAGCCAAGGGTAAGATTTGGCGCCAGGAGATTTTGGACATTTGTCCGGCCTTGGATGGTGAGTTTGCTGAGGAGGAATCGTGTGGTCGCCTGACTGACAAGCTGGATGATTTCCGGCGCATGCCGCGGCTGGAAAAGGTGATCTACGAAACCTGTCCTCACCACATGAGGACAGGTGTCTGCTTCAACCAGGTGTTGGTCGCCAGTTGTTCCACTACGAACCGAGCGACATCGGCGCGTGCTACTTTCCCGCCGTTGACAGCAGCGAGGTCGGCAATGGCCCTGAGACTTCCGCGAGCTGGGTCGTTGGTGAGCATGGCGGGCCGAACGATGACCCAATCGAGTGAGCTGGCGCGGATCGCGGCTTCCTGACGCCCCTTGTCCTTGTAGGCATGGCGAAGCAGCAAGGGCATGAAGATCTGGTCGAATACGAAGCCGCCGTGGCCGCGGCTGTCCCCGACTCCCAGGGCGGAGATGCAAACCAAGCGGCGCACGCCGCTGCGCCTCATCGACGGGACTAGCGCGTGTGTCGCTTCGGTCAGCAGGCTGACCTTGCGGAAGCCCATGCCGGTGCCCAAGGCGCTGACGACGGCATCGCAGCCCTCCAGGGCGTGCATGAGAGCGTCTACGTCGCGAACATCGCCCTCGATAATGTCTGCTCCCGGCAGATCGGGGGCGCTCGCCTTCGAGCGAACCAGCGCTACGACGGAATCTCCCTTATCCAAGGCGTCGCGAACGATCAGCCGTCCGGTTCCGCCAGTTGCACCCAAAACAAGAATCTTCATATTCGACCTCGATCTTTGTTGGTATGAACGCCGCAGTTCAGAAGGAAACAGGCTGTTTCGGCCTCTCTGCCAGAATCGCGATGGGGTTGCGAATTTCCGGAGTGGATTCCAAAAGCCTTATCCCATCGCTGATCCGCGGCCCTACGCTGTAGCGGCCTTCTGGGCCGCCGCAAAAACATCGCGAGCGGACGTCGCGCCTGGGACGTGCTCCGTGCCCTCGGCCCCGAGGCCCATCCAGCCGGAGTTGACGGCGTCAAACATCGCCTCGGCTGGTCCCGTCTGGCCCTTCGGAATGCCGAGTTGCTCGAACGCTTCCGGCCACCCGGCCCGCGGGATAGCAAAAGCTTTGACGTCGACCTTCAAGACTTCACCCAATTGCGTCGCTACTTCGTCCGCGCTGATCATCGAACCGAGCTCGATCACCCGATGCTCCAGCCATGCCGGCCCGGTCAGGAGCGCGGCGATCTCGGCACCGATGTCATCGGTCGCGACCATGGTCGATTTCTGATCTGTCGGGTTGTAGTAGGTGGGGAGCGTGCCACCCTGGGCAACGTGCAAGCCGTAAAGGAAGTTTTCGAAAAATCCGCCGGCGCGCACGTAGGCGATCGGCAATTTAAGATCGCGAAATCCTTGCTCAAGAAGCGACAGGGCCGTGATCATCCCCAGCCCGCTGGTTCTGTTCGCGCCCATCGACGAAAGCGCGACGACCCGCGGCACCGGCGCTTGGGTAAGCGCCTCGACATAGTTCGCAATGACGCCCTTGGCTTCTTTGAAATCCGGCGAGGGCGCCCAGATGGGTGGCAACATGACAAACGCGCCTTCGACATCTCGAAGCGCCATCTCAATGGCTGCCGAATCATTCCAGTCGCCGTCTACCAATTGCACGCCTTGGTCGGCCCACTTCGCCGCCTTTTCACGATTCCGGACGAGCGCGCGTACTTCTTTGCCTTGCGCCAACAAATGTTTGGCCGTTGCGCCACCAACTTTTCCCGTAATTCCCATGACTAAAAACATGAGCGTTCTCCTGATTTTTAGGACTTTTGTACGTAAAGGCCAACTAACAGGCAGGAATTCCTGCCGATACGCTTTAGTTGGAGTAAGTGATTCCCAACCATCGCCCCGTTCCATCGTCAGGCGATGAAGCCGCTCCAAACGTGATCCGCCTGTATGCCGGAGCCAGCAACGAAAAAGTGGGCGGGAACAGATGGGGACATGGAGCCTCCGCGAACGGGGACTTATTCCGGGGGTAGGTCTACTATAGAGACCGCTTCCGTGCGCCGTAAGGAGGCAGTTTTTTGTAACCAGTAGATCTCGAGGAATTCCGCATGAGCAACGCACTGAGTGCCATCGAAAGATTCAGCCAATATCCCATGGGCGAGTCCCAATCCGTGCACTGCCCGGTGCGCGACGTGCTCGATCGTATTGGCGACAAATGGAGCATGCTCATGATCATGGCTCTAGCAGCGCGACCGCATCGCTTCAGTGAGCTTCACCGCGCTGTCCATGACATTTCCAAGCGCATGCTCACCCAGACCCTGCGCGATCTGGAGCGCGATGGACTGATCACCCGCCATGTCTTTCCGACCAAGCCGCCGAGCGTTGAATATCGGTTGGCCCCGCTGGGCCATTCGCTGCTGGAACCGATGGCGGGCCTCATCCTGTGGGCGGATCGTTGCTATGGCGACATCCATGCCGCACGCGCCCGCTTTGACGGCACGCTCGACGACGCCCCAAGTCAGGCTTTTTCTACCCGATCAGAGGTACAGCCTGTTCGTAAGAGCATGGCGTGAGTCTCGGGAGACATATGAAGTACCACCAAAGTTTGCGTAAGACGCCTCACGAAACGGCGCAGATCACCCGCTACCTCGTGAGAGGGTCGGGGACTTCTTGGGAGATGCATTCGTCTTGCTCATTACGGACGGACGTGCAGCCGCATGCGGACAGGGCTATTGCGGTTCGCCAGATTACATGTAAGCATTACATGTAATGAAAAAAGGAACCGAACCCACGCCTTCAGCCCTCGCCCAACGCGCATTTCGCAAGCGGATGCGTGAGCAAGGACTGATTCCCCAACAGGTTTACATCCGGAAAGAGCACAAGGAGCGCCTTTCGCGCCTCGAAAGGGAACTGCGCCTTCCGGCTCTCCCATCATCTCTTCACACCATGGATAGCCACGCAATGAGTCAGCAATGGTCAATTGAGTCTCTTTTTCGCGCATTACAGGAATCGGAGTTCGGCCGGACCGGACATGTTTCTTTCCAGATCCATGAAGGCGTCGAACCCGTCCTATTGATTGAGATGCACGAACTCGGCGATCTGCCGATGCACCTGGTCGCCACCGGCGGCGAAGTGCATGTTTCGGCGACTCTGTGTCACGCCAGCCAGGTCAAGGACCGCAATGCCTTCAATGATGCGTGCTTGCGCCTGAATACGATCTACCCCCTATCCAACATAGGCATCACCACTGTCGATGACGAGGACGTCTACATTGTCTTCGGGCAGCTTTCCTCGTTGGCACCCCTGCCAAATGTGATCGAGGAAATCATCGTTTTGGGTCACAACACGATCCAAGCCGCCAGTGAACTGACCACCCACCTGCACTGAGACCCACATGGCCATCATCCAAAAACTCATCACCCTGGTTCGCGGTACTGCCACGGAAGCAGGGCAGGCAATCGTTGACGTCAACGCGCTGAAGATCCTCGATCAGGAAATCCGGGATGCTGACTCCGCGCTGGTTTCCTCGCGCACGGATCTGACCAGGCTCATGGCCGAACGAAAGATCACCGGGGACAAGTCGAACGACAAGCAAGCCAAGCTGACCGAGTACAACCAGTACATTCGCCAGCTGCTCGACAAGGGTGACCAGGCCCTGGCGCTCGAAGTGGCAGGAAAGGTCGCTGCGCTCGAGAACGAGATCGCGGCCGACAAGGCCACGCTCGCCGGGATGGACGCAAACGTCACGAAGCTGCAGGGATCGATTCGTCAGGCGCAGGCCACCATTGACCAGCTGAAGCGCCAGGTCGACACGGTGAAGGCGACGGCATCCGTGCAGCGCGCGCAAGAAGCGATCTCGTCCACCACGTCCGGATCCAACGTGAAGCTGCACACCGCCCTGGATTCCCTCAAGCGGATCGAAGAGCAGCAGGCCTTCAAGGGCGCCCAGATCGAGGCGGCCAATCAGCTGGAAGCCCAAGGCACCGACGGCGATCTGCAGCAGCGCCTGCGGGACGCTGGCGTGCTTCCCGGCGCCACGGCAGCAGATGATGTGCTTGCCCGGTTCAAGAAGACCGACAGCTGACGCTTTCCCACTCGTAAGTCATCGGCGCTTGCGGCCAACTCACTCTGTGAGATGTTGGTTGCAAGCGCTCAAGCGCATTCGATGGAGAGATCGTGGCTCATGTTTGAATCGTTCTTCCAAAAAAGAGCCGCTGAGCGGAGCATCGCTGCGGCCCTCAAACTCCCGCTGGGATTTCGCCTGGGTGGCGCGGTCGCCATAGACGATGTTGTCTTCCGCGCGAACAAGGGCGTGTATGCGTTCGAACCGCCAGCCGGGAACCAGATCATCGAGGCGCTGGGGACGGTGGATCTTGGGGCAGGGTCGCATCTACACCGGATGTACCTCACCGATGACGCCTGGATCCAGGTTGGAACCACCAGCGGCGAGGTTGACGACGTCAAGCTCTTCGTCTTCGTCGATACGCGCAATCCTTCGACGAAGGACGAATTCGTACGCTGGACGCAGGATGGTTCGGAACTGGGATCACAGCAGATCACCTTTGGTGGCCACACCTATGTGCGCGTCTGGGGAGATCCACCCACCGCTCGATGGTCACCGCCCATCGTCTATGACGAAAAGGTCACGCATCCACCCGGCGGCGAGAACGATTTCGATCTGACCCACTATTCCATGCTCTATCAACGCGAGCTGTCAGGCTTGCCCGGTCGGTTCGAGTATCTCTTCGTGACGGCTGAGGATTATGGCCCGACGCAATTCGATGTGGTGTATTCGCTGGGCTCTGATCTCACCACCGCTGATCTTTCCATCACCTGAGGCAAGGAAGCCACCATGAAGCGTTCAACAACCGCAACTCTGTTGCTGATGGGTATTGCGCCGTTGATTCTGTCTGCGTGCGATGACCCCCAGCCGCAGATACAGAGCCAGGCCTTCAAGACCGTCGCTGACTGCACCAGCGCGGGAAACACTGCGGCCGAGTGTGACACGGCCTTCCGTCAAGCCCAGATGAGGGCCAGTAGCGCTGCGCCCCACTATTCGAGCCTTGCCGACTGCATCCAGCAATTCGGTCAGGACATGTGTCAGGAGCGTAGCGGCTCGGAAGGGAGCTTCTGGGGCCCGGTCATGACCGGGTTCATGCTTTCCCACATGCTCGGCTCGAGTTCGCCTTCGTACTACAGCGTTCCAGTCTATACACAGAGCAACGGCCAGTACTACGCGTCGCCAACCTCAAGGGGCTCATTCGGAAGCGTTGTCACCACGTCGGCTGGTTCTGATGCGGGCAGCCGCGCCATCACGGCTAGCCGTGGCGGCTTTGGCTCGGAGTCGGCGGCTCGTGGCGGCTGGGGCAGCTGAGCGTGCGTCGCATCCCGATCGCGCCACGCCCCGACTGGGTAGCCACTGCTGAGAAGTGTGGTTTCAAGTTCCACACCATTGATGGATCCGTGTATTGGGATGAGTCGGCGTACTACGCCTTCACTCTGGAACAGATTGAAAAGGACATCGAGGATCCGACCAGCGAAATCCACGAGATGGCGATGGCGCTCGTCGATGAGGTGGTCGCCAGCGAAGAGCTGCTCGATCGGCTCGCGATACCACGGCACTACTGGGACTGGATCGCGAACTCGTGGCGTGCCGGGCACAGTCATCTGTACGGACGGATGGATTTGGCTTACGACGGCACGGGGCCGGCGAAGCTTTACGAGCTTAACTACGACACGCCCACCTCTCTGTACGAGGCCTCGTTTTTTCAATGGGTGTGGTTGGATGAGCAAAGAAATCGTGGTCAGCTCTCAAGCAAGGCGGATCAGTACAACCTGATTCAAGAGCTGCTGGTCGGATGCTTCGCCACGATCGCCAAACAGCTCCCGCGGCCCTTTTATTTCTCAGCTGTGCGCGACAGCGCTGAGGACCAGGGAACGATCGCGTACCTGCGCGATTGTGCGACGCAGAGTGGCTTGGATTCGAGCGTGATCGCCATCGAAGACATTGGCCTGTCAACCACCGGCAGGTTCACTGACCTCAACGACATCGTGATCGGTACCCTGTTCAAGCTCTACCCGTACGAAATGATGCAGGCGGACAAGTTTGGTATCCACTTGCCGACGTCAGGACTGCAGCTGATCGAGCCGGCCTGGAAGACCGTGCTCAGCAACAAAGGGATCCTTCCGCTCCTGTGGGAAAGGCACGCTGGTCATCCAAATCTCCTGCCCGCATTCTTCGACGACGCACCGACCGCCGCATTGCCGGCGGGCTGGGCTCGCAAGCCGCTCCATTCGAGGGAAGGCGCGAACATCACGATGGCATTGCCAACAGGGCAAGTCGTGGCATCTGAAGGGCCCTATGCTGATGGCCCAATGATCCGACAGGCTTACCATCCACTCACGCGATTCGAGGGTGGGTATCCGCTGATCGGAAGCTGGGTAGTCGGCGATCGTCCAGCCGGGATGGGTATCCGCGAGGACGTGGGGCTGATCACCCAAGACACCTCACGTTTTGTACCTCACGTGATCCTCTAAATTGCGTCAAGCCAATTCGATGTAGCGGCTCAGTTCTATAACTTCGCGAATGGCATTGGCATTGTCCTATAGGGTCAGAAGCGGAAGTCAGCGTCGCCGACAAGTGCCCGAGAGCTGGCGCCCAAAGCCTTTACGCTGTTGCACCAAAGCGGCGCAAATCCCATCATGGTGCAATGAACGGGATGGCTTGGCGTACTTGGGCGAATCAGATGGCGACTGGGCTGGCTCTGGTCGATGCCAGGTTGCAGCTGGTGTGGATCAATCCGGCGCTGGCGGAGTGGGTGGAGTTCGGCACGCGTAGTGCGGTGGGGCAGCCACTGGGTTTGTTGCTCGGCGATCCGCAGGGATTGGCGCAGGCGCAGCGGGTGTTGGAGGAACAGCGGCCGCAGCAGTGGCGTGGGGTTGCGCTGGTGGCGGCCAGTGGTCGCGAAATCACGGCGGATATCGCGTTGCAGCCCTTCGATGACGGCTTGTTGCTGGAGGTGCATGCGCTGGCCGAGCCGTTGTCGACCAGCTCGCCGTTGTCGGCCACCCTGCGCGGATTTGCACATGAGGTGAAGAACCCACTGGCCGGCTTGCGCGGCGCGGCGCAGCTGTTGCAGCGGCGGGTTGGCAGCGAAGATTTGCAGGCATTGGCTGGCTTGATCATCGACGAGGCGGATCGTCTTGGCGCATTGGCGAACCGGCTGCTGCATCATGACGGCGCGCCGCAACTGGGTCCGGTGAATATCCATCAATTGCTGGAGCGGCTTACCGATCTGCTGCAGGCCGAACCCGCGCCGCCGCAACTGCGCCACGACTACGACCCCAGCGTGCCGGATCTCCTGGGTGATGCTGATCGCCTGCAGCAGGTGCTGCTCAACCTCGCACGCAACGCGCTCGAAGCAGGCGCATGCACGCTCACTCTGCGCACGCGGGTCGAGCATGGCCTGCGGCTGGGCGAGCGCGTGCTGCGCATGGCGTTGCGGGTGGACGTGATCGACGATGGCCCGGGTGTGCCGGCGCAGCTGCGCGATACATTGTTTCAGCCGCTGGTATCGGGTCGCGCTGACGGCAGCGGCCTCGGGCTGGCGTTGTCGCGCGAGATCGCGCACGAGCATGGTGGCGAGCTGCGCTGCACGAGCCGACCGGGCGAGACGGTGTTTTCGCTGTACCTGCCGCTGGAGCGTGTGCATGACTGATTCCCGCGTGCCGCAATCGCGCACCGCATTCGCGCCCTCTCCTGTTTGCAGGGGAGGGTTGGGGAGGGGTGCTTTTGATCGCGGCCGTATCGAAAAGCCAGAGCACCCCCTCCCAGCCTCCCCCTGCGAGCAGGGGGAGGAGCAAAGCTGCCACAGGGCGAAGTCATGACTGAAGAAATCTGGATCGTCGACGATGATCGTGGCGTGCGCTTCGTGTTGGCCGAGGCCCTGCGCGATGCCGGCCTCGCGATACGCGAGTTTGGTGAGGTGGCCAGCGTGCGTGCGGCGTTGCAGGATGCGCGGCCAGCACTGCTGCTCACCGATGTGCGCATGCCGGGCGAGGATGGTTTGAGCCTGCTGACCGAATTGAAGGCGCAAGGCATCGGCCCGGTGATCGTGATGAGTGCCTATACCGATGTCGCCACGACTGCCGCGGCGTATCGCGCTGGTGCGGTCGATTATCTGGCCAAGCCATTCGATCTCGACCAGGCGGTCGCCGTGGTGCAGCGTGCACTGGCTAGCGTGGCGTTGCCCGAAACAACTAGCGCTCATGTCGTTGCGCCGAACCATGCCTTGCTCGGCGAGAGTGCGCCCATGCGCGAGGTGTTTCGCCTGATCGGTCGCGTCGCGGCGAGCGACCTCAACGTGCTGATCACCGGCGAGACCGGCACCGGCAAGGAACTGGTCGCGCGCGCGCTGCACGAGGAGAGTGCGCGACGCGGCAAGCCGTTCGTTGCGTTGAACACCGCAGCGATTCCCAGTGAATTGCTGGAGAGTGAATTGTTCGGTCACGAGGCTGGCGCGTTTACCGGAGCAACGCGCCGCCATGCCGGCCGTTTCGAGCAGGCCGAAGGCGGCACGCTGTTTCTCGATGAGATCGGCGACATGCCCCTGGCGCTACAAACCCGGCTACTGCGCGTGCTCGCCGGTGGCGAGTTTTACCGGGTCGGTGGGCGGGAACTGATTCGCGGCAACGTGCGTATCGTGGCCGCCACACATCAGGACCTGGCTACACGCGTCGCCGCGGGGCAGTTCCGTGCCGATCTGATGCATCGGCTTGATGTGGTGCGTATCGAATTGCCGCCGCTGCGCACGCGACGAAGCGACATACCCTTGCTGGCCCAGCACTTTCTCGCAGCCACGGCGCAGGAGTTGAAACTGCCACCGAAGCGCTTCTCCCGCGCTGCACTCAAACTGATCGCGCAGCGTGATTTTCCGGGCAACGTGCGCGAGCTGGAAAATTTGTGCCGGCGGTTGACCGTGATCGCGCCGGGTACGGAAATTCTTCCGGCCGATCTGGGCGGCGTCGCATCGAGCGCGTCAGCTGGCGGCGAATGGACCGACGCCTTGCGTGAGTGGGTGACCGACGCGCTGGCCAAGGGCGAGGTAGACATCCACGCCCGTGCCCGCGAGGCGCTTGATCAGACCTTGCTGCAGGCAGCGTTGCAGGCGAGCGAAGGCCATCGTCAGAACGCAGCGCAGGCACTTGGCGTGGGGCGCAATACGCTGACTCGTAAGTTGGGGGCGTCGCGCACGAGACGACAGTAGTGGTGGGCACGCGCGATGGCGGCAGTTCCATCTCTCTCCATCCGGGTCCGGGCCGCTAGCTCTGCCCCTCTCCCTTTGGAGAGGGCTGGGGTGAGGGTTCGGGTACTCGCGGAACCGCTGACTCTTCGTCATCCCCGCCTTTGCAGGGGCAGCGAGAAATGAGGATTCCCACGAGCCGACGCCGTCCGCGAAGACCCGGCTTCAAAGGGAAACCAGAAAGCGTCGCATCGCACCCAAAGTCGCCAACAAAAGTTGGCGGAACTAACCAAGCACAACACGTAGCTTATGCACCTGACCGTCATCAACCAGTGCAATGGCGTCACCAGCAACCAGCGTTTGGCCATCCAATTCAATACGCCTCACACCACGACAAACCTTGCCCGGATTCTCCACGCTGATCTCATAGCTGCTCACGTTTTTCTGCCCAGGATGCCGATAGATAAGCTGGAAGCCCGGCCATTCCCGCGGGATGCACGGATCGATACGAAGCTTGTCACCGAGCAGCTGGAAACCAAGCACCGCTTCCAGGCCGCCGCGATACAGCCACGCCGCAGAGCCGGTATACCAGGTCCAACCGCCGCGGCCGACATGCGGTGCTTCGGAATAGACGTCTGCACAGGAGATGTACGGTTCCACCATGTAGCGTTCGACCGACTCGGCGGTCGCGCTGTGGAGGATCGGATTGAGAACGTTGAATAGCGCGGCGGCGCGGTCGCCGTCGCCGAGACCCGCCCAGGCGAAGATCGACCAGGTCGCACCGTGCGTGTACTGGCCACCGTTTTCGCGCACGCCGGGCGGGTAGCCCTTGATGTAGCCGGGGTTCTGCTTGCTGTGATCGAACGGGGGCGTGAACAGGCGGGCGATCTGGTTTGAGTGATCGACCAGCAGCCGATCGACTGACGCCATCGCCTGCGCTTGGTGGCTCTTTTCGGCGTCGCTCTGATCGGTTGTGCCGGCCATGACGCTCCACGACTGTGCGATGGTATCGATCTGGCATTCATCGCTTTCATGTGAGCCGAGCGGCGTGCCGTCATCGTAATAACCGCGGCGATACCACTCGCCATCCCACGCTTGCTCCAATGCCTTGCGCAAGTCACCCGCATACGCGCGCCAGCGTGTGACGCGTTCGGTTTCGCCGCGTTGTTCGGTGTGTGGTGCGAGCGCCGCGATAGTGGCCAGCAGAAACCAGCCCAGCCAGCTGCTTTCGCCGCGGCCCTGTTCGCCGACGGCGTTCATGCCATCGTTCCAGTCGCCGGTACCGATCAGCGGCAGGCCGTGGGCGCCGCGGGTCAGGCTGGAATCAATGGCACGGGCGCAGTGTTCGTAGATGGAGACTTTCTGGTCGGACGCGGAGGGTTGGAAGAACGCGTCGTTGGCCCCTTCAGGGATCGCCTGGCCAGTTAGGAATGGCAACATGTCATCCAGTACCGTGTCATCGCCGGTCACGCTGACATAGCGCGTGGCGACATAAGCGAGCCAGATGCGGTCGTCGCTGATCTTGGTGCGGATACCTTGGCCGGCCGGTGGCAGCCACCAGTGCTGCACGTCGCCTTCGGCAAACTGGCGACCGGCGGCGCGCAGCAGATGCTCGCGGGCGAGGTCGGGTCGACTGACGCATAACGCCATCACGTCCTGCAGCTGATCGCGGAAACCATAGGCGCCGCTGGCCTGATAGTAAGCGGTGCGTGCCCACAGCCGGCAGCCCAGCACCTGATACAGCAGCCAGTCGTTGAGCAGGATGTCCATCGCCCGATCCGGGGTGCGCACTTGTACCGTGTCGAGCAGGCCATTCCACTGCGCGGCGACATCGGCCAGCACGCTGTCGATATCGGTCGTGCGGTATTTCGCGATCAACGCCTGGGCCGATGCCTCGTCGGCGGTATCGCCAAGCATGAAGACGATATCGATTTGCGTATGGGGTGGTAATTCGATGTGCGTCTGCAGCGCGCCGCAGGGATCCAGCGCGGCACCGAGCCGGCCTGACAACGGCGCGTCACGGCGCAGGGCTGCCGGCCGCTCGATGGCGCCGAGCTGGCCGAGAAACTCGCCACGATCGCCGCTCATTGAATGCTGCTGGCCGGCGAGGTCGATGAACGCGACGCGATCGCCGAAGTCGGGGCGCCACGGATTGCGTGCAAACAACGCGCCGGTCAGTTCATCGCGCGAGGTGATCACAAACGGTGCCGGTGTCGTGCCATTGGCGCCAAGCGCCCATTCGACGTAGCCAGTAATCGAGAGCTGTCGCGCGCGTCCCGAACGATTGCCCAGGCGCAGTCGAGACAGCTTCACCGGATCGGCTGTTGGCACACACTGGGTCAGCTCCAGCTCGATGCCATGCGCATCGGTGGTGAAGCGGCTCCAGCCCTTGCCGTGGGTCGTCGCATACTTCGCGCCGGCCACGCGAATCGGCAGTGCGGTGGCGCTCCACAACACGCCGGTGTCGCGATCGCGCAGATACAGCACCTCGTGGGGGCTGTCGCTGACGGGATCATTCGGCCATGGCGTGAGCGGATTCTGCTGGCTGTTCAGCGACCACGCATAGCCGCCGCCTTCGGATGAGACAAGAAAGCCGAAGGAGGGATTTGCAATGACATTCACCCACGGCGACGGCGTAATGCGGCTGTTGTCGAGATGGATCTGATAGCTGCGCCCGTCGTCGCTGAAGCCACCGCTGTCGTTGGAGAATTCGAGAGCAGCGGCCACGGTGGTCGCTGCGCCAATCGGTGTACTGGCGCGTATCACCACGGTGCTGGCTGACGTGGTCGCGGTCGGCTTGGACTGGGCGGCGGCTGCGGATGGCTCGGCCTGCTCCTGCTTAGCTCGCTGCTGCACAGAGCCGCCCAATAGCACCCTTGCCACCGTCAGTAGGCCATTGCGCAAATCGTCGCTGATCGCGCTGTCGCGCAAGACAAATAGTTCGGCCTTGACCGCCGAACTGTCGGCTTTCAGTAGCGCCTGCTGCGTGCCCGCCAGCGCCTCGAGCACGCTGTGCAGCGCGTCGCCATCATCGGCGGCACCACGGGCGCCGTTGGCGCTATTCAGCAGTACCACGTCGACGGCCAGCCGCTTGCTTTGCCAATAGGTCTGGGCCAGCAGCAGCTCCTGCGCAAGTGGCAGTTCAGTCAGGTTGTCCAGACGCAGCAGCACGATCGGGCGATCGCCGGAAATCCCTGACGCCCACAAGGTGGGTGGACCGCCGCGGCCGCGCTGCAAAATTTCAGGTGCGGCTCGCTGGCTCGGATCGCTGCTCAACAGCGCACCCATCCAATGCGCAAAATGCGCTTCCTGTGCTGCATCGATGCCAAGCCGCTTTTGTTCGGCCTCGGCATGGTTTGCGGCGTCGGCGAACAGCAGTTCGGCGGCGTTCGCATTGCCCAGCTGCGCGGTCAGCGCCAGCGCGCCTTCGCGTGAGTCGGCCAGTCGCGTCCACAGCAGCAAGCTCACGCTGCTGCCCGGCGCAAGCGTCACCCGGCGACGCAGGCTGAGTACCGGATCGAGCACGCACCCGACGGTGTTGGACAACACGGCACCGGGCTGCATAGCCTGTGCATGACACAGCGTATGGCCGCGTCCCAGAAAGCGCGCGCGGTCGGTCTCGTATTCAGGCGCGCCGACGGCGGCTTGGCCCGCCACCTGCAACGCGTGCGCTGCCCACACCTCGGCCTCGCTGTTCGCGCGCCGACGCCGGGTGGCCAGCAACACGCCGTGCTGGCTGTCCCATTCGGTCTGCACGAACATCTTGGAAAAGGCCGGGTGCGCGTTGTCGGCACCGGCCGGGCCGATCACCAGTTCGGTATACGAGGTCACCGAGAACGTGCGCGAGCGGTCGCCGTGATTGCTCAGGGTGAGGCGGCGCAGTTCGATGTCGGCATCGCAGGCCACGGCCACTTCGAGCGTGCTGTGCAAGCTGTGGTGGCGGCGGCTGAAGGTGGCCCGGCCGGCGCTGAAGGCGGTCGCATCATCGGGCATGTTGGTGCCATACGGCCGCAGGCTGGTTGACCATACGGTGTCGTCTTCTTCGTCGCGCAGCAGCAGGTAACTGCCCCAGCCATCGCATGTCGGGTCTTCGCGCCAGCGTGTCACGGCAATGTCATGCCAGTGGCTGAAGCCGGAGCCGTTGCCGCTCAGCATCACGCTGTAACGACCGTTCGAGAGCAGGCAACGCTGGGAGCCGTTGATGGTGCGGGAGGAATGGGAAGGCATGGTCGACCCGGTCGGCAAGGATTAAGTGCCCAGCATGCGCCACTATCGGCATACGTGGCGTCAACCTGGGCTTCACTCATCGGCAGAGTAGGATGATGGCGCTGCCAACCGTCGAACTGCGACGGATATCAGCCGTCGCTGTCACCGGAGACAGACCCGATCCGATCCATGCGCTCTCGCCCGTTCATCCATCCATCCAATCCTGGTTCGTGACGCACGAAATTCGTGCCGGATGAGATCAGCGTTGTACGAGATCAGTCGACCACCCACTCTGGCCATGCCCGGAAACGATCCAATGACCCATCTATCCACGCTCACCGACGAGGCACTGCTCGATCGGTTGCAACGCGCCGCATTTGACTATTTCGTGCAAACGGTGAATCCGCTCAATGGCCTGGTGGCCGATACCTCGCGCGAGAACTCCCCGGTCAGCATCGCGGTGGTCGGTTTTGCGCTGTCGGCGTATCCGGTGGCGGTGGAGCGGGGCTGGATGGAACGTGGCGACGCCGTCCAGCGCTGCCTCGCGGCGCTACGCTTTTTTCGCGACAGCGACCAGAGCGGCAGCCCCACGGCCACCGGCTACAAGGGTTTCTACTACCACTTTCTCGACATCCACAGCGGTGCGCGTGTCTGGGAGTCGGAGCTGTCGATGATCGACACCGCGCTGCTGATCGTCGGCATGCTGACCGCCGGCGCGTATTTCACGGGCAATAGGCCGGATGAAAACGAGCTGCGCGAATTGGCCGATATGCTCTACCGGCGCGTCGACTGGTACTGGGCGCAGGGTGGTGGACACACGATTAAGCAGGGCTGGAAACCCGGCAGCGGCTTCCTGCACTACGGCTGGGAGGGCTATAGCGAAGCGATCGTACTCTACGTGCTGGCCATGGGGTCGCCAACGCACCCGATCAGCGGCGATTGCTACGCCGCGTGGACATCCACGTACCAATGGGAAAACCTGTACAGCTACGATTACCTTTACGCCGGTCCGCTGTTTATCCATCAGTTCTCGCATGCGTGGATCGATCTGGCCGGCATCCGTGACAGTTTCATGCGCGAGAAGAACTCCGATTATTTCGAGAACAGCCGCAACGCCGTCGCCATCCAGCGTCGGTACACCCAGCTCAATCCGTATGAATTTGTGGGCTATGGCGAAAATTGCTGGGGGCTTTCCGCCTGCGACGGCCCCACCGACGAGCAGCCCGACATGTTCAAAGAGAAGCGACGCGTGTTCGGCTACGCGGCACGTGGCGTGCCGTACGGTCCGGATGACGGCACGTTGTCGCCGCCGGCCGTGCTGGCGTCGCTGCCATTCGCGCCCGAGCCGGTGCTGGTGGCGATGCGTAACATGCTGATGCGCTATCCGCAGATTTTAACCGACGACAGGCTGGCCAGCAGTTTCAACCCAACCATGTGCACCGGCCCTGAGCATCCGTGGGTGTCGGAGGGTCACTATGGGCTCGATCAGGGCGTCGTTTTGTTGATGATCGAGAACTATCGCAGCCAGTTCATCTGGCAACTGATGCGTGGTTGCCGCTATATCAGCGACGGCTTGCGGATCGCCGGATTCGAAGGCGGCTGGCTGCACCAAACCACCGAGCAGGAGCGCGCCGATGTCGCCCTTTGACGCCAGGCTCACCACGCCGCAGGATGCCTACGAAGAGAAGCGCATCGCCGATCTGCACCCGCAATCCTGGGTCAATCCCAAGCCGCTTGAGCACTACCCGCTGGTCATCGTCGGCGGCGGATCCGCCGGCATCGCCGCCGCGGAACTGGCCAGCACGATGGGCGTCAAGGTGGCGATGATCGAACGACACCTGATCGGAGGTACCTGCCTCAACACCGGTTGCGTGCCGTCCAAGGCGCTGATCCGTACCTCGCGACTGTATGCCGAGATGCGCGATGCGGCGCGCTATGGCGCCAAGGTTCCCGACAACATCGAGGTCGACTTCGCGGCGGCGATGGCGCGTGTGCGGCGTATCCGCAGCCATCTCGGCGGCGACTCGTCGGTACAGCGGCTGGCTGCGCTCGGCGTCGATATATTTTTCGGCAATGTGCGCTTTTCCGGTCCCGATACGCTGATGGTGAACGACCAGGAGCTGCGCTTCGGCAAGGCGATGATCGCCACTGGCACACGTCCGCACATACCCGATATACCGGGACTGCGGGAAGCCGGTTTCATGACCAATGCCAACGTCTTCAACCTGACCGAACTGCCAAAGCGCATGCTGTTGATCGGTGGTGGCCCGCTCGGTTGCGAAATGGCCCAGGCCTTTCGTCGTCTGGGTGCGAGTGTCACCCTCGTGCAGGACAAGCCGCTGTTTCTCGAGAAGGAGGAGCGCGATGCCGCGCAAATTCTTTCTGATGCGCTGGCGCGCGACGGGGTTGAGGTGCGGCTCAATACGCAGGTCACCGCGGTGCGCGTGGAAAATGGCCGCAAGTTCGTTGATCTGGTCAGCGCCGATTATCACAGCACCGTCGAAGTCGACGCGATCGGTGCCGGCGTCGGTCGCATGCCGAACGTGCAGGGATTGGATCTGGAAGCCGCCGGTGTCGCATACGATGCGCAAAACGGCATTGCCGTCGATGATTTTCTGCGCACCAGCAATCCACGTATCTATGCCGGCGGTGATGTCTGCCTGCAGGAGCAGTACACCGATACGGCAGCCGCCTCGGCACGCATCGTGGTGCACAACGCCTTGATGCGAGGCAACAAGCGCTTCAGCCAGCTGGTCGTCCCGTGGTGCACCTATACCGATCCGGAAATCGCCCATGTCGGCATATACGTGCGCGACGCGAACCAAAAAGGCATCCCGATCAAGACGTTTACCGTGGCGATGCACGAGAACGATCGCGCGGTGACTGACAGCGAGGAGATCGGCTTCGTGAAAATCCATATCCGCGAAGGCACCGACACTATTCTCGGTGCCACTATCGTGGCTAGCCACGCCGGCGAGATGATCAACGAAATTACCCTGGCCATGGTCGCCGGGATCGGCTTGAGCACGCTGGCGAAAGTCATCCACGCTTATCCCACCCAGGCCGAAGCGATCCGCGAGGCCGCCAAGGCCTATGTTCGAACACGCCTCTCAACGCGGCTGCGCGCCCGATTGCAGCGCTTTTTGGCACGTTGATCGGCAGCTCGGCACGGGCTGCTACGCTCACGCCGATTTATCGATGGGCTGGGTACGATGGCCCGCTTGTGATTCCCTCACTTCAACTTAAGGACACGTTATGGAACTGGGCATGATCGGTCTCGGCAAGATGGGCGCCAACATGGCAGAACGTCTGGTGCTCGGAGGCCACAAGGTGACGGGCTTTGATCCGAACGCGGCTGCGCGCAAGGCATTGGAAACCAAGGGCGCAGGCTCGGCGGATTCGCTGCAGGCTCTCATCAAGGCATTGCCGACGCCGCGCGTGGTGTGGCTGATGGTGCCCTCGGGCAAGATCACCGACGACACCGTCAATGCGCTGATACCGCTGCTGGCCAAGGGCGACACCGTGATCGACGGCGGCAACTCCAACTACAAGGACAGCGTGCGCCGCGCCAAGCTGTATGCCGACAACGGCCTGGGCTATGTCGACTGCGGCACCAGCGGCGGCGTGTGGGGACTGAAAGAGGGCTACAGCATGATGGTCGGCGGCGACGAGAAAACCGTCGATACGCTGAGCCCGATCTTCGAGACTTTGGCGCCTGGCAAAGCGCAAGGCTGGGGTCGCGTCGGTCCGGTCGGCTCCGGCCACTTCACCAAGATGGTCCACAACGGCATCGAATACGGCCTGATGCAGGCTTATGCCGAAGGTTTCTCGATCCTGCAGCACAAGCAGGAGTTCGGCCTCGACCTCAAGCAGATCGGTGAGATCTGGCGTTACGGCAGCGTGGTGCGCTCATGGCTGCTCGACCTGACCACCGACGCGCTGGGCAAAAACCCCAAGCTGGACGGCATCGCGCCGTACGTCGTCGATTCTGGCGAAGGCCGCTGGACCGTAGACGAGGCGATCGACCTCAACGTACCCGCCCCGATCATCACCGCCTCGCTGATTGAACGCCTGCGCTCGCGCGACACCGAATCGTTCTCCGACAAGCTGCTGTCGGCGATGCGCAACGAGTTCGGCGGGCATGAGATCAAGCCTGAGGGGAAGTAGGCAAGAGCGACGCTGGTCGCCGGTTGCGTTTCGCGACAGCAACGGGATGACCAGCGCAGCTGTCGAGCAGCACCTGCGGCCCGCGCCGAGATGATGGCCAGCAAACGGGTTGTTCGAGGTGCTTAGTAGGGAGGTTGTAGAACCTCCCCGATAGCGACGAATTCACCCCAGCCGCAGCAGCTTCCTCACCGTCGGAAGATTGCGGCGGCTGATTTCCGGGCTGAGTTCGGTACCGTCGATGCGGGCGAGGACGCGGCCGTCGGCGAGGGTTTTCAGGCCAAGCAGGCGCGCGGGTGGGACCAGGCAGTTGCGGTGCAGGCGGATCAGTTGCTCGGGATAGGTTTCTTCCAGCTGACGCAGGGACTCCTCGATCAGCAGTTCGCCGCGGCGGTGCCGCACGATGACGTATTTTTCTTCGGCGAGCAGGCAGATCACTTCGTCCAGTGCGATGCGGATCTGTTCGCCGCGCATCCGGCCGTGCAGGTAGGCAGCGGGTTCGCGCGTGTGTTCGGTGAGGCGAAGTTGCGCGCGCCGCAGGGCGTCGCGCAACCGCTCCAGCCGCACCGGTTTAAGCAGATAGTCGACCGCTCCCAGCTCGAATGCCTGCAGCGCATGGGCTTCGTACGCGGTGCAGAAAATCACCTGGGCTCGCGAGCGTCCGGACAGCCGCTGTGCCAACGCAGTGCCACTGAGGCCTGGCATGTTGATGTCCAGCAGCAAGACATCCGGCTGCAATTCAGCGAGTGACGCAAGCGCGGTTTCGCCGTCGCCGACGCTGCCGACAATTTCCACGCCATCACATTCGCCAAGCAGAGCAGCCAGCCGGGCACGCGCCAGCGGTTCGTCGTCGACAATCAATACGTGCATCATGACGATGGCCCCGGAAGTTGCAGCAGCACCACGAAGCGATCGCCTTGCGCTTGCGCCTGCACCTTGGCGCGCGGCCCATAACGATAGGCGATGCGCTGACGCACGCTATCCAGGCCGTGACCATTGCCGGGTGTAGAGGGGCCAGCGGATAGTGGATTGATGATCTCGATGCGCACGCCGTCGCCATCGCGGTGTCCGCGCAGCGTCACCTCGCCGCCTTCGCGCAGTGGCTGGATGCCGTGGCGTATGGCGTTCTCCACCAGTGGTTGCAGCAGCAGTCGTGGCAGCGGGAAATCGGACGGCAGATCATCCAGTTCGCGTTGCACGCGCAAGCGATCGCCAAAGCGCAATTGTTCGATGGCCAGGTAACGCTCGATCAGCGCCAGCTCCTCGCCCAGCGTGCCGTCGGCGGTATCGTGCTGACCCAGTGCGGCACGAAACAGCTCGGATAAATCCTCCACCGTGCGTTCGGCGGCAGCCGGATCGACGTGGATCAGGGCCGCTACGGTGTTCATGCTGTTGAACAGGAAGTGCGGGCGGATGCGTGCCTGCAGTGCTTCGACCTGTGCCCGCGTAACAGCGGCCAGCCGCGCCTGCCACTGCGCCAGCACATAGAAGTAGCGCAGCATCGCGCCGCCGAGCAGCGCCGCAATCACCACGTTATCGCGCACGAAGACCCGCATGTTGCTTTTGATCAGCTGCATCTGCAGTGCGCCATCGAACCAGCGCGCCATCGCGCTGGCAGTCAATACGATCAGCACGATCAGCAACCACACGCCGATATACGGAGTGCGCCCGGGGAGGCGCTGCAGCAGTGGTCTCAATTGGCACAGCGCGACCGAAATCACCAGCACCATCCAGGTCACGAACAACATGCTGACGCTATAGGCTGACCAGTCACGCTGGCTTTCGGGCGCCAGCCACATCACCGTCACGGTCAGCGCGCCGACCACAAATAACGCGAACAAGGTAGGCAGCCCGCAGAAGTCCGGCAGCGGGGCGTGTTCGACGCGGCCGCGCGGGCCGTTGGCGGAGGTGGATGCGCGCATGCGGGCAAGTATGCCGCATGTGTGGGCGCAGCCTGTCGATCGACTCAGGCCGATCCAATCAGGCCGATCGAATCAGACCAGCCGCTGGCCCAGCCAGTGACGCAGGTCGCTGATCTCTTCGGGGCAGACCGCGTGTGCCATCAGGTAGGTATGCCATTCCACGGCATAGCCGCTGGTCTGCAGCTGGTCACGCGACTCGATACCGCGTTGCAGTACGACTACCGGATCAAGCGTGCCATGGCCCCAGAAAATCGGGATAGCCGCATTCGCCTCACTGCGCTCGACCTCAAGCACGGCATGTAGTGGCAGATAGGTCGACAGCGCGATAATGCCGGCCAGCTTCTTCGCGTGATGCAGGCCGGTCGTCAATGCGATCGCGCCACCTTGCGAGAAGCCCGCCAGCAGGATCCGTTCGCTGGGTATCCCGCGGCTTTCTTCGCGGGTGATCAGGGTTTCGATTTCGTCGACCGAGGCGCGCATGCCCGCTTCGTCCTGCCGCGCAGCAAGATCGAACGCGGCGATGTCATACCAGGCCCGCATCGACATGCCGTTGTTGATGGTTACCGGCCGCACCGGTGCATGGGGAAACACGAAGCGCAGCGGCGGCCACGCGCGATCGACCAACTGCGGCACGATCGGCGCAAAGTCATTGCCGTCGGCACCGAGTCCGTGCAGCCAGATCACGCTGTAGCGAGGATTGGGGGCAGTTTCGAGTTCCAGTGCAGGTAAGGTCATGGCTAGATCGTGACAAAGACTAAGACTGCCATCTTAACAGCCGCCTTCACATAGACGCGGTCAGGCATAGAGATTCGCAACACACTTTCACCCCTGACTTATGGCATAGCTCGGCACGCGACGCCGGTGTGCTCGGGTATGCTGGATTTTTGCCCGGGGACTTATTCATGCGCCGACTGCTGCTTGCCGGTCTCGTTGCTTTCGCCGTGTTGCCTGCCGCGGCGGCCACTCCATCGGCGTCTGGCCCGCTCGACATGGAAACCATCATGGCCAATCCCGACTGGATCGGGCATCCGGTGGAGTCGCCGTACTGGAGTGTGGACGGCCGCAATCTGTATTACTCGCTGAAACGCGACGACAGCCCGGTGCGCGATCTGTATCGCGTCGATCCGGCCAGCGGGCAGAGCGTGAAACTCGATCCGGCCGCGATGGCCCAGGCTGACGGCCCGGCGGTGTTCGACCATGCACATCAGCATGCCGCGTTCATCCTGCATGGCGATGTGTTTCTGGTGGATCTTGCCAGCGGCCGACGGGTGCAGGTAACGCGCACGCCGCAAGAAGAATCGTCGCCGCAGTTTTCTGCGGACGGCCGTGCGCTGCAGTACCGCGATGGCGACAACTGGTATAGCTACGACCTCGTCAGCGGCGTCAGCGCGCCGGCGGTGGTGCTGAATTTCGCCGACGATCCGCAGGCGAAACAGCCCGATGCATTGGGCGACCTGCAGCTCAAGTTGTTCAAGACGCTGCGTGAGATCAAGGCCGACAAGGATGCCTTGCACGACGAGGACAAGGCGCTGGCCGCGGCCGATCCCGGTCGAGCGCCGCAGCCGTTCTGGCTGGGCGACAAATCCAGGCTGATGGATACCGAGCTGTCGCCGGATGGCCGCTGGATGCTGGTGGTCACCGCGCCGAAGGACTACGCCAAGGGCGAAGCGCCGAAGGTCATCCATTACGTCACCGACAGTGGCTACACCGAGCCGAAAGATGCGCGCACCTACGTGGGCCGCAACGACCCAGCGCCGCAATCGCTGCTGTTGCTGGACCTGGTCAACCATAAGTCCTATCCGCTGAAGACCGATACGTTGCCGGGCATCAAGGACGATCCGCTTAAGGCACTGCGCAGCGACGCGGTCGCCGCACTGGAGAAGGCCGGCAAGCCCGACGAGGCAAAGGCGCTGAAGGCGCCCGAATTGCGCCCCATCCGCATCATCGCCAACGCCGAGGACGGCGGTGGCGGCGGCATTGTGTGGAGCGACGACGGCAGCCATCTTGCGGTGCAACTGCGCGCCATCGACAACAAGGATCGCTGGATCGCGAACGTCGATTTCAACCAGCACACGCTGGTCAATCAACAACGGCTCACCGATCCGGCGTGGATCAACTGGAACTTCAACGATTTCGGCTGGCTGAAGGACGGCCGCACGCTGTGGTACATGAGTGAGGAAAGCGGTTATTCGCAGCTTTACATCAAGTCGCTGGATGGCAAGGCGAAGCAGCTCACTTCCGGCAAGTTCGAAGTCAGCCATCCGCTGCTCAGCGACGACGGCCAATGGTTCTATGTGCGTACCAACCAGCTTGCCCCGTACAGCTATGACGTCTATCGGCTGCCGGTCACAGGCGGTGCGCTGACCCGCGTCACCAACTATCAGGGCATGGACGATTTCAAACTGTCGCCGGATGGCAAACAGCTCGCCGTGCTGCACTCATCGCCTTACGTTTTTGCACAACTGGCCGTGCAGGATGCCGTTGGCGGCAACTCGCGCGAACTGACCAATACCATGCAGCCGGCGTATACCGCGCATGCGTGGATCACGCCGAAGATTGTCCAGGTGCCGTCATCGCACGGTGCCGGCGTGATCTACGCGAAGTACTACGGCCCTGCCGATGAGACCGCCGCGGCTTCGCGTCCTGCCGTGCTCTTTGTACATGGCGCCGGCTATCTGCAGAACGTCACGTTGTCGTCGACCTATTACTTCCGCGAGCAGATGTTCAACAATCTGCTGGTGCAGCAGGGCTTCGTGGTGCTGGATATGGACTACCGCGCGTCCGAAGGCTACGGCCGCGCCTGGCGCACCGCGATCTACGAGAAGATGGGTCATCCGGAGCTGGAGGATCTGCTCGACGGCAAGGCATGGCTGGTGAAAAACCACGGTGTCGATCCGCAGCGCGTCGGTGTCTACGGTGGCAGCTATGGCGGCTTCATGACCGAGATGGCACTGCTGCGTGCGCCGGGCGAATTCGCCGCCGGTGCCGCGCTGCGCGCGCCATCGGACTGGACCAGCTACAACGACGAATACACCTCCGACATCCTCAACGATCCCAAGCTCGATCCAGCGGCATACCAGACCAGCTCGCCGATTGAATTCGCGGCGAACCTGCGCGACCCGCTGCTGATCGAACATGGCCTGATCGACGACAACGTGATGACCAGCGACTCGATCCGCCTGTACCAGCGCCTGGTCGAGCTGCACAAGCAGAACTTCTGGATCTCGCTGTACCCGCTGGAACGCCACGGCTTCGAACATCCCGATTCGTGGTACGACGAGTACCGTCGCATCGACGAGTTGTTCAATACGTATGTGAAGCCGGTGAAGGCGGCAGCGTCAGGCAACTGATCGGTTCATCGCCTGGCGAAACCTGATCTAGTGACATAACTGCAGCTGCTCTGAAAACAACCGTTCACCCTGAGCGTAGGCCGCAAGGCCGAAGTCGAAGGGCCGCCTCGGCCTCCCCCTTCGACTTCGCTCGCTGGAGCGAGCTACGCTCAGGGTGAACGGTGTGAGGGCCGCTGCATTTCGGTACTGAGCGGGAGACGTGCCGAGGCTGTACGAGCAAGCGGCTCAGCCGATCAGGCGCAATCCAGCCGCCTCGCGTGCGAGCAACTCGATGCCGGCCCAGTCACCGGCAGCGAGCATGCCGGCCGGGGTCAGCCAGGAGCCGCCGACGCAGATCACGTTTGGCAGCGTGAGAAAATCCGCAGCATTCGCCAGGCTGATGCCGCCGGTAGGGCAGAAGCGCAGTTGCGCTAGCGGGCTGGCCCAGGCGCCGAGCAGCTTGTGGCCACCAGCCTGCACGGCCGGGAAAAATTTCAGGTGGCGATAGCCGCGCTCCAGCAGGCTCATCGCCTCGCTGGCAGTCGCCGCGCCGGGTAACAGCGGCAGGTCGCTGTCGTCGGCGGCGTCGAGCAAATATGGCGAGACTCCAGGCGACACCGCAAAGCGCGCGCCGGCTTGTTGCGCCGCATGCAGGTCGCGCGCGGTGAGCACGGTGCCGACACCAATCACGGCGCCTTCCACCTCAGCGGCGATGGCGCGAATCGCATCGAGTGCAGCGGGTGTGCGCAGGGTGATTTCAATCGCTGGCGTGCCGCCGGCGACCAGCGCACGTGCCATCGGCACCGCGGCGCGAGCATCGTCGATCACCACCACCGGGATCACCGGCGCCAACCGCATCGTGGTTCCGATTTGTTGCTGCTTTTGTTCGATGTCGCTGGTCACGTCATGCTCCAGGTTTTCTAGCTCCTCCCCCTGCACGCAGGGGGAGGTTGGGAGTGGGTTGCTTGGGCTGGCGATGAGGTCATCAGCACCGCACCCCAGTCCTCCCCTGCGAGCAGGGGAGGGAGCAAAGCTAAAGCACGCCTGCACCGAGATCGGCAGTCGTTGAGGCTTGCCGGAACAGGCCGAACAGTTCGCGGCCCATGCCGCTGTGCTGGGCGGACAGGTCGGCGATATGCGGCAGGCGAGCATCGAGTTCGTGCGCTTCCATCAGGACGTCCAGACGGCCGTTCACCGCATCGAGACGGATTATGTCGCCGTTGCGGATCTTCGAGATATTGCCGCCAGCCACAGCTTCGGGTGTGACATGGATCGCGGCGGGCACGCGGCCGGATGCACCTGACATACGGCCATCGGTCAGCAGCGCGATGCGATGGCCGCGATCCTGCAGCAACGCCAGCGTAGGCGTGAGCTTGTGCAGCTCCGGCATGCCGTTCGCCTGCGGACCCTGGAAACGCACCACAGCCACAAAGTCGCGATTGAGCTCGCCGCGCTTGAACGCGGCGGGCAGCTCATCCTGATCCTGGAACACGATCGCCGGTGCCTCGATCACCAGCCGATCCTCGGGCACCGATGACACCTTGATCACCGCACGACCGAGATTGCCTTGCAGCATGCGCAAGCCGCCGTCGGCGCGGAACGGTTCGTCAGCACCGCGCAGCACGCCGCGGTTGCCGCTTTGTTTCGCCACAGGCTGCCAGTGCAGTGCGCCAGCCGCGTCCAGTTGCGGGATCTGCGCGTAGCCTTCCATGCCGGTGCCGAAGATGGTGTTCACATCACCATGCAGCAGGCCGGCACCCAGCAGCTGGTCGATCAGGAACGCCATGCCACCTGCTTCATGGAACTGGTTCACGTCGGCGTAGCCATTCGGGTACACGCGTGCCAGCAGCGGGATCACGCCGGACAATGCATCGAAATCGTCCCAGCGCAACGCAATGCCGGCGGCGTGTGCGATCGCCACCAGATGCAGCAGATGGTTGGTGGAGCCGCCAGTCGCATGCAGGCCGATGACGCCGTTGATGATCGCGCGCTCGTCGACGATATGGCCGATCGGCAGATAGTTATCGCCCAGCGCGCTCAGCGAACCGATGCGACGCACCACATCGGCAGTGAGCGCATCGCGCAGTGGTGTGTCCGGCGCGGTGAAACTGGCGCCGGGCAAATGCAGGCCCATGATCTCCATCAGCATCTGGTTGGAGTTCGCGGTGCCGTAGAACGTGCAGGTGCCGGCGGTGTGATACGAAGCTGCTTCGGCTTCCAGCAACTCGGCCTTGCTGGCCTTGCCGTCGGCGTAGGCCTGGCGCACTTTCGATTTCTGTTCGTTCGGAATGCCGCTGGGCATCGGGCCGGATGGCACGAACGCGCCGGGCAGGTGACCGAAGCTCAGTGCGCCGATCAGCAGGCCCGGCACGATCTTGTCGCAGATGCCCAGGTACAGCGCGCCATCGAACATGTCGTGCGACAGCGCCACGGCGGTGGCCATCGCCACCAGGTCGCGCGAGAACAGCGAAAGCTGCATGCCGGCGCGGCCCTGGGTGATGCCATCGCACATCGCCGGCACGCCGCCAGCCACTTGGGCAGTGATACCCGCATCGCGCGCGACCTGGCGGATCAGCGCCGGGTAGCGCTCATACGGCTGATGCGCGGAGAGCATGTCGTTGTACGCGGTGATGATCGCCAGATTGGCGCGCCGACCGCTGCGCAATGCCGCCTTGTCTTCCGTGCCGCAGGCGGCGAAGCCATGCGCGAGATTGCCGCAGGATAAATGTTCGCGTTGCGGACCACCGCGGTCAACGGCGTCGATCCGACGCAGATAGGCTGCACGCGTCTCACGGCTGCGCTCACGCAATCGTTCGGTGACTTCGGCAACCACAGGGTGCAGCGTACTCATGATTCAATCCGTGTGTTTGGGGTTGGTAGTGATGGCTATGGGCACCAGTACACCGCTACCGGCACGCGTTGCTGGGTCAACACCGCATGTATCGGATAGTCCTGCGACGCGCCCAGACCCAGCCGCACATCGGCGAGCATGTCGCGCTTCTTCTCGCCAGTGACCAATAGAAATAGCGCGCGTGTATCCAGCAGGGTGGGCAGGCTCAGCGTGATGCGTGGTTCGCCGGCTGCGGGTGCGCGCATCGACAACACGCGGGCGCCACCGTTGAGATCCAGTGCTTCGGTCAGATGATCGCCACCCGGGAAGAACGAAGCGGTATGGCCATCGTCGCCCATGCCGAGCACAACGGCATCGAATGGCAGCGGCAGCGCGTCGATCAGGGCGCTGACTGTGGCCAGTCCATCCTCAGGCGTGGGCGCGTCGGTATAGAGCGGCACGAACTGCGCGGCGCTGGCGGCATGTTGCAGCAGCACCGACTTCACCAGTTGTGCATTGGAGCGTTTGTCGGTGTCCGGTACCCAGCGTTCGTCGACCAGGGTCACCTGCACGTTGGTCCAGTCCAGCCGCTCGCGCGACAACGCGTCGAAGAAGTCTTTCGGTGTCGTGCCGCCGGAAACCGCAAGCACTGCGTAACCGCGCTCGGCCAGTCCAATACGCAGGCGCTCGGCAACGCGTTCGGCCAGCGCCTCGGCCTGTGCCTTGCAATGGGTAAAGCTGTGGGTGGTGACGTTCAAATGGGTGGTCATGGTCGATGGTGGCGCGCGGATGCTTCAGTCGATGCAGGCACGCTTCTCATGGGGAGGGGGAGCAAAGTCTGCCGCAGGTATCGGCATGATTGGGTGAAGCGACGGTAAATGTGGTCGGCTACTCACTGTCTTCGTTCCAGGTGCGGCCATCGCGCTCGATCAGCGCCACGGCAGCGCTTGGGCCCCAGCTGCCAGCGGCGTAAGGCCGCGGTGGTTCGCCGCTGGCACTCCATGCCGCGAGGATCGGATCGGCCCAGCGCCATGCTGCCTCGACTTCATCGCGACGCATGAACAACGTGGGATTGCCGCGCACCACATCCAGCAGCAACCGCTCATACGCATCGGGTTGTTGCACGCCGAAGGCCTCGGCAAAACTCATGTCCAGCGGCACGTTACGCAGGCGCAATCCGCCGGGTCCGGGGTGCTTGATGGTCAGCCACAGTTTCACGCCTTCGTCCGGCTGCAGGCGCAACACCAGTCGGTTCTGTGCCAGCGGGCCGGCAGCGGCATCGAAGATCGAATGCGGCACCGGTTTGAATGCGACCACGATCTCGGACACGCGATTGGGCAGGCGCTTGCCGGTGCGCAGGTAGAACGGCACGCCGGCCCAACGCCAGTTCGCGATTTCCGCCTTCAGCGCCACGAATGTTTCGGTATTGGATTTGCCGTGACCCAGCTCATCCGGATAACCCGGTACGCTGGCGCCCTCGGCTACGCCGGCACGGTATTGGCCGCGTACGGTGAGCTGCGCGGCGTTGCTGTCGTCGATCGCTTTTAGCGAATGCAGTACCTTCAGCTTCTCATCGCGTACGGCATCGGGCGCCAGCGACGACGGTGGTTCCATCGCCACCATGCACAGCAGTTGCAGCATGTGATTCTGCACCATGTCGCGCAGTGCACCGGCGCGGTCGTAGTACGCGCCGCGATGGCCCACGCCTAGGGTCTCGGCCACGGTGATCTGCACGTGGTCGATATGGCCGGCATTCCACAGCGGCTCGAACAGTGCGTTGCCGAAGCGCAGCGCCAGCAGGTTCTGCACCGTCTCCTTGCCGAGGTAGTGATCGATGCGGAACGTCTGCGATTCGTCGAATACGCGGCCAACGGCGTCGTTGATCTCGTTCGCGCTGGCCAGGTCGCGGCCGATCGGCTTTTCCATCACCACCCGCGACGCGCCCTTGTTGAGTCCGGCCTGGCCGAGTCGCGCGCAGATGTCGACAAACAATTCAGGTGACGTGGACAGGTAGAACACTCGCACGTGGTCGGGCTGTGACTTGATCAGCGCGGCAAAATCAGCCCAGCCTTCGTCCTTGCGCGCATCCAGCGGCCGATAGGCGACCTGCTGCAGGAACGCATCGAGCTGCGCCGCGTCGACGCTGCCGGTCAGGGCTGTGCGTAGCAGTGCGCGATAACCGTCATCGTCCAGTGCTTCGCGAGCGACGCCGACGATCCTGCTGCTGGTGGGAATCTGGCCGTCGACGAAGCGATGGAACAGGGCGGGCAGCAGCTTGCGCACGGCGAGGTCGCCGGTGCCGCCGAAGATGACCAGGTCGAACGGTTCGACCGGTTGGGAAGAAGGACTCACACATTCACCTCGACGCGATGCCGGATGGCAGGCAGAAGGCGAACGGCGCAACTGCCCGGGTTGTGGCTGATCATACCAGTGAAATACCAGATCGGCCACCCGTATGCATACGAATTCATCGAAGTTGGCCGTTATCCTCGTTCTAATCCTTGGCTGTCCGCGCGGATGGCCCCCTTTGGGGCGGGCTTGCGCTTAGTGGTTTGCTATTGGTATCTTTGTATTTATGGAAAGTGCTCTAGCTAACGAATACACCCGCATCTGCCGTGACCCAGCCACGCATCAGCCGCTGGCTTACCTGCGCCTGCGCCGGGCGATCCGCAACGTGGTCGAGCATCGCGATATCGAGCCGGGCCAGGCGTTGCCCAGCGAGCGCGATCTGTCACAAGCGCTGAAACTGTCGCGGGTCACCGTGCGCAAGGCGATCGCTGGTCTGGTCGAGGAAGGTTTGCTGACCCAGCGCCACGGCGCGGGTACGTTCATCGCCGAACGCATCATCAAGCCGATGTCGCGGCTGAGCAGCTTTACCGAGGACCTGCGCGAGCGTGGTCTGCATCCGCGTTCGGAGTTTTTCGAGCGCGGCCTCGGCGAGGTGACGCCGGAAGAATCGATGGCGCTGAATCTGTCGCCCGGCTCGCTGGTGGTGCGGCTGCATCGTGTGCGCTATGGCCAGGATGAACCACTGGCGATCGAGCGCAGCGTGGTGCCGGCGAGCATGCTGAGCGATCCGATGCTGGTGCACGACTCGCTGTACGAAGCGCTGGAGCGCGTGAACTGCCGCCCGCGGCGTGCGTTGCAACGGTTGCGCGCGGTGTCGCTGAATGCACAACAGGCGCGGCTGCTGCATGTCGCCGCCGGCAGCGCGGGCCTGAGCATCGAGCGGCGCAGTTTTCTGGACGACGGCCGCGTGGTCGAGTTCACCTGCTCCTGGTATCGCGGTGACATCTACGACTTCGTCGCCGAACTGCAGACCGACTGACTGTGCCCGCCTGAATATCCCCGATTGATACCCATGCATCGAGATCCGCTTTGAACACACCCGTCAAACACGCACGCGACACCCTGATGTATCAAGAAGCGCACGAGGCGGCCGACGTTGTCGCGCGCCAGTTCGCGGCCAACGACAGTGTGGTAACGGCGCTGGCGCAATCGCTGCGCGCGCAGCCACCGCGCTTTATCGTTACCTGCGCGCGGGGCAGTTCCGATCACGCCGCGGCATATGCAAAGTACGTGTTCGAGACGCAGCTGGGCATCGTCACGGCATCGGTGTCGCCATCGGTCACCTCGGTCTACGCCGCTCCGCAGCAGTGGGAGGGCGCGTTGTTTATCGCGATCTCGCAGTCGGGCAAGAGTCCTGATCTGGTGCGCAACGCGCAGGCGGCCAAGCTCGCTGGCGCGCGGGTGGTGGCGATGGTCAATGTTGAGGATTCGCCGTTGGCGGCGGTCGCCGATACAGTCATTCCGTTGCACGCCGGGCCGGAACGCAGCGTCGCCGCAACCAAGAGTTATCTCGCCGCGTTGGCCGCGGTGCTGCATCTGTGCGCGCGCTGGCGCGGCGATCGTGCGCTGGTGGATTCGCTGCATGCGTTGCCCGATGCCCTGCGTGCCGGGTGGGACGCCGATTGGTCGTCGTTGACCGATGGCCTGGTCGATGCCAATAACCTGTTTGTGGTGGGTCGCGGTTTCGGGCTCGGCATCGCGCTGGAAGCGGCGCTGAAATTCAAGGAGACCTGTGGCCTGCACGCCGAGGCGTTCAGTGCGGCCGAAGTGAAGCACGGCCCGATGGCGCTGGTCGGACCGGGTTTCCCGGTGCTGTTTTTTGCGCAGGATGACGACACGCTCGCCAGTACGCTGGCAGTGGCCGATGAATTCCGCCGGCGCGGCGCAAAAGTCTTCGTGGCGGCGCCTGGCATGCAGGGCGATGGCATGTTGCCGGTGTTGGCCGGTCTGCCGGCGCTATGCACACCACTGCTGATCATCCAGAGTTTCTATCGTGCTGCCAGCGAGTTGGCGCTACGCCGCGGTTTCAATCCGGACGTGCCGCCGCATCTCAACAAGGTCACAGAGACGGTTTGAGAACGGGTTTAAGAGCAGGGACGGGAGACGAGGGGCGAGCAACGATCGTCGACGTTCCCGCCGCCGCGCAACGACCATTCGATTCCATGCATGCCCAAGGCCAATGACATGACTCTCGCCCTCATCAACGGTCGTGTACTCACCGCGCACGGCTGGCAGACCAACCTCGTCGTGCTGCTGGAAGGCGAGCGCATTGCTGACTTGTTGCGGCCGGACGATCCGCGCGTGCGCAACGCGCCGCAGCACGATCTGCAGGGCGCCCGGCTGGTGCCGGGCTTCATCGACGTACAGGTCAACGGCGGCGGTGGCGTGTTGTTCAACGAGGCGCCCACGGTGGAAACCATTCGGCGGATCGGTGCAGCGCATCGCCGTTTTGGCACGACCGGTTTTCTGCCAACGCTGATCAGCGATAACGTGCAGGTCATGCGTGCGGCGCTCGACGCGGTGGAGCAGGCGCTGGCTGAGCATGTGCCCGGCGTGCTCGGCATCCATCTGGAAGGTCCTTACCTGGCACCGGCACGCAAGGGCGTGCACGACTCGAAGTATTTTCATGCACCCGGCAGCGATGAACTGGCCCTGCTGTGCGCGCCGCACAGAGGCGTGCGCCTGCTCACGCTGGCACCGGAGCGCGTGCCGCTGGCCAGCATCGGTGCGCTTGCCGCGGCGGGCGTCGTTGTCTGCGCTGGTCACACCGCCGCCGACTATGCGACGACACATGCCGCGCTGACGGCGGGCGTGCGCGGCTTCACCCATCTGTTCAACGCGATGAGCCCGTTTGGCAGCCGCGAGCCGGGTGTGGTTGGTGCGGCGCTGGAAGATGTCGACAGCTGGTGCGGACTGATCGTGGATGGCCATCATGTACACCCGGCCAGCCTGCGCGTGGCGATCGCCGCCAAGCCGCGCGGCAAGATGTTGCTGGTCACCGATGCGATGCCGCCGGTCGGCGCGGATCATCCTGTGTTCGTATTGAACGGCGAAACCATCACCGCGAAAGACGGTATCTGCCAGACCGCGCAAGGCGTGCTGGCCGGTTCGGCGCTGGACATGGCCGGCGCCGTGCGTAACGCGGTTCAGATGCTTGGTTTGCCGCTGGGCGAAGCGGTGCGCATGGCGAGTACCTATCCGGCGGATTTCCTCGGCCTCGGTGACAGCCACGGCCGCATCGCTGCCGGCTATCAGGCCGATCTGGTCGTGCTGGATGACGAACACCAGGTGCAGCAGAGCTGGATCGCCGGCGTGGCCCTCAGCTAGCCCCCTCTCCCTTCGGGAGAGGGCTGGGGTGAAGGCTCGGTCGAAGCGTGGTGCGTCATACGCTGACCGAACCCTCATCCGTCGCTGCGCGCCACCTTCTCCCGATGGGAGAAGGGAAGGTCAGGAGCGGGTTCGCAGGTGCGGTCAGATGTGGGGTATCGTCCCATGCCTTTCGGCAGGGCCAGACTTCAGGCACATTCGCAAATTCTACGGGTCTGGCATAAAGCACGCATGATTTTGCGAGCCGCCCGCGACCCTTCCGTCGCGCGAGGCCTGTAGTTCGCAACACTGCAACGGAATGCCGGCCATACCGGCCACACCGCGGAGCTCCGTGAATATTTTTGCGCCCCTGATTCGTCGCCCGGTTGGCACATCGCTGTTGGCCATTGGCCTGACCCTGGCTGGCTTGATCGCCTACATGCTGCTCGGTGTTGCCGCACTGCCATCGCTGGATTTCCCTGGCGTGTATGTCACGGCTAGCCAGCCTGGCGCGAATGCGCAGACCATGGCGAGCACCGTGCTGGCTCCGCTGGAACGCCATCTGGGCCAGATTCCAGGCATCGATGAGATGTACGGCAACGCCAGCGAGGGCACGGCCTCGGTGAGTGTGCGCTTCAATTTTTCGCGCACCGCCGACAGCGCGGCGCGCGACGTGCAAGCGGCGATCAACGCTGCTGCGGTCGACTTGCCGGCGTTGCCCAGTCCACCGCAGTACTTCAAGTTCGATACCTCGCAGATCCCGATCCTGTTCATCACGCTGACCTCGACCGGGCTGCCGCAGGACAAGCTGTACGACCTCGCCGATACGCTGTTGAAACCGGTGGTGGCGCAGATCCCCGGTGTGGCCCAGGTGCAGGTATTCGGTGGTACGCCGCATGCGGTGCGCATCGATCTGAACAGCAATGCGCTGGCGGCGAAGGGGCTGACCGGGAATGACGTCAGCAATGCGTTGCGCGCAGCGAACGTCAGCTCACCACAGGGCGTGCTAAGCGACGGGCATACCCAGATGACCGTCGACGCAAACGACGCCCTGCACGACCCGGCGGAGTTTGCGCAGCTGGTGATCGCCATAAAGAACAACGCGCCGGTGCGGCTGTCCGACGTGGCAAGGGTCTACGGCGGCCAACAGGATCAGTACCAGGGCGCCTGGTACAACAAGGACCGCACGGTGGGCCTGCAGATCACCCGGCGCCCGGAAGCAAACGCCGTTGCCACGGTGGAAGCGATCCGGGCCAAGCTGCCACAGCTGCGTGCCTCGCTGCCGTCGAGCGTGACCATCACGCCGACCTTCGATCTCACCCAGACCACCAAGTCGGCGCTGCACGAGGTGGAGGTGACGCTGCTGATCTCGATCGTGATGGTGGTGCTGGTGATGCTGGTGTTCCTGCGCCGGCTGCGGCCGACCTTGATCGCCATGTTGAGCATACCGTTGTCGCTGGCGGGCGCGTTCGTGGTGATGTGGTCGCTCGGCTATACGCTCAACACACTGTCGCTGGTGGCGCTGGTGCTGTGTATCGGTTTCGTGGTCGACGATGCGATCGTGGTGATCGAAAACATCGTGCGCCACATGGAGCATGGCCAGCAACCGCTGGAAGCGGCACTGACCGGCGTGCGCGAAATCGGCTTCACGGTGGTCTCGATCACGCTGTCGCTGGTCGCGGTGTTCGCACCGCTGCTGTTTGGCAACAACATGCTGATCATGCTGCTGCGCGAGTTCTCGGTAACGCTGACCGCGGCGGTAGTGATCTCCGCGCTGGTCTCGCTGACGTTGACGCCGGCGTTGTGCGGGCACCTGCTGGCGCGCGAACCGGAAAATCCACCACCGCCGGGTCGGCTCGAACAGGCCGTGGAGCGCTTCGACCGCAACCTGCACCGCGTCTACGAACGGTCGCTGGATTGGGCGATGCGCCATCGACGGATCATGCGCTGGCAGCCGCTGGTGTTGTTGTTGCTCACTGGCGCGCTTGCGTTCGCCACGGCGAAGACGGCTGGCGGCAGCTTCATGCCGGAAGAAGATACCGGCCAGCTCGACGTGCAGATCCGCGCCGATGCGAACATCGCGCCAACCCTGATGGCCGAGCGCGCACAACATGTGGCGCAAATCATGATGGATGATCCGGCTACGGTGGATGTGCTGACCCTGCTGGGTTCCAACGGTGGTGATGGCGGTGCGGTAGGCAACGGCGCGCAGATGTTCGTTGACCTCAAGCCACGCGGCAGTGGGCCTGGTGAGCGCAACGAAGGCATCAAGGCGGTGATCGAGCGGCTGTCCAAGAAATACGACGCACTGCCCAACGTAAAGGTGGCCGTGACGCCCGTGCAGTTTATCGGCGGCGGCGGCAGTGGCGACAATGCCGGCCAGTACGAATTCCAGCTGGTCGACAGCAGCGATGGCAACCTGCAGCCATGGGCGCTGAAGATCGAGCAGAAGATGCGCACCATGAAAGAATTCAGCGACATCACCAGCAACTTCGACCTGGTCGGCAAACAGCAGATGCTGCGTATCGACCGCGCCGCCGCGGGCCAACTGCAAGTGGGCGTAGGCACCATCGACTCGGCGCTGTACAGCGCGTTCGGCCAACGCCTGGTGTCGCAGATCTACTCGGATCTCAACCAGTACTGGGTCGTGATCAACGCCAGCCCGAACGAGATGCTGAGTCCGGAAGCACTGTTGAATATTCGCGTGCGCAGCACTACCGGCCAGATGATTCCGCTGTCTGCGCTGGCGCACATCGAACCGAGCATGAGCCCGCTGCGCATCCGTCACCACAACCAGATGGAAGCAGCCACGATCAACTACAACCTGGCCAAGGGTGTGGCGCAGGACGCCGGCATCAAGCTGGTCCAGCAGACCGCCCTTGCGGTCGGGCTGCCCGATGGCATGCGGGTGGATTTCACCGGCGAAAACCAGCGCCTGCAGCAGGCACAATCCAACGGCATGGTGTTGCTGATCGCCTCGATCGTAGCGATGTATATCGTGCTGGGCATCCTCTACGAGAGCCTCGGCCATCCACTGACGATCCTGTCTACCTTGCCTGCTGCCGGCGCTGGCGCGTTCCTCGCCATGCTGGTGACGCAGACGCAGATCTCGCTGATGGCGATCATCGCGATCCTGATGCTGATCGGCATCGTCAAGAAAAACGCGATCCTGATGGTCGACTTCGCGTTGGTTGCCGAGCGCGAGCGCGGGTTGTCCGCGCCGGACGCGATTCGCGAGGCGGCGCTGGTGCGTTTTCGTCCGATCACCATGACGACCCTGGTGGCGATGGGCGCCGCGTTGCCGCTGGCCATCGGTTTCGGAGTGGGTTCGGAAATGCGTCAGCCACTAGGCATCGCCATTGTCGGTGGCCTGCTGGTATCGCAGCTGTTGACCCTGCTGAGCACTCCGGCAATCTACCTGTGGAATTACGACCGCAAGATCCGCAAGGCCGCGCGTCGTGCCCGCCGTGCGGAAAAGCGTCTGCTGAAAACCGGTGGCATGGCCCCCAGCAGCCCTTAGTTCCAACGCCATGCCGCGGTGATGTTGGGCTTCGCTAACGCTCACCCCAACCTACGCGATGCCGCCAACCTTATGTGTTGTCGCGCACCCCAACCTGCGGGCAACCGCTGTGCTCCCTCCCCTGCTTGCAGGGGAGGGCTGGGGTGGGGTTGCTCTTCGCCCGTTCGAAGATCAAAAGCGTCACCCTCTCCCAACCTCCCCCTGCGAGCAGGGGGGAGGAGCACAGCGGCAAGCAGAAGCGCGAGCAACCTCGCGCTGACCCCTACCACTCCACAACCCCTGCTTCTCGACAGCCTCTGCCACTCAACAACCCGTGCCTTCCGACAGGGTGTGGACTTCAGGCACATACGCCGGGTCGCATAGACAGGCATAAAGTTGGCATGATCGAGACTCTTGTCGCCGCCATCATGCTGTCGTCCGCTGTGGGTCTGCCCGATACTGGCCACTCATCGATATGCTTGCTAGTCACGGAGTTGGGGATCACGGAAGCGCCATGAATATCTTTGCCCCAATGATTCGCCGTCCAGCGGGTACCTCGCTGCTCGCCATCGGCTTGATGCTGGCCGGGGTGTGGGCGTATCTGCTGCTGGGTGTGGCTGCATTGCCGTCGCTGGAGTTTCCCGGCGCGGTGGTGTTTGCGCAGTTGCCCGGCGCGAACACGCAGACCATGGCCAGCACCGTGATGGCGCCGCTGGAGCGTCATCTCGGCCGCATACCCGGCGTGAAGCAGATGGTGGGAAACGCCAGCGATGGCGCGGTGCAGATCCAGGTGCTGTTCAATTTCGGCGTCAACACCGACTCGGCGGTGCGCGAGGTGCAGGCAGCGATCAACGACGCCGCACCGGATCTTCCGGCGATGCCGAGTCCGCCGCAGTACTTCAAGTTCGATACCTCGCAGATTCCTGTGCTACTGGTTTCACTGACTTCGACCAGCCTGCCGCCGGACAAGCTGTACGACCTCACCGACACGCTGTTGCAACCGGCCATGGCGCGGATTCCCGGCGTGGCGCAGGTACAGGTGTTCGGCGGTACGCCGCATGCGGTGCGGATCGAGCTGAACACCATGGCGCTGGCCGCCAAGGGCATCACCGCGAACGATGTGAGCAATGCGCTGATTGCCGCCAACGTCACCTCGCCGCAGGGCACGCTGAGCAACGGTCGCAGCCAGATGACGGTGACCGCGAACGATGCGTTGCAAGACCCGGCGGAGTTCGCCCGCTTGCTGATTGCGGTGAAGAACGGCGCGCCGGTGCGTCTGTCCGACGTGGCCAAGGTGACCGGTGGCGAGCAGGACGAGTACCAGGCCGCGTGGTTCAACGGCAGCCGCACAGTCTCCATGCAGATCAGCAAGCGACCGGAGGCGAACGCGGTGGCCACGGCCGAGGCGGTTCGCGCCAAATTGCCTGAATTGCGCAACCTGCTGCCAGCGGACGTGCAGGTCACCCGATCTTCGACCTCACCCTGACCGCCAAGTCTGCCCTGCACGAGGTGGAAGTGGCGCTGCTGTTGAGCGTCCTGATGGTGGCGATGGTGATGCTGGTGTTCCTGCGTCGCTGGCGGCCGATGCTGATCGCCATGCTCAGTGTGCCGTTGTCGCTGGCCGGTGCATTCGTGGTGATGTGGACACTCGGTTTCTCGCTCAACACGTTGTCGCTGATCGCGCTGGTGTTGAGTATTGGTTTTGTGGTGGATGACGCGATCGTGGTGATCGAGAATATCGTGCGCCACATGGAAGAGGGCACGCCGGCACTCCCGGCCGCACTGATCGGCGTGGATGAAATCGGCTTCACCGTGGTCTCGATTACGTTGTCGCTGGTCGCGGTGTTCGCACCCATGCTGTTCGGCAACAACTTCTTCACCGCGCTGATGCGCGAATTGTCGGTGACGCTGACCGCGGCGGTCGTGATTTCCGCGGTGGTCTCGCTGACTCTGACGCCCGCGTTGTGCGGGCGCTATCTCACGCTGGAGCATGCGGGCGGAAGTAAACCCAACCGTCTGCAGCAGGCACTGGAGCGCTTCGATCGCGGCCTGCTGCAGCGATACGAACGCGCATTGGACTGGGCCATGCGCCATCGCCGGCTTATGCGCTGGCAGCCGCCGATTCTGCTGGTACTGACTGCTGTGTTGGCTATTGCCGTAGCGAAAACGGCGGGTGGCGGCATCATGCCCGAAGAAGACATCGGCATGATGCAGGCGGATATCACCGCAGAGGCGAATATCTCGCCGACCCTGCTGGCGGAGCGCGCGCAGCAGGTGGCGCTGGTGATGCAGGCCAATCCGGCCGTGGAGGACGTCACCACCATCCTGGGCGGCAACAGCGGCATTGGCGCGGTCGGCAACAATGCCACGATGTTCGTTGACCTCAAGCCGTACGGCCACGGCCCGATGGATCGCCACGATCGCGTCAACAAGGTGATCGAGCGGCTCGACAAGCAATACAAGAAGCTGTCCGATCTCGATATATCGATGACCCCACTGCAGTTCATCGGTGGCAGCAACAGCGGCAAGGCGGGGCAGGGCCAGTACCAGTTCCAGCTCAGCAGCAGTGCCGGCACCAGCCTGCAGGAGCCTACCCTCAAGCTGGCGCAGCAGATGCGCGGCGTAAAGGATCTGCGCGACATCAGCACCAGTTTCGACAGCATCGGCAAGCAGCAGATGCTGACGGTGGATCGCGAGGCAGCGGGGCGCCTGAATGTCACGATGGGCATGGTCGATACGGTGCTGTACGAGGCATTTGGCCAGGCCCAAGTGTCGATCATCTATTCGGATATCAACCAGTACCGGGTCGTGCTGACAGCATCCGGCGAGCGTTCCTTGAGCCCGCAGACGCTGTTGAACACGTATGTGCGCAACAGCAAGGGGCTGATGATTCCGCTGTCCGCACTGGCGCGCATCACACCCAGCATTGCGCCGGTCGGCATCCGCCACTTCAACCAGCTCGAGTCGGCCACGATCAACTACAACCTGGCCAAGGGCGTGTCGCAGCTGCAGGGTCTGAAACTGGTCGACCAGGTGATTGCCGCCGCGCAACTGCCGGCCGGCATGCAGAAGGATTACACCGGCAACAACCAGCAACTGGTGGAGGCAGCGACGAATGCCGGCCTCATGCTCATCGCGGTGATCCTGGTCATGTATATCGTGCTCGGCATTCTCTACGAGAGCCTGATCCATCCGCTGACCATCCTCTCGACGTTACCTGCCGCCGGCGTGGGTGCGTACCTTGCGATGCTGATCACGCAGACCCAGCTCACGATCATGTCGATCATCGCGATCCTGATGCTGATCGGCATCGTCAAGAAGAACGCGATCCTGATGGTCGACTTCGCGCTGGTCGCGGAGCGCGAGCGGGGGATGTCCGCGCCGGATGCGATCCGCCAGGCAGCGCTGGTGCGCTTTCGGCCAATCACCATGACTACGCTGGTGGCGATGGGCGCCGCGCTGCCGCTGGCGATTGGTTTTGGCGTCGGCGCCGAAACACGCCAGCCATTAGGCATCGCGATCTTCGGCGGCCTGCTGGTATCGCAACTGCTCACCCTGCTGAGCACGCCGGCGATCTACCTGTGGCAACACGACCGTCGTGAGCGCAAGGCCGCGCGCAAGCAGCTGCGCGCCGAAATCAAACGCCAAAGAGCGCTGCAACAGCAGATCCCTGCGCTACCGAAGTAACGACTACCGGCGCGCTGTGCCCCTCCCCTGCTTGCAGGGAAGAGCTGGGGTGATGTCGCTCTTCGCCACCAAGATCAAAAGCGACACCCCCTCCCAACCTCCCCCTGCAAGCAGGGGGAGGAGCACAGCCAGCTGCCTCGAGTAGTAACCTACGCGGCGTAGGTTGGGGTGAGCGTCAGCGAAGCCCAACATCATTCTGCGGGAGTGTTGGGCTTCGCTAACGCTCACCCCAACCTACATTTCAGCCAGCCACCGTCTCTACTCGCGCTGCGCCGATACTGCGCAGCGCTGGGCTGGTCATGCAGCTGAGTGCGATGACCGACAGGGTCAGGCCCGCGCCCGTGAACAATGTGCTTAGCGAAATGACTTGCAGCAGGCTGCCAGCGATCGCGGCGGACAACGGGCCCAATCCCATGAACGTGAACATCAGTACGCTCATCGTGCGTCCCATCATTTCCGGCGCTACGCGGTGCTGGATCCAACTGACGATGGCGATCTGCGCAATGCCGCCGAGCAGGCCGGTGCAGGCCAGCAGTACGGCGCCACCGACCGTCGAGTGAACCAGCGCCAACACGATCAGCGCCAGCCCGACGATGCTGTCGACGCACAACACCATCATGCCAAGCCGGCCACGCACGAGCTTGGTGGTGAAGCCTGAGAGGAAGCTGCCCAGTAGCATGCCGCAACCATTCGCGGTCATCAGAATGCCCAGCGATGCGGCGCCCAGATCCAGTCGGGTATCGGCCAGTACCGGCAGCCCGACCTGGATCGGTCCGCCGACAAACACCGAAACCACCGCGGCGTACAAGATGAATGCGCGCAGCGGCAAGTCGGTCCAGATGTTCCGGATGCCGCTCGCCACGTTCGCCAGCACGCTGCCGACGGGTGCCTTCGGGTGGTAGTCGCTGTGGATACGGATCAGCATCAGCGAACCCAGCGAAAACAGGAAGCTCACCGCATCGACGCTGAACGCTAGTCCGAGTCCCGCGGAGTCGGCAACGCCTTTGGCGTGAGCATCGTGTGCACCGACCGTAATCAGCACCCCGGCGATCACCGGGCCGATAATCAGGCACATCTGGCGCATGCCCATGAATAGCGCATTCGCCGGCTGCAACTGTTGCGGCGGCATCAATTGCGGCAAGATCGCCGAACCCGCCGGATACGAAAACGCCGTGGACACGCCGATCCCCAGCGCGATCATGTAGATCAGCCACATATGGATCGAACCGGCCAGCACCAGCACAGCCAGCACACTGACCAGCAGCGCATTGACCGCGCGCCCAGCCAGCAACACGCGCCGCGGCGACATGCGATCCACCACCGCGCCACCGATCAGCATGAACACTGCCCGCGGAAACGCGATCGTGGCCAACACCAGGCCCAATGCAGCGGGGTCGCCAGTGAGCTTCAGCACCAGCCACGGCAACGCCACCAGCGTGAACTGATCGCCGATCGCCGAGATCGTGCTGCCAGCAAACAGCAACCTGAAATTATGGTTGGCGAACAGCGAGTCGCCAGACTTCTTCTGCATTGCATTCCCCTTGCGTCAGCCAGCGATAGTTGAATCTTCAGTGTTTGCCGGCCGGCCCTTCGAGCGAAGTATCAGTCGGGTACTTCTTCCTGTGCCATTCACGACCCCACCGCTTAACCTGGCACGATCAGGTGGCAGACGTCTCGTTCCAAGCTGCGCCTACCAGCTGACGCAAGTGGGCGCGAACGTCGAGCGGCCAGCTTTCGGTCAGTGCGGCAAAGCGTTCGCGCTCCCCGCGATAGAACGCCCGTGACGCCTCCTCATGACCCACGAAATCCCCCGTCATCGCCAGCATGAAGCGATCGACCGCTTCCATAGCAAGCCGTGAGCGTTCCTTCCCATCATTCCCACGCGAGGCATGCTCAACGAGCCGACGCAACACCGCTGAGGCACCACCCGGTTGTTGTCCAAGCCAATCCCAGTGACGCGGCAGCAGGGTGACTTCGCGTGATACGACACCCAGTTTCGGGCGCCCCGGCCCTCGCGCGACGGGTTCCGGCGCCAGCTGATCGCGCTGCAGGCGTTCCAGGACGCTGTCCGTGGTACCACGAAAGTCGACTTCGATCTGGCGGCCGGTGCGGTCGTCAAAAATCAGCACGGGCCCATGCGCGCCGCCATCCAGCGCCTGCTTGGCCGCACGTACGACATCAGCCAGAGTACCGCCGGCGATCAGTCGGTGATGGTCAAATGCCACGCAAGTGGTGGTGCCGTGATGCTGCATGAAATCACCCGGGTAAAATATGGCGCCATTCTACCCGGCTCAAATCATCTGTCAATAACACCCGGGTATAACCAACGGTGGCAGCTCGCAGCCGCCGATGGAGATCAATGGTCGATCACTGCACCAGCACAATCCCCCGGTCATTCGCCCTTGGCAGAACGGTTTCGCTCAGTGCAGGCGTGAAGCACTCACGGCTTGGTCAAGCGGCTGCCTGTTCCAAGTCGTTTTGGGCCCGCATCCTTGCGAACTCGCGTCTCATAGGCCTTGCTTACGAGTGACTTGACCGCGGCGGATTTGGCTGAGGCCAGTGCTACCCGTAGTCCAACGACCTTACCGCCCCAAATCAGCTTTTCAAGAAAGTCCGGATACAGAGCCAAGGCGGTTTCTCGATCTTCTTCGCCCACGAAGACGTGAATGAATTCTCCGGATGGCGGCACGGTGACGAAAATCTTCCCTCGTACCCGAAACGACGAAGAGTCGTGGTGCGGCAATTCCGTGACTGCCTCCAGCCCCATCGCGTGCTTGCGGACTGCGTCGATCTTCATGCGAAGCCCTCGCTGCGAAGTGGGTTCAAATGCCAGGCACTGGGTTAAGCGGTAGCTAGAGCGACGGCCGATGATGCGCAAGGATGTTGCCGACCTCGATCACAACGTCCTTCCCCTTGGGTAATTTTGTCGAATTCCCACATGCGTCGACCGCAAATTTCCCATCCAGTTGGGTCAGGAACAATAGATCAGTCTCCCCAAGCGCCATCCGGTAAGCGCCGGAATCGTTCTCGGCACGCAACATGATTCGCTTTGGAACATTCCCCTTGAGCCGCCGCGACAGGTCAATCGTATAGATGTACGCAGTAACGCCCGTGGGGTCGGCTGGGTCTTCTTGAAGTGCTCGCACTCCGATGACCACGCCGACGGCAATATCCTGGCTACTCTGAACCTCAGCCTTGAGTGGCAGCTTGTATCCAGAGATGGTGCTGTGAGGATAAAAGCACACCGCACGCGCGGCCGTGGCGCCAAACACGATGGGCGCTGCGAGCAAAAAATAACGTAACGAGACGATTTTCACTGATGCCTTAGGTTGTGGCGTAGCCGTCGCAATTGGGCATCCCGAGATTGCCGCCTGGCCGTCCGCTATGCAAGGAACGTTCGCGAGCAAAACAGGCATAAAGCTTTGCTTCCAGACCACCCTGCAAAAAGACTTCAGCCAGCGCCTTTCAGCAGTGGGTTTCCTGCGGGTCTACGGGCATCATGGGCGGATTGTTCTTCCGCTGCGGCTGCGCTCATGTCATCACGTTCCACCGTTGCTCCGGTTGCGCTCGCGGTCGGCATGTTGTTGATCAGCATGGTCTCGTACCAGTGCGGAGCGTCGCTGGCCAAGCACCTGTTTCCGTTGGTCGGTGCGCAGGGCGCCACGGCCTTTCGGCTGGGGCTCAGTGCGCTGATGTTGCTGCTATGGCGGCGGCCGTGGCGCCGGTTGGGCACTCAACGCGACTGGCGCGTGTTGTGGGGCTATGGCCTCTCGATGGGCGCGATGAATATGGTGTTCTACATGTCGCTGCGCACGATCCCGCTGGGCATCGCGGTGGCCTTGGAATTCACCGGGCCGCTGGCGTTGGCGCTGTTCGGTTCGCGCCGCTTGCTCGACTTCGTCTGGATCGCGCTGGTGGTGGCTGGGTTGGCCCTGTTGCTGCCGCTGCGCGCGCAAATGCACGCGCTCGATCCGGTGGGTGTGATGTATGCGCTGGCTGCCGGTGTGGGCTGGGCGTTGTATATCGTGCTGGGAAAGAAGGCGGGCGCCGTCTACGGCGCGGACACCGTGACGCTGGGCACCTCGATCGGTGCGCTGCTGGCGATTCCGTTCGGCGTCGCCCATGCGGGCAGCGCGCTGCTGTCGCCGGCACTGTTGCCGTACGCGTTGGGCGTGGCGGTGCTCAGTTCGGCCCTGCCGTATTCGCTGGAGATGGTCGCGCTGACCCGGCTGCCGGCACGCACGTTCAGCACCTTGTTGAGTCTGGAGCCGGCCATCGCAGCGCTGGCCGGCGTGGCGTTGCTGGACGAACAGCTCACCGTGCTGCAATGGCTGGCGATCGTGACAATCATCGTGGCGGCAGCCGGCACCGCGTTGAGCGTGCAGCGACCGATGCTGGCCGAGCCGCTGGCGAACTGAGTGTCGCCAATAGCGCAGTGCAGCCGTTGCTCCAGCGTGGGCTCGCGCTCTCAGGCTTTCCTGGTGAAGTCGCTGGCCCAGTTGAGTTCCCAGGTAGCGCCGCCGTCAGCCGAATAGGACTGCTCCCAGCGCGCCGAGCGCGGAGTGATACGCGACCACACGACGCGCGTCTTGATCGGCCGGCCATCCAGGCTGTCGTCGGAGATGAACGTGCCTACGCCATCCGCGAAGCTTCCACGCACGGGCGGATCGAGGGTCGACGGCGTTCTGCTGTCGAGCCACCAGACCAGCCATTGTTTCGTCTTCGGATCGAAGGCCCGCAGGCCGACCCCGCGGACCATGCCGCTAGGAAATGCCATCACGTTATCGCCAGCATTGCCGTAGCCGCCCAGCACCGGCCAGTTGACCAAGGTGCCATCGAAACTGTCCCACGTGTGGTTGCCGACCAAACGATGCTGGAGCCGCCGGTGTCGCACCTCCCAGCTTCCCACCAGGAAATCGAAGTCGCGCGGTGCGCCCTCCAGGGCCGGCAATGGCGTCGGTTCGGCCGCGGTGCGCGTGAAGTAATTGCGCCAGTTAACTTCCCAACTCGCGCCTTCGTCGACTGAGAATGCCTGCTCCCACCATGGCCGCGGTCCACGGATATCCTGCCAGCGGAATCGCACCAGGATCGGGCGGTCTTTGAAGGTATCGCGGCCCATGAACGTGCCGGTATCGCCTTGGAAACCACCCTGGACAGGCGGCTCGATGCTGGTCGGGTCGCGTCCGTCGAGCCACCAGATCGACCACTTGCCGATGCTGGGATCGTACGCGCGCAGGGTAAGCCCTCGATACGTATCGCCGGGCAATTCGACCACGTTGTCGTCGATCGTTCCCAGGCCGCCCATCGCAAGCCACAGCGCGCTTTTGCCGCGGAATTCTTCCCAGTGTGTATCACCGACAAGGCGCTCCTTCAATCGGCGGTGCCACACATCCCAATTGCCGAGCAGCCAGTTCCAGTCGCGTGTGTGGTCGGCGAGATCCGCGGCTGGGTTGCCATTCACCGCCGATGGCCCGGATCGTGCCAGGGCCAATCCCGGCAGGCCAAGTGCGACGGCGCCGCTGGCCATCGTCAGGGCCTTGATGAAGTCGCGGCGAGAAAGGGGGCTGCAGAGATGTCGGCTCATGAGAAGCTCGCGCACGGCCAGGGAAGGGATGCGCCCGATATTGACCAATGGCATAGGCCATTGACCACTCGAAGATCATCCTGCAGGCTAAGGCAAACTTATGGTCAGCCAACGCCGATTTCCGTCGCTTACATCGATCCGGGCCTTCGAGGCGGCGGCCCGTTTGGGTAGCTTCGCCAAGGCGGCACAGGAACTCGATACCACGTCGGCGTCGGTCAGCTACCACGCGCGGCGCCTCGAAGAACAAATCGGCGTAAGGCTGTTTGTCCGTTATCCGCAGCGCGTGGAGCTCACCGATTCCGGGAAACTCGTCGCACGCGAAGCGATAAATGCCTTCGCCGCCCTTCGCGCCAGTTTCATCAAAGCCGCTGATGCTGACGAGGCACGGTTTTCACTGACCACGCTGCCGACCCTCGGCACGAGCTGGCTGACGCCGAAGCTCGGCAATTTTCGTGCGAAGCATCCAGAGGTCGTGATCGACCTCGATCTATCGCCGGATGCCCAGGATTTGAGTGCGGGTCATTTCGACGCTGCGATCCGCAACGGGCACGGTCACTGGCCAGGACTACGCGCCATCGAACTGTTCCCCAGCATCTTCATGCCGCTGTGCGCACCTGCTTTGAAAGCCGCGGCGGCCGGCATCGCGGACCCAGGTTGCCCGCTGAATGTCCCGCTGCTCGGCCGGTCCGATTGGTGGATGCGCTGGTATCGCGCGCTTGGATTCAATGACGTCGTGCTGCCCGGCAGCTTTGGCACTCATTTGTCGGCCGAGTATCTCGACATCGCCGCCGCCGCCGCAGGCCACGGCATCGCGATCGGGTCACCGATCCTGTTTCGTAACGAGATCGAGGCTGGCAGGCTGGTGCCAGCGCACGACTTCGTCGCGGGTGACGGCCGATCATTCTGGTTTACCTTCCCCGTCGCTCGGCAGAACAGCAGCAAAATCGCGAAATTTCGCGACTGGTTGTGTGATGAGGCAGAACGCGATCGGGAGGCCGGCCGCTCCTTTATTCGCCGGGCGGTTATCGCCGAGCCGTGAGGGACTGGTTCCTGGTGATTTTTTTCGGACAGTTCCAATGAGCGCCGAAGCCAGCACAGTGCCGGACATCCGCTAGCGCAAAATTTCTACCAGCAGCACCCAGGCGCTGTGAATGGCGACCAGCATCGACACGATCGCCCCCACAGCTAGCCAAGTCAGGCCCCCAGGTAACAGGCCGATCAGTGAGAGACCTGCAAGCATTCCCGGAACCGTAGCGGCCTGATGCAGTAGTGCGCGACTAATGGCGTATGAGGGACGTACGTACGTTCGAGTTCGAATAGACCGAGCCTGCATGACCATTGGCCCGAACCATGTTGGAGCGGCAATGACCAAGAGAGCCACCCCGAGTTGCGCGGCGGCCAAGTGCGGGATGAGTGCTGCCAACGTGGACGCAAGCGTGCCCGACAACAGGATGATCGCTTCACCGGCACGGCCCGATACCCCCGGAATCTCAATGACTCGAGCGAGATTGATCGAAATCGCGACAAACAAGAGTCCAGCCAGCGCCGCGGCGGAACCGGCAGCGGCAGTCAGGAACTCTGACCAACCCACCATTGTTGAAGAGTCCATGACGATTTGTGCTCCCCCGAAATCCAGTGGTCGAATTGCGTATGTATCCGAGACCACGTTTGGAAGTCCAAACGTAGCGCTCTGGGCTAGATAGAGCTTATCTGCGCTGAGCCAGCCCAACAATCAGGGGTATAGCCCGGTCCTGTGCGTTGGCTCAAAGCGATTTTGGGACATACTTGCCGCGTCGAGCTACAAATTCGGGGGTGATCGTGAGTGAGACCGTCACTAGCATCGTGGTTTTCCTGCTTGCCTGCGCCGGATTGCAGTTTGGTGCGTGGCTGGAATCGAAACTTCCGCGGGATCATCTGGAAAGCGAAGCGAGAAACTCGGCGCATATCGCCATAAACATGATGGCAACGCTCGCGGCAGTTGTGCTTGGCTTGATGATTACCTCCGCCAAATCCTCATTCGATGAGGTTGCCAATCAAATTTCCGATGTATCGACAACGATCGTTCTCATTGACCGTAATCTATCCGGCTACGGTGATGCCGCAGAACCAGCGCGCCTTGAACTTCGCGAATTCGCCGCGCGCCTGGCGAGTCATGTTTCTTCCAACGGCAATATGCATGGGGTCAGCACCTTCCGGGAATCGTTGAAAACGCCGTCGAAAAATCTCAGTGTGGTTACGCAACTTCAGACCACGATCCTGGCTTTGACGCCCGGCAACGATTCACAACGATGGTTTCAGGCCCGTGCGCTGGAGCTCAGCTCCGAACTCAGCCATGAGCGGGTTCTCACCTCGGTGCAAGGCGAACATTCCATCCCCACCGGAATGATTGTCGTCATGACATCCTGGGTCGTGCTGATCTTCATCGGGCTGGGTGTATTTTCAGTGGGTAACCGATCCGTGAGGGTGGCACTGGCTCTCCCCGCACTGGTTTTCGCTGGCTCCATCTTCTTGATACTCGAACTCGACACGCCATATTCCGGAGTGATCTGCGTATCGGGCCTGCCGCTCAAGACCGCGATGGTGGAGTTGGGCAAATAGGCAGGTGCATGACGTCCGGGAGCAGCCAGTTCGAGGCGAGCCGAAACCGGACAATACAACTCCGCCTTCATGCCGCCGTCATCGATTCCACCTGCGCTCCATCGGTGCTCAGCATATGCGCCTTGCGCCAGCCACCCCAGCGGTAATACCCCACGGTCAGGATCAGCGTCACCAGCGAGCCCAGCGGAAAGCTCCACCATATGGCGTTGGCGCCGATGTGATCACGCATCAGCAAGGCAAAGGGCAGTCGCACGCCCAGTAACGCGATGATCAGGATAACCAGCGGTGGTATCACTGCACCGGTGGAGCGCACCACACCGAACAGCACGAAGCTGAGGCCGAAGAAGATGAATGACCACACCGCGATCGCATTGAGATGCTGCGCGATGGTGATCGCGTCGCCGTCATTGGGCAGGAACAGACCGAGTGCGCCGTGGTTGAAAAGGTACACGATGGCTACCAGGGTGCCGGTCAGCAACACGTTGTAGCCGAGGCCGACGATGGCGATTCGCGATACCCGGTCCCAGCGTTTCGCTCCCACGTTTTGCGCAGCCATCGCCGACACCGCCACGCCGATCGCCAGCGACGGCATCTGGATGTAGGTCCACAACTGCTGTGCGGCGCCGTAGGCGGCCGTGGTCTGCGAACCATAGGCGTTGACCAGGCTGATCATCACCAGCGCGGCGGATGAGATCACCACCATCTGCAGACCCATCGGCAGGCCCTTCAGCACCAGAGCGCGCAAAATCGCCAGATCCGGCTTCAGATAGTGCAGCTCTCCGCGATGCAGGCAGAGAAAATGCTTACGCCGATACATCCAGGCGATCAGTGCAACCAAGGCAATGCTTTGCGCGATCAACGTGGCGGTGGCCGAGCCGGCGATGCCCAGTTTCGGAAACGGGCCGATGCCAAAGATCAGCAGCGGGTTCAGCCCGATGTCGAGCCCCACCGACAGCAGCATGAACAGGAATGGCGTGCGTGAATCGCCGGCGCCGCGCAGCGTCATCATCAGGAAGCTATAGAAGTACATCGACGGCAGCGCCAGGAAGATGACGCGCATGTACGCAATCGCGAACGGCTGCGCATCAGCCGGCGTGCCCATCGCATTGAGAATCTGCGGCGTAAACAGATAACCAGACACGGCAACCACCAGCGATAGCACGATGAAGAAACCGACGCTGGTGCCGACGACGCGTTTTGCCTGGTCGATGTTCTTCGCGCCGACCGCCTGACCGACCAGCAGCGTGTTGGCCATGCTGATGCCGAACACCAGCCCGAGCAGGAAAAACAGCACCAGGTTTGCGTTCGCGCTCGCCGTCAGCGCCGCCTCGCCGAGGTAGTGGCCAATCCACACCATGTTGACCGAGGCGTTCAACGACTGCAGCACGTTCGCGCCGAGTATCGGCAACGAGAACAGCAACAGCGTGCGGGCGATCGGCCCTTCAGTGAGTGAAGGCTTGCTGGCAGCAGAAGGTGGCATGCGTCTGGATCCGGAGGTGCTTGAGGATGTGCTGGACAAAACCGCTGAAGCGGCTGCGACCAGGTATGCAGAATACGTTCCGCGCAGGCATTGCGTCATGTAAGCGCCTGGCCGGCATCCTGCTCGTTTTGCGCGATTGCCGCCCGTTCCCGGTCGACTTCACTTACTCGCAACATTATTTATTGAACTATAAGGTACACAAACCATACATGACCCTAGCTCAATAGGCTCCCTATGTATTTGCGTGCCAAGCCTTCTCTAGTCGCCGTCGCAGGCTCTCTATGTGGGATCTGCCTCGCCTTGTTGGCCCCGCCTGCCGCCGCCGCCCATCTGGAAATCGAGGGGGGGCGCAGTTACATGGACAGCTACGGCAGCAACGTGCTGTTCCTGGAGAGCGTGTTTGATGATCACTACATCGGCGATAGCCGTTTCAGCTGGACGCCGGATGTCTCGTTAGGCTGGATCAATGGTCGCGACATTGCGCATTATCGATACAGTGACCCCTCCACTACGGACGATGCGTGGATCCTGGCCGGTGGCGTGCGGCTTCACTACGGCAACCCGGACAACTGGTATCGGCGGCTGTTTTTCAGCTTTCAGCCTGCTGCTCAGAGTGCGCATACGCAGGCATTAAGCAGCCCTTACGAGTTCGTCACCACCGTTGGCTGGCAGGGGCGGCGTTTCAGTTTCGAGATTCGCCACATATCCAACGGCGACCTGCACATCCCCAATCGCGGTGAAACGATGGCGCTGGTAGGCGTCGGTTTCGATTTGTAGCGTTCGGCGCTCTCGCGCCGAACGCATAGCCAATCCGCGCGCTTAGTGACCGCCGGCAGCGGCGCCGGCTTTTGCGACGAACGGCGGCTTCGCCAGCCAGATCACAAACACCAGTGCAAAGAAGACCCAGCCCAGCAAGTGGAACACCTCGTTGAACGAAATTTGATAGCCCTGCTGGGTGATCATCCCATCGATGATGCTGCCACCGAGTTGAGTATTGCCGTGACCTAGCTGGCTCATGGCGGCCTGTGTGGTGGGGCTGTAAGGAGTGATCTGTTCAGCCAGTCGTTCGTGGTGCAGTACCGCGCGACGATCCCACAACAAGGTGGTGATCGACGCGGCGAAACTGCCGCCCAGCGTGCGCAGGAACGTGGCCAGGCCGGAGCCGGAGGCAATTTCATTCTGCTTCAAGTCGGACAACAGGATCGTGAGGATTGGCATGAAGAACAGCGCCACACCCAGACCCTGCAACAGCTGCACCATCGCCACATGGTAGAAATCGATATCCAGATAGAAGCCTGAGCGCAGGAAGCAGGTCGCACCCATCACGATAAACGCCGCCGATGCCACCGCACGCAGGTCCATGCGGGTCGCGTATTTGCCGACGATAAACGTCAGCAGCACCGGAATGATGCCCAACGGCGCCGTCGCATAACCGGCCCAGGTAGAGGTGTAGCCGAGATTGCGCTGCAGCCACAGGGGAACCAGCAAGCCGATCGCGAAGAATGCCGCGTAGGCAAACACGAGCGCCAATGTGCCAAAAGTAAAATTGCGATGGCGGAACAGCTTGAGGTCGACGATGGGATCCTTGTCGGTCAACTCCCAGATCAGGAAGATCGCGATGCTGATGGCCGAGACGATGCTGGTGACAATGATGAAGGTGGAATTGAACCAGTCGTCATCGTTGCCCTTGTCCAGCACGATCTGCAGTGCGCCGACACCAATGATCAGCGTAACCAATCCGACGTAGTCGACCTTCGGACGCGTGGTCGTCTCCACTCGTGCCTTCATCTGGTTCGCCACCACCATGCTGGCGAAGATGCCGATCGGCACGTTGATGAAGAAGATCCACGGCCACGAATAATTGTCGGTGATCAGGCCGCCAAGGATCGGGCCGGCGATCGGAGCGACCACCGTCACCATTGCCAGCAGCGCCAGCGCCATGCCGCGTTTGGCTGGTGGATAGATGCCGATCAGCATGCTCTGGGTGATCGGATACATCGGGCCAGCGACCGCACCCTGGATCGCGCGGAACACGATCAGCATGCTCATGCTTTGCGAAATGCCGCACAGGAACGAGGTCAGCGCGAACAGCAGGGTAGACCAGACAAACAACTTCACCTCACCGAAGCGGCGGGTGAGGAAACCCGTCAGCGGCAGCGAGATCGCCATGCTCACCGCAAACGAGGTGATCACCCAGGTACTCTGGTCGTTGCTGACGCCGAGGTTGCCGGCAATCGTCGGCAACGACACGTTCGCGATCGTCGTATCCAGCACCTGCATGAAGGTAGCCAGCGAAAGACCGATCGTGGCCAGTACCAGGTTGGGTGGACGGAATTGAACGGTCATGAGCGTCGGTCAGTGAGGGGATATGTGCTGGCTGGTGATCGGCTCCTCCCCCTGCAAGCAGGAGGAGGTTGGGAAGGGGTTGCCCGAGCTTGCGGGGAAGACCAAGAGCTCCCCTCCCCAGCCCTCCCCTGCGAGCAGGGGAGGGAGTCCTTACTATTTTTGGCTACCCATGTTGGCGTGGATGATTTGCGCGATCACCACGTCGGCCTTGGCCAGCTGCTGCTTGTAGATGTCGGTGCTGAACAGCGGCTGCGTCGGCGATTGCTGCGCCAGCGTCGGGCCACTCTGATCGTGCAGATTAACGTCCACTTTCAACGACATGCCCAGCCGCAGCGGATGCTGGTCCAGTTCCTTTGGATCGGTGAACGTCACGCGTACCGGAATGCGCTGCACGATCTTGATCCAGTTGCCGGTGGCGTTCTGCGCCGGCAGCAGCGAGAACGCACTGCCGGTGCCGACACCGAGACTCTCCACCGTGCCCTTGTACTTCACCGAGCTACCGTAGACATCGGAATCAATTTCCACGGGCTGGCCGAGGCGCATCTTGGCCAGCTGGGTTTCCTTGAAGTTCGCATCAATCCACACGCCGTGCAGCGGAACCACCGCCATCAACGGCGCACCCGGCTGCACGCGCTGGCCGACCTGCACCGAGCGCTTGGCCACATAGCCGTCGACCGGAGCCACCAGGGTGGTGCGCACGTCGTCCAGGAACGCCGCGCGCAACTTGGCCACCGAGGCCTGTACGTCGGGATGCGAGGCAACCACGGTATCGTCGACCAGCACTTTGCTGGTCTGGTATTGCTGCTGGGACGTGATGAGGCCACTTTCGGCGGTGGTCAGCGCATCGCTGGCATGCGACAGCTCCTCCGCCGAGATCGCGCCGGACTTGGCTAGATCGCGACGACGGTTGTAGTCGGCACGCGCCTTGTCCACCGCAACCTGGCGCGCAGCCACGTCGGCTTGCGCACCGTTGACGCTGCTGTACAGCCCGCGCACCTTGCGCACGGTGTTGGCGAGGTTGGCCTTGGCTTCGGCCAGGGCCACATCGGCGTCGCTGGGATCGAACTGCACCAGCACGTCGCCGGTGTGTACCCGATCGCCATCATCGGCGCCGATGCTGGTCACCGTGCCGGCAATCTGCGGGGTGATCTGCACCACGTTGCCGTTGACGTAGGCGTCGTCGGTACCTTCGTACCAACGGCCCTCAACGAAGTACCACACCGCCCAGCCGATGATGCCGAGCAACACGACCGCGATGAGTATCCGCAACAGCAGGCCGCGCGAGCTTTTCGTGGGGGGCGGGACGGCCGCGCTCTGCGGTGGCGTGCTCTGGGTTGGCGCGCCCTGGGCAGGGGCGCTCTGAGCAGGCGCGTTCTCGGCCGTGGTGGGATTCTGGCTGGACATGGGGCTGCCTCAGGAACGATGAGATATAGGGGAAGAAAGTTCGGCACCGGCTTGCGGGCGATAGCCGCCGCCGAGCGCCTGAATCAGTTGCACCGAAAGATCGGTTTGTTGCGCTTGCAGGGATGCCATGCGCTGCTCGGCGACCAGCAACTGCTGACGCGCGCTGAGCGCTTCCAGGTAGCTGCCGATGCCCGCCTTGTAGCGCAGCTCGGCGAGCTTCCACGCGTCGTTGGCGGCGTCCAGCGCGCGCTGTTCGGCGTCCAATTGCAGCTGGATGGAATTCACCGCGTCGTAGTCGTCGGACACTTCGTTGAGCGCGCCGACCAGCGTCTGGTTGTACTGCGCAACCGCCAGGTCGTACTGCGCGTCGGAGCCGTTGAGATTGGAACGCAGGCGGCCACCGTCAAAGATCGGCAGGCTGATCGACGGGCCGACGCTGTAGAAGCGTGCCGGCATCTGCAGCGGATTCACGCCCTTGCCGACGGCGAGGAATCCGGTGAGCGCGCTGAGGCTGATATTCGGCAGAAACTCGGTCTTCGCTGCCTTGATGTTTTTATTGGCCGCTTCGACGCGCCAGCGTGCCGCCACCAGATCTGCACGGTGACCGAGCAGGTCGACCGGCAGATTCGCCGGCACCGCCAACATCGATGGTTGCATCAACTGCGGACGCGTGATGTCGAGCCCGCGGTCAGGACCTTTGCCGAGCAACTTGGACAGCGCGGAACGCGCGGCATCGACTGCACGATCGGCAACGGCGTGCTGCCCTTCGGCGCTGGCCACTTCGGAGTCGGTTTGCTTCAGCTGAAGCTGATTATCGATGCCAGCAGCAACGCGCTGGTGAGTCAGGTCACGTGCTTCCTGCGCACGCGCCAGCTCGGCTTTCGCGACGTCCTGTTGTGCATACGCATAGCCCAGTTGCACGTAGGCGCGCGCAACGTTGCTGGACAATTCGATGCGCGCGGCGCGCGCCTCGATCTCCGCCGCACGGGCCTGGCCCAGGGATGCCTCCCACGCGGCGCGCTTGCCGCCCCACAGATCCAGATCCCATTTGAAGCTGGCGTAGGCGTACTCGGCCGGCGCGTAATGGCCTGCACCAAAACTTGGTGGGAACGCCGTGCCCGGCAAGCGCGTTGCGTCCACCGCCGCACCGACACCCAGCGTCGGGCTGCGTGCTGCATTCGCGATACCGGCTTCCGCCTGTGCCTGACGCGCGCGCGCATCCGCCACGGCGAGACTTGGATTGTCGCTGAGCGCTTCGGCGATCAGTGCGTTGAGCTGGGGGTCGCCCAGGCCCGTCCACCAATCCGCCTGCGGCCACGCTGCGGGCGAAACCCGCAGCTTCGCCAGGCTGCGCTCGGCCTTGAGCGAGGAGGGATCGATCGGCGTGCCATCGGGGTGCATGCCCCCGCTGCTGGCACAACCGGCCAGTGCGAGAGTCAGTGCAGTAGCTGCCGCAAGAAGATGCAGGCGCATGGGGGAATCCAGAAAAAGTAAGAGGTCAGTTCTTGTCGCGAAGCGCCAGCAACACGCGCTCCAGGTAGTCATGCAGTTGCGCACTTTCGGTCTTGTCCAATGAACGCTGTGCAGCGGCCATGACGCGATCGCTGCAGGCGAAGGCGGTGCCCTGCCACATCGCATGGCCTGTGTCCGTCAGTTCGATGCGCAGCGCCCGGCGATCCTGCGCATGCGGGCTGCGGCGCAGGTAACCCTTGCGCTCCAGCTGGTCGAGCTGACGAGTCATCGCACCGCCATCCAGTTCCACCGAGCGGGCCAGTTCGGTGGCCGACACGGGCCCCAGTTGCTGCGCCTTCTTGAGGATCAGGTATTGGGTGAAACTGAGGTCCACGTTCTGACTGGCGAACTCCGCCTCGATCGCGCGCACCAGTTCAGCACGCACCATGGACAGCAACATGCTGAGGCTGTTGGACGAGGCCGGGGGCGTGTCAGCAGGCGTTTTGAGGCGGGGGAGGTTCTGCATCATCCGGCACATTCTATTGCGAACAATATATTTGTCAAGGCAAATATATGTCTGTATGCCTTTGTTTCAGCAAGATGACTGACCGCCCACAGCCGAGCGCCTTTTGCCCATTGCTGGTGCCCGAAACGAGGCTAGTGCTGTCATTGGGGGGCGAACTGCCCTGGCGAATGGGGCATAGGACACTCGAAACCGCGCCTTGCTCGTCAAGGACTCGACGCCGCGGGCTGGGCCCTGGCTTCGCGGGACGAGCTTATTTCGAGGTGTCGGTAGAGCGATTTCCAAGCCCAGGCGCGCCCGTCACGAAGGGGCGCCCGAGAAACCCCGCAAAAGCCGCCATCAGCAACACCGGCCCCCGGTGCCCTTGTAGCGCGCGATCTGGCGCTCCCGGAAGAACTCCGGGTAAGTCGGCACTTTGCGTTCGGGATGGTGCTCGCGCAAATGCCGCACATAGACGTCGTAGTCGGGCACGCCACAGCACAGGCGGGCAGTTTGCACCGCCCATTTTCGAAAGGCTTGCCAGCGCGTCTTCATCATCGTCACTCAGTTTGCCACGCTCGCCAGCGCCACGTAGGGTTCTTCGTGGGCGGTCGGATGGTTGATGCGCCAAGCCTGGACCAGCGCGAGCAAAGAGAAGACGAACATCGTCACGATCAGCAGTACGAAGATGGCGGTGAGCGCCATGTCCACATAGTTGTTGGTAATGATCCGCTGCATTTCCTCGGCAGTCTTCGCCGGAGCAAGCAGCTGGCCGCTCTGCAGCGAGCTTGCGTATTTCTGCGCCGCAGCGGTGAAACTGATCGGGCCGACCAGTTTTTCGCAACCAGCGGTGACCGTGCATATGATCAGCCAGATGGCGGGAATGCCCGGCACCCACACATAGCGCTCGCGCTTCAGTTTCACGGTGACCACGGTCGCCAGCATCAGCGCGATCGCGGCAAGCATCTGATTGGCGATGCCGAACAGCGGCCACAGCGTGTTGATGCCACCCAGCGGATCGACCGCACCCTGATACAGAAAGTATCCCCATAGACCCACGCAGATCGCGGTGGCGAGCAGGTTGCCGGTCCATGACTCGGTCGCCTGCAACGGTTTGTACATGAGGCCCACGATCTCCTGGATCATGAAGCGGCCCACGCGCGTGCCGGCGTCGACCGTGGTCAGGATGAACAAGGCCTCGAACAGGATCGCGTAGTGGTACCAGAACGCCATCATTTGCGTGCCCGGTATCAAATTGTGCAGCAGCTGGGCCATGCCCACCGCCAGCGTCGGCGCGCCGCCGGCGCGACTGAGGATGCTGTGTTCGCCGATATTCCTGGCCGTTTGCAGCAGCTCGTCCGGGGTCAGTACGAAGCCCCACTGGCTGATGGTGCTGGCCGCTTGCTCCACCGTCGTGCCGATCAGCGCACTGGGCGCGTTCATCGCGAAGTACACACCCGGATGCAGCGATGCGGCGGCAATCAACGCCATGATCGCCACGAACGCCTCCATCAGCATGCCGCCATAGCCGATCAAGCGCGCTTGCCCTTCGCTGGCGATCAGTTTGGGCGTGGTACCCGAGGCGATGATCGAATGCCAGCCCGAGACTGCACCGCACGCGATGGTGATAAAAAGAAACGGGAACAGGTTGCCCTGGAATACCGGCCCGGTGCCGTCGATGAATTTCGTCACCGCCGGCATCTGCAGGGTCGGCGCGGCGAGGAAGATTGCCAACGCCAACAGTGCGATGGTGCCGATCTTGAGGAAGGTAGACAGATAATCGCGCGGCGCCAGCAGCAGCCACACCGGTAGCACCGATGCGCAAAAACCATAAGCGATCAACAGCCACGCCAGCGCCTTGGCGTCGAAATCGAAGATCGGAGCGAGTGTGGGCGACGCAGCCACGCTGGCGCCGTACCAGATCGAGGCGAGCAACAGCACCAGGCCGATCAGGGACACTTCAAGGATGCGCCCCGGCCGAAACCAACGCAGATACACGCCCATCAGCAGCGCGATCGGAATCGTGCAGGCCACGGTGAAGGTGCCCCACGGACTGTGCGTGAGCGCCTTCACCACCACCAGCGCCAGCACCGCCAGCACGATCATCATCAGCACCAGCACGCCAAACATCGCGATGACGCCGGGTACCGGCCCAAGTTCCTCGCGCAGCATGTGGCCGAGCGAACGCCCATCGCGGCGCAGCGAAAGGCCGAGGATCATGAAGTCCTGCACCGCACCGGCGAAGACCACGCCGAACAGAATCCACAAGGTACCGGGCAGGTAGCCCATCTGGGCGGCCAATACCGGGCCCACCAGCGGACCGGCGCCCGCGATCGCGGCGAAGTGGTGACCGAAGACCACCCATTTGTCCGTCGGCACGTAATCCAGGCCGTCGTTGCGCAACACCGACGGCGGGGCGCGACTGGGATCCATCTGCAGCACTTGGTGTTCGATGAATTTGCCGTAGAAGCGATAGCCGATAACGAAGGTCGCGATCGATGCAGCCACCACCCAGATGGCATTGATGGGTTCGCCGCGGTGAAGTGCCACCACACCCAGGCACCACGCACCGACGATCGCGATCGCAGCCCAGAGAATTTTTGCCGCCGGACTGGGCTTGGTGGCTACGCTGTGCATGGCTGATCTCCGGGCAGGTTAAGGCAAGGGTCGCGCCAGCCGGCACTGCGGTCAATGTGGCAGGGACTAGCCATTGGTCGAATACTTTCGGGCGGGTGTCAAAGATAGGGGCGAAGCAGCCACGCGGCGCCCGCAATCACGGTGACATGAGGGGCTTGTCAGGCATGCGCAAGCGACCGGCCCGGGCGGCGAATTCACGGGGTCGGCGGCCAATTCGCCATAGTCGCCCGGCAACCTTCTCGCCATCGCCTGGGGGGTCTGTTACTTTCCGCCCAACACCAGCGTCTGCGGACGCGTCGTCGCAAGCTGCCGGCGGCGATCTCGCACTTCAGGCAGCGCCCGAGGGCAGGGGTCAGACCGGGCGGGCACCGGTAGATCCCGGGAGACGCGCGCTTGATTGCGAGCTGGCTGATGCTTGTGTCGCTGGTCTACGCGGGGCTGCTGTTCCTGGTGGCCTGGCTTGGCGATCGGCACACCTTGTACCCGGGCCTGCCGCGGTTGCGGCCCATCGTGTATGCGTTGGCGCTGGCGTCGTACTGCACGTCGTGGACCTTCTACGGCGCGGTCGGTACCGCTGCGCGCTCCGGCCTGATGTATCTGTCGATCTACCTGGGGCCGGCACTGCTGTTCATCGTCGGCTTCCCTTTGCTGCAGCGCCTGGTGCGGGTCGCGATGCAGCGCAACATCACCTCGATCGCCGACCTGATCAGCTCGCGCTTTGGCAAGTCGCATGGTCTGGCCGCCCTGGTGGCGGTGATCGCGGTGGTCGCCGTGGTGCCCTACCTCGCCCTGCAGCTGAAGGCGATCGCGATGTCCTACGGCGTGCTCAGCGGGGTCGCCGTGGGCACGCCGACCTCGTTGGGTAGCGACAGCGCCTTGTGGTGCGCACTGCTGCTTGCATTGTTCGCCATATTGTTTGGCACGCGCAGCATCGATGCGAGTGAACACCATCACGGGCTGATGCTGGCGATCGCGCTGGAATCGTTCATCAAGCTGGCGGCGTTTGTAGCGCTGGCGATGTATGCGTGGGGGCATGGTCCGGGGTTGCTTGCCGGGCTGAAGTTGCCGGTGATCCATGCGACGGATCTGGTGACGCCGAGTTTCCTGGCACAGACCCTGGTCGCGTTCTGCGCGATGTTCTGCTTGCCGCGACAGTTCCTGCTCGGCGTAGTGGAGTGCGCTGACTCGAAAGACCTGCTGCGCGCGCGCTGGATGTTTCCGCTGTACATGTTGATCGTCAGTGCCGCGGTGCTGCCGATCCTGGCCGCTGGCATGCTGCTGCCATCGGTACGCGACGGCGCGTCCGATGCGTGGCTGCTCAACCTGACCATGGCGCATGGCGCCAACGCGTTCTCACTGCTTGCCTACATCGGTGGCTTTTCGGCGGCCACCGGGATGGTGATCGTGGAAACGGTGGCGCTGTCGATCATGATCAGCAACGACCTGTTGATGCCCGCGCTGTTGCGCATTCGCTGGTTGCGCCTGGAGCAGCGCCGTGATCTTTCGCAATGGGTACTGCGCGTACGGCGGTGCGCGATTGTCATGCTGGCGCTGGCCGCGTACGCCTATTATCGCGTGGCCGCCGATGTGGAAAACCTCGCCGCGACCGGCCTGCTGTCGTTGTCTGCCGTCGCACAGTTTGCGCCGGCAATCGTGGCCGCGCTGTACTGGCGTGACGCGAGCCGGCGGGGCGTGGCCATCGGCCTCAGCGCCGGCTTCGTGGTGTGGATCTATACGTTGTTGCTGCCGGCGATGGAACACACCGCGCCATGGCTGCGCCATGGCCCGATGGAACTGGCGTGGTTGCGGCCGCAGGCATTGTTCAACCTGTATGGGTGGGACCCGGTATTGCACGGCGTGTTCTGGTCGCTGTTGCTCAACATCGGCTGCCTGGTCTTCGTGTCGCTGCGCTGGCCGCCAAGCCTGGAACAGCGGCTGCACGGCACGACGTTCGTCGATCCGCATGCGATCAGGCTTTCGCGGGTGGGCGAGTGGCGCGGGCGCGTCGCCGTGGCGGACCTGCACATGATTGCCACGCGTATCGTCGGCGAGCGGAACACCCAGCGTGCGTTTGATGGGTTCGCCCAGCGCCGTGGCAAGCCGTTGCAGCCGGGCGATGCCGCCGATCGCGCGCTGATTCAGCACACCGAGCGGGTTCTTGCCGGTGCCGTTGGTGCAGCCAGCGCACGACGCATCCTGATGGGCGTGCTGTCAGGTTCGGGGCTGGACATCGCAGAGGCGATGGCGCTGATGGACGAGGCCTCGCATGAGCTGCGCTTCAACCGCGAGTTGCTCTCCATCACGCTGGAAAACGTCTCGCAGGGCATCAGCGTGGTCGATGGCCAAATGCGCCTGGTGGCATGGAACAGCCGCTATCTCGAAATGTTCGACTACCCCGACGGCATGGTGTACGTGAGTGTGCCCGTGGCCGAGCTGATCCGCTGGAACGCCGAGCACAGCGAGAACAGCCCCAAGGAGGTGGAAGTCTATGTGGCCAAGCGCATCGGCTACATGCGCGCCGGTTCGCCGCATTTGTTCCAGCGCGTGCGCCCGGACGGCAGCACCATCGAGATGCGCGGCCGTGCGTTGCCTGGCGGTGGCTACGTCACGACCTATTCGGACGTGACCGCATACAAACATGCCGAGCAGGCGCTGATCGAGGCGAATGAAACGCTGGAGCAGCGCGTTGAGCGCCGTACCGCTGAACTAAGCGATGCGCTGGTCGCAACTGCGCAGGCCCAGCGCGCCGCCGAGGCGGCGAATGTGTCCAAGACGCGCTTCCTTGCCGCCGCCAGTCATGACCTGCTGCAGCCGTTGAACGCGGCGCGATTGTTCACCTCGGCGTTGCGCCAGCATCCCGGGCTGGATGCCGAAGCCAGCCAGCTGGCCGAGCGCATCGAGGCATCGTTCAGCGCGGCCGGGGATTTGCTTGATGCGTTGATCGATACCTCTCGCCTGGATTCCGGTAGCTACCACCCGGACATCAGTCAGTTCGCGCTTGCCGATCTGTTCGATTCCCTCAAGGCGCAGTTCGCCGTGGTGGCCGATCCGCGCGGATTGCGTCTGCGCGTTGCCCCGACCAGACTTGCCGTGCGCAGTGACCCGCAACTGCTGCGGCGCATCCTGCAGAATTTCCTCTCCAACGCATTGCGTTATACGCGCGAAGGCGGCGTACTGCTGGGCGCCCGGCGGGTGGGAGAGGACGTACGCATCGAAGTGTGGGATTCCGGGCCGGGGATCGCCGGCGAACAGCAAACGCGCATCTTCGGCGAGTTTCAGCGTCTGGATCGACCGTCACCGTGGGGCGAGAAGGGGCTTGGACTGGGTCTGTCGATCTGCAAGCGCATCGCGGAGATTCTCGGTCACCGTCTCAGCCTTCATTCGCGCGAGCAGCACGGAAGCTGCTTTGCAGTGACGGCACCGCGTGGCATCGCCGAAGCACGGCGCCCGCGCGTCACGCAAAATGTGGGCTGGCCCGATCGGCTTTCACTGACCGTGTTATGTCTGGACGATGACGAGGCCATCCTTGATGGCATGAGCGCACTGCTGCGGCGCTGGGGCGTGGACTGCCGCATTGCACGCGACGTGCCTCAAGCGCTCGCGGAGCTGCGGCGTGGCCCGGTGGACCTCATCCTTGCCGATTACCATCTCGCCAATGGCGTGGATGGGTTGCAGGCGCTACAGCAACTTTGCTGCGCCACCAATCCGCCGCCACCGGCGGCGATGATCACCGCCGACGGCAGTAGCGACCTGAAACGCCGCGCCCGCGCGCTGGGCTATCCGCTGCTGCACAAGCCGGTACGACCAGCCGCGTTGCGTGCGCTGCTCACCACATTGCTGCGCAAGCAACGGGACACGCAACTCGTGTCAGTCAGCGCACAGTCTCGATGAGCCTACGGCAGTCTCGATGAGCCTATAGTGCCGGTGCACTCTAACTTTGCTCCCTCCCCTGCCTGCAGGGGAGGGTTGGGGTGGGGTGCTCTTGATCTCATCGCCACCCCGAGCAACCCCCTCCCAACATTCCCCTGCGCGCAGGGGAATGAGCGGTTAGGCACGACGGCGGTGCATCAATGCACGCACCTCGATTTGCCGGCGCGGACATGTTTCCTAATCGTCATCCGGCAGCGTCTGCAGCATGCCCGGTTCAAGCGCGAGATGGCTGGTGGCAAGCGCAACCTGGGTCCGATTGTTGACACCGAGCTTGCGCATGATCGCCGTCATGTGCGCTTTCACGGTAGCTTCGGAAACATCCAGCTCGAACGCAATCTGCTTGTTCAGCAGACCCTCGGCGAGCATGGTGAACACACGGAACTGCTGCGGCGTCAGCGTGGCAATGCGCGTGGCCATTTCAGCCTCGTCGGGTTTGAGTTCGGTATCGCCACCCAGCAGGTGGTGCGGTAGCCAGACGTCGCCGTCGAGTACGGCATGGATTGCCCGCACGATGTCTTCGGCGGAACTGGACTTGGGAACGTAGGCCGCTGCCCCATGCGCCAGCGCGCGATGCGCCACCTGGGGCTCCTCATGGCCGGAGATGACGATGATGGGCAAGCCCGGGTACTGACTTCGGATATGCGCCAGCGCGGAATAGCCGTGCGCGCCGGGCATGTGCAGATCGAGCAGCAGCAGGTCGGCGTCCGGATACTGCCTGATCAGCGTCAGCAGGTTGTGCACGTCGTCCGCGCTATGCACCAGTGCCTGCGGCACGGCATTGATCACCGCATGCAGCAACGCATCGCGGAACAACGGATGGTCATCGGCGATCAGGACATCGAACATCGAAGCATCCTCGCAGGGCCCAGCTGGACTTACCCCGCATGCATTCCTTGTCAGCTAGTGCATGGACGATACACGGCTACTTGATCAATCGCTCGTCGACCAGGCTCTTCACCACACCCGGGTCAGCCAGCGTCGAGATATCCCCCAGTTGATCGGGCTGGTTCTCGCCGATCTTGCGCAGGATACGCCGCATGATTTTGCCCGAGCGGGTTTTCGGCAGGCCGGGCGCCCATTGCAGGTAATCCGGAGTGGCGATCGGTCCGATTTCCTTGCGCACCCAAGCCACCAGTTCCTTGCGCAACTCGTCGCTGCCCTGTTCACCGGCAATCAGCGTGACATAGGCATAGATCCCCTGACCCTTGATGTCGTGCGGGCAACCGACCACGGCTGCTTCGGCGACTTTCGGATGCGCCACGAGGGCACTTTCCACTTCGGCGGTGCCGATGCGATGGCCGGCCACATTGATCACATCGTCGACGCGACCGGTAATCCAGTAATAGCCGTCCTCGTCGCGACGCACGCCATCGCCAGTGAAGTAGTTACCGGGATAGGCGCTGAAATAGGTTTCGATGAAACGCTGATGATCGCCATACACGGTGCGCATCTGGCCGGGCCACGAATCGGTGATGATCAGGTTACCCTCGCAGGCACCGTCGAGCTGGTTGCCCGCGGCATCGACCACCGCCGGCTTGATGCCGAAGAACGGCAGCGTCGCCGAGCCGGGCTTTGTATCGATGGCGCCGGGCAATGGAGTAATCAGGATGCCGCCGGTTTCGGTCTGCCACCAGGTATCCACGATCGGGCAACGGTCGTCGCCGATCACTCGGCGATACCACTCCCAGGCCTCCGGGTTGATCGGCTCGCCGACCGAGCCAAGCAGGCGTAGCGACGCACGGGAGGTCTTTTTTACCGGAGCTTCGCCTTCGCGCATCAAGGCGCGGATCGCCGTGGGTGCGGTGTAGAAGAGGGTCACCTTGTGCTTGTCCACCACCTGCCAGAAACGGCTGAAATCGGGATAGTTCGGCACGCCATCGAACATCACCGTGGTCGCACCATTGGCCAGCGGTCCGTACACCACGTAGCTGTGTCCGGTAACCCAGCCGACGTCAGCGGTGCACCAGTAAACGTCATCTTCGCGCAAGTCGAACACCAGTTCGTGCGTGTAGCTGGCGTACACCAGATAGCCGCCCGAGGTATGCAAGACGCCTTTCGGTTTGCCGGTGGAACCGGACGTGTAAAGGATGAACAACGGATGCTCGGCCTCCATCGGTTCAGCCGGGCAGTCCGCGGACTGGCCTTCCATCAGCACGTGGTAGTAGCGATCACGGGGAGTCTTCATCGGCACCGTGGCACCGGTGCGGCGCACCACGATGACGGTCTCCACACTTTCGGTGCCCGGACGCTCCAGTGCCGCGTCGACATTCGCCTTCAAGGGGATTTTCTTGCCGCCACGCACGCCCTCGTCGGCGGTCACCACCAACTTGGCCGTGAAATCGGCAATGCGTCCGGCCAGCGAATCCGGCGAGAAGCCGCCGAAGACCACCGAGTGAATGGCGCCGATCCGTGCGCAGGCCAGCATCGCCACTGCGGCCTCGGGAATCATCGGCATGTAGATCGCCACCCGATCGCCCTTGGCTACGCCCTGTTGCTTGAGCGTGTTGGCGAACTTGCATACTTCGCCGTGCAGCTCGCGATAGCTGATGTGCCGCGATTCATCGGGGTTGTCGCCTTCGAAGATGATGGCGGTCTTGTCTCCTCGCTCGGCGAGGTGGCGGTCCAGGCAGTTGGCCGAAACGTTGAGCTTGCCGTCGTCGTACCAGCGGATATGCAGGTCCTGGGGAGCGAAAGACACGTCGCGAACATGTGTGGGCTTCGTCGCCCAATCCAGTCGTTTGCTGATGCGACCCCAGAAGCCTTCCGGATCATTCATTGATTCGGTATATAGCTTTTCGTAGTCCGCCTTGCGTAAGCGCGCCTTGGCGGCGAATGCGGGATCGACCGGATAGACCTTGGACATGTCGAAACTCATCAGGCTGGCCTCGTGGCGGTTTTGTCATGCATGAGCCGCGCGGGTGTTCGCGGACCACAGTCACTTCGACAACGAAGCGCTCAACAACGACATGCGATTCGCATGGGCAGTCGTTGGAGTCCCGCGATCAATCATCGATCGTCCGCAGGACACACGGTTCGACCCAACGATGGATGGCTGCGCGCAGAAAGTGTATCCGCGTCATGCCCCGCATAGCGTTATGCCGAGTACTACTTTGGTCGACATTAGACTTTTGGCGAATAGCGCCCTGCACCGCAGCATGAGCATGCTCGCCACGAGCCATGCAGGCGGTGACGCCAATCACGTTTGCCGGATGGCTTGTTGGGGTCGATGCGTTGATAAGCGCGACTGGCATAGGCGGCGATCCGTTCGGTCAGTCGTGATGTGAGGTATCGGTTCGGTGCAAGTGCAAGGGGATCTTGCACGCACCGGTAAATAAAGCCATGAGCGAACTTGAGCGGCTGCGGGTCACGACAGAGTATTCACTCTTACGTATTTCCTGGGGAGGTTCGTGCAATGAGCAATGAACAGGCACAGGTAAAATTTTCAAACCCGGCGCCGTTGGGTCTGGCGGGTTTTGCGTTGACAACATGGTTGTTGAGCATGATCAACGCCGGCTGGTTCAGCGGTGATTCGATGAACATGGTGCTGGCTGTCGCGCTGGCCTATGGCGGCACGGCGCAGATCATTGCCGGTGTGATGGAACTGCCGCGGGGCAATACGTTTGGCACCACGGCGTTTATCAGTTACGGCGCTTTCTGGTGGTCGTTTGCGTTGTTCGTGCTGTTTCTGCACGACAAGGTGCCGGGCGCTTTCGTGGGCTGGTATCTGTTTCTATGGGGTGTGTTCACGTTCTACATGTGGGTGGCTTCGCTGCGCGCTGCGCGGGCCCTGCAGCTGGTTTTTCTTGCCCTGTGGATCACTTTCTTCCTGCTGGCGGCGGGTGAATGGACCGGCATGAGTGCGCTGCACGTCGCTGGCGGTTATGGCGGCCTGATCACGGCGGCGCTGGCGTTCTATCTGTCCGCTGCGGAAGTGATCAACGAGAACCATCAGCGCACGGTCTTGCCGATCGGCGCGCCGGGCGCCGCCAGGTAATCAAGTGGCCGATCCGCGTCGCCGCGTCGAGGGCTTGACCGGTGATGCATTCGGCAGATCGATGACCATTGCATTCAAACGTTCCGTAGAGAAGCCGCCGACGTAGCGGCGCCTGCCTTTCCACTGCTCAACCGTTGTGGGAGAACTGCCATGAAACGTCATCCATTGTTCTTCGCCATGATCGTGGCGCTCGGCCTGACTGCGGCCGATCCATTGTTTGCGCAATCAACGACAAAGCAAGATGAGATCAAGGCGCTCAAGGCGCTGGTCTCCAAACAGCAGCAGCAACTTAACCAGCAACAACAGGACCTGCAGTCACTGCGCGACAGCATCACCAGGCTGGAGGGCGAGCAAAACCAGCAGCAGGCGCAAATCCAGGCACAGGCCAGCGCGCCACCGCCGCCACCAGCTCCCGCGCCCGCGCCGCCGACTTTCACCAGTGCGCCGGGCATATCAGTAGCGTTTCACGGCTTCATCGATGCGACCGCCTTCAGCCAGACCAAGAGCTTCACATTCGGCAATGGCCAGAATGCCGAATACCCCATACCCGGATCGAGCGGCACGCTCAGCGGTGTCGATGTACGCAACACGCGCTTCTTGTTTGATCTGACCGGTGCCCAGGTCGCCGGTGACTGGACTGGCGGTGCGCATCTGGAGATGGATTTCTTCGGCGGCGATAACGGCACCGGCGGCTATTCCGTGGAGCAGCCGCTGCCGCGCCTGCGCCAGGGTTACATGGTGCTGAGCAACCCGACGACAGGCAGCACGATAAAGATCGGCCAGCAGTGGGATCTGATGTTCCCGCTGGAGGATCTGCCCGATTCGCTCAGCCACATCGCGTTCCCGCTTGGCTATGGCGCGGGCGTCATCGGCTGGCGTTTTCCCGGCATCGTGTGGTTACAGGATCTCAACCACGGTTCCACCGGGCCATTGTGGCAGTTTGATCTCGGTGCGTTCGAAGGCACGTGGGATGGCCCTGGCAGCAACATCAATTACCTGTCGGCCGGCAATGCAGGCTTCCGCCCGCAGGTCGAGGCGAAAGTGGAAGTGGCGCAGAAAGGCGACTGGCTGCTCTTCGCCGCCGCGCATTACAGCGAGATCGACCTCGCTGGCGTGGGTGGCACGGAGCCGACGCCGATCAAGCGCACCTTCTCCAGCGATGCCTATGAACTCGGCGGCGCCTGGACCCCGGGGTCATGGGTGCTCAAGGCTGTGCTCTATGCCGGGCAGGGTATCGGTGAGATCTTCGGAGACCTCTCGCAATTCGGCGATATCAAGGACACCGGCGGTTACGCCCAATTGGGATACAAGTTCACGCCGAACTGGAGCGCGAACTTCATCTATGCCACCAGCATGCCGAATGAGCGCGACGTGGTCAACTGGCTGGGTAATGGTTCGACCGGCCTGCTGAAGAGCCGCCAGCCAGCAGCAAACGTGCAGTACACCATCGGTCCATTTGCCTATAGCCTCGAATACATCCACGACATCCTAGACACGACGACGAACGGTACCAATCGCTCGACGACCAGCGGCAATCAGGTCAATCTGAGTGCGATGTACAAGTTCTAAAAGGCTTCGTGGCGCGGTGAGGTAGAGGATGTCGACGCAGGTTGGGATGAGCGTCAGCGAATCCCAACGCGTGGCTGCGGGGTGTTGGGGTTCGCTGGCGCTCACCCCAACCTACGCGTCGCTTCCCCGAAGAACGGACGCCCTTTGGTCGCAGGGGCAGAGCGCAGCTCGTGCTCTCTCCCCTGCTTGCAGGGGAGAGTTGGGGTGGGGTCGCTCTTCGTGCGAACACCCAAGTTCCCCCAGCACTGTCTGTCGCCCAGCGCCAGGCGCCGTGCGAATAAGCATTGTTTATAGCCACGATCACAAATACCGCATTGGCTTATCGGGCGGCGTGGACATAGCATGGGCCGACACTACCCCTAGCGTTACCCATAACCTGCGAGGTCGCCATGCTCCGCCCATTCATGTCCATGCTGCTTGCGCTCTGCCTGTTGCCCGCGACTGCCGGGGCCACCGAGGGTTTCTGGCAAACGCCGACCATTACAGGTGCCGGCAAGATCCACCCGCTACCGCAGGCCGCTTATCAGCCCGATCGCAATGCCACCTACAAGGTGGTCTTCAGCCTGAGCAAGGCAGGCGAAAAGCCCGGTGATGTGAGCCCGTCACTGGACCACGTGGCGCGTGCCGTGAATCTGTACGTCAGTGCCGGCGTGCCGCTGAATCAACTGAAATTCGTGGCGGTCGCGTCCGGCGCGGCGACGCCCATCGTGCTGAATGACGAGCAGTACAAGAAACTTTACGGCGTCGCCAATCCGAACCTGCCGTTGATCGAGCAGCTGCGCAAGGCGGGCGTCGATATCGCCGTTTGCGGACAGGCTGTCGCCGAAAACAAGTTTCAGTACGACTGGGTGGATTCGCACGTCACGCTATCGCTTTCCGCGTTGGTCACGATCACCGTGCTGCAGCAGCAGGGGTATGCCCTGATGCCGTTGTGATCCGCTTGTTTCCGGGGTACTAAGCGATGCGTCACTACGTACTGGGTTTGCTGCTGGCCGCCACGTTCGGCGTCAGCGCGGCTGACAAGACCGATTTCCTGCCGCCGTGGAATCCGCCGCCGGCAGGCCTGCAGTTCAGCGTGCCGCCGGTGGATGCGATCGCCGACCTGCATGGCGACATCGTCGATCCACAGCTGGTGGTGTTCTTCGCCGGCAACCAGTTCATGGTGGTGCATGATCTGCTGGAGGCGTTCAAGCAGGTGCACCCGCAATACCAGCGTATCTATGCCGAGACGCTGCCCCCGGGCATTCTCGCCAAGCAGATCGAAAGCGGCACGCTGGTGATGGGCAACCTGCGCATCACGCTCAAGCCGGACATCTATACGGCCGGCAAGGACGCGATCGCCGAGCAACAGAAACAGCATGACTGGTTCGCCGACAGCTACGACTACGCGCGCAATCCACTGGCGATCCTGGTCGCCAGGGGCAACCCGAAACATATCGAAGGGCTGGCCGATTTCGGCCGCGCCGACGTACGCGTGAGCATGCCGAATCCGGCGTGGGAGGGCATCGCCAAGCAGATCGAGGCGAGCTATCGCAAAGCCGGCGGTGACGCACTCGATCACACCATCATGGATACCAAGGTGAAGGATGGCAGTACGTTCCTCACCCGCATCCATCATCGGCAATCGCCGCTGCGCGTGTTACAGGGCGAGTCGGACGCGGCACCGGTATGGTCGACCGAGGCCTATTTCCAGCAGCAGATCATGCATTTCCCGGTCGATACAGTGACGATTCCAGATGCACAGAATGTCACCTCCACTTACACCGCCGCGCGCATGAAGGATGCGCCGCACGAGCAGGCTGCGAAGGATTTTCTGGCGTTCATGCAGAGCCCCGCAGCGCAGGCGGTGTATCGCAAATATGGCTTCATGCCGCCGCACTGAGGATGTCGCAATGCCAAGCCTCGATCAAAGCCGATGGATTCGGGGCCCCGGATTCGCCGCCTGCTGCCTGTGGCTGGCCGCATTGCCGATGCAGGCCCGCGCCACCGATGCGCTGACGATCACCAACCAGGGCAACGGCAAAGGTGCCGCGCCGTGCATGGCCTGTCACGGCGCCAATGGCGGTGGCTTGGCTGGCGCGGGCAACCCGCGACTGGCCGGGCTCAATGCGGCCTATCTGCAAAAGCAGCTCGATGATTTTGCCAGCGGTACGCGCGTGAGCCCGGTGATGCAGACCACCGCGAACGCGCTCAGCGAGGACGAACGCCAGGCAGTGGCGGCTTATTACAGCAAGCAGCCGATTCCACCCGCGTTGGCGAAACCTGCGGCGCCAATGCCGTCCGTCGACAGCGTCGGCGCGATGCTGGCAACCCGTGGTCGCTGGGATCAGCAAGTGCCTGCATGCGTGCAATGCCACGGCCCCGGTGGTGTCGGCGTGGGTGAGCATTTTCCGCCGCTGGCTGGTCAGTCGGCCATGTATATCGAGGCGCAACTCGTGGCGTGGCAACGTGGCACGCGGCACAACGATCCCTTGCAGCTGATGCAGCATCTTTCCAGCGTGCTCAGTGCGCAGGATATCCATGCCGTCGCTGACTGGTTTGCCGCGCAACCACTGACGGCGCAGGAGGCTACGCGATGAAGCTCTGGTCTGCTTTGCTGTGCGCCGCTGTCGCGCTGAGTGGTTGTTCATGGCAAGGGACGTCATCGGTTGATGTCGCATTGCCCGTTCCAGCAAGCACGCAGACGAACCGAGCCATTGCCACCGCTGCGGGCGGCACGCAGCGCCCATTTGCACCACCATCTGAAACACAGATTCCCGACGGCCCGCTCGGCGATATGATCCGCCAGGGTCGCGACATCTTCACCGACACGCCAGCGCACGCCAGCGCGTACGTCGGCAATACGCTGAGCTGCAGCAACTGTCATCTGGACGCCGGCCGGCTGGCGAACTCGGCACCGCTTTGGGGCGCCTACGGCATGTATCCGCAGTACCGCAAAAAGAATGGCCACGTGAACACCTTCGGCGAGCGCCTGCAGGGCTGCTTCCGCTTCAGCATGAACGGCAAGGCGCCGCCGCTGGATAGCGCCGAGATTGTCGCGCTAGAAACCTACTCGTGGTGGATGGCCAGGGGCGCACCCGTTGGCGTCAAGTTGAAGGGCGCCGGTTATCCCAAGCAGGATTTCAAGCCGCCGCAGCCGCCGGATTACGCACGCGGTGAAAAGGTCTACACGGCAAGCTGCGCGCTATGCCACGGTGCCGACGGGAGCGGGCAGCAGGTGGCCGGTCGCAACGTGTTTCCGCCGCTGTGGGGACCGCAGTCGTTCAACTGGGGCGCTGGCATGCACGAGCTGGACAACGCCGCCGCGTTCATCAAGGCGAACATGCCGCTGAGTCGGGGCGGCACGTTGACCGACCAGGACGCATGGGACGTGGCGATGTTCATGAATGCGCACGAGCGCCCGCAAGACCCACGCTATACCGGCAATGTCGCCGAGACGCGCGCGAAATATCATGACGACCCCAAGTCGCTGTACGGCACCGAAGTGAACGGGCATCTGCTCGGTTCACCGTCGACGAAGCAGTGAGCTCAGAGCCGTGCCGGAACCTTGGACAGGCTCTGACACGGCCACCCCGGGCCGCATGCGTGTCGGAACACCGTCACCTGTTCCGCCGTCTTCATCGCACAGGATCATCCCGATGCAACTGCACCAGCTCACCGACAGCCTCAGCGTCAGCGGACAGATCGACGAAGCCGATGTCGACTTGCTGGCCGGGCAGGGCTTTCGCACCCTCATCAACAACCGACCCGACGGCGAAGCGCCTGGCCAGCCCACCAGCGTTGCACTTGCGGCGGCGGCAGCGCGGCATGGCTTGGCCTACAAGCATCTGCCGGCAATCTCCGGGCAATGGGATGAGCGCGTGGTGGATGCATTTGCCGACGCGCTGCATACGTTGCCTACGCCAATTCTGGCGTTCTGTCGCAGCGGCACCCGTTCGTGCACGCTGTGGGGTTTGGGCGCCTGTGCGGCCGGCGTGGATCGCGATGCGGTGATCGCGTGTGCTGCCGCTGCCGGCTACGATCTGTCAGCCCTGGCAACTCCACCTGCTGCTGCGCGCTAAGCGCAACGCTTTTTTCCAGCACTCCGGCCAAGGATTCCCCGCATGCCTGCTTTGCCCGATCTATTGGCCGTGCTGTGCGGCTCCCTGGTCGGCTTTTCACTGGCACTGATTGGCGGCGGCGGTTCGATCCTGGCGACACCGCTGCTGCTTTATGTAGTGGGCGTGCGCGATCCCCACCTGGCGATTGGCACCAGCGCGCTTGCAGTGGCGGTAAACGCATTCGCGAATCTGATCCCGCACGCGCGCTCCGGTCACGTGCACTGGAAGGCAGCATTCACTTTCGCCGCAACCGGCGTGATCGGCGCGCTCGTCGGCTCGACCATCGGCAAACTCGTCGATGGCCAGCGCCTTCTGCTGTTGTTTGCGTTGCTGATGCTGGTGGTAGCAGCGCTGATGCTGCGGGGACGCCGTGGCGGCGGCGTGGATCGCTACCCACTGCCACACATGTTTCCGCGGCTCGGTGTGGTGGGCCTCGCCGCCGGCGGCCTCTCGGGATTTTTCGGCATCGGTGGCGGCTTTCTGATCGTGCCGGGCCTGATGCTGGCCAGCGGCATGGAGATCATCGCGGCGATCGGCACCTCGCTGTTTTCGGTCGGCGCGTTCGCCACTACCACAGCACTCAACTATGCCGCCTCAGGTCTGATCGACTGGCGCGTCGCCGCCGAGTTCATCGCCGGCGGCATCATCGGCGGCTGGCTCGGCGCGCTGGGTGCGCACCGGCTAGCGAAAACCCGCGGCACGCTGAATACAGTCTTCGCGTGCGCGATCATCGCCGTCGCCGTGTTCATGCTGGTAAAGAATTTGCGCGCGTGAACCGTCCTGATCGTCGGCGCGTGTTTCAGTCAGAAATTTTCAGACGCTGGGCGTGATCGCGCGTGCTGCACCGACTGCGTAAGCGGGCGAATGCGCTGCGGCATGTCCTTCTACTCACCTCAGCGAACCCTACGCGTCTCCCGGCTGGCGCCTACATTCAAATCGCAAGGTATTGCGTTATATTCGCAATAACATACGAATCGACGCCGAGAGAAAACTTATGCGCCTCGCAAATGGGTGGCTCGCAGCCGGACTGACGCTGTTGATCGCAACAACGGCTTCAGCTCAATCGATCGCAATACCCAAGCCATCAAAGCCCGCTATATCGAGTGCCGTAATCCAGCCGCCGAAGTCGGTTGCATCCGCACAGTTATCTCAGCCCAGCGCAAGCCCTTGGACGACAGCCCGGCTGCCTGCCGCAAACGCCGCCAATGGCTCGGCGGCATATACCTATGACAGTTTGGGGCGACTGATTCAGGACGCTTACCCCACCAACACCGCCTCATATACCTACGATGCTGCCGGCAATCGTACGCAGGCCCAGGTCCAGTAAAAGCAGGCTGTTCGGCTAGCTACACAACCTCACGTTGAACTTGCCAGGGATGGGACACATGCCCAAGTCGATCGCTTTTCTTTTGTCGTCCGGCTTGATAGCAGGCGGATTGCTCGTGGTCCTGCCATCCGCTGGCGTACATGCCCAAGCCGCCAGCGCCTCCCAGATGACTCCCCAGCAGGTTCAAGCCTTTCGCGAAGCGCAGGCACCGACCCAGCTGACCATGCCTCTGGTGGGCCCCGAGCAGGGGCGAGAATTTCAGCAAGCGCGCGTCGTACCGACCAGCGATGTGCCTAAACCCATCAGCGTGCACGCGTCCGCTGTCCCGGATTCCCGATTCGCAGGTGTCCAAGTTGGCAACGTGGGAGCAGCGCCGGTTGCTCCGTCCCTCGGGCACCCGTTGCCCACCAGTGCTATCTCGCCGCTCGGATATCCGCGTGCAGACTTCGCGATCGACAAAACGCAGTCTTCATCCCGTCTGGCGAAGCCGGCGGGAGTGTCAACCAGCTCAGCCACGAGTTCGGCAGTTATCCAGTAGGTAGCGGCAGAGCGCAGCGATGGTGCTGACCTCGCCCTCTTGTCACCGTTCGAGGAGCGACGCAGGCCGTCGTTCTCCCGCAATTAAATATTCGGCATTCGCCTGAAAGGAATTGGAGAAACGCCATGCTGTCATTCGTTCGCGTCGCGTCAAGGACCACGCAGGCCGTTCTTGGCATCGTCGTTGCCCTCAGCGCGGCAAGCTACGGCGCAGCGGTGAATGCCGCACCGTTGCCCACTCTGACCTGTGCACCGCCCACGGCCGAGCCGGAGATCGCTGCGCTGGCGCGTTCACTCGAATACAGCCTCCCGCTGATCTACGAATACGTCTATTACAACGTCGACTATTCGCCAACCTGGGGTTCGAAGAAGGGCGCCCTGGGCACCTATCTGGATCGTCGCGGCAACAACATCGACCAGAACGTGCTGTTCGTCGAATTGCTGCGGCAATCCTGCATTACCGCTAACTATCGCTTTGGCGGCGTCAACTTCCCGACGTCGACCGTGGCCAATCTGCTGGGCGTACAGAATGATCTCGGCACAGTGTCCACCGTCTTGGGCAATGGCGGTTTTTCGGGCAACGTAACCGGGCAGACCACAATACTCAATGTGGTTTGGACCGAAGTAACCGTCAACGGCACCACCTCGGAGCTTGACCCTTCGTTCAAATCCTATGCCGCCTATACGCCAATCAATTTGGGCACGGCGATGGGCTACTCGAAAACCACGTTGCTTTCCGCCGTTACCAGCGGGTCGGCTTCGGTCCCGGGAATGCCGGCCGGCGTCAACTCGATCAAGAGCCTCAATCGGTCTCAACTGACGACGCAGCTCAATACCTATTCGCAGAACCTGGCCAACTACCTGAAGGCAAATCAGCCCTCCAGTTCCACCAAGCAGGTTTACGGTGGGCGCGACATCACCAACGCCTACTACGGCTCGACCATGCCAACCGGTGGCGCGCTGTATACCGCCTTGCCCACATCGTTCGAGACGGTCTACACGGTGACGGTGTCCAACAACGCTGATGGCTCCAGTCCCACGATCAGCAAGACCTTGTACGCCAGCCAGATCGCGGGTAAACGATTGACCCTGACCTACAACGCTTCCTCGCAGCCAGTACTAGCCCTAGATGGTGCGGTGCTAGGCACCGGTGCAGCCACCACCGCCAGCGGGCAGGCTGTTTCCATGACGGTCCAGCATCCGTATCCCGCTGGCGCCAACTTCGCCACAGTGACCGTGCGTCCGCAAGTCGCCACCGGTGGCGCCTATGCGTTGATGCTGGTGGCCGGTGAGCTGGGGCGCGATACGTTGACCCGGCATCAGAATGCGGTCGGCCGCTATACCCAGATGGGGCAGGCCGGCGAGCCTGCGCTGGGCGAAAGCCTGGCGGCCATTGGTACGGCGTATCTGAGCCAGTCGGACCGTATTGGACAGTTCTATACGAGCTATTTTGGCTTCGTCAACGTGCGCCATGCCGCGATGGGCATCTCGGGTAAGACCACGTCAGCGTATGTCGACTTTCCGGCCCAGACCAATAGTGTCAGCGCGGGAAGCGCGACGGTCAGCAACGATGATCTGCGCGCCGCCGGTATTAGCGGCAGTGTGCTCAACAGCACGCTGGAATCCACCGCCGTCACCCAGCTGCAGAACAATGCGGCAATCTCGACGGTACGGATGTTCGATTACGCCAACACGGACGGTACGGGCTTTATCGAAGCAAGCAGTGCCAACTGGGCTCAAGTCAAACCGCTGCTGACCCGCTGGAATGCCACCGATCTGGCCAACATGACGGCTTATCTGCAAGCCAATCCGGGCACGGGTCAAGTCTTCGTGCCGAAGGATGGCGCGCGTACGGTAGGTAGCTGGACCGGCAGCGGCTATTACCAGGTATCCAGCGTAGGCAATATCTTCAATATCAGCTACTTGATCTCTGGTGGCTACAATGGTGGCCGTGGCACCTTTCCCGGGTTTAGCCCGCCATTGTCGTGGGCGAATTCGGCCTGGGCCACCTATCAGCAAGCCAACCCGCATCCCCTCACCGGCGAGCCTATCGACTTACAGTCGGGTAGCTACACCTACGACCATCAGGACATCGATGTCGGCAGTGGCGGCTTTCCGTTCCAACTGGCGTTGACGCGTTCCTATAGCTCAGCCAATGTCAGTCAGGCTTCCACGATGGGGCCAGGTTGGCGGCACAATTTCATGATGTCGGCGGCAATCGATAGCGACAGTTACGAAGCCTTCGGCGATCACAATCCCTCCGCCGCCGTGCCTTCCGTCGTGGTTGCCTATGTGCTGAAGGATTTGTCGACGGGCCCCAAGCCGGTATTGACCAACACAGTGGTGAGTTCGCTGGCCGCTAGCTGGCTGATGGATCAGCTGGTCAATAACGCAGTGACACTGAATTTGGGCAACGGCACCAAGAAGTTCATCAAGATCCCGACAGCCAGTGGCGGGGCGAGCTACGTGCCGCCACCGGGCGATGCCTCCACCGTCGTGGTCAACACCGACAACTCTATCGTTCTGACTGACAAATCAAAAATTGTCTATCGCTTCGATCCGGACGGAAAAATTACTAGTTGGAGGGACGCTACCGGCAATACGCTCAGCTTTACCTACACCGGGACAGGTGCATCACGGGTACTGGCCAGTGTAAGCAACGGCATGGGGCGCGCCCTGACGTTCACTTATAACGGTGGCAAGCTGATCGGTGTCAACAATGGCAGCACCTCGGTCTCCTATGGATATAGCGCGGGCGCCCTGACAGGTTTTACGGATCAAGCCAGCAAGGCGACCACCTTCAGCTATGAGCCCTCCGGTCGACTGGCGTCAATTTACTATCCGAGTTTTCCGACAACGGCGTTTGTCACCAATGTCTACGATGCCTTGGGTCAGGTGAAAACGCAGGCCGACGCCGAAGGCCACGTGTGGAACTATCTGTTTGCCAATACTCAGCGATCAGAAGAGATCGATCCCACGGGAGCCAGCCATAGCTTGTATTACGACAAGAACGGCAACCACATCGAGGACATCGATCAGGTCGGCAACCACACTGTGTTTCGCTATGACGGCATTGGTCGGCGCGTGCAAGCGATCTATCCGGGTGGCGACAGCGAAGTGCTCGCCTACGATGCCAGCAGCAACGTTTTGCAGAACACAACCAATCCGATCCCGAATGCGGTTGACACCATCACGGGAAAGCCAGCAACGCCGATTGTCTCCTCGTGGACCTACGAGCCGACCTACAATAAACCGTTGATCGAAAAGGATCCGCGCGGCTACATTACCAGCCACACCTACGACACCGCAGGCAATCTGAAAACCACCACCCAACCGGCGGTAGCCAAGCCGGGCACGAGCGGCGCGGTCTCACCTGTAACGGCTTACGAATACAACGTCCATGGCCAGGTCACCAAGATCACCGACCCCGAGGGGCGGGTTACGATCAATACCTATGATGCCAACACCTTCGACTTGAAATCAGTCGTCGTCGACGCAGGCACCGGACGGTTAAACCTGACGACGACCTATGAATATGATGGGCAAGGTAATCGCACCCGGACCAGGGATCCGCGCCTTAATACGACACTCTATGATTATGACGTCGCGCGCCGGCTGATCAAGGAAACGCCACCGGCGCCGTTTACCGCTAGCGTGACCCAATATGGCTACGACGCGGACGGCCGCCCAACATCCGTGCAGCATGCCACCGGCAACACGGCGGCCCCATGGTTGGCGACGACGACAAGCTACCTCTCCAATGGCAAGGTGCGTGTTGTCACCCAGCCAGATGGGACCGCCAAGACGTCGACCTACGACACCGTGGGGCGGCTGTACACCGAGATGTCGTCCAGTGGTCGCCAGGTGGTGTATCTCTATGACGCGGCATCACGCCCAATGAAGGTGATCGATCAGGTCGGCGGCGCGCTTGATCCTTCGATCACTCGCAATGTGGGGCCCGTGACCCGTGAACAACGCACCTACTACAACACCGGCGGACTGGCGACGCTGGTCGACGGCAAGGGCAACACGCTGACGTATTACTACGACGGCTTCAAGCGCCAGAAGCAAATCGTCTATCCGGACAAGACCTTTCTGTTGCATGGGTTCGATGGGGCGGGCAACGAGCAAGTAACCCAGAACCGCTCGGGCCAGCTGATCTGGTACAGCTACGATCCGCTCAACCGGGTGGAAAGCAAGGCGCCGGATGGTCAGCCACAGAGCACTTATGGCTACGACTATTCCGGGCGCCGGCTTGCGGTAAACCGCAGCGACCTGAGTTTCAGTTATGGCTACGACACCGCAGGTCGGGCTGTTAGCGAAGTGCGCTCGGACATCGGGGCCATCAGCTGGCAACTGGACGCGAACGGCAATCGCACCACGCTGACCTGGCCCGGTGTGCCAGCTTATGCGACGAGCGCTACCTACGACGCATTGAACCGGCTGACCGACGTGTACGAAGGCGCGTCTAGCGGCGCGCGTCTGGGTCACTACAGCTATAACACTTTGTCGCAGCGTGTCGGTACGAATTATGGGCCGAACACGCTGGCTAGCACGGCGCTGAGTTGGACGAGTGGCGGGCAAATCAGCCAAATCGCGGATATGTGGAACGGTGGCGCGCTGACTCTGGGTTATGACTATAACGCTGACCATCAGCGCAAAAGCCAGAGCGTGAGCGTCCCCGGATTCTTCCTCCCGTCCGGTCTACCGGTGAGTAACCAAGCCTATACGAGCAACGTGCTCAACCAATATCTTACGGTCAACGGCGCGGGGCTGATCTACGACACGCGCGGCAATCTCACGAACGATGGCACCTGGACCTACGGCTACGATCTGGAAAACCACCTGGTCTCGGCGAGCAAAAGCGGCACCACAGCCAGCTACGCCTACGACGCGCTGGGTCGGCGTGCGACCAAGACAGTCAATGGGGTGAGAACCTATTACATATCGATGGGCGATCAGGAAGTCGCCGAGTACGACAACGGTGGCAATCCATCCAGGCGCTACGTCTACGGCCTAGGGCTGGATGAGCCGCTGGCAATGGTCAATACCGCCGGGCAGCACAGCTACCACCTCACCGATGCGTTGGGCTCGGTGATCGGGTTACTCGACGACACCGGCGCCTTAATCGAAAAGCATGCCTACACAGCGTATGGGACGACCCTGGGTGGCAGCAGCACGCCGTTTCTGTATGCGGGGCGCCGTCTGGATGATGAGACAGGGCTGTATCACAACCGGGCGCGGGCCTACTCGCCGGTATTGGGGCGGTTCCTGCAAGAGGATCCACTCAGTACCGATGGTGGATTAAATCTCTATGCCTACGTGAAGAATGATCCTACAAATAATACGGATCCTTCGGGCCTAGTATTGTTTCCTGGAATAAAACCGGTGTATGCGCAGGGTGGTACGGCTGAGCAGCGGGCCAGGGTTATGGATAGCGTCGATCAGATATTTAGCACTCCGCGCGGAGCTGAATTAAAAAACATAATAGAAGGGCCGTGGTATTGGTTCGGAAGTCCTAAAATCATCAACATCGTCGATTCCAATAGCGCCGATTCTGGCTCTTATATTCCAAGGCGGGACATGTCGATCAATCCTGATTGGCATCCCAATGTGGCTACCTCGGAAGGGATTGTCCCAGCGTCTACCACGCGAATGGTTGCGCATGAATTGGGGCATATTGTCACGGGGATATATGATAACGGCGTGGGTAACATGAATAACGTAAACGCTAACGAAAATCCAATCATGAACTACCTCGGCGGGCCAAGCAGAACATCCTACGGCGCGTGGCTCGGGCAGGGCCCCAGTGGAGCGGGCTGTGGAAGGTAAACAAGTATCGGCGATATTAGCAATGTTATTTATTTTGACTTCTTGCGTGGGGAGAGATTCGACAGATTGCAAAGGGATGAATGTCTTGGAGCAGCGCACTTTGATGCAGAGGGTGCAATTTGCAGAAAAAGATGCTCAGGCAGCGATAGAAAGAAGTGATTATAGATTTATAGCTGTTCACGGGTTTGCAGACTATATGCCAGGTGTAAAGGAGAACGGCGAAACTGAAGCTAGGATCGTCAAAAAATACGGATTGCGAATGATCGAAGGAACAAGCGACACTCCTTGCAATCGCGATGTGTATTTAGGGGTACTTAAATACGCAGAAATATACAATATGTATCTGTCAGTAAAGCTTGATATAGGTAAAATCAGAACAGGAACTTCCGATCCTGCACCTCGATAATAGCGGTCGCGGAGGCTATTCTAATTTCTTGATTCTCCTTTTTTGCAAAATGAGTTAGCTTTATGGGCATGCCAGTCTTACGGGGTCGGCGGCATCTAGTGTGCCAAATGGAACGCCATACGATAGTGCCGGAGAGCGGCGTGTAATTGTCAGGTATGAAACTCCAGCAGCCGTTAAGCTTGGAGAGACTGCGCGAACGGACCATTATGGTACGGCATATCCTACAAGCTGCTCTGTGTGCACGAATACGGTAGGTCCAGGAAAATGATACTTAAGATTAGAGTGTTGCTTTATACAGCGATATTAGTTCCTGATTCGCCCTGATCCTCAGCTCGCCGTCGCGTGATTTGCGACGCCTGCGGGTGACGATGAAGTCCTCTCCACCGAGGGTACCGTCATGTCGATCAACATCATCCCGTTCCAGCAGGGTCTGTCGATGGCCGAGTTCATGCAGCGCTACGGCACCGAAGCCAAAGCCTACCGTGCCTTGTACAAGGCGCGCTGGCCACACGGCTTCCGCTGCCCGGCCTGTGGCGACCGTCGGCGTTCGCGTTTTCGCCGTGGCCAGCAAATCTACTACCAGTGCTGCGTCTGTCGGCACCAGACGACCCTGCTGAGCGGCACGATCTTCGAAGCCACCAAGCTGCCCCTGCGCACCTGGCTGCTGGCCATCCATCTGTTGACCGCCACCAAGACCAACATGGCGGCCCTGGAGTTGAAACGCCATCTGGGCGTGGACTACAAGGCAGCATGGCGTATCAAGCACAAGGTCATGCAGGCCATGACCGAGCGTGAGGCGCCGCGCCGGCTGTCGGGCTTCGTGCAGATCGATGATGCCTACCTCGGCGGCGAGCGCAACGGCGGCAAACCGGGCCGTGGCTCCGAGAACAAGCAGGCGTTCCTGATCGCGGTGCAGACCGATTCGGCGCTCGAACACCCAACCTACGCGGTCATCGAACCAGTGCGCGGCTTCGACAACGACAGCATCAAGGACTGGCAGGCGCGCCACCTGGCGCCCGACGCTGAGGTGTTTAGCGACGGCTTGTTCTGCTTCCGTCGCTTCGCCGAGACCGGGCACGCCCACACGGTTCTGGAGACCAGCGGTGGTCGCGCCGCCTGCGAGGTCAAGGGGGCACGCTGGGTCAACGTGATGCTGAGCAACGTCAAACGCGCCATCAGCGGCAGCTACCACGCGATCCGGCAGGGCAAGTACGCGCGCCTCTACCTGGCGGAAGCGGCCTACCGTTTCAACCGCCGATTTGATCTGCGTGCCATGCTGCCGCGACTGGCGCGGGCGATGATGCTCTGCAAGCCTCATCCCGAGCCAGTTCTGCGCATGGCGAGCAATTTTCATGGCTGAGGATCAGGGCGAATCAGGTATTAGTTTGCGCTAACGTTCATGCGTCAGCACCGCAAGGAATTAAGAAGATTAATCGAGCGAAAATTTACGCCATAGATGTCAATACCATGACGAGAACTTCGCTTACTGCTGATCTACTTCGAAAGGGTGCCGCGAGCTCGGGTGTGTATTTGGCTGCTTCTGATGCAAGGTTAGTCAATAACTTATTTATTAACCTCAACGGAATGAAGTGCCAAAAACAGGAGAGCGCACTTGAAGGTGTAAATCAGTTCCAGCGCCAAGTTGGGGATATTCGTTTGATCGTTGATTTTTTTGACGATGATGATTTGGTAGCCACTTACTATGCGTATGGCACCAGCGTTGTTGGGCAGCGCGATGGAATGTACTGTTTTTTTACCAGAGATATCTTGCGCGATGTGACGAAATTGTTGGACGAATCTATCGGCACTCTTGATGGCCTCAAGTAATGCCTGTTCTGTCAAGCAACACAACGTAGCTACTTGACCTTAAGGATTCGAATTCATCGGAATGAGGCTATTCGAGATCCTCTTGTCCTTCCAAAGAAGGATGCCTTGGAAGCGATTGAGTGTTGCTCGTTCTTACAGAAATAAAACGGCTCCGCAGGAAGCTTATCCGTGAATGCCCTTCAGCAACGTCACCTGATGCCCATCCTAGTGATGGCTTGCCTGTTACTCGGCGCACTCTTCATCTGCCTGGTGAGTGGGTGGGGTCGTGCGCCGCACTGGGGCGCGCCGGCCCGTCTTCGTCTTGATCCACTCGTCTCGGAACCATCTATGTCTGCCGCACCCCGCGTGATGCCCCTGACCTCCTATGCCGTTGTTTGGCAGCGCCCCCTCTTCACGCCGGATCGCAAGATGGCGCCGCCTGTCGGCGCGCAAGGCCCTCGCATCGGCCTGGATAGCCTGGAACTCACCGGTATCGTACTGACTGGTTTGCTGCAGGTTGCCTTGGTGCGCGATCGAGCGAGCAATAAAGACATCCGCATCCGCTTGCACGACGACTATCAAGGATGGACGCTGGCAATGTTGGAACCGCGTCGCGCCGTTTTTAGCCAAGCGGGCGAGTCCGCTGAGTTGATCTTGCGGGTGGCTACGGCGAAGGCTGCAGAAACCACGGGCGCGTTTGGGACTGATCAACCACAGGTGTTGGCTGCCATTCCTGCAGCCTTGCCGCACCCGGCGCCGGTAATGCCCTCCGCGTCATCCAGCGGTGGCGCGCTACCAAGTGGCGTTGCAAACGCCGTCTCCGCGTCGAAGGATGACGCAGCAGCTCGTCAGGCCCGACTCGACGCACTAAAGGCCGCAGTGATCCAGCGACGAGCCGCAACGACGGGGGCGCATTGATTATGCGTTGTGTGCCGTGGCTGACTTTCATCGTGCTAACGGCCTCTCTCGTTGGTTGTGCGCATCAATTGTCTCGGGATGACGATACGTTGCAGCGCGAGGCGCTGAAGGGCATCGACAAACCGGCCCCGGCATCGCTGCCGGCGCAGTCGACAGCGCTCGGCCAAAACGGCGAAACGCCAAGAGACAGTGTCATAACCGTAGGCACCGGCCAGTTCGTTCGCCCGACTGCGCTGGAAACTCCAAAGCCAGGCGCCAGCGGCGCAAACGCTGTCAACTTCAATTTCGAGAATCAGCCGATTCAGGCGGCCGTTCAGGTGATTCTTGGCGATCTGCTTAAACAGCGCTTTGTGATCGCACCCGGTGTGCAGGGCAGTGTGACCTTTTCCACCTCCGAACCGGTGGATCAATCCCAGGCTCTGCCGATTCTGGAGACGTTGCTATCATGGACGGGCAACGCACTGCTGCGAAAGGACGGACACTACGTGATCCTGCCGACCAAGGATGCGTTGTTGGGCAATCTGGTGCCGAGTCTGGGCGCGCCGTCACCCCGGGATGGATTGCAGGCTAGGATGTATCCGCTTCACTACATCTCCGCTACCGAGATGCAGAAGGTGCTCACACCTTTCGCCCGGCCCGAGGCGATCCTGCAGGCGGACAATAACCGCAACTTGCTTATCCTTGCGGGAACTCCGGAAGAATTGGGCAACTACCAGCGTGCCATTGATGCGTTCGACGTGAATTGGCTGCGTGGCATGTCGGTCGCCGTGTTCAACCTGCAGCGAACGGCTGTCGGTGAACTGCTGCCAGAGCTGGAGAAGCTGTTTGGTTCCAAAGGGGATACCCCGCTGGCGGGCATGATTCGCTTTATTCCCATGGAGCAGAGCAATGCGCTGGTGGCGATCAGTGCGCAACCCGCCTACCTGGATGATGTGCGCAGCTGGATCGAGCGCATTGACCGAGGTAGCGGCAACCAGTCCCAGCTCTATGTCTACGATGTGCGTAACATCGAAGCAGCCGACATGGCGGATTACCTCAATGACATCTATGGCAGCGGCGAAGGACGAAGCAGCCGCGATCAAGGGGGTGAAGTCGGGCCCGGTTTAAGCGCTCAGACGCTGGCGGATGGCGGCAATGCCATTAGCTCAGCGAGTGGACTTGGAAGTACCGCTGGAAGCTTTGGTAGTGCGCCGAATGCCGGAGCGTACGGTGGTGGTCGTTCTTCCGGGGGTGAGGGGCGGTTATCCGGCGATGCACAAACGGGTCGTCGTCAAGGCAGCGGCGGCACGGTACTGGAGAATGGGGTTCGCATCACTACCGGTGGCACGGGCAACCAGCTGCTCGTACGAGCCTCGCCCACGCAATGGAGCGAGATCCAGGCCGCGATTAAACAACTGGATGTCAGACCGCTACAAGTCCAGGTGGAAATGCGTGTTCTGGAAGTAAAGCTCACTGGCGAGTTTCGATTCGGCGTGCAGTGGTATCTGGAGGGGCTGATTGATCCAAGTGGCAGGAGCAATGCGAGGCAAGGCGCACTTGGAGGAGGGGGAGTGAAGTATGGTGCTAGCGATACTCTTTTTTATTCCTTCATCAATCACGATTTCCAAGTGGCCCTGCATGCCATGGAAACCAGCGGTAACACCAAGGTTCTCTCGGCCCCTTCGGTGGTGGTGGCCAACAAGCAGGCAGCCCATATCCAGGTAGGCAGCCGCATTCCCATCACCCAGAATTTCATCAACACCAATGGCAACAGCAACGCCACTGTAGGCAGCGTGCAATACCAGGACACCGGCGTCATCCTGGATGTGACGCCGCGAGTGAATCCCGGTGGTTTGGTCTATCTCAACGTGGGTCAGCAGGTCAGCAGTGTGGATACCACCGCGTCGACTAGCGCGGGCGGTAACCCTACGATTCTGCAACGCCAGATCAATACGCATGCCATCGTGCAAAGTGGTCAGACCGTGTTGCTGGGAGGCCTGATTCAGCAGGACGAATCACGCGGCGACAGCGGAGTGCCCTGGTTGACCCGCGTGCCGGTAGTGGGTCGGTTGTTCGGCACCACCGATAGGAGCCACATCCGCACGGAGCTGATCGTGCTGATCACTCCCACCGTGATCTCCAACAGCGATGACGCCCGCCGTATCACTGAAGAATATAGCCGCAGGCTGAAATCCCCTGGGGCGCCTGTTACCGAACCAGGAGCGCCGGAGCGCTATTGAGTGGGTGTAGGGGAGGCGCCGAATAACCGGCTAGCCGGGGCGTCATTCCTGCGAAGGCAGGAGGTGCTTTTCAAGAGCAGAGCTCGCCCATATTCGGCGGCCTCAAGTTCTTGCAGGGCAAGGGCCTGGTTCCTGCCTGCGCAGGGATGACGAGTGAGGGGCTGTCCGGCAGCAGTGACTTCTGGGAGATGAAAGCGCGTGGTGTCGATGCCTATGCTGTGGGTTCAACCGGGGCGTGCTGCGCCTCAACCACCGAGGATGCTTTCACCCATGCGTAAACTTCCCCTCGCCGCGGCGCTTGCCGCGCTGCTGCTCAGTTCTGTCTCCGTTGCTGCTGACAAGAAGGACGACAAGGCCAAGCCGGATGCCAAACCCGACGCTGCCTTGCTGCAGCCTCAATCGTCGACCAGCGAGGGTTCGGTGTCGGTGGAAGGCCACAGCATCAGCTACACAGCGGTGGCCGGCACGCTGGTGCTGCATGGCAGCGGCGACAAGGAAGACGAGCCACAGGTCAGCATGTTCTACGTCGCCTATATGAAGAAAGGCGTGGCGCCGGGCAAGCGGCCGATCACCTTCATCTACAACGGCGGTCCGGGCTCGGCCACAGTGTGGCTGCACATGGGCGCGTTTGGCCCGAAGCGGGTGGTGACGTCCGACGATAGCCACACGCCGGCTGCGCCGTATGGACTGGTCAACAACGACTACAGCCTGCTCGATGCCACCGACGTGGTCTTTATCGATGCGCCCGGTGCCGGTTTCAGCCGGTTGATTGCGGCTGACGACGACAAGAGCAAGCGCGATGAGCAGATGAAGGATCGGCGCAAGGCGATCTACGGCGTGGATGGCGACGGTCACGCGTTCGCCCAGTTCATCACGCAGTTCCTGTCGAAATACGGTCGCTGGAATTCGCCGAAATACCTGTTCGGCGAAAGCTATGGGACCACCCGCTCGGCGGTGCTGGCGAATATCCTGGAGAACGAAAACAGCGTCGATTTGAACGGTGTGATCCTGCTCTCGCAGATCCTCAGTTTCGACACCAGCATCGACGGTCCGCAGTTCAATCCGGGTATCGACCTACCCTACGAACTGGCGTTGCCGACGTTCGCCGCCACTGCGTTCTATCACCACAAGTTGCCGCAGCAGCCAGCGGCGCTCGAGCCGTTCCTGGAGGAAGTGAAGCAGTACGCCCTGGGCGACTACGCGCAGGCCATGATGGCCGGTTCGCGCTTGAGCGAGGCGCAGAAGCAGGTGGTGGCGGAGAAGCTGCACCAATACACCGGGCTGTCGGTCGCGTATTTGCTGAAGGCGAACCTGCGCGTGAGTGGCGGCATGTTCGAGCATGAGTTGCAGGCTGGCGATGAGACCACCACCGGCCGGCTGGACAGCCGCTTCGCTGGTCCGTCACTGGATCCGATGGCCAAGGATTCCGAGTACGACCCGCAGTCCTCGGCGATCAGCTCAGCCTATATCGCTGCGTTCAACGACTACGTGCGCAAGGATCTGAAGTTCGGCGATGGCCAGCAGTATCGCGAGTTCGCTGACATCGATCATTGGGATTTCTCGCACAAGGCGCCGGGTGTCGATGGCGAGGCGCTGCAGTCATCGACCAACGTGATGCCGGATCTGGCCACCGCGATGAAGACCAACCCCAACCTCAAGGTGTATTTGAACGGTGGTTACTTCGATCTGGCCACGCCGTTCTTTGCTGCTGATTACGAGATGCATCACTTGCCGATACCGGCCAACCTCAATAGCAACATCAGCTATTCGTGGTACCCGTCCGGCCACATGGTGTACGCACACGAGGCATCGCTGAAGCAGTTGCACGACAACGTGGCCCGCTTCATCGAGCAGACCGACAACGTCAAGAAGTAACCCCGTCGCAAACCGCCCGGGCGAGAGCCTGTTCAAAATCTTCCGTGGCTCGCGCAAAGAGCATTTTTCAGGAGCACTCCCAACTTCGTCGGGCAAAGCGCCTGGGGACTCCTCTCTGCGGGTGGCTCCACGCCGTCTCGAAGCACCCCCTCCCCTGCTCGCAGGGGAGGGGGTGGGTGGGGTCGCTCTTCGCGAAGAAGATCAAGAGCTTCACCCCCTCCCAACCTCCCCCTGCGAGCAGGGGGAGGAGCCACGTCAGGCGACCTCACTGGGGGCATGCGACCTTAATTTGCATGTGATTCGCGCAAGGGATTTTGAACAGGCTCTTAGCGCTTGGGCGGTGTGGTGTGTCGTGGTGCAGTCGAACCGCGCACCACCAGTTCCGGGCTGAAGCCCTCGTTGCCGAGGTTGACCGGCTCACCGTTCGCATCGCGTTGCAGGTCGGTGATCAGTCGCTGCGCCGCGTGGCGGGCAATTTCTTCAGTGGCCTGGCGGGCGGTGGTCAGCGCTGGCCAGGATTGCTTGGAGAACGGGCTGTCCTCGAAACCGGCGATCGACAAATCGAACGGCACGTTGATGCCGTCGGAATGGGCTGCGGCCAGCACACCGGCAGCAATCTCGTCGTTCGAGCCGAAGATCGCGGTGGGTCGATCCTTCAGCGCCAGCAGCTTGCGTGCGCCGCGAAAACCATCGTCGAAGGTGTAGTCGCCGGGCACGATCAGTTTGCGGTCCAGCGGGATGCCGTAGTCCTTCAATGCATCCTCGTAACCCTGATAGCGCTCGGGACTGGAGCGGTGCTCAGTGCCGCCCCACAGGAAACCGATACGCTGATGGCCAAGCTGGATCAGGTGTTCGGTGATCGCGTAGGCGGCATCGCGGTCGTCCACGTAAACGCAGGGGTAGCCATCCTCTGGATCCTTGCGTGCCGAGATGATCCGCATGAACGGGATTTTCGCTTCGCTCAGCGTGCGGATCAGCTCCGGTTGCTCGGACATCGGCGGCGCCAGCACCAGCCCGGCCAGCCGTGAGCGGCGCACCAGTTCGCACAGTTCGTCGGCCAGCTGCGGCGAGGATGAATCGCAGGGATGGATCTGCAATCCGAAGCCGCTGCTGCGGCACACCGACAGCACACCGCGCTGCAGGTTGATGATGTAGTGCGCGTTTGGGTTGTCGTACACCAGGCCTAGCGCATAGGCGCGAGTGCTGCGCAGGCTGCGCGCCGAGGGATCGGGCTGGTAGCCCAGAGCATCGATCTCGCGCTGCACTTTGGCGCGGGTGCGCGGGTGCACTGACGGTTCATTGTTGATGACCCGCGAAACCGTCTTCAGCGAGACGCCTGCCTGTTCCGCGACATCCTTGATGGTGGCACTGCGCACCCGCTGAACCTCATGCATCGTGGTGTAAGGCACCGGTCGTGCCGGCGTGTCGATAGGGCAGCCCGAGAATGCGCGGCGCCGTGGGCATCCTAGCTTATGACCCTGTCCGGAGCGAACCGTGGCTCATTCGACATGGCCCTGGCCAACCCGGTGGCCGGCCAGTCCGTAGTACAGGATATACAGGTAGCACGGCACCATCAGCAGCACGAACGCGAGCTGGAAATCGATGTGTTGTTTCAAGTGCACGAAAAGCTGCGGCACGATGGCACCGCCGACGATGGCCATGATCAGCAGCGCCGAGCCACGCTCGGTGAGGCTGCCAAGACCCTTGATCGCGAGCGGAAAGATCGCCGGCCACATCATCGAATTAGCAAAGCCCAGTGCCGCCACGAACCCGACCGAGACGTAGTCGTGGGTGACATAGGCGCCGATGGCGAACACCACGCCCAGCACCGCCGATACGGCCAGGTAGCGTTGCTGCGAAATGAACCGCGGAATCAGCGCCAAGCCGGCCAGGTAACCCACCAGCATCGCGATAAGCGTGAAGGAAGTGAAGTGTTTGGTCGCATCCAGCGGTAGCCCGAAACCCTGGCCATAGGTGCCGATGGCGTCACCGGCCATCACCTCGACGCCCACGTACAAGAACAGGCACAACACGCCCAGCCACAGGTGCGGAAAGTTGCGCAATCCGCGCGCGTTGGTGTGATCGGCATCGACATGGTTCGCACCGGACGGTTTGATCTCCGGCAGCGATGAGCGCAGCACCCAGATCGCCACCAGCACCAACAGGCCGGCTACTGCCATGTACGGCGTGTGGATCTTGCCGGTCAGCGTGTCGAGCAATGCATCGCGTGCAGCGGCAGTCGGTGCGGCCTGGATCTGCGCATTCAGCGAGTTGATGTCGCTGAGTACCAGCCAGCCAAACACGAACGGTGCCACCGCGCCGGCCACCTTGTTGCAGATGCCCATGAACGCGATGCGCTGCGCGGCGCTGTCGATCGGACCGAGGATGCTGATGTACGGGTTCACGGCAGTCTGCAGCAGCGAGACGCCGGCACCGATCACGAACAGGCCGGTCAGCGCGGGGTAGTACACGCGCATCGTCACGCACTGCGCAAACAGCATGGCGCCAATCGCCATCACGAACAGACCCAGCGCCATGCCTTTCTTCATGCCGGTGCGCTTGAGCACCGCGGCCGCTGGCAGCGACAGGAAGAAGTAGGAAAAGTAGAACGACATCGGCACCAGAAAGGCATTGACGTCGTTGAGGTTGAAAGCCAGCTTGACGAAGGTGATCAGCGGACCGTTGAGCCAGGTGAAGAAGCCGAACACGAAAAACAGGGTGCCGACAATGAGTATCGGCCCCAGGTAAGTGCGTTCGGACGGCGCTGCCGCCAGCGTTGTTGCCATGTGTGTCTCCCCGATGATCGGCTATGCCGGCGCCGGTCGATTGACCGGACAACCCAGAATGTCTCCTTAATCGCCGCAAAGTGCAACGTTGTCAATTCGCATTGCGCAAAGACCCGTCGGTCGACGTCGGCATGTGGCCTTCCAGACGGCCAGGACACATTGCGTTTGTGGCACCGCAGCATGGCCTTTCGTCGCGCGGTTACCTCCTGCTTACGGCTTATACAGGGCCATTTTCGCCTAATGGCCAAGTTGTCGAAATAACGTACATGACAGTTATGTTGCGGCGCCATATCGAGCCCCGGGGAAAAGCTAAATATTCGTATTGACAACGTTGTCATTTCAATTCCAGACTCCGCCATCATCAGGCCAAGACTCGGGCCGCTGATCGAGCGCCGTCGAGTCGGGGCAATGCGGGATAGGGAGAGTGGGGTGGGGAAAATCGCCAACCAGCGTCATGCATCGGGGCCGTCAATGACGGCGGCTGCGGGTGCGTCGGTTTCTAACGGGTCGCCTTCGAATGAGCCGTTTCTGGCGGCGGATGTCGGCGGCACGCATGCGCGCATCGGTCTGGTCGTCGGCAGCGCAGACGGCAAGCGTCCGGTCACTGTTTTGCACTATCACCGTTACAGCTGTGCCGACTGGTCCAGTCTTACTGCGATGCTGCATGACTTTGTCGAGCAACTCGCTGGCACGCCTCACGCCGCAGTACGACATCGCATCGAGCGTTGTGCGGTGGCCTGTGCCGGCTACGTGCTGGACGACGCGATCATCAACGAGAATCTGCCCTGGTCGGTGTCGATCCGCGATATCCGCGACGGACTGGCAATCAAGCGGCTGGCGGTGATCAACGATTTCGAGGCAGTGGCTTACGCCGCGCAATTTATCGATGCGAGCGAGACCCGGCCGATCATCGAGACGGCGCAACCGTCAGCGGGCGGACCGATCCTGGTGATGGGGCCGGGCACCGGCCTGGGTTCGGCGGTGTTGTTGCCGGGTCAGCCACGCGTGCAGGTGCTGGCTACGGAAGCAGGACAGATTTCACTGGCTCCGGGCACCGAGCGGGAAATCGAAATCCTGCGCATGTTCAAACGCGAACGTTCGCACGTGTCATTCGAGGACGCATTGTCCGGGCCGGGTCTGCTGAAGCTCTATCGGGCCTTGTGCGAGCTGCATGACGCACCGGTCTGCCTGATCACCCCGGCCGAAGTCACCGGTGCCGCATTGGCCGGTCGCGATCCGGCGGCGGTGGAAGCACTGCAGGTGTTCTGTGGCTTGCTCGGCAGCTTTGTCGGCGATCTGGTGCTGCTGTACGGCGCGAGCGGCGGGGTTTATCTCGCCGGCGGCATCCTGCCGCAGATCCAGCCATTCCTGCAGGCGAGCACTTTTGCTGCGCGCTATTTCGACAAGGGTGTGATGCGGGCTTATCTGCAACAGGTTTCAGTACGACTGATCGAGCACGGCCAGCTTGGTGTCATTGGTGCCGCAAGCTGGTTTCTGGACGAGCGGCAGGGAGAGTGAGATGACCCCCGATCCAGTGACACGGCACCAAACCAACCATCACAACAGCCACGACCGCGCTATGCCGGTCTTGATTCAAGCAACCTCTGAGGGGAGGACATCATGAATTACCGCAAGACATTGCTAGCCGCCAGCATCATCACGAGCCTGTGCGTGTCGGCTACGGCGTTTGCCCAGGACAGCACGCAGGGCACCCCGGCGCCAGCCACCCAGACCCAGTCGACAACGACCACAACTACGACGACTACGAACGGTCAGACGATCCAGCAGACCAACGCTGCCAACGCAAAAAATGCCACCAACCTGGTCGGCATCACCGTGACCGGTATCCGCGCCAGCTTGCAGGCATCACTGGATACCAAGCGCAATGCCGACGCGATCGTTGATGCGATCACCGCGACGGACATTGGCAAGTTCCCGGCCACCAACGTCGCTGAGGCACTGGCACAGGTGCCTGGCGTAACGCTCGATCATCTGTTCGGGGCAACCCAGCGTGTCAGCATCGACGGCATCGATCCGAGCCTCAACCAGGCATTCCTCGATGGCCATCCGGTGGCACAGGCGATGTGGCTCTACGGTGACAGCCCGAATCGCGGCTTCAACTACTCGCTGCTGCCGCCGGAAATCCTTGGCCAGCTCGAGATCTACAAGAGTCCCGAGGCGCGTCTGCCTGAAGGCAGCCTGGGCGGTACGGTGTTCATGCATACCGTGCAGCCGCTCGATGTGCCTTCCAATACGCTGAGCGGTACCGTCGGAGCGAACTACAACGACATGACCGCGGACACGCGTCCGAATGCGTCGATCTTCTACAGCTGGCACAACGACGACAAGACCTTTGGCGTTGACGTCTCCGCCCAGCATTACGAAGAGGTCACCTCGCGTGAAGGCCAGGAGATCTTCAGCTACGCAACGGCAGGGTCTCTCGCAAGCACCAACCCGGCGGTGGCGGCCCAAATCGCCAACGGTACGGTCAACCCAAACAGCCAGCTTCCGGGCGAACTCAACTCCGCCAATTTCCAGCAGACTGAAAAGCGCGACAGTATCTTCGTCAACCTGCAGTACAAGCCAAACGAGAGTTTCGACAGCACGCTCAGCCTGATGTACATGGATGACCGGCTGGACAACCTGAATACCTCGCTATATCCGATCGAAGTGTTCGGGCCCATCACGCATCTGGGGCCGGCGAACTCGGCCGGTATCATCACTTCGGGTAGCGTATCCGGTACGGCTTGCTACCAGAGCTTCACGTGCGGCAGCACCGGCGGTGTTGCCAGCACCTTTGAAGACAATGATGCCCGTGGTTCGTACGTGCAGACCCGTGGTGCCGATTGGCGCGGGACGTACACCGGCGATGGCGGCTGGCGCCTCGGTGGCCAGGCTGGTATCAGCACATCGACCGATGATATCTCGCAGGCGTTCGAGGAATTCTTCTACGGCGGCGGCTTCAACTGGGACACCAGCAAGGGCTTCAACTTCACCAATCCGTTGACGGCCAACAACCCCAACTATTGGGCCGATACCATGGGCGGCGGCGGCAGCATCGCCTACAAGCCTTACAAGTCCAAGGATTCGTACGCGCAGATCGACTTCAGCAAGGATTTCGACGGCTTCTTCAACGAACTTCTGGTTGGCGCACGTTATGCCTCGCACTGGGAAAGCCAGACGCTGATCGACTACTCGGGCCTGGGTGAGCAGACACTATCGGACGTTGGTTTTGGTGGCTTGTCCAACCTGCAAGGTTTGTCGAGCATGGGTTTGGGGGGCAGCTCGGTCCAGCACGTGCAGACCTTGGGTTACAACTCCATTTTCAACGCGGTGTTGAACCCCGACAATCCGTTGCTCGCCAACAACGCTCTGCAGACGTATGACAACACGTTCAATGTGCAGCAGCAGAACAGCTCCGTGTACGCGCAGGTCAATTTCGGTAACGATGACCTGCACGGCAACCTTGGTGTCCGTTATGTGCACACCTCGATCACCGCCTTCGGTTACAACCTGCCAAGTAGCTGCACTACTTACGATTGCGTCTTCCCGTCCGGTTTTGGCTACGTCGGCCAGACCACTACGAGTAACAACTGGCTGCCCGCGTTCAACATCGCCTGGAATGTCACGCCGGACTTGATCCTGCGCGGCGCTGCCTCGGAAACGGTGGCTTATGCACCGTACAACGAGTACGCCCCGACGTTTGAAGCGAACGATACGATTGCACCGCTGACGGCCGCAGCCGGCAACCCGGACTTGAAGCCGTACCGTTCCGTCAACTTCGATGCGTCGGCTGAGTACTACTTCGATCCGCAGTCTGTAGTCGCTCTTTCCGGCTTCTACAAAAACGTACTCAACTACGTCGTCAATGCTGCAACCATTCAGACCAGGGAAAATGGCTCGTGGGCGCAGATCGGTACCGGGTCGATTGGCGATCTGTTGGTCGCGCAGGGTCTGTGCACCACGGCGGGTCTGTGCCAATACGACGTGACGGCACCAGTCAACGGTGGTCGCGCTACCGTAAAGGGTGCGGCAGTCAGCTATCAGCAGGCCTTTGGCGATAGCGGTTTCGGTGTGCGCGCCAACTACACCTACTCCGATTCGCACACCCAGTCCGGTGGCCCGCTGCCGTACAACTCGAAGAACTCGTACACGATTGCCCCGTACTTCGAACAGGGTCAGTACAGCGCAAGTGTTTCCTATAACTGGCGCGGTGAGTACCTTGCCGGTGGCTACGTGGCTGGTGCGCCGGACACATACACCGGAAGCTACAAGGAGCTCGACTCCACGTTGGGATACAAGATCAATCGGAACTTCTCGCTGTCCTTCAACATGCTGAATCTGCTGAACTCCACCTACAAACAGTGGTACGGCCCGACGAACGTCCAGCTTGCCGATGAGTACGTCAGCGGCCGCGAGTTCATGCTTGAGGCTCACTTCAAGTTCTGATTTTTGATTTAGGTTTTCATCATCAGGTTTTCTTCCCCATCGGACCTGGCACCCTTGCCAGGTCCCTTTTTTTTCTGGGGGATTGAGTTGCATACGCAGGCGGCGCGGTTAGTCGTCTGTCCTGAACTATCAGAATATCGATTGCCGCTAGAGATATGCCATGAACTTTGCACGTCTTGTCCTTTGCCTGGCCCTGTGCGGTATTACGTCCATCGCTTGTGCAGCGGTATCACCCATTTCACTGATTCCACTGCCGGCACAGCTTGATCAAGCCAGCGGCAACTTCCCGGTGGACGCAAAAACACCGATCGTGGTCGCTGACCGCGATGCTTCGACACGCCAGGTGGCGAACTATCTGGCTGACCTGATCGGGCGTACTCGCGGCCTGCATCTGCAAGTGACGCAAGAAGCTGCCGCGGATAACGCCATCGTCCTGCAACGCGATCCGCACGCGTCGGTGGCGAACCGCGAAGGCTACACACTGGACGTCACGACGCACGGTATTCGTGTCACCGCCCGCGATGACGCGGGCCTGTTCTATGGCGCGATCACGTTGTCGCAGTTGCTTACCCCGGACGCACAGCAAGGCCGCGTACTGATACCGGCGTTGCACATCCGCGATCAGCCGCGTTTCGTCTGGCGCGGTTTGATGCTCGACTCCGCGCGGCATTTCCAGTCCGTGGCCGAGATCGAGCAACTGCTCGATCAAATGGCCCAGCACAAGCTCAACGTCTTCCATTGGCATCTCACGGATGACCAGGGCTGGCGTATCGAGATCAAGCGCTACCCCGAGCTCACCCGCATCGGCGCATGGCGTACACCGCCCGATGCCGGGCATGATGGCGAGCCGACACGTTACGGCGGTTTTTACACGCAGGATCAGATTCGCCAGATCGTCGCTTATGCCGCCGCGCGTTTCATCACGGTCGTGCCGGAGATCGACATGCCTGGCCACGCGCAGGCTGCAGTGGCCTCGTATCCGCAGATCGGCGTTACCGGCAAGCGCCCCTCCGTGTCAGTGGACTGGGGTGTCAATCCATACCTGTACAACATGGACGATGCGACGTTCGGTTTCGTCGACAACGTACTCGACGAGGTGATGGCGCTGTTCCCGTCGCACTATATCCACGTCGGTGGCGACGAGGCGGTCAAGGATCAGTGGCACGCCTCCGAAGCGGCACAGGCAAAGATGCATGCGCTGGGTTTGAAGGACGAAGACGCACTGCAGGGCTGGTTTATCGATCGCGTCGGCAAGTACCTGGCCGCACATGGGCGACGCTTGATCGGCTGGGACGAAATTCTCGATGGCGGCGTGCCGGCGGATGCCACGGTGATGTCATGGCGCGGCAGTCAGGGCGCGATCAAGGCGGCGCAGCAGGGCCACGATGTGGTGCTGTCGCCAGCGCCGGGGCTGTATTTCGATCAGCTGCAAAGCGATCACGCGGATGAGATCGCCGGCCGTATTCCGGTGCAGGACCTGGCCAGCGTCTATGCGTTCGAGCCGGTGCCGAAGGGGCTGGATGCGACCCAGGCTAAGCACGTACTGGGCGCACAGGCCAATGTGTGGACTGAGCACATGACGACCATGCAACACGTGGAGCATGCCGTGTTTCCGCGGCTGGATGCGCTTAGCGAAGTGGATTGGTCAGCGGCAACGTCACGTGGCTGGCATGGGTTCCTCGCCAGGTTGCCGGCGCAGTTCGCACGTTATCGCACACAGGGCATCGGCTATGCCGACAGCGCGTTCGCGCCGGACATCGGCGTGGATCGCAACGCCGCATTGGCGAGCGGCACCGCACAAGTCACTTTGTCCGACCAGGTTAGCACTGGCTCGCTGCATTACACGCTCGACGGCAGCATGCCGGATATCCACTCGCCGCTGTACCACGCGTCGTTTGCGCTGAAGTTGCCAGGGACCGTACGCGCTGCAACGTTCGCCGCTGACGGTAGCGAACTGGCTGCGCCACGTCAGCGCGTACTGGACCATGCGAGTCTGCTCAGCCTCGGCGGCAATGAAATGCCCAATTGCCCCGGCAGCGACTTCCGTCTGCGCGTGCAACCGATGCCAGATGCCACCTCGCTGGCGCCGGCCTATGCCATCAACGTGTTCGATAGTTGCCAGTTGTATCCGGCAACGCTGCTGGACGGCGTTGCGGCGATCCATGTTGATGCGGTCCGGCTGGAGCGTAATTACGCGCTGGCGCACGACGCCAAACTAGTGGTCTCGCGGCCGCACAGCACACCGTTCGGCGAACTGGTAGTGCATCAGGATCGCTGCGCCGGCCCGGCCCTGGCCACGTTGCCGCTGCCTGATCCTGCTAAAACCGCACGCAACTTTACGCTGGACGCGTCGCTACCGGCGCAGCATGGAGTGCACATGCTGTGTCTGATCTTTACCGCCTCAGTCGACGGACCGTTCTACGCGATCGGTCGCGTCGCGCTGTTGCCGACCGAAATGCTTCCAACGGAGATCAAATAATGAGCACCCTATTGCGCCGGTTCAATTCGCTCGACGCACTGCGTGGTTGCACGGTGGCGGCGATGCTACTGGTTAACGACCCGGGCGATTGGGACCATGTCTACGCGCCGCTGGATCATTCGGTGTGGAACGGCTGCACACCCACCGATCTGGTATTTCCATTTTTTCTGTTCGTAGTGGGCGTGTCGGTGGCGCTGGCGATTCTGCCGCGACTGGAACAGGGGGCGGCGCCAGGTGCATTGATGCGTGCAGCAGGCTGGCGTGCCCTGCGCATCCTTGCGCTTGGCGTGGGGATCAATGTGCTGGCGTGGCTGCTGATGCCTGGCGTGCATTTGCGTTTTCCCGGCGTGCTGCAACGAATCGGTGTGTGCTTCGCTGGTGTCGCGCTGTTCGCGATTTATACGAAACCGCGAACGCAATGGGCGGCGATCGGGGTGTTGCTGCTGGGCTATTGGGGATTGCTGGAGCTCGGTGGCTCGCTCGATCCGTGGTTGAACCTCGTCAGTCGCGTGGACAGTGCGGTGTTCGGCCGCTTCGTCTATCTGATCGATCCGGCAACCGGTCGTGGCCACGATCCGGAAGGCCTGCTCAGCACCCTGCCATCGCTGGTAACGACGTTGCTCGGGCTGCGCGCAGGTAGCTGGCTGCGCCAGGAAAAGCGCAAGACGCTGTTGCTCGCTGGCGTGGCATCGGTGCTGCTCGGTGCGTTGTGGTCACTGTGGTTTCCGCTCAACAAAAATCTGTGGACCTCGTCATTCGTGCTGTGGTGCGCAGGATGGGCCACCCTGGCGCTTTTGGCGTTTCACTACCTGGTCGATCGTTGCGACTGGCCGGCGCTGGGCCGACGCTTTGGCGTCAACGCGATCGCCGCCTATGCCGGCTCCGAATTGATGCAGATCCTGTTGCCGGCGCTGGGCTGGCAGGAGCCGCTTTACCGGCACTTGTTCGCGAACTGGATGACGCCGCTGCTCGGCCCTTACATTCCGTCGCTGGCGTTCGCCGTGGTGTTCGTGGCGGTGTGGTGGCTGATCGTGTATGCGATGGATCGACGGCGCTGGTATCTGAAACTGTAGAAGGCTAGGTTACCGAGGGCCACGCAACGCCTTGATGAATAGACCCATCGCAAGCAGTCCCAGCACAAAGCCGATTCCGGCGCCCCACAGGGCGCCGAGCTGTCCTGCGACGAGATAGCCGACGCCGCAACCCAGGGGAAACAACAGCAATAAGGGTAGGCATCCCATCGGCTGAACTCAGGTCCTATCGTGCCGTGGCCAGTGGGTCGGGCAACGGTGGGGCATGCCGCAGCAAGGCATGTTTCGCTGTCTGGGTTTCGGCACCTGACAACTCGATCAGCGGCACGAGTTTGCCGGCGATCAGCGCCGCTACCGGTATGCCGTCGCGATAGAGCACTCGCGATCCAGTCAGGGCCGGTATCTTGTCACCCGACAGCACGGTGCCAACCAGATTCAGTGGATCGCAGCCACTGAGGCAGATCAGCTCGCCGTCGTCGGTGCGCTGGCGCACGGCACGCAGCGGCGCGATCGCTTCCGGCAGTGCGAACTGTTCGCCGACCAGGCCTTCGACGAAGCGGCCGCCGCGAATTTCCCCACGCGCCTCCAGTCGGTGATACACCCGCAGCAACTCGCGCCACGAAGGCAGCCACGGTGCTTCGCGTTCCAGCAGTTTCCAGAACACCACGCCGTAGCGCCGCAGCAGCGTGCGGGCGATATGTTCGATCGCATCCGAATCTGCCCTATCGGGCATCTTCTCTGCGGCGGGGAGAGCGTGGTTGCGGGCGAGTGACCAGCGGCCCGCATCCTCGATATCGTTGAGCAGGTGACGTCGCAGGCGCCGATGGCGGCCACCATCGCGCTTGGCTACCGGCAGCAGCAATGCACGCAGACCAGCGAAACTGTCGGCGCTGACACGGCCGGCCGCGACCAGTTCACCAAGCGCATCCTCCAGTTCGGTGCGCAGCAGCCGGGTAGCGCCCAGCAACTCATCGAAGAACAGTGCACCCTGTTCCTGAAGCGCATCAGCCACTGCTTGTGCACGTGAGGTCAGCAGGGTTTCTTGTGGATTGGATCCGTAAGCAACGGACGTCCAGACGGCCATACTGCGTCGTGGTAGCAACACGATCGGCGTACTGCGCACCGGGCCGCCACCACCATTGCCGGTGCGCAGTCGGCTCCAGCTGATCCGGCCGGCACGACATAGCTCATCCAGCCAGTTGATCGAGTAATCGTGGATGCGCATCGGCAGGATTTCCGACTCCCATGCGCCGGCCGCGGCCTCGAAGCCTTCGAGTTGAGCCAGTGTGGCGCTGAGCGCATCTGGACCGCTGAGCCGGGTGGCTGCCGAAACGTGCTGCCAGTCGAATAGGAAGCGCATCAGGTCGCGACGGCTGACTGGTTCGATTTCGCGGCGCAGACGACCGATGGTGTAGCGATGGATACGCGCCAGCAGATGCCGCTCGCACCATTCGGTGTCATCGGCATCGGCGGTGAAGCGGCCCTGCATCACATAGCCTTCGGATTGCAGTCGGGTCAACGCGAGCTCGATGTCGCTGGCTGCAACCATGAACGATTGGGCCAGCGCCGACACGGTGACCGGGCCGAGGCCACCAAGTCGGCGGCGCACCAGTTCGAGTAGAGCGTCGTCGCGGGTCCATGCCTGGGCGGCGTATTCCGCCGGGACGGCGATAGCAGGCTGCATCGATGCATCGGAATGTACCGCTTGCCAGAGCGGCAGGCTCTCAGCCGAGCTCCAGACTGCGCCTCCTCTCCCCTGTGGGGAGAGGATTGAGGTGAGGGGTGGGTGCTCGCCAGATGGTCCATCAGAGCGCGCTTCGTTGTTGTGATCCCGCAAGGCCACCCCCTCACCCCGACCCTCTCCCCACAGGGGAGAGGGGGCAAAGCATGTGGCTCGTTGTAATCTGGCCAACGCTTCCAGTCGCTCATGCCAACCGTGATTTGCCTGCACCTCGTCCGCGGTGACAAAGCCCAGCAAGGTCAGCGCTTCGTGCATCTCATCTGCATCGCGCACTTGCGGCCATGCTTCGTCGCGCACAGCCGCGATTGCAGCAGGATCGAGCTGGCCTAGATCGTCAGCGCTGTTGCTGTCATTCCAGCGACGGCTTTGCACTGCCTGAGTACGGCGTTCTTCCAGCGGCGCGTCGTCGAGGAACGCATAGGGCGCCGCATTCAACACCTCTGCGGCGAGCGGACTGGGTCCAGTGAGGTCGCGCGCCACCACGCTGATCTCGCCGTTCTCCAATTTGCGCAGAATTTGCAGCAGGCCATCCACGTCCATCGCCTCACGCAGACAGTCGTGCATGGTCTGGTTGACCAGCGGATGATCGGGGACCTCACGTTCGCCGACGATGTTTTCGATGCAGGCGACCTGATCGGGAAACACGGCGGCTAGCAGATCCTCGCTCTTCATTCGCTGCAGCGGCGGCGGTACTTTCTTGCCACCGGCAAAACGCGGCAGTGCCAGCGCAGTCACCGCATTCCAGCGCCAGCGCGCGGGGAACAGAGGTGCGTCCAGCAGTGCCTGCACCAGCACATGCTCGGCCGTGTTCGAGTGCAGGTAGCGCGCGACTTCCTCCAGCGGAAAGCTGTGGCTGGTCGACAGCGACAACACGATCGCATCCTCGGTCGCCGCGGCCTGCAGTTCGAAATTGAATTGGCGGCAGAAGCGCTTGCGCAGCGCCAGCCCCCAGGCGCGATTGATGCGGCTGCCCCACGGCGTGTGGATCACCAGCTGGGTTCCGCCGGATTCGTCGAAGAAGCGTTCCAGTACCAGCGTGTGTTGGGTTGGCAGTGTGCCTAACGCGGCTTTCGCGCGGGCCAGGTAGTCGACGAGTTGCTGCGTGGCAGCCTCATTCAAACCGAGTTGATCGAGCAACCATGCTTGCGCGGCCGGCACACCGCCCGCTTCGAGTTGCGCAGCGATCTCGTCGCGCAGCCGTGAGACGCCGAACGACAATTCGGTGCTGCGTCCCGGCGCTTCACCCAGCCAGAAAGGAATGCTTGGTGGCGCACCATGCGCATCTTCCACGCGCAGACGGTCGCGCTCGACGCGCTGAATGCGGTAGCTGGTGTTGCCGAGCTGGAAAATATCGCCGGCCATGCTCTCGACCGCGAAGTCCTCGTTCACCGTGCCCACGATGATCGCTTGTGGTTCCAGCACGACCTTGTAGTCGGCGGTATCGGGGATGGTGCCGCCGGACGTCAATGCGGTGAGTCTGGCGCTGCGGCGCGCGCGTAGCTGGCGGTGCACCGCATCGCGATGAATATAGGCTGCCCGCGCGCCATGCCGGGTGGTGAAGCCTTCCGCCAGCATGCGCACGACGGCGTCGAAATCGGTGCGTGCCAGATGGCGATAGGGATGGGCACGGCACACCAGCGCGTACAACGCGTCCTCGTTCCATTCCTGGCAGGCGACCTCGGCAACGATCTGCTGCGCCAGTACGTCCAGCGGCTGCGGCGGCATGATCAACGCATCGAGCTCGCCACGACGCACGCAATCCAGCAACGCGGTGCATTCGATCAGATCATCGCGGGTGGCTGGAAACAGCCGCGCTTTGGGCGTGCCGTCGATACTGTGACCGGAGCGCCCGGCCCGTTGCAGAAACGCAGCGATCGAACGTGGCGAGCCAAGTTGGCAGACCAGGTCGACCTCGCCAATGTCGATACCGAGCTCCAGCGATGCGGTAGCCACCAGCACCGACAGCTCACCGCGCTTGAGCCGCTGCTCGGCGTCCAGTCGCTGTTCCTTCGCGAGGCTGCCGTGGTGCGCGGCCACCGTCTCCTTGCCGAGCCGCTCGGACAGATGCCGCGCCGCACGCTCGGCCATCCGCCGTGTGTTGACGAAAATCAGTGTCGTGCGGTGCGCTTGTATCAGGGCGGCCAGCCGGTCGTAGACCAGCTCCCAGCAGTCATTCGACATGACCGCTTCGAGCGGGACGGGCGGTACCTCGATCGCGAGATCGCGAGCGCGGGTGTGGCCGACGTCGATGATGGTGCACGCAGCTTCCTTCTCCCCGTCGGGGAGAAGGTGCCCCAAAGGGGCGGATGAGGGGCGGGTGCTCGCGGTGAAGTCACTAACTTCACGCGCGTTGTCTGGAGCTTCCCGCCGGCCCAGCCCCTCACCCCAACCCTCTCCCCGAAGGGGAAAGGGGGCGAATTGTGCGCCCACCAGAAACCGCGCCACCTCTTCAATCGGCTTCTGCGTCGCCGACAAGCCGATCCGCAGCAGGGGCCGCTGGCACAGCGACTCCAGTCGTTCCAGCGACAGCGCCAGGTGGGAGCCACGTTTGCTGCCGGCGATTGCGTGAATTTCGTCGACGATCACCGTGCGCGTGCCAGCGAGCATCGCGCGACCGGAGCCTGAGCCGAGCAGTACGTACAGCGATTCCGGCGTGGTCACCAGAATATGCGGCGGCAGTTTGCGCAGTAGCGTGCGTTCGGCCTGTGGCGTATCGCCGGTGCGTACGGCGGTGCGAATCGCCACGTCCGGCAGCCCAAGTTTCCCGAGCTCGGCGCGGATGCCTTCCAGCGGCGCTTCCAGATTGATGTGGATATCGTTGGAGAGCGCCTTCAGAGGTGACACGTAGACCACTGTGGTGGCATCGGCCAGCACACCATCATTCGCCACGCCCTCGTGCACCAGGGCATCGATCGCCGCCAGGAACGCGGTCAGCGTCTTGCCCGACCCGGTGGGTGCCGCGACCAGCGTGTGGTTGCCGGCGCGGATCGACGGCCACGCCGCTGCCTGCGCCGCGGTTGGCGCAGGGAACGCGCGACGAAACCAGGCCGCCACGGCCGGGTGGAAGTCGTCCAGCGGGCAAGGGTCCAATCGCATCGGCGGTGGTCCGTGCGGGGGCGAGTGGGAGGTCACGCGATCATATATGGGGGCCATTTACAGTGTGGTCAATCCGCCACGGATGGCGCCGCAGGCACTGCAAGCATCACGTGGCCATGTCAATATTCGGCTATGGCCGTCGCAAGTCAGGATTCCCGGGGGGGATCCCGGCGATGGCTTTCATGTGAAGGATGCCCATGGACGTTCTGGAAGTGTTCTCGCGGAAAATCGGCGCATTGACATCGCCGATCCACCGATTGGCGTTGATTCTTGTGATCGGCTTGTGCGGCGCCACCGCTGGCCACGCCGCAAGCCTGGATCCGGCGGTCCTGCCGAAGATCCAGGCCGCCACCTTCGAGGTAGTTGCAGCCAAGCCTGTCAGCGAGCCTTTGACATACGAAAAGCCGCTGCCGCTGGAACTGCTGCCGTACCAGGAGCGCAACGACAAGTACTTCTCGATCGGGACGGCTTTCGCGCTTGGCAACAACCGCTATGTCACGGCGGCCCATGTGCTGCAGATCGGCATCGGCGGCCTGTGGGGCCCGCCCGCACTGCGCGACGCCAATGGGCATGTATACGCGATCGACAAGATCGAGAAATATTCCCTGCACCAGGATTTCGTGGTTTTCTCGCTGGCCGAGCAGCCCGCCAATGCGGTGGCGCTGGAGGTCAACACCAAGCCCCAGTTGAACGAAGTGGTCTACGCAGTGGGCAATGCGTTGGGCACCGGCGTGGTGGTTCGTGATGGCCTGTATACCTCCGACACACCGGAAGAGCAGGACGGTCGCTGGAAATGGATGCGCTTTTCGGCGGCGGCCTCGCCCGGCAACAGTGGCGGCCCGCTGCTGGACAAGGATGGCAAGCTGATCGGCATCGTGCTGATGAAATCGGCCAATGAAAACCTCAACTACGCGTTGCCGATCGGCGAGATTCTGAAGGCGCCGGATCATCTGGCCGTGATGGATACACGGATGCCGTACCAGCTGGATATTTTCGACACGACGGAAAACGGCACGTTCAAGCAGCAGTTTCCGTTGCCGCTGAGCTTCGCCGATTTCAGCGCGACCTTCCGCAAACTGTTTGATGCCTATACCGACACGCAGGTCAAAGCGCTGCTGACCAAGGAGCCGGATCGACTGTTTCCGCATGGCGACGGCTCCAGCCGCTTGCTGCACAGCGCGGCCTGGAAGAGCAGCTTTCCCGCCTTGATCACCCGCAGCAGTACGGGCGAATGGGGATTGTCGGCCAGGCCGGCACAGAAAATTTCTCTATCCGACAATGGCTATGTCGTACCCGGCGTCGTCGGGCACAACTTGATGTTTCATCTACGCAAGCCGGACAACCTGTCAGCCAGCGAGCTCTATGGTAACCCTGCCGTGCTGATGCAGCAGTTGGCGAAAGTAGGCTTTCTGGAGCGCAGTGTCGGCACCGAAAAGGTGAAGATCACCTCGTTGGGTGCGCCGGCCAGCGACACGATCCATACCGACGTCTGGCAGCGCCATTGGCAGGTACGCGTATGGCCGATGCCGTACATGAACCTGCGAGTGATCACGTTCTCGCTGCCGGTGCCGGATGGCTATGTGACGATGCTCCGGTTTGCGCCGCCTGGCCACGAATACGACAGCACGGCCGACCTGAACGCACTCACGGATTTTGTCAGCGTGGCCTACGACGGCACGCTGGCACAGTGGAGGGATTACCTGAAAAATACCGCGCTGCTGCCGGCGGCATTCAAGGACATCAAGGTCGATTTCGACTACGGCCATCGCTTCGGCTACAGCTCGAAGCGCTTGACGTTCTCCTTCACACCGGATCTGCAGAAGATCGAACAGAACAGCAAGCTGATGCTGGCGTTCAGCTATTTCGACGACCATGGCAAGGTGGTGTGGGACGTGGGCGACGTGCGGGTGGCAGTCAACGACACCGATGCAGACCGGGTGAACATCAAACGGCATGTGGCGCCTTCCGCCGATCTCGATGACGAGTACAAGGGCGAGTGGAACAAGCTCGTTCATCAGTTGCATCCGTACGATGGGATCGCCCAGAGTAAAAACGACGAGATGAACATCACCGGGGTTGTCGCTGCGGCGCCCAACACCACGCCTTCGGTGCTTTACACCGCCCTCTACGCCGTCGAGGGGAACCAGCCGCAGACGGCGATGAAAGCCAAGCTGGACCTGGTCTTGAAAAATCTGCACGTCGACGAACACTGACCCTGACCTGTGCAGCATCGGCCGATGGCGTTACGGTAACCAACTTGAACAGGAGAGAAGGCAGGGTGGAGCAGCGGGTACCAGCGATGTCGCGGGACGCCGGCGCGGACGCCAGCACAAGCTGGCTGACGATGGCCGATGGCCAGCAGCTATTCCTGCGCGACTGGCCACGAGCGCAGGCGCGTGGCGCGGTGCTCATCGTGCATGGCCTGGGCGAACACAGCGGGCGTTATGAACTCCTGGCGCTATGGTTCAGCCAGCGCGGTTACGCCGTGCGTAGTTATGACCAGCGCGGTCACGGGCAGACACCTGGCCAGCGTGGCGCGCTGAGGCATGCCGATGACCTGCTGGAGGACCTGGCCACCGTCTACATCGACTACGCCAACGGCCTGCCACACGCACCGCTGCTGCTCGGTCACAGCATGGGCGCCCTGGTCGCCGTACGGACGGTGCTGGACGGCCGCATCACGCCGCCGGCGTTGCTGTTGTCGTCGCCGGCGCTGCGCAGTTGGGAGCCGCTTTGGCTACGCCGACTGGCTCGACGGCTGACGCGCGTCACGCCGAATCTGCCACTGCGCAACGGATTGAAGTTCGAGAAGCTGTCGCACGACCCGCAAGTGGTCGTTGCCTATCGCCGCGATCCGCTGCGTACCGGCTGGATCACTCCGCGGCTGGCCGATTTCATCTTCCGCGCCGGCGCGACATCCATCGCCGATGCCGCAAAACTGACCGTCCCGACCCTGCTGCTGGTGGCCGACAGCGATGAGCTGGTCGACCCCTCGGGCAGCCGTTCGTTCTCCAGGGCTGCGGCATCGACACGCCAGTTGACCACGCGTTATTTTTCCACGCTCTACCACGAGTTGTTCAACGAAGCCGAGCCGGGACGCAGCCAGGTGCTGATGCAACTGGCCGATTGGCTCGGCAGGTACGCGGTGTGACCGCTCCACGGCGATTCGCGCCGCGCAAACCCGGAGCGGTTCGGCGAACCAAGTGACGTTGCGGGCCCGGAACCTGGCGACAAGTCGCTAAGACGAGCCCGTACCACTTCGCGGATAGTGTGCAAGCGAGATCGTATGCAGCACACCGGGAAGCTCAACGGTGACGCTTTGACCGGTGCGCTGGTACTCATCGCGGGCGGCCTCGCGGGCCAGTTTGATCGCTGCACCGATCTGCTCTGCTTCATACAGCAGGTTGTCACCGCAGCAGACGCCCCATAAGCCTGCGGGCTGTTCGCGAATCGAATAGATAATCGTCGAAGGCATCGCCATGGCCTCGAAGGAGAAAGGGTGCCCGGTGCATCGGCTCCGCCGTTCGCGACGCGGCATCGTCCTGACTTCCCGGGCGTGCATAGATTGCTAGCACGACCTCGGCGACTGAAGCGGGGATAGTCTCGCCGTGCTGTAGGCGTTCGCCTACTTCTGGGGCGACGGGCGTGAGTGGCCTGATCGAATGCGAGGGAATGGCACCTGTTTCGACCTATTGGCCAACCATCAGGTTGCCTCAGTGGGGATGTTCAGACACCTTGGGCTGTTCGACGCAGTTAGCCAGTAGCGGCGGAGCATCAGGATCATCTTCCCGCGTGAGATTGCCCTGTGGACCCTTGGTCCACCAGACGTAGGGACCCGATGCATATTTCGCACCGGAGCCGGACATGACCGTGACAAACACATGCCGTGTGCCGTCGACGGGAAGATAGGCAAATGAGTCGCCGCCGGTCGTATTGATATACAGCACGGCAAGTTTTTTGTTGCCGTCGCACGAGTAACTGCGGACCCGCTGGTTGGCGATTTCGGTACCCGGGAACGAGACGGCTTCACCCCTCGCCATGGCAAGCGCGGGAATCAGCAAAGCCATGGGGTATAGCAACGGAAGTATTTTCATCAACGTGGCCTTTGGTTTGCGCTGTAGACGGACATGCGTTCGTTGTGGATCGTTGCGCGGCCGAACGTGCAGTCGATCACGAGGCATGATGCCGCAGATCGCCATCGCCATCGCGGTCTGTCGGGTGTTCGCGGCCCTGGCTAAGTCCCGCAGGACCCACCGCTGGCGATCGCCGTGTGGCCGACGCTGCCGGAGGCATCCAGGACGAGAAAGCTACCGGGCACGCTCGCGCTGCTGGCGCCGACGCCGCCATCTGCTACACCGCCGGTGCTGCAGATCAGGAATGAGGGCGGGTTGCGGCCGCTGGTGCTGTTATCGGAGGTCTTGAACTGCCCCAGTCGATCGAAGCCGATCGCCTTGGCGTCCGTCGCCTGGATGGATACGCCGCGCGAGCCTGCGTTCTGACGCAGCACGATGCTGCCTGCCGAGCCCCGAATAAAAGCCGCGCCCGGCACCGTCGCGCCAGGCGTATAGGTATACACGAGCCAGCCTGATGCGTAGGACGAACCCAGGTCCGAATTCATGCAGCTCATGCCATCGGCTGCACTGGGACAAATCGACACGGTCGTACCGCGCGTGATCGCCTCGGTGCGTGCGTAGGCGAGATCAGCCGATAGCGCACTACTGGCCGAGCTGACCTGGTTGCGTCGAATCACGTCGCGGAATGTCGGCAACCCGATCATCGCGAGAATCGCCAGCACGGCCAACGTAACCAGCATCTCGATCAAGGTAAAACCACGCTGGCGCATCGGTGAACAAGCCACGGCCGTCACCAGCAATGGCCATTGCTGTTGGCCGCCGCATCACTCATTGCCGGTAGTTTGGTACCGGTGTTGTCGATCGACAGACTGCTGCATGCATCGTTTATCTGCACACCTTTCGGCACAGCGGTAGCCACATAACTTTGCCAGTCATTAGTAGCACCCTGGGTCACGGATGCCTGGTAGTAACCTTTCTGCGAGTTTGTCACCGCGGTATTCGAATAGCCGATCGTCTTCAGCTCGTCGTAACTGTTGTAGGCCGCGTAGTAGCGTTCCTGCGCGTTGGCAATACGCAACAGCAACTCCTGTCCATCCGGACGCCGCGCGCGGAACGCGTAGCGGCTGTACGACGTAATGGCGATCGCGGCGAGAATGGCAACGATCGCCACCACCACCATCAGCTCGATCAGCGTGAAGCCTTGCTTACGTGTCATGACGGACTCCGTGTTCTTGTCATTCATTGCCGATCATCAATTCAGGTCGTTGTTCAATAACCGCCATGAGCGGCGGCGCCAGATCGGCGCACCTGCACTGAAGGTCTTGTCGTCCTGCTGGCGTGTCACGCCCGGCAGATAGAGCTGTCCCCCACCCACCGCTGTGGCTACCGGCAGGAATCCCCCGGTCGGTGGGTTCTTTACCAGGCCACCGGCCTGCTTGTAGGTATCGGGCCAGTTGCCGGAGTTGCTGGATTTCACGCCTTCCGCCGCGCCGCCGGTGGTGGCATCCACCAGCATCACCGCACCGCGCTGCGCGGGGTCGCAGGGATCGTTGTCTTGCGGGATCAGCGTGGTGATGATGGCGCGGTTGGTATCGAACAACGCCGTAGCGTCCACGACCACCCGCTCACCCTTGTCGATCTGGCTACCGGTGGCGGCATCGGTGACGTACAGCTTGAAAAACCAGCCGCGGATCAGGCTCCCTGTTCCGCCCCCAGCCGCCGCCCTGGCGGGTACCGCACGGGTGGTCAGGCCACGGTCGCCATCCCGCTCGATCATCATCTGCTCAACCAGCGGAGTGGCCGTCGTACCTTCCACCACCACCGCCTGGCCGGCGTCGCCGGAATCTCGAATGCCGTAAACGGCTTGCTGCTGGGTATTGCTGTCGATCACGTTATCGCTGCCGGCCAGGTACTTGCCGGTACCAAACACCACCATGAGACCTCCGCCCACCGGATCGGGGAACAGCCGCGGCATCACCGTGATCGGGCGATCGCCCGGGTTGGATGAGCGAAAAAACAGCTCGGCCTTCCAGTTGCTGCTGTCGCCGGTCAGGTCGAAGCGCCAGACGTTGCCTTGCAGGTCGCCAGCGAATGCCACGTCCTCGATCTGGTCGCCGTCGTAGTCGCCCATCACCGGCGTGCTCAGGCCGTAGCTTTCCACACTGCCATTCAAGCCGTTGAAGCCCGTGGTCGGTGTCTTGATCTCTTTCAGCAGCGCACCGGTTTGTGCGTCCAGCACGAATAGCGAGCTGAACTTGTTGCAGACCGGATTGCTGCTGTTGCCGGCTTTGCTGCAATCCACCGCCAGTTCGGTCGGAAAATAGCCGCCGGGCACCAGCACCACCCATTGACCGCTGGCCAGCCGACCGATGTTGGGACGGCCAAACGTATAGCCAAGATTCGCGCCACCGGCGCTGGTGTTGTTGAACTCCCACAGCACCTTGTCCGATGGCTTCGTTTCGTCCGCTTCGCTGCTGGTGATATCCAGTGCATACACCCCTTGGCCGCCATAACGCAGGCCGGCCACCAGGATGGTGTGCCAACCCTGATTACCGCCGCTGAAATACACGTCACGACTCACCGGCGTGCCGTCCACCGATGGCTTGAAATTGAAATTCTTCAGCGAGGACCAGTTGCTCAGCCGTCCGTAGACCGAATAGGGCACATAAGCCCAACGCTCCTTGCCCGGGCTCGGCAACACGTCGACGGTACTTGCCAGGGTGTCGCTGGTAGTTGCATCGAACGCGTGCAACAAGCCGTCGTTCGCCGCCACATAGATCGTCGGCGCGCGCCTGGCGTGATCCTGCTGGAACCGGGTGTAGCCATAACCGGCCTTCGCGGCCAGTGCTTCGGTTGAATTGGCGGGCCAATCGTCGCGATAGCCGCTGGCGGGCTGCGCCACGTACAGCACCTGCGCATTCATCACGGCACCGAATACGTGATTACGCTGGCGGAAGCTGCTGCCTTCCCGGGTCTGCGTGCCGCGCAGCCAGTCCAGTCGGTCGGCGCCGGTTGGTGTAGTCGTGGTGCTGCCGAACGTCGCATCCACAGCATTGATCGCATTGACGACGGTGGTGCCATTGAACGCCGCGGCTTTGCCACTGCCGGTGCCCGTGCTGGTCAAGATCACTCGTGTGTCGCTGGTGCCAACGCGGGCATCCAGCAGATCACGACCATTCCATAGTGTCGCGGTGGCCACCGTGCCATCTGTGCCAACTCGGTTCGCGGTCATCGTGCCGGTCCAGTCATTGGTGTCGTAGCCGGCGTTGTAGACCACGGCTGCCGAGCCGAGCACGGACGAACTCAAACTGCCGGCCACGGCGGTGGTACTGCGCGCCACGATGCTGTTGATGATCTTGCTCAGCGCGGCGATCAGGTCGCTCGGGCTGCTGGTGGCGAAGAACTGGCCGCGGCTGTTCAGTGCGGCATGCCACATGTCATCGATCTTCCGGCCATCGTCCGTAGCGACCACCGGTGCCGGCCACTTCGTGTCGCCCCTGCGCAGGCTCGCGTAGGTTGCGCTGTTGTTGGCCAGCGAGCCGGAGGCACCGAAGCCGATCATGTACTGCACCAGATGTGGCCAGTTCGCCGGGTCGTTCGCCGGGTTCCAGTAGATTTCCTTGTTGTCGCGCGGATCGCTGTTCGCCGTGAGCGGTGTGCTGAAAAGGCTCGTCGAAGCATCGGTAATGTACGGCGTCACCTTGCGGCGATTGGCTTGCACGGCAAACAGGCTTGAGCCGGTCACGCCCGCTTGCAGATCGTGCGACCAGTCGTGGAAGGCCAGGTCCGCCATCGTCACCACGGCGTTGCCGGACTCGTTCCAGACCACCGCGCTTTCCCGGTCCGATGTTGAAAACGAGCGACCGTCCGGCAGCGCTGGAATGTTCGTCGTATCGCTACCCCCCGGCGACGACGGATCATCACCATTCCACATGCCATCGGTCATCTGGATATGAAAGTTCTGCCGGCACACCAGCTCCTTGCCGGCGTCGTGATCCCAGTAGGGGTTTTCATCCGCTGCGCCGGTGCGATTGGTGAAGTAAGTGCCTACCCGTTTCGCGGCGGACCGATTGGGAGTGCCGCCAGTGGCCGTCATGCCGAACAGCCAGTTGTAGAACCTGGTGCGCACGTTGTTGGTCGCAGCGCCATCCACGAATTTGTAGATCGCCGTGCTGTTGCCCAAATTGTTGGCATTGATGTTCTGCCAGGCGACGCGCACATTCTTGTCGAACGGCGCGTAGGCACGCGAGATCGACGTCACCGCCGCCATCGTGCGGGTGCGGTAATACGAATACCAGTTCGCGAAGTTCTTCTGGTCCGCGGGCGAACTCAGGGACACCCAGGTCCAGTTACCGTTCGCGTAGAGAACGCCAGTAGCGATTGAATTGAGCTGCCCTTTCGCATCCAGCGGCAGGCCGGCCTTGCTACCGGTGTATTTGTAATAGCCCGCGCCAGCATTTCCACAAAAAGAGACGGTACGCAGGTCACGCGTGTTCTGGTTGTTACCCGAGGTCTGTGCAGCCACCGGACTAACCGGTCGATTGATCTGGATGCCGTTGTCCCAGGCTTGCGCATAGTTCGAATCCGGCATGGCTGTGGTGCCATCCGCTTTCAACGGTGGTGCATAAATATTGTCTGGATTGAAGTAGACGCCGTTCATGCTCCATGAACGCGGATCGGTCGGATCGGTAATCCCCGGCGTGATCACGCCGGCGCAGAGGTATGGGCCGGCTTGCGTGCGATAGGTGATATTTGCCGCGGCACCCTGGTCGGTATCATTCGCTGTGTTCCAGCCCACGCCGGTATACGGTCGTTGATCCGGCGAGTGATGCCAGTTCATCGAGCCGGAATCGTCGAAGGTCAGCACCAGGTTTGGAGCCACGGTGGTGCTGGCTTCCGGCGGTTTGGCGCTCAGCTCTACGGTGCCGGCCATCGATGTGGCTGGGAGGCCGGCGACAAGACTGATCGCGAAGCTGGCGGCTGCTCGGCGCATGCTCTGCTTGCTCCCCATCTCAGTTGTTGCTCGGGGCGGCATACGTGCTTTCCATGAGGCGCAAGGTGTCGGCGTTACCGCCGGTGGAACGCGCCGTCACTCGCCAGATCCACAACGAGGTGGAGGGCGTGGAGCTGCTGCCATACGCGGCAGTGACGCCACCTTCGATCTGGCTGCCGACGCCGGGCGGGGTCTCCTGGCCCAGTCGCTCGATGATGTAGCGCGGGTTCTTCGCCAGCCTGGCGATCTTCTGCGATTCACCCGTGAGCGTGCTGCCGCGCAACGTGGTGTAGTCGATCGCATTGCCGCCATCACCCTTGTATTCGGTGGATGCGCCCAATTCGTTGTTCGCGGGCCAGCCGGCACTCGTGCGAAAACGGACGGCTGCGATGTTGGGTGCGGCCGGATTGAAACTGTAGCAGCTACCCAACAGATCACTCGGACATTCCAGGCGGAGTCCGCGTGCGGGAACGCTCCATAGTTTCCACTCCGCGCCACGTAAGGCGGCCTCGGCACCCATTTCGGCCAGCTGCGCATTGCGCAGGCCGCCGACCATTCGCTCTTGCAGCAGCGAGCGTCCGGCGGTGCTGAGCGCCAGCATGGTCAGCAGCAGCAGGAAGATCAGCGCGATCATCAGCACTGCACCGCGCTGGGTGCGCTGTCGCCTATGGCATAACCGATGATGCATCGACATGCTCGACTCCGTTCGCGTTGCCATTCGTTTCATGGGTTGTAGTTGCGCAGCGATACCAGTGCGCTGAACTCACGCCGCAACATCGGATTGGCAAAGCCCTGTTCGCGGGGCTTGATTGCGCGCTTGGCGTCGTCCGGCGCGGTGGGCGTCGTGTTCCCGTCGGCGACGTAGACGTAATTCATTTCATTGTCGGAAAGCGTGTGCAACGGCGTCTGGCCATCCATCAGGATGCGCACCTCGATGCTCTTGATCGCACGCCACAGGCAGCCGTAAGGATTCATTGGCGACGCCGCGCCATCGGCATTCGGCACCGAGGCTGGGCAGTCGATGCTGCCGCCGGCACGGGTATCCACATCCGATGCGTGCAGGAAACGCGTATTGCCGTTTCTGTCTTCCACGGCATACATGAAATCCAGGCGCTCCACGCCGCGCACGACTTCATCGGTGCGCACGCTATCTCCGTCCAGGGTCTTGGCGCGCCGCATCAGTGCGCCGGTCTTCTGGCCGTTGCCGTTGTCGATCACCTGCAAGTAATAAGTGACATTGAGCAGATCGGTATTCAGGTCAAACAGTCGTGGCGATGCTTGCAGCTTCGGAGCGATCAACGCGGCATCCGGGAAGTTTCCCGTCGCAGATACGGTGAACAGGCCCGATGCCGGCGGATCAACCGCAAAGATCTGCGCATTGGAGCAATCGGCGAGCATCGCCAGGTCGCCCTTGTTGAACGCCGACAGCTTGGGTTCGCCAGCGGCCGGTCTAATCGTGACGCTGTGCAGCTTGCCCTTGGCATCGGCATTGGCCGTGCTGTTGGCGCCGTTGATCGCCCAGCCACCTGACGAATCCAGGTAACGCACCGTCAGCACACTCGCTCCGATAACCCTTGCGCCAATGGCGGTTCCCGCCGGCGGCAATGCCTTGGGCAAGGCCGGTGTGCAAGTCGTCTTGCCGCATTCATACCCGCGCATCGACAGGAATGCCGGCAGGTAATAAGGCGATGTGGGCGCCGCGGGGTAGGGGGCGCCGCCCCACATCGTGCTGACGTCCGCGAGTGCGCCGGTCAAACCCGTGGCGTATACCTTCGGTGCGCGCAGGCCGTCCATGTACATGCCATTGCTGCCGCTGGTATCGGCAATGCCACCGGAATTGCTGCAGTAGTGACCATTCGCCATGCGCAGGTCTGCACTGATCCGCAGGATGGCGAAGCGCCCTTCTTCCTGCAGATTTGCCAGCTGGGTCTGTACCCGACTGGTATTTGATGTGGAAAGAAACACGGTGATGATACCTGCGGTGACCAGCAGGCCCAGCAGCATCGCTATCATCAACTCGATCAGGCTGAGGCCTGACTGCCGGCGCATGACGACGCGACCCATCACGGCTGGAACTCCCAGGCGAAGGTCTGTTTGGCGGTATCGCTATGAGTGGTGTCTCCGGCGTTGCGTTCGCTCCAGCTAAGCGTCATCGCGCAGTGACCGCCGTAGGGCGGCCGCCGATTGAGATGGTCTACGTTGGGTGCGTAGCTGGTGGCAGCCGTGCACTTGATGGTGGCGGCGGGGTTCGGCAGGAAGGTGGTCAACAGGCTGCTCCACACTTGCTTGTCGCGCGTGGCCAGGCGCGCGGGAGTGCAAGCCGACGTCTCGCAGTCGGTGCGCCCGGACACGGGGTAGGCGTTGTCGTTGTAGCTGCCGCTCCACACACCCAGAGGGTTCGCCCGCATGCGATCTGCCATGCCACCGGCGAGGAACGTCACCTGGGTGCGCAGATAGGCGGCATGGTTGGATCGCGTAGCCATCACCATCAGGCCGGCCAGACCGATCAGACCCACGCTGAAGATCAGCACCGCCATGAGTACTTCGATAAGGGAGATGCCCTGCTGACGCGACTTGAATGGCATAGGGCCTCCTTGTCCTCGGGCACTCTAGCGACGTAATGTATTACGTCAAGATATTACGCGACGAGCGGTAGCATATGCCCGACAGGCGGTAGAGCCCGCTTTCGGAGCAGCCTGACCCATGAGTTCTTGCGGAAAGCGCGGGCGTGCACCTACGCCAATTCTTGGAGCGAAGCGACGACCCGCGGTGCAACACGTTCTGAAAATTCAGACAATTCTCATTTTAGCTGGCGAGGAAAGTGACCAATCTACGCGGGACGGTTCCACGAGTGCAGGATGCGCTCGGCCCCGCGGTGACGCGTCGCAGCGGACATGAAAGTTTGTCGAGACATATGGCCCCCTGTATTGTCTCGGCCCGCACGGAACTTCACTCGGGGAGAAGAGCTGGTCACGACACGGTGGCCAGCTCTTTTTTTCGTATGTCCGGGTCAGGGTACGTCTGCGTGGAGATGGGCGAAGCAGAAGTCAGGAACCCAGGGCATCGGTGGCCCCCCAGTTGCAAAATCTCTGGGACGGTTTCGTCAGATCTCCAGCAGATCATGTCCCACGATCAGCCGCCCCCTGAAGTGCGGCGCCACGGCGTCGCGCCACACCTCATCCGGAATCGGTGGATAGCCGCCGGGCACGAAGTGCGTGAGTACCAGTGTCTTCACCCCGGCTTCGGTGGCGATGCGGCCGACCTGCTCGGTGGTGGTGTGGCTGGCGAGCAGGTGTTCGCGCAAACGCTTGGCGTTCGGCTCACTGGCGATCAGCTTATCCAGTGCTGGCAGGTACATCACTTCGTGCACCAGCACGTCGGCACCGTGCGCGAGCGCGACCAGATTTTCCGAAGGTCGCGTGTCACCGGAAAACACGATGGAGCGGTCGGGGCAGTCGAAGCGATAGGCAAAAGCGGGCGTGACCGGTGGATGCTGCACCAGCGCAGCGGTGACCTTCACCCGAGCGTCCTGCATCACGAGGCCGGGGCCGCTGATCTCGTGCGGCATGATAAGCGGCGCCAATGGCGGCCGGCCTTCATCAGCGATCCGCGTGCGAATGTCATAGTCGTTCAGCTCAAGAAACAGCCGGGTCATCTCCTTCAGCGGGGGCGGTCCCCATGTGTCGACCCGGGTATGCAGCGGTCCCGACCAGGCCAGCAGCAACAGGTTGCCGTAATCCGCGTTGTGGTCGGAATGCTGGTGGGTGATGAAGACGTCGCGGATCGCGCCGAGATCAAGCCCGGCCTCGACCATCTGCCGCGCCACGCCGTCGCCGCAGTCGATCACGTAGATCACGCCATCGACCACGATGGCGTTGGCGGGCGCGGCGCGATTCGCCTTGGGCGTGGGCCCGCCAGCGGTGCCGAGCAAGATCAGCCGTGAGCGCGCCGCACGCGTGGACGTCTGTGCGCGCAGCGGAAAAGGACAGGCCAGCGCCGCCAGCAGCGTGCCCGTCGCCTGTAGCAGGCGACGGCGTGCGGGATCGATCGTGCGGTCGCCCTCGGCAGGAATGCGCATGCGTCGCCCTCGAAGATACGAGGGCGACTATGTCGTGATCGCTACGGCGAGTAAAGCGGAGATAGACGTCTCATACCGTCGGCTGGCGTTCTGGCCGAACAGTGCCGCGTGGATGCTACTGAGTCTTTCCAACGGCTGTGTGCTGCGAATACACCGCACGCCAATGCCCCTCGGCGTAGACGAATACGTCGGACGACTTGATGCCTTTTTGTACGCCGATCGCTGGGTCATAGAACGTCACGATAGCAGTGTTGTCACGGACGACGATGGACGTGCCGTAGGGATGGGCTTTCCTATTGGCGGCAAGCCTGCTGTTCGCCGTGGCGAGATCGGTGCCACGGCGAGTGGCCGCGTCGGCAACGATCTGCGCCTTCGAATGGGCCACGCCGTTATTGCTCACCGAGTGATATTCCGGCAGCAGCAGCTGGTCGAGGAAGGCCGTATCGCCGGTCATTTCCGCAAGACTCCAGTGCTCGTCGGTGGCTGTCACGCCGGCCTCGGTCCGCTGTGTTTCGGCCGCTGCGCCTGACGTCGCATCCTGGGCGTTCACCGGGCCAATCAGCAGGCACGTCACGATGCCTGCCGTCAGCCAAGCGAGGGAAAAGCGACGATCGCAGAGGGTCATGATGCCTTCCTGTCAGTTCGCGGCGAAATGCCGCGAGCTGAGGGTGCAGTACATCGACGCGGGTGGCATTTACTTTGTGATGAGTGCCGCAGGCTAGGGACGAACGGTCGAATTCCGGGGCCAGCGGCTGGATATCGTTGCGCGCAATAAAGTGGCCGTGCTCGTGAACTTATTGCACTTCCCAAACACTGAAGCCGTCCGCACACTACCTGCCGATGAAGCAGCTGACTGCGCGCGTCACTACAGCTGGCATCAGCCGCCGCGACGAGAATGCGTTGGACTAGCCGGCCTCGGCGAAGTCCCCCAACAGTCATTCCGAGCTCGATCCGATCCAGGATGAAATAAGCGAGAGGGACATGTCCGAACATCTTCCGCGACCCCGACTGAAAACGTGGAGCATTGCGTTCGGCTTCGTGGGTTCGTTCGCTATCCTGGTATTTTTTGGACTTCTATTTGTGGATGGCGCTGACGCCGCTGGTCAGCTGGCTGGGTCGGCTCGGTGCGCATGGATGGCGCCGCTTCTGGACGCTGCATGTGCCGTGCAGCATTGTGATCGCCGGCGTGCAAAGTGGCGTCATGCTGTCACTCTACTGGTGGTGGCTCGGACCCAGCGCGCAGAGCAAGGTCACTACGTTCGCCGCTTTCCTGCATGACGAGGCGATCTTCCAATTCCACCTCGGCCTGCTCGCCTACTGGCTGCTGCTGGTGGTGTTGCGAGGCATGGTCTCGCAACGTTCGCTGAAAGACGAACGCCTGCGTAACTCGCAGCTGGAAGCGCAGTTGGCACAGTCGCAGTTGCCGGCATTGCGCATGCAGCTTCAGCCGCACTTCCTGTTCAATACGCTCAATGCGATATCGGCACTGGCGCTGGCCGATCCACCCCAGGCGCGGCTGATGATTGCGCGCCTGAGTGACTTTCTGCGGCTCACGCTGGAAGAGCGTCACGCGCAACAGGTACTACTGGCACGCGAGATGCAATTCCTTGAATGCTATCTGGGCATCCAGCAGGTGCGCTTCCAGGACCGGCTGGTGACCCATCTGGACGTGGCTGGCGATACCGTCAATGCATCGGTACCCAGCCTGATCCTGCAGCCGCTGGTCGAGAATGCGTTGCGCCACGGACTGCTGGCCAAGACCGGCCGCGGCAACTTGTATATATCGACGCGACGAGACGGTGGCCATTTGCGTCTTCGTGTGGACGACGATGGCCTCGGCTTGCCGAGGACCGGACATCTGGAGGGTATCGGCCTGAGCAATACCCGCGCACGGCTGCAGGCTTTGTTCGGTGAGGCCGCGACGATGAATCTGATCGGCATGGTCAACGGCGGCACGCGTGTGGAGTTGCGCTTTCCCTTCGTGGAGTGCGCCGCATGATCGCGCCACGGATCCGCACGCTCCTCGTCGACGATGAAGTCCTGGCGCGGCTGGCCGTGCGACAGGCACTGGCATCGCATGCGGACGTCGAGATCGTCGGCGAATGCGGCAACGCCGCCGAAGCGCTGCAGGCGGTCGCGGCGCTAGAGCCTAATTTGCTGTTCCTCGACATCCAGATGCCAGGCGACGATGGCTTCCGCCTGTTGCGCAGCCTGCCACCCGCGCCGCTGCCGCTGGTGGTGTTCGCCACCGCGTTCGCCGAACATGCGCTTGCAGCGTTCGATGCCAATGCCATCGACTATGTGCTGAAGCCGATCGATCAGGCGCGTTTCGATCAGGCCATGATTCGCGTGAAAAAACACTGGCGCGGCCTGCAGACTTTACCTTCCGAGGCTGGGGCGACAGCATCCGCCGACGGCTATAAAAGTTTCGTGCGGCGCATCAGCGTTCATGCGGGCGAACACAGTCGGGTGATTCCGGTGGCCGAAATCGACTGGATCCGCGCCGACGGAAACTATGTACATATCCATGTTGGCGGTACCCGCTTCGTACACCGCGAAACACTGCGCCATCTGCTGGAGTCGCTGGATCCGAACCACTTCTTGCGCATCCACCGCAGCATCGTGGTGAACGTGGATCGCGTTCGCGAAGTGCACGCGCTATTTCAGGGCCATGCCGAAGTTGTATTGCACGACGGCACCCGGCTCGACCTGAGCCGGCGCTTTCGCGCCGGCGCGCGCGCCTTGCTCGGGCTGCGTTGATCGCTCATCCGGCGTGCCCTCAGGGCATGCGGACGACGGTGACTTATTTTGATCTCGGGAAGATCGGCGGCCGTCCTTGCGCCACTGGTTTCACAGGCGCTCAACCGGCATCACCCGCCGGCGGGTGCGTTCGCGCAGCGAGCATTCGCGCAGTTTGTCGGCCAATACTTCCAGGTCAGGTATGCCATAGAGATAGACCGATGCCATGCCCTGGTCCGAGGAATGCAGATGGACCATGCACTGGCCAAGCATCCGCATGCCCAGCGGCTTCAATAAATCGAAGTGATCCACCCTGAACAGCTCAAGGTTGTCCTGCACCTTTGAAAGGATGCCACGCTCGACCCGCACGCGCTGCGTCGTCACGGTGAACCTGGTCGAGAGACTGCGCAGCCAGTAAACCAGCAAGCCTATGCCCAGCGTAATCACCACGATGACGTACTGACCAAAGGAGTAAATCACCTTAGGATGACCTGAAAACAGCGTCTGTTCGACCGTCGCCTCTCTGCTTGCGACATAGGCATCCAGATCCGTTCCGCAGAAACGACACTTGTGCGCGGCAGCCTGAATTGGCTCGGCACAGGCTGGACACGCCTTCATTCCATCTTGCATAGCGGTACTCCGGTTGAACCGTGCACAAGAGTACCTAACCGACTGTGATCGGTACATGTCGATCGGTGCCGAGCTGCATTACTCCGATCGGGAGCGCTGAGTGGCCACAGTTGCCGGCGTAAGCGTGGGCTTTAGAGGGACGAGCCGTCTGGGAACGCACATCCAATGGGTGCTATGCCCGAAACGCTCTAGCGATCGATGCTAACGACGACTTTGCCTTGAGCTTCCCGGTTTTCGATGAGTGCATAAGCGTCGCCAACGGAGTCCAGATCGAATTGCCTCGAATCCACGATGGGCTTGAGCTTTCCCGATTCGGCAAGCCGGGTTGCTTCGCGCAGGATGTCTCCGTGGTGTGCCTTGCCTTCGCCCGTCAACAGCGGCAGCAGGGTGAACACACCCGAATAGCTCGCTGCCCGAAAGGAGAGCGGGGCCAGTGCGTGCGTTCCCCATCCCAGTGAACTCACTACGTGCCCGAAACGTGCCACTGCTTTAAAGGACGCATCCAGGCTTGCGCCACCAGCGGTGTCATACACCACATCGAAGCCACGCCCGGCCGTGTGAGCGGCGACATACTCCTCAACCTGCATCTGGGTAAAGTCGATCGCTGTCGCGCCGAGTTGCTCGATCACGTGGCCACGTGCACCGCCATCGGTGGCGAAGACAAAGGCATTGAATGCACGCGCAATTTGAATCGCGATATGACCCACACCGCCAGCGCCGCCTTGAATCAAAACGGTCTGTCCGGCGCTGACATGAGCTCGATCGACCAGCCCTTCCCATGCCGTGATGAATACAAGCGGTAGCGCTGCTGCTTCACGCATACTGAAGTTGGAAGGTTTGAGCGCGAGCAACGCGGCATCCACCGCGGCATATTCGGCCAATGTTCCTTGGACGCCAGCTACGCCGCCGATCATTCCATAGACTTCGTCGCCAACCCGGAAAGCCGTGACGTCGCGCCCGATGGCTTCGACGACACCGGCCATATCCATTCCCAGGATCGCCGGTAGCGGATGGCGGGCGTGTTCGGCGGCGCCCTGGCGAATCTTCAGGTCCAGTGGATTGATGCCGCTCGCCATGATTCGCACCAGCACTTGCTGCGGCTGCGGTACGGGCCGCGCGACGTCGGTTACGCGAGGGGCTGCGCCGTGGCTTTCCAGAACGGCCGCTTTCATGGTGAGGGACTTAGTCATGTCGAACTCGGTGAATAAGGGAGTGATCGCCAAGCTACGCTCAATGATTTCGTATGAAAATAAAAATAAACGCATTGTATCCATGCATAATTGCATGGAGGCGGCGGGCTTTTCCTCCGGTGCAGACGGATCAGATTGAAGAGGCTAGCGACTATGGAATGGAGCGATTTGCGCATTTTCCTGGCCGTCGCGCGTGAGGGAACGCTCGGTGCCGCGGCACGCAAACTCGGCCAAACGCAGCCAACCATGGGGCGGCGATTGCAGGCGCTCGAGAACGCCGTGGGGCACAAGCTTTTCCAAAGGACCAAGGATGGGTTTGTGCTTACCGACGAGGGGGCAGGGGTCCTCAAACACGCTGAGCGCATCGAGGAGGAGGCGCTCGCCTTTCAGCGGCAACTGACCGGACAGGAGCAGCAGCTCGATGGCATGTTGCGTATTACGGCGCCGGACTGGTTTGCCGAGTACATCCTGACGCCAGTGATCGCCGATTTCTCCAAACAGTATCCGCACGTCGTCATCGAACTGCTCACCGATTCACGTTTTTTCAGCCTGTCGCGACGAGAGGCTGATCTGGCTTTCCGCATCCAGCCATTCGACGAGCCGGACGTAGTCTCGCGCAAACTTCTGCGCATGCCCTACGGCGTCTACACCAAGACTGACTATCCGCATCCCCAAACGGGCGATGGCACCGGCGCGTCGTTACTCGTCATGAACGTTGCTTTTGGTGGCATGCCTGAAGTGGCATGGCTGCAAAGCATGCTTCCACAAGCGCGTGTAGCGTTTCGCAGTAACGCCCGGACCGTTCAAGCGGGGATGTGTGCCCGAGGTGCTGGCATTGCGGTATTGCCGCGCCCTCTGGGCGATTCGATCGATACATTGCAACGCATCGATCTCGGCGAAGATCCTCCCATGCGCGATATGTGGATTGGCTACCATCGCGATATGCGTCGCCTCGCGCGATTGCGAGCGTTGTTGGATATGGTCGTCGCACAATTAGCCAGTGAGCCCTAAGCGGCACCTGGCTGAATCGCTCGCGTTGATGCGATGCCTTTGGAAAGAGCGACGTATTTCGCACTCGATTCTCTGCATCCCGCTTGTCCGATAGCTTTCTTCAAAGCCACCGCGACACGCCGCCGTGGTGCGAGCAAGTACCCCGATGGTTCATGCTGAAGCTGTAGCTGCCGTCGCGGCATTGTGCCGATGCCCCGGCGGGAGCATTCCCCGACACCGTGTGTGAAGGCCGATGGACTACGTAGCCCTCCTTATTGACGTAGCTGCCCGACTCGGTCAGCTCCGTTGAGCCATTTGTGACGCTCTGCGCGCTACTTTGCTGCGGTGCCGTCGCGGCGCTCTGGGCGCAGGCTAGCCCGCTAAACGTCGCCAGGCAGAGGCCCAGCGCAAAGCCAAGGTGTTTCAACATGGTGATCCCCCTGATAACAGTCCGGGGATCAAGCAAGACCATGGCCAACCCATTCGGCGGGAGATCGGGGCATGGCCCAAAATGAAAGAAGGCGCCACCCACGCCCACTCGCACCCATCCGCATATGGCGGGTTCTCGCCGTTGCCGCAAACCTGGAACTTACCGCACCACATGACGGCTACTGGCAAGCGTTTTGCTTCGTAATTCAGGCGCCGGGGGAATAGAAGCCTGCGCGGATCATTGGCTTAGACATTGCGACAAGCAAGAGCGTGAGACATGAACAAGGCCACCTATAGGCGCTTTCAAGGAAAGCGCTATATCTATGAGATCACGTACGACCATGCCGGCTACGAAGTGAGCCGGAACGGCGAAATCAAAAGAATCGGCCTTGTGCCCAGAGCGCTTGACCAGCCACTGCTGACTCGCGTGGAAGCGATGGATCGAGGCCTGTTCTTTGCCGAGATCGATATCGAGGGCTTGATTGGAATGGACGAATAGGCGCCCAGCCCCCGTCCCATCCCTGAGTTCGGCCAGCGATCTGCCAGGTGAACAACGTCATCCCTGCCAGGTGTAGCCTGTGGCGTGGCGTCAGCGCTTCCCGGTGTTAAATGAAAGCGGGCAGTTGGCGGATGTCGTAATCCGTCGGTAACTGTTCGATGGCGGTCTGTTGAGCGATGCCTCGATTGGCTTATGCCGCGCCAGCTTAAGAACCATAGATCGAGGAAGCTTCGATGGCCAAGACGCATGCAGAACTCCAGCAAATGCTTGATGCGCTGGATGCCGCCATGCCTGGGTTTCTGCAAGAACACCATGTTGAAGAACATTTCTGGGCCGCTTTCTCCAGTGTTGTCGACGAAATCGACGGCGCCACTGCCCCGGACGACTTCGGCTGGGTGCTGGTCCAGGTCAACGTCATTCTGAAGAAGTACGGCATCCTGAGGCGGTCAGCACATCCAGCCGTAACCAACCCCGAAGAGCTCGGTCCGCAGGACCTGGAACGCCTCGCATGGGTCGCCGAGGGTATGACTTCGTTGGTGCCCGAGCTTTGCGCAGATCGCTTGCTCGCGGCGGGGTTCGTGCGCAAGGCGGATCCGGCCATTGAAGGCAGTGTGAACCTTGAGCTGACGCCGGCCGGACTTGCCTTCATTCGATCCAGCGATCAGTGAGCTGTGCGCATGCGGGTTACAAGGTCTGTCGTCAGCAAGGCGACGGATGGGAAAGTTCTGATCGGCAGAGATCGCCGTCGACAGAACCCCCACGGACTGATTCGGCGGTCGCAGCCTTCAGCGGCTTCATTACACCTGATCGGTTTTCCCGATCCTGAGCAGCAATTCCCAGGACACTCCGGTCGCCGAGAACAAGAGGATGATGGTGGCGGTCGCAAACAAGTAACGATCATCCTCATGATTCATGGCCATGCCCAGAGCCGAGTAGATGAGCAGTCCAAAGCCGATAAGTGAGGAAAGGTGACGGCGCAGTGCGAACCGGCGGGACTCTTGGTCTGTGTGCTGGGCAAGCGTCAAGTAAAGACGCACCAGCAACCAGATAGTCCGCAACGCAGTACCGCAAAGGGCCACAACGCCGAACGTGGATATTGTCATGTCAGGGAAGAGCGCCAGTAGCGAAATCAGCAAGACGAACAGATAGTTCTGAAAAGCCTGCTCGGCCAACCGCTTCGAATTTTCGTGCCCCACGCCAAGCGTTGCCGCTGCATTGATTGAGATAGTGACGAACAAGAGTCCCAGCAGCGCGGCTGCCGCGCCGCCAATCACGGCATAGAATTCAAACCATGGGTGCATGAGTCGTTCGCCTTACTTGGATGCCGTTGTAACCGGGTCGCGTGAGTCGGCCGCCTGGATTTCTGGCTCAAGTATCTCGTGGCCCACTCAGTTGCAGCACTGGCCCCAGAGTTTCCGAGGCCCGGTGACCCACTTCAAATCATAGCAGCGGGCGCTCAGCGTTTCGTCCGGCCACGCGTTCACGCACGCTTGGCCGTCATTGCATGAGGCTTATAAACGCACGTCTTGCTGGGTGGTCAAAGCACGCTGCATGACGAGCTCGCCGTTCGGCGCCGTTCCGACATGGACAAAACCCAGCCTTGCCAGAATCCGCTGAGCGGCTCGACGTTCGAGCTTGCGATTCTCGATCGTGGCAACCAACCGATGCGGCGCGCCGGGTTCGCGCGCGAGCGCGGTGAAGCCTTCGATCATCCGCTCCATCAGGCAAACATTCAGGCCGACCAGTCGGTTGCCCGGACGGATGAAGATGCGAACAAATCCATAAGACCGACCGTGGTCGTCCATGCGAATAGCGACGGTGCAAACGCCAGCGATATGATCGCTCCCTTCTTCGAGAAGAACACACGCGACCTCCCACGAACGCCACCAGGCGTCATCCGGATTCGTCAACGCTCCTTCCCGCAGCCAAAACGCTACCAGTTGTTGCCGCATGGCTTCCGTCACGCTGCCGAATACCCAGCGGGCGTAAAAACGTTGGGATGCGTTGGTAGGCGTGGTGCGTGTTTGGATCATGGAAAACCTTGTCCCGAAAACTTCTACTCGCATTTCGAGCTGAATAGGAGGCGCGCTCTGCTCTCATATGCGGCACCATCCAGCACATTTTATTGGTTCTTCACGGAAGTCCGGGGAGCCCCGATAAAAAAGAACGGTGACTTCAGGTAAAGATGTTTGTGCGACCAAACATAAACCAGAGCCACCGTTCCGATGTCAGATGGTAAAGCCTTGCTCCCG